>Ga0075421_100005889_pt1 | contig 14873 bp, 15 predicted proteins | sample SoiMetdeltSBSDD5_FD_75292 | JGI IMG/M metagenome (GOLD analysis project Ga0075421, IMG submission 75292) | Bulk soil microbial communities from a Populus tree surrounding site in Tennessee, USA - Soil MetaG P. deltoides SBSDD5 | ecosystem: Environmental > Terrestrial > Soil > Tree plantation...
ATGGGGAAGCGGCTTCAGCTCAATCCCTCCAACTGCGTTCATTGCAAAACCTGCGACATCATGGATCCCTACCAAATTATCACTTGGGTACCGCCGGAGGGTGGGGGCGGACCGAACTATGTGAACCTGTAGAGTCACCAAGACAAAAAGGGAAGGTTTCGAACGAGTTGCAAAGCACGGCTTGAATTTGGTTTGTGTTTGGCGATGCTGCCAGCGTTCCCAAACTTTCCGGGATGAGTGTTTGCACTCCATGTTCACCGCTCAGAGGGGAATCCACCGACTTATTCAGAAGAAGCATGTTGCGGATCTGAAACCGCTAGATCTAAGCAGCGTCTTGACTATACTTTATGAGGAAATCCTAGAAACCGAACAAGCCGGGCCATAACCAAGCCCTGTATCCAACGTGGATGGACGACTGGCACTTGTTCACCCTTTTGTCTCCAAAGCGGGATTACTTTTCGGCATTTCCCGAATGCCGGGTGTCTCCTATTCCAAGCTCACCCATGCTATTCGTGAAGAGCTCGCAGTGCAGGAAGGAAGAATTCCATTGCCTTTCGTGGAATTGCCGATATACTTCGTGTCAGGGTTGCATCTGCGTAGTAAATCCTCAAGTGTTCCGACCTTGAAGTTTCCTCCGCTGAATTTGCCAACGCTTGATTCGGGTTCGTCCCCATGTGGCGTGACTGCCACTCTGGAATGATCCCTTCTCCAGTTTGCTTTGGCAGCGATCCTCGTCAAAACCAAAAGCAGAGTGATTTTCTGCTGCCTGGTTGCCATTCGCTGCGAGCCGTGTCGACCGGTCGGGTCCCACTCGCTGCGGCATCTACCAGGTAGGAGCTGGCACAGAAGTCTGTTAGCCGGAAATTACTCGCTCAATTCACACAACGCAGGAAATCTCAGTGATTTCCCGAAACGGAGAAACTAATGCCTTTTGCGCAGTTAGGGCTGAACGAAGAATTGACTCGTGTCTTAAGAGACTCAGCCTACGAACGTCCCACACCCATCCAAGCTGAAGCGATTCCGACGATCCTTGAAGGTCGCGATGTGGCCGGAACAGCTCAAACCGGAACCGGCAAGACAGCCGCTTTTGTGCTTCCCACGCTTCAACGCCTCGGCACCGCGAAGGGCCGGGTGCGCGCCCTAATCCTGACACCCACACGCGAACTGGCCGCCCAGGTGGAAGCCGCTATTCGCAAATATGGGCGTTTCAGCAAACTTCGCTCGACGGCGATTTATGGGGGAGTTTCGCAGCGCCACCAGGAAGAAGCCCTGCGAAGCGGCGTTGAGATCATCGTTGCCACGCCGGGACGACTTCTCGATCTGATGAACCAGGGCCTCCTGAACCTGTCGTCCGTAGAAATTCTGACACTGGATGAAGCGGATCGCATGTTGGATATGGGATTCCTGCCTGACATTCGTGAAGTGGTGCGCCGCTTGCCTGAGGATCGGCAGACTTTGCTATTCACAGCGACTTTGCCTCCAGAAATCCAGAACCTGACGCGCTCAATCCAAAAGGATCCCGTGATGGTTAGGGTAGGAACCTACCGCGCTCCTGTCGCGACAGTGGAACAGGTGCTCTATCCCGTCCTGCCGCATCAGAAGAGCGACCTTTTGCTGCATTTGCTGGAGCGCGAGACCATGAAGCCGCTGCTGGTCTTCACCAAGACAAAGCATGGAGCCGACAAGCTCCACGATCTCCTGGAGCGTCGGCGTTTCAACGTCGCTTGCATTCACTCGGGCCGGACCCAAAGCCAGCGTCAAGCGGCGCTGGATGGCTTCAAGAAATCGCAGTATCACATCCTGATTGCCACCGACATTATGGCTCGCGGCATTGACGTTCAGGACATTTCCCACGTCGTCAACTTCGATTTCCCCAACAATGCGGACGACTATATTCATCGTATTGGCCGCACGGCCCGAGCTGACAAGTCTGGCTTGGCATACAGCTTCGTGGCGCCTGAAGATGAGGGAACGATCCGGTCGATTGAAAAGAACATCCGCCAACAGCTCAATCGGGTAAAACTCGAGGATTTTTCTTACGACGTTGCCTCGCGGTCGGCATTCCGGGCACAGAGCTCCCCGGCGGGTGATCGTTTTCGGGACGGGATACGGAGTCCTGTCTCCGTCAACGCTGGCTCGCCCAAAGTCTTCGACCGTTTCGCCCATGGATTCTCTTCGTCTGGTCGCTCTACTGGCCAAGGCAGCCATCGAGCACGGCTTTCAGGAAATTCCGGAAGAACGAGGAAAAGCCGAAGCGGTTCTCGAAATGTTGGGAATACTGAACAATCGAATTGGGTCGAAGGCCTGATTGGGATTCCCTCTCAGGAAGAAAAAGCTGAGTTGAGAAGGCTGCAGGGTAAGATCTTCGGGTCATCCTGGCCGCAGCGACGTAAGCGCCACCCGTCGCTTCGAGCGGGTCAGACCAAGGATCGATACTGGCCGCCGGTTGGCTCTGGTCGCAAAAGCACGGCCCTGTAGTCCTCGTTTGGTAAGGGACGACCTAGTGCGACAACTCCGACGGCTAGACTGTCTCAAGCTACAAAATCAACATGCAATCTCCATAGCTATAGAAGCGATAATTTGCCTCAATCGCCTGCTGGTAAGCTTGCAGGATGAGTTCGCGAGTCGCGAAGGCTGAGACCAACATTAGCAGTGTGGATCTCGGAAGGTGGAAGTTTGTGAGCAACCCACCCACGCACTGAAACGAAAACCCAGGATAGATAAACAGGCTCGTTTCACCCTCTCCCGACTCCACGTTTCCGTGGTTCTCCAGGGCCGCGGTTTCCAGAGTCCTGGCCACGGTTGTGCCCACGGCGATGACGCGCCGCCCTCCGACTTTGGCCGCGCGAATGGCGTTGGCCGCTTCCATTGGAATCTCAAAATGCTCCAGCTCCATCCGATGCTCTTCCACATCCTCGGCATGTACTGGCTGGAACGTTCCCAGGCCAACGTGCAGCGTCACCTCGCAGCTTTCGATACCTTTGACTCGGAGGTACTTGAAGACCGCAGGAGTGAAATGCAAGCCGGCGGTCGGCGCGGCCACTGAGCCTCGCCTCTTGGCGTAGACCGTTTGATAGTGAACCTTGTCGTTGGGTTCGTCGGGCCGGGGGATATAGGGCGGAAGAGGCACATGCCCCACAGAGTCGATAATGGCTTCAAAGTTTCCCCGGTAGAAAAATCTCACTTTGCGAAGCCCCAGTTCGCCGCGCTCGATGACTTCGCACTCCAGCAGACCTTCGCCAAAACGAACGCGCTCGCCCACCCGCATCTTTCTGCCGGGTTTCACCAAAGCTTCCCAAACGTCGTTGCCCATCGGCCTAAGCAGGAGAACTTCGATGACCGCGCTCGGTTGGCCCTCTTTGGAGTATGTTTCCGAAGTCAGTCCCAAACGCCGTCCCAGCAGGCGAGCAGGGAAGACTTTCGTGTTGTTGAGAACCAGGAGGTCGGATGGGAGAAGCAAAGCGGGGAGATCGCTGAAGAGATGATGTGAGACTTCGCCGGTTTCCCGGTGAACGCACATCAGGCGGGAATGGTCGCGCGGCTCGACGGGTCGAAGCGCGATCCGATCTGCAGGCAGGTAATAGTCGAAGTCAGAGAGTTTCATGAAGAGATCCGTCAGGGTTGCCCAGAGGGACGCTACCCAGCAGAACGCCACAGCAACCAGGAGGAACAGAACGAAGGATCGGGCGCAGATGAACACAGACAAACGCGGGCTCGGCCAAGGCATTGGCCTCTTCACGGTGAGTTCCAAGGCAGGTTCCGCCAATGATAGAGGACTCAGTTCTAAAGTAGGGGGTAAACTGTGCAGCAAGAATTCGCTTCACGCTGAGCGACCGGTCCGGCCCAGCATGCGGTCGAGGGCATCGGAGGCCTGGTAGATCAAGGCCTCAGGATAGTGTGGGAAGGGATGGAAATACTCAAAGGTCAGGTAGCCGCCATATTCAATCTGATCCAACGACTCCATCACTGCGGGCCAATTAGTTGTGCCGTCGAGCAATGGACGAAAACTTTCCAAGCTGAAGTCAGTCCCTTTCTTCGTGTATTCCTTGAAGTGGATATTCTTGATGCGCTTTCCCAGAAGTGGAATCCAGTGTTCGGGGAACTGAAACGGCATGATGTTGCCGGTATCGAAGTGAACGCGCACATTGCCACTCTTGAAACTGTCGACAAACTCGATCATGTCTGGCGGACTCATCAGATACCCATTGAAGAAGATATTTTCGATATTGAGATGCACTCCCAGCTTTTCGGCGAGCGGCATCAGCTTGCGGACAGCAGCGCGAGCGCGTTCGTCGCAGACCTTGTAGGGGACTTCTTCCGAGTCCTTGAGCCAGGGGATGTAAACAGCGCCCGGCACCACCAACAGATTTTCTGTGCCGAGATGATGCGCAGTCTGAACCATTTTTGTGGCGATTTCCAGTGACCTGGCACGCACACTGTCACTGTTAGCCGTGAGCGGATAAGGCCAAAACAGGAACGAGCAAACGCCACTGATCGCAATCCCGGATTTCTCGGCCAGGTTTCGAATCTGCGCCAACTCCTTTTCTCCTGCGGCCGGAGAGAGGTCGCCCTCCAGGTTGTAGTTCACCTCGACCCCGTCGAAGCCTGCTCGCCTGGCCAATTCGAAACACTGCTTGAGTGTCATCTTCGCAGGGTAGGGAAACGCCCAGAGATTGATAGACTTTTTCATCGAGTACGGCTTTGCGGAGCGCTGCAGGGAATTTGAAGCGGTACCAGCAGCCCGGGAAACCGGCATCGCGATTCCCTGCTCGGCAGCAGACAGCACTCCCAACGAGCTGCCAAGCAAAGTACCGTACTTCAGCCATTCGCGGCGACTCAGAAGCGGATCGTCAAGTAAGTTCTGACCTTCCATCGAGTAATGTCCGATTTCAAACCAGCAAGGAGACAGGAGTTGCCAATTGTTTTCATGCCTTCAGCGGCGGCGCGAATTGGCACTAAGCGCCGAAGCCTCGAGTCATCGGTGGGCTCCCGGTGATATAGCTCTCCAACTGTTCGATTGTGAATTCCTGCTCCGAGATGATCGCTTTGACGACGTCTCCAATGGAAATCACGCCGGCCAGTTGACTATTCTCCATAACCGGAAGATGACGAATGTGCTTGTCGGTCATCATTGACATGCACTCCCGCACAGACTGCGACGGGGCGACGCAATTCACCTTTTCCGTCATCACTTCTCTTACTGGTGTGTCCCTCGATGTTTTCCCCTTTAGAGCCACCTTCCTGGCGTAGTCGCGCTCGGAAAAGATTCCAACGAGCTCGTCCCCCTCCAACACCAGCAAGGCTCCCACGTTGTTTTCGTCCATGACTTTCAGCGCATCGTAGACAGTGATATCTGGGGTCACGGAACAGATCTTGTTCCCCTTAACCTGCAAGAGCTGGTAGACCGTTTTCATGGCGAGTCTCCCTTCAACAAGATTCCCGGCAGTCTTACCCGCTGGGTAGAACCAAACGACTGTAGCCTGAGGGTCCATTCTCCAAGGCCTTCAGGTGCGAGGCTTTTGGAGAAAAGGTGAACTGGATCCTGTGGCTTGAACTCATAAAATTTTAGACCTTTGACATGAAAAAAACAATGCCCGGTTCACTTGAAAATTACGCCTTAACCGAGCAAGAGCAGGGCACCGTGCCTGGGTCCCTGAGCCCGAGGCCGTAAGGCATCGCCTGTGCGGTCGGACACCAACGGCTCCTGGCTGACGGGCGCGTCACTGAAGCCAATAAAGCGTTCACCGTACCGCGGCCAGTGAGGAGCAGCTAGGCTTTTGACCGCTGTTTCCAGAGCTCTGGAGCAAGGACAAAAGGTTGTTCGGAACGCCCATCTCCCGTAAGTCTGACACTATGCCTCTTCCGACAAACTGTTACCTGGGAACCAGGCCGTGGTGTAGAATGCCCAGTCAAAGCCAAGGAAACGAGTCAAAGTTCCAGAAGCGAAAGCAGACCTATGAACTCCAGAACGAGCTTTGACAGTCAAAACGTCTTACTGAAGCGTTTTGAACTGCTGAAACTGGTTATTCTAGCGTTTTTGGGCTTATGGCCCCGGAGCAGAGAGTGAATCTTTCTTTGGCTGATTTCAACGCTGCCCGCATCGTCGTGCAAGGCGACCACGTTGAACATTGGATCAACGGGACGAAAGCAGTCGAATTCGAACGTGGTAGCGCACGCCTTCAGAAGTTGATCGACGCCAGCAAGTTTCAGCATCTGACCGACTTGGCTGGGCATCCAGGGGACATATCGGGCTACAGGATCACAGCAGCGAGGTGTGGTTCCGAAGTATCAGGATTCGTGTGTTGCCTGGGAAGCATTGATGGGGTTCTCCGCTGCGGTTACTGGCTGCAGCGAAGTTCAAGAACCGGACAAGGTTGGAGGGAGCGGCATGGACTCTTCTAGTCGACGGCATGCCATGAAGCAGCTCTTAGTCATGGTCGGTGCGTCGCCGCTCATGGGGCGTGGGCATGCGGGCCCATCACAGCAAACTTCGACAACGACTAGGCCATCATCGGTGGACGACCCTTTGTTGGAACCTGTCTGTGTGATGGATTTTGAACCACTGGCCAAAGCCAAGCTGGATAAACTGGCCTACGATTATCTAGTGGGTGGTTCGGAAGACGAAGTCTCACTGCGCGACAATCGCGCCGCTTTTGACAGGATTATTCTCCGCCCGAAGGCACTGGTGGACGTCCACAGGATTGACCTTACAACGGAGATTTTCGGCCAGAAGTGGGAGCACCCCATCTTTCTCTGTCCGGCAGGGGGAAAAAACTGCCTTTACTCTGATGGCGAAAACACGGTGGCGCGAGCCGCCGCTGTTTCGAAGACTCTGCTGATTACCAATGGAGGAATTCAAAAGCTGGTTGAATCGGGAAAAGGGCCGGTCTGGTGGCAGGTGACGACGGGCGGCGACCTTCGGACAGCTCAAACCACGCGGACTTTTGTGAAGCGGTTGGAAGATCAGGGTTGCCAGGCAATCTGCTTTACGACCGACATCATGTATGTCTCCCATCGTGAGCGAAACATTCGCAACAAATTCGACCGCGCCTGGTGCGAAACCGGAATCCCGCGCGATGCCCAGGGCCAGCTGCCACATCCAAAGAATCCTGAACGAGCGAGCGTTTATCCTTCGCGGCCCGCCCCTACGCCGACCTGGGAAACGGTGCGCGAGCTGCGTTCTCTGACGAAACTGCCGATCGTTCTGAAGGGGATTCTCAGAGCTGAAGACGCCAAGCTCTGTCTTGAGACGGGTGTTTCTGGAATTATCGTTTCGAACCATGGTGCGCGCCAGCTGGACCACGTCGGAGGTACCATTGAAGCGTTACCTGAAGTGGTGGAAGCCGTTCAGGGCAGAATTCCGGTAATGATCGATGGAGGGTTCCGCCGCGGCACTGATATTCTGAAAGCGCTGGCACTGGGCGCCAGGGCCGTGGGCATTGCTCGCCCGTACCTGTTCGGGCTGGCTGCATTCGGGCAGCCGGGGGTGGAACGGATCATCGAGTTGCTTCGGACCGAACTCGCTCTCGACATGGGTTTGGCGGGAGTTCCGAACATCGGTGCGATTGGTCGAGATCTAGTGAGAGTCCGGAGCTGAAGGAAGAACAAGACCAGAGAGTGACCCGGAGATCGGAAATACGGAGAATTCGAGAGACGAGCCGCCTGGCCTCCATTTCCTCGTTTCTCTGATTCTCCGGACCAGTTGGGTTTAATGCCTGTGGTAGGACGAAGGAGGTCTAATGGAACGAAGGGACTTTCTCGCATCATTGTTAGTGGTACCCTTCTTGACGTCGGACAACTCTCCGACTCGGGTAGTGCGCGTTGCGAAGCTCTTTAAGTCACCAGACGGCCATCCCAACGCGCTGGAAACGACTGCCGAAGGCCTGTGGGTCGGGGAACAGACGACCGATCGCGCTTATCTGGTGGACTGGGAGGGCAGGGTTCTGCGCCATGTGGACACCGAATCTTCCAATACAAGTGGTATTGCTTTCGGTGGGGGTTTTCTCTGGATGGCCGCAAACGGCAAGGCGCTCGGGCGCGCTCCAAAGCCTACCGATGCCAGCACCGGCGAGATTCTGAAAGTGGATCCGTCGACCGGGAAGACTATCGCTCGCTATCCCGTGCCGGGCGGTGGCGGTGTCCACGGCCTCGAATTTGCGGAGGGAACCTTATGGATCACGTCTCTGAAGTTGCGCAAACTATCGCAGGTCGATCCCAAAGACTTTCGCTTGATTCATCAAATCCCGGTACATCTCGATCGTGCTCACGGCCTGGCGTGGGACAACGGCGCCATCTGGTGCCTGCATACCAGCGACCGTGTGATTCACAAGCTTGACGCCGAAGATGGGCGGATTCTGGAAAGGATCACCTTGGCGAAAGAAGATCCTGATCCTCATGGGATGTGTCTTTACCGGGATCACTTGTATTACTGCGATGCGGGAATTGCGCCGGGCGGCATCAGCAACGAAAGTCCTTCGGCGGGATATGTCTGCCGGATTGATCCGTCTTGACCATGCTGACATTCTCTCGAAGAAGCGGTGCTCGTCTGTTTGCTGCGTTGGGGGTTCTTGGAATCGCTGCCTGGGGCCAGGAGCGCAAGCAGGATGCCTCGACCTTTCTCCGTCCCCTGGACCAGTCTGTCCTGGAGGTAGGCCCAGTTTCGGTGATCGTCCGTGCTTCGAACAAAGGCAAGCTGAGCCTGGACGGCAAACCTGTCGACTTGAAGCAATCGGCGGGCGGCGTATACACCGCGACCGTGAATTCTTCAGGTGGTCTGCATGAACTTTCCTGGATAGACGCCGCTGGCGAACAAAAGATCAGGTTCTTCCTGCGAACGGAAGCCAACGTAGCTGGCGTGCCTGCTGGCTGGAAGGTTTTCAAGCCACATCCTCCTTCGGTGGAGTGTGGAATCTGTCATAGCGAGAAACAAGGTGAATGGAGTTTCAAGACTCGGTCGTATTCAGAAACCTGTTTTACGTGCCACGAGCAGAAGTCTTTTGTTCAAGGTCACGCACACAACGACGAAGTACTTGCCGATTGTGTCCTCTGCCACAACCCGCATGGCTCAACAGAAGAGTTTCATCTGAAGATGCCACGCGAGACCGCCTGCAAACAATGTCATGGATGAGTAAGATGTGGCCTAAAGGCCCCCGTTCCCGGGTTGAGCTCTTGAAGGCTGGTGCCAGTTTCCTCACGGTACTCATTCCGGTATTGGAAAAGTGGCAGACCGTGCTGCCCGTGAGTCCGCAGGTCCGCCAGCAGTGCCTTGTCATTGCAGTCTGCGTCTGCGTTCTGGCCGTCATCGCAGGCTATTCCACCGGAAGGCACACGCCGAATGGGTTGTGGGTGGGGTGGTGTTTTCTGCTGCTTTTTCTGGCGCTCCTGACCGCTCAGCTGGCCGATCTGCAGCGGCTCGAGTGGGCCGAGCGTCCTCTGTACGTCTTGGTGTTCGGCTTCTTCAGCCTATCCACATCGGCCTTCCTGGCGTACAGTGCCCGCAGGCGAGCGATGTCGCTCGAATCGTGGGGAGAGAGTTCCATGCGTTGACACGAATCGCCGCTGGCAGCGGTCCACCACGCTTGTGGTCTCGTCTGAAGATAGATCGGTCTCCCTTGTCAATTGGTCAGTGGAAAGCCCGAGGGTTCTTTTGATTCCTAATGAGTGGGCGTCACGAGCGGATCGGAGACAAGCCTTATGAAAATCGGAATTGATAGCTACTGTTACCACCGTTATTTTGGCGAGATTTATCCCTTTCAGCGCGATCCCGGGAAACGATGGACGGCCACCAACTTCGTCGATCGCGCAATCGAGCTGGGAGCGGACGGCGTGTCTCTCGAGACCTGCTTTCTCCCGTGCTTCGACTCCGATTTCATGCAGTTGCTGAAGGAAAAGCTGGACCGCCACAGCCTAGACCGAGTCTTGGCTTGGGGACATCCGGACGGCCTCGAGGGCGGCCGCAATTCTGAAGCTCTCCAGGATCTCATTCGACACATTGGCGTCGCTAAAGCCCTGGGTGCCACAGTGATGCGCATCGTCGGAAGCAGCCTACGCTTCCGGGATGAACCAGTTGGTCCGCAAATTGAGCGATTGTCGCAACTGCTCCCGCAAGCTGTCAGGGTCGCCGAGAACCAGAACGTAATTCTGGCGATTGAAAACCACATCGATTTTACAGCAGGTGAGATTCTCACCCTCATCCAGCGGGTGGGGTCGAAATACTTGGGGGTGAACTTTGATACCGGCAACGCACTGCGTCTGTTCGAAGATCCTGTCACAGAAGCTCAGCTGCTTGCACCGCACATTCATGCAACCCATATCAAGGATGTGAGTCCCAGGCGCGGCGGCTCTCCGAAGGAGTGGAACTTCTGGGAGAGCGTCCCCTGTGGTCAAGGTGTCGTAGACATCGGCGGCGTAATGAAAGTTCTGACAGCTCACAACTACCAAGGGACGCTGTGTGTTGAAGTGGACTGCCTGCGGGACAGCTGGGATGAAAACCAGGCAGTGGAGATAAGCGTCAATTACTTGAGACAGCAGAATGCCAGCCTCGCATGATTCCCTAAGCGGTGGGCGAGATGAGCCTTTCAAGACGGTAGTGCGACGCTTAAGCCTTGGGTCCGAGATCGGAATGATTCCCTTACAAGAGTAACGTCTACCCAGCTCCGGACATTCGGGCTATAGTGTCATCTCTATAGGCTGGACCAACCCCCCGGACCACAAAGCATGCGAGCGCCGAAAGATCTGAAGCAGTCACAGCCGCGAAGAGACTTCTTGCGCCACACGGTTGTCGGGACCTCCCTCATTTGCAGCCTCGCCCAAGGCTGGCAGCAGCTTTTGGGCTGGGCCAAGCCAGCCCCCGCTCGATTCGACCTGGTCATCAAGGGAGGCAAGGTCGTCGATCCTTCGCAGCAACTCTCGGCCCCGCGTGACGTCGGCATTCGAGACGGCAAGATTGCTGAGGTGACCGAAATTGCCGAGACCGAAGCACGCCAGGTACTCGATGCTCGAGGCAAGATCGTCACACCGGGACTGATCGACGTTCACGTTCATGTCTACGACGGCGTGGCGCCTCTCGGAATTCCGGCAGATCCGAATTGCATCGCCAAGGGCGTCACCACTGTGGTAGACGCAGGATCTTCGGGCGCTCACACCTTCCCAGGCTTCCGGCGCCAAGTCATTAATGTCGTCGATACTCGGGTCTTTGCACTGCTCAACATCTCTGTCGTCGGCCAGTCTACGCTCTCGCAAGACAACCCTTACGGTGAACTGCTCGACCTCCGCTATGCGAATCCCAAGCTAGCCATCCGAACCATTGAACAAAACCGCGATGTCGTTCTTGGTGTCAAAGTGCGTCTCTCGCGTAGCATCGCGGGAGATCACGACCTGGAAGCCCTGAAGCTGGCCAAGGAGGCAGCTGAAGCCGTTCGGCTGCCCCTTATGGTTCACATCGGCGAGACACACACGCCCTTGCCGACAATTCTATCGCTGCTTGCCAAAGGAGATGTCGTCACCCACAGCTTTCGCGGCGGCGAAGGTGGAATTCTGGATGACAAAGGGCGGGTTCTGAATGAAGTCCGTGGAGCCGTGGCTAGAGGCGTTCATCTGGACATCGGGCATGGCGCCGGCAGCTTCTCGTTTGACACGGCCGAAAGGGCTCTCAAGCAGGATGTCGTTCCGGGAACGATCTCCAGCGACGTGCACCAGTTCAACGTTAACGGACCTGTCTTTGACCTGGCGACGACTCTGTCGAAGTTCCTCCATCTGGGACTGACTTTGGAACAGGTGATTGAACGGGCGTCGACCAATGCCGCTAATCTCTTTGCTTTCCCGAAAGGCCTTGGAACTTTGCGTCCTGGTGCGGAGGCCGACGTGGCCGTATTCTCGCTGCTTGAGGGCGATTTCGAATTTGTCGACGCACTCCAGCAACGACGCCTCGGCCATCAGAAGCTTTCTCCGGTGGCCACTGTCAAAGCTGGAAGAATTTACGGGTCGGCTCCGCTGCCCGTGGCTCGGCTGGGGTAGTCGGGTCCAGGTGAATGGTGTCGGGCGTCAGAGGTTGCCGGCAACAACGAAGGGAAAGTCGATGGCTGTTTACGACGTAGCAGTTATTGGATTAGGTACGATGGGGAGCCTGACGGCGTTGGAACTGACAAAGCGCGGTCAGAAGGTGATCGGCTTCGACTCATTCAGTCCACCCCACGATCGGGGTAGTCATTCCGGAGATACTCGCATCTTTCGAACTGCTTACTCGGAGCACCCGAACTATGTGCCTCTCGCATTGCGGGCCGGCACGCTTTGGGAGCGATTAGGCGAGGAGCTGGAAGCCTCGCTGCTCAACCGGATCGGAATGCTGACCATGGGTGAGGAAACGGATCCCTTCCTTACCGGTATCCGAGGCAGTGCTGCACTCCACCAACTGCCGATCGAAACCCTGTCGGCGGCGGAGATCCGCAAGCAGTTCCCAGCTCTATACCCGTCCGAAGCTTTTGTCGGGATCTTGGAAAAGGCCGCCGGTTGGGTGGATGTAAACGCCAGTCTCCAAAGTGCCATCGCCCGAAGTCGTAGTTTGGGAGCCTGCTTGGAGATTGAAACGCAGGTTTTCGCTTGGGAGCAACACGATGGGGACATCGTGGTCCGGACCAAAGAGCGAACGGCGCGAGCCAAGAAGCTCATTGTCACGGCTGGCGCCTGGTCTGGAACCATTCTGAGCGATCTACACTTGGCGTTGACGATTCGGAGAAAAGTCGTCGCCTGGTTTGTTCCCGGGCAGCCCGAGCTATTCCGTCCTGAAATGCTTCCGGTCTTCGCCTTCACTCCTAACCTCTTTTACGGGTTTCCAAACATCGGAGATCGAGGCGTTAAGGTGGCTGAACATCATGGGGGAGAACCTGTGCTCGACCTAGCCTCGCCGGTTGCGCCTCCAGGCGAAGAAGACCTGCGTCTACTGACCGATGCAGCGACCAGGTTCCTGCCAGCGCTAGCTGGTCCCAAGGTTGGAGAAGCACCGCGTCTGTTGGCCGCCAAGACTTGCCTCTACACACTGACTCCTGATGAACACTTTGTCATCGATCAGCACCCCTGGCACGAGAATGTTTTCTTCGCTGCGGGTTTCTCCGGCCACGGTTTTAAGTTTGCACCGGTGGTGGCTGAGATCCTGAGTGATCTCGCTCTCGAAGGGCGGACCACTCTACCCGTTGAGTTCCTGAGACTCAAAAGATTGCTCAAGGCTCAGGATTCGATTCCCGCTGCGCGAGATCGTTGCTGAAATCCAGCAACGCGTCGCGCGCTTCCAGCGAGACGCGGATGAAGGTGAATGGGGTCTACCAACACCCATCGCTGCAAAGTGCGCTCAAAAAACGCAGTCAACGCCTGCTTGCCTTCTGCACAAAGTTTCAAACTCGAGCTCAGGCCGTGTCGCAACAAACCGAAAACCGGATGACCTTAGAACACTCAGCCAGCACGATTGCCAAACGGGAGGCCTTCCGACTCTCTGCCTACCTCCAGATTAGCGGCCTTATCAGTTTGTCGGTGTGGATGCTCTTGCTGTTGCCGGACTTTCTGGCCCAAGAAGGCTGGTCATCGCAGAAGATCGGCTGGGCTATGGGGTCCTACTTCAGTGTTTACCTTCTGGTACAGATCCTGGCTGGCCAGATTGCGGGCCGCTATGGGAACATCACGACTGCTCTCATCGGTGCTGGCCTCGGGATTTGTGGCAGCGTGAATTACCTGACTGCTCTAAAGTGGCCAAACCTCATCTTTTTGGCGCGAACGCTCCATGGGGCGGGAGCAGCCATGGTTACGGCCGGCGCCCTTTTTCACTTGGTGGACTCCGTACCTTCATACCTCAGGGGTAGGATGATTGGGTATTTCGGACTCCCAGGGTTTGTGATGCTGGCTGCAGGACCGTTGCTGGCCGAGTTCTTTCAAGGGCTCATGGGTATTGGAGGCACCTTCTCCGCAATTCTGGCTATCTTCGCAGCGATGTTTTGGATCGTCCGGAAGCTACCTGAGTCGCTACAGAGGCAAGACCTTCCCGCGGAGCCTTTCGCCCGGGCGGTCAAACAAAATTTCTTTAAGCTGAGACGGATCCTGTTTTTCTCCTTTTTTTTTGGGTTCTGCTTTTCAGTCTGGCAGAGCTTCATGGCTCCTGCGGTGAGCACAGTCGGGACCGGAGCGGTCTCGGCCTTCGGCTTGGGCTACGGAATGGGTGCCGTGTTGACACGGCTAGGAATCAGTCAGAGGCTTGAGACTGGCCCCAGCCGACTGGCGGCCATTGCAAGCCTGGTGGCTTATGGGGTCTGTCTTTCATTCATTCCTCAGGCGTCCCACGTCTGGCATCTTGGAGTTCTCGGCCTTATTAGCGGGATGAGTCATGGCGTGTACTACCCAGCTTTGAGTTCGATTGCGGCAGAGCGATTTCATACTTCAGGAACTGGCAGTGCGATGAGTCTTTACATCTCATCCTCAAGCCTCGGAATGTTTGTCGGACCACCAGTCTGGGGAACTCTGGCAGACCGCACCGGGTACGGTTGGATCTTCGTCGCCGCCGGAGGGACTGTGGCAACCGCGACACTGGTGTTTCTATTTTTGGAAGCCAGGACCCAATGATTCCATGAGGAGGTTCAGCAGATAGGGACGCGCCCGGAGCCTTCGCCGGTCGCGCGGTTCCAAAGTAACCTTCAGGATGGCTCAGGTTCTGGCTGGAAGCTCCCAGCTCCAAACTGCCTCTTTCAATCTGTCCCGCCTCAATCATCCCCGCATCGCCACCGCCAGATACTGCTACGGCCGCACCCGCCCCAGGAACAGGCTCCAGTTGCGGCGGTGCGAGAATTTTTGCGTAAACCCCCAGACTGAATCCGTGTTGAGCGCGTGTCCAAACG
>Ga0075421_100005890_pt1 | contig 14873 bp, 16 predicted proteins | sample SoiMetdeltSBSDD5_FD_75292 | JGI IMG/M metagenome (GOLD analysis project Ga0075421, IMG submission 75292) | Bulk soil microbial communities from a Populus tree surrounding site in Tennessee, USA - Soil MetaG P. deltoides SBSDD5 | ecosystem: Environmental > Terrestrial > Soil > Tree plantation...
GGCCAAGCATGTCCTTCTCGATGCGATGGCAAAGGGAAAGCAGGTCGTCACGGCGAATAAAGCGCTATTGGCCGTGCACGGTGAGGAGATATTTGATGCGGCCACACGCTATGGCGTGGATCTCGGTTATGAAGCCAGTGTCGGCGGCGGGATTCCGATCGTCCGGGCCCTGACAGAAGGTCTGGCGGCCAATACCATTCAATCGATCTACGGCATCATGAACGGCACCTCGAACTATATCTTGAGTCGGATGACGAGCGAAGGACAACGCTTTGAGGTGGTACTTGAGGAAGCGAAGCGTGCCGGGTATGCCGAGGCGGATCCGACCGTTGATGTGGCCGGCATTGATTCAGCCCACAAGCTTACAATTCTGGTGAGCCTGGCCTATGGTACGCCGGTCAATTTCAAGGATTTATATACCGAAGGCATCACGGATCTGACCCCTCTCGATATTGCCTATGCGAAGGAATTTGGGTTTGTCATCAAACTCTTGGCGATCGCAAAATTTTCTGACGGCGAAATTGAAGCACGTGTCCATCCCACCATGGTCCCCGCCACCTCTCAAATTGCCAAGGTTGAAGGCGTGTATAATGCAATTCAACTTGTCGGAGACGCTGTGGAAGATGTGGTGTTGTATGGACGGGGCGCTGGGTCCAAGCCTACGGGGAGCGCCGTCTTGAGCGACATCATTGCCATCGCCAGAAACCTACTCAAGGGTGCGACCGGACGCGTTCCACCGGCGTCGTTTCAGCAGGATCAACGGCGGCCGTTACGTATGCGTCCGATGGACGAAATCTCGTCGCTCTATTACCTCCGCTTCATGGTTCTGGATCGCCCCGGTGTCCTGTCACAGATTGCGGGGGTCTTGGGTCGGCACGGAATCAGTATCTCCAAGGTACTGCAGCAAGGACGGCAAGAAGGACAAACCGTTCCGGTCGTCATCATGACTCATATGGCAAAAGAGCGTGACGCTCAAGGTGCGCTTCACGAAATCGACGCGATGCCGTTTATCTCTGAGCCCACCACGCTGATTCGCGTCGAAGGTAAGGACGAGTAAAGCGGAACGTCCCGTGAAAGAACGACTCTCATGAATCGCTGGCGCGGCATAATAGAAGAGTACAGGAAGTTTCTTCCAGTCTCGGCAAGCACTCCTATCATCACGCTGGGGGAAGGCAACACTCCGCTCATTCGTGCCGCGCGGCTCGCGAAGAGGATCGCGCCGGGTATCGACTTGTATCTGAAGTACGAAGGCGTCAATCCGACTGGATCGTTCAAGGATCGTGGCATGACAATGGCGATCTCCAAAGCATTGGAGAACGGGGCGAAGGCGGTGATGTGCGCCTCGACGGGGAATACCTCGGCATCGGCTGCGGCTTATGGAGCGCGAGCCGGGCTGTCTGTCTATGTGCTGATTCCAGCCGGCAAAATCGCTCTCGGCAAACTTTCTCAAGCGATCATGCATCAGGCAACGGTGATCCAGGTTGAAGGCAATTTCGATCAAGCGTTGACGATCGTGAAAGAGCTGTCCGCCACGTATCCTGTTGAATTGGTGAACTCGATCAATCCATTCCGCATCGAAGGTCAAAAGACCGCCGCGATGGAAGTGTGCGATCAATTGGGGGATGCTCCCTCGCTCCATATACTTCCCGTTGGGAATGCGGGTAATATCACCGCCTATTGGAAAGGTTATACAGAATATCGTGCTGCCAATCAGATTACTCGTGTGCCGCGGATGATCGGATTCCAGGCGGCCGGCGCTGCTCCAATCGTATTGGGTAAGGTCGTCGAGGACCCTCAGACGATTGCGACGGCCATACGGATTGGCAATCCGGCTAGTTGGCAGGCTGCGCTCAAAGCGGTCCAGGAGTCCTCGGGCTTGGTGGATATGGTGACGGATGAAGATATCCTCGCCGCGTATGCTCTGGTGGCCGCTGAGGAAGGGGTGTTTTGTGAGCCTGCGTCGGCAGCCTCTGTTGCCGGAGCGATCAGGATGAGTCGAGCCGGTTCGCTGAGCGAAGGCGATACCGTCGTCTGTACGCTGACTGGTCATGGACTAAAAGATGCTGATACTGCGATCAGCGTTTCCCGCCGACCCCAGACGGTGAAAGCTACCCGCGATGAGGTCGCTCGCCTGCTCAATGTTTGACCACTCATGATACGTCCATGAAATACGTGATCTTGCACGCCGACGGTATCGGCGACATGCCGCGTCCTGAACTCGAGGGGCGGACACCTCTCCAGGTTGCTGCGACGCCACATCTTGACCGTATCGCGCAGAGCGGAGAATCAGGAGTATTGAGTCTTCCTAGCGACGGATCGCGCGTTGGAAGCGAGGTGACCGCTATGGCGGTGCTGGGATATGATCCCCGAAAATACTATACCGGACCCGGCCCGCTTGAAGCGGCGAGCCTGGGCGTGTCGGTCGGAGAGCATGACGTGGTCTTTCGTTGTACCATGGTCACGTTGCGCGGTGAACCGCCACAAGGAAATTCCGGTCGGTATGCCGATCTCAAGAAGCTTGGGCCTCATGTGATTATGGATGATGCAACAGCCGGGTTATTGCAGACCGATCAGGCTCGGGAGTTGATCGAAGCGGTCAATGAACAGTTGGGATCTGAAACGATCCAGTTCTATCCTGGATCCGGGCATCGACACCTCATGGTATGGGTTGGAGGAAAGGTACGGTCGGTGTGCATGGATCCGCAGCAGGTGGTAGGTCGAGGCGTGGCCGACAGCCTCCCGAGCGGCGACGGGGCGGATGTCTTACGGAGATTGATGGAAGCGTCCATCGTGATTTTACGTGAGCATCCCGTAAACAATGAGCGTCAAGCGGAGGGACTGAAACCAGCCAACTGTTTGTGGCTATGGGGACAGGGACGAGCGCCGGCGTGGCCTCCGATCACTGAACGGTATCAATTGAGCGGGACCGTGATTGCATCGAGTGATGTGCATCGGGGGGTCGGCATCAGTGCCGGACTGGATAGCCTTGATCTATCGCAAGAAGAGCCGTCAAGCTCATCTCCATATTTTCTATACGGCGAAGGCTTGGCACAGGAATTGGCACGGAAAGATTTCCTTTATGTGCATGCCGGGCTGGCAGACCACATCCTTCATAGTTCCGATGCAAAAACAAAAGTCCAAGCGGTCGAACAATTCGACCGTGACATGGTCGGGCCGGTCTTGCAGGAACTGGGGAAGCATGAGGTCTTTCGCCTTCTCGTCATTTGCGATTCGGGATTGCCGGTCTCGAACGGGCATCCGATGGTTCCGCCAATGTACGTATTCAGTGACGGTCCTCTTCACCGGAGCGCTGGCGTGAAAAGGCTGGATGAGGTCACGGTGAGGGCACAGAATGGTCCTTCTCGGGATGCGACCAAGTTCCCTGCGAGGTTGTTTTCACGGGGGAGTTGATTGTTGTGGCGCTCATCGTACAAAAATATGGTGGAACGTCGGTGGGAACAATCGAACGCATTCATCATGTGGCAGATCGCATTGAGCGCTCGCGCAAAGAAGGGCATCAAGTGGTGGTCGTGCTCTCGGCAATGAGCGGAGAGACTGACCGGCTTCTCAAACTCGCCCATCAAGTGACGGCTATCCCCGATGAGCGAGAACTGGATATGTTGCTGTCTACCGGTGAACGCGTCACGATCGCTTTGCTAGCGATGGAACTACTCGGCCGTGGTGTGAACGCATGCTCGTTCACCGGCCGGCAAGTCGGCATTCATACCGATAGCGCGCATACGAAAGCACGTATCTCGCGTGTGGCCGCCGAACGGATCAAGCACGCGCTGTCCGATGGCATTGTGCCCGTGGTAGCGGGATTTCAAGGCATCAATGAACGGTCTGATGTGACGACCCTGGGACGAGGGGGGTCGGACTTGACCGCCGTCGCGTTGGCGGCGGCACTCAAGGCGGATCGGTGCATTATTTTCACCGATGTAGATGGCGTCTATACGGCCGACCCCAATATTGTCCCGTGGGCTCGTAGACTCGACAGGATCTCGTATGAGGAAATGTTGGAGATGGCCAGCTTGGGTGCCAAAGTCCTACAGAGTCGATCGGTCGAGTTTGCAGCCAAATTTTCGGTTCCGGTCGAGGTGAATTCCAGCTTTAAGGAAGGAAAGGGGACTCTCGTGACACACGAAGACGCGGACATGGAAAGCGTCATGGTATCCGGTGTGACGGGTGACCGCAATCAGGCCAAGATTACAATTATCGGCGTGCCTGATCACCCGGGCATTGCCGCGAAAATCTTCGGCCCCGTAGCTGAAGCGAGTATTGTGGTCGATATGATCATTCAGAACGTCAGCCAGGCATCATTGACTGATATCTCCTTCACAGTGCCTCGCACCGATCTGCGGGAGGCGGTTGATCTTGTTCAGCGCATCGCCAAGGAAATCGAAGCCAAATCCGTCGCTGTGACGGAGTCGATGGCGAAGGTCTCCCTGATCGGCGTCGGCATGCGGTCTCATTCGGGGATTGCTGCAAGAATGTTCGACATCCTGTCCCGCGAGGGTGTGAACATCATGATGATCAGCACGTCCGAGATTAAAATCTCCTGTGTGGTCGACGAAAAATATCTGGAACTGGCTATGCGGGCCCTTCACTCGGCGTTTGGCCTGGACCGGGCTGCATCGCCCGCTCTAGGATAGTCCACACTCGGTTCAGAAGACACTCTCGACAGGCCGGGGCTGATCCTGTTACCCTCCTTGGTCATGGAACGAAAAGGTTCTTCCAGGAATTCCGGCAATAAATCTCTCCGCGCCGTGCCTCAGAGCGACAGGCCTTCTCCCTCTCCGCTTGAGATTTATGACACGACCTTGCGAGATGGCGCGCAGGCCGAGGATGTCAGTTTTTCAGCCGAAGATAAGGTGCGCGTCGCTCAGAAACTCGACGAGTTGGGAGTGCAGTTCATCGAAGGCGGTTGGCCCGGTGCGAACCCGAAAGACATCGAATTCTTTCGCATCATCAAGACGGTTCCACTCAAGCAGGCCAGTGTGGTGGCCTTTGGTTCGACTCGCAAGGCGAACAATCCTGTGCGGAAGGACGCAACCATCCAAGCGCTGTTGTCCGCGGAAACACAAACGATCACGATTTTCGGGAAGAGTTGGACGTTCCAGGTCACAGACGCGTTGAGTATCTCGCTGGCAAAAAATCTGGAGCTCATCAGCGACTCAATTCAATATTTGCGGTCGAAAGGTCGACGGGTTTTTTATGACGCTGAACATTTCTTCGACGGCTACAAAGCCAACCCTGATTATGCTCTGAAAACAGTTCGTGCGGCGATCGAGGCCGGTGCGGACCGGGTCATCCTCTGTGATACGAATGGCGGGACGATGCCGTGGGAAGTCCGCAAGATTTGTGAAGCGGTCAAACAGGAGTTTCCAATCGCTCTAGGCATCCATGCCCACAATGACAGTGAAATGGCTGTGGCCAACTCACTCGTCGCAATTGACACGGGCATTGTACAGGTCCAGGGTACGATCAATGGAATCGGTGAACGATGCGGCAACGCCAATCTATGTTCGATCATCCCGAATTTGCAACTCAAGATGTGCAGGCCGGCACTAGGCGAACGCTTACAACACCTCAAAGAAGTGTCAGGATTTGTCACGGAGATCGCCAATCTGATGCCGAACAAGCATCAACCGTTTGTCGGCGACGCTGCCTTCGCGCATAAGGGTGGGGTTCATATCCATGCCGTCTTAAAAAATCCCGCTACGTACGAGCATATTGATCCGTCCAGAGTGGGCAATCGACAGCGGATGCTCGTGTCAGATTCTGCTGGACGAAGCGGACTGCAGGAAAAGGTTGAGGCGTTCGGGATCACGCTCACCAAAGACCATACGAAACTGCAGGAATTGGTTGATACGCTGAAGCATCGAGAGAGCCAAGGGTATCAATTTGAAGGTGCCGAGGGATCCTTCGAGCTGCTCATGCGAAAAGCCATGGGCACTCATATGGCTTCGTTTCAACTATTGGGATTTCGCGTAATCGTTGAGAAGAAGCAGGACGATGGTACGCCATTGTCCGAAGCGACGGTCATGGTACAAGTGGGCGATGTCATTGAACATACGGCAGCCGTGGGTACGGGGCCGGTGAATGCCTTGGACCACGCTCTGCGGAAGGCATTGGAAAAGTTCTATCCGGAACTCCGCGAAGTCAAATTGCTTGATTATAAGGTTCGGGTATTGTCTGCCAATCAGGGAACTGAATCAAAAGTCCGTGTGCTCATCGAATCAGGCGATCACAAGGATAAATGGGGGACCGTCGGTGTTTCCGAGAACATTATGGAAGCCAGCTGGCAGGCGTTAGCCGACAGTATCGAATATAAGCTCCTCCTCAAAGACCGCTAGGATCGATTCTCTCTGCCCGGTTCCGTGCACTTAACCCTTGACAGGGGAGGTAACCTCACGTAACTTATGAGGAAATTGTCCGTCACTCCGGTGATGGACAAGGAGGACTTCCTAAGCAACCGTTCTAGGGAGACGCCAGGAGGAAGCATGAGAAAGGCGGATATCGCGAACGAGATCTTTAAGCAGGTCGGAGTCTCAAAGAACGAAGCGTCTGATATCGTCGAACTCGTGCTCAACCTTCTCAAGTCGGTGTTGCAGAAGGGAGACTCGGTCAAAATTGCTGGCTTTGGAAATTTTGTCGTGAGGAGCAAAGGAGCACGAAAAGGGCGAAACCCTCGAACTGGCGAAGAGATCGGAATTACTCCCCGACGCGTCGTTACGTTCCGACCAAGCCAGGTTTTCAAGAAATACGTCAATTCTTAACTGCTTCCTTGACAACATTGGTCATCATGAGGACCGGTCATGGGGAATGAACCCAGACTGGGCACCAAGATATTTTACAAAATTGGAGAGGTCAGCAAAATCACCAAGCTGCCTGCGTATGTCTTGCGCTTCTGGGAATCCGAGTTCAGTTTTCTGAAGCCGAAGAAGAGTCGTGGAAATCAACGCGTCTATATACAACGTGACATCGAAACGATTCTTGAGATCAAACGGATGTTGTATGAGGAAGGTCACACACTTGCCGGCGTGAAGCGCTATTGGACCCGTCGTGGACGTGCAGGAGGCAAGCATGGAAGCCGCAAGGAGCTGACCCAACGGGTGCGGGGAGACTTACGGGCTATTCTGCGACTGATCGATTCCCATTCGGCATAGGGATGTGTATTGCAGAGAGGCCAGAAGTGGCTCAGATTCTGGTCATGTCGGGGCGTAGCGCAGCCTGGTAGCGCACTCGCTTGGGGTGCGAGAGGTCGGCCGTTCAAATCGGCTCGCCCCGACCATTTTCTCCCCGATGCAGGGTATTCCGCCACGATGCACTCACCACGGTTCTTCTTTCCCACATATTGATTTGAACTCGGTGATGTGACAGCCATTCATCTCCGCCGCAGCCATGGACTCTCATCGTGATCCTACGACTAAGGAAGAGTGTGGCCCGCATTAGAATTCTGGTCACCAACGATGACGGGGTGAATTCCTCCGGCCTCCACGCGTTGGCAAAGGTGTTACAAGGTCTGGGGGAAGTATGGGTCGTCGCGCCGGATCGCGAGCGAACGGCAGTCGCCCATGGGGTAACCTTGCACAAACCATTGCGCATTCATCAAGTGGGAAAACGAATGTACGCCGTCAATGGCACGCCGGTGGATTGTGTGAATCTCGCGTTCGCCAAAATTCTACCGGGTATACCTTCGGTCGTCGTGTCCGGTATCAATAAAGGCGTCAATCTGGGCGATGATGTGATGTATTCCGGGACGGTCTCTGCCGCTCTCGAAGGCACCATTCTTGGTGTTCCCTCAATAGCAGTCTCCCAGGAGGGTGATGAGCATTTCCGATTTGAGGTCGGCGCTCATTATGCACAGCGCGTGACCGCCCAGGTGATCAAAGAAGGACTGCCGCCAGAAACGATTCTGAACGTCAATATTCCTGATTGTGTGCTGAGAGCCGTGCGGGGTGTCCAGGTTACGTGTCTGAGCAGGCGTCGGTTCGACAACCCCATCATTGAAAAAGTAGATCCTCGCGGGAGGAAATATTATTGGATTGCGGGAACCAGAGTATCCTGGAGCCGTGAGAAATGGGCTGATCACGAGGCACTCGAACGGAGAAACGTCTCGATCACTCCCATTCATCTTGACACAACCCATTACGAATTGCTGGACCGACTTCGGGTCTGGGAGAGCATTTTGGCGAGGGTGAACAAACCAGCTCGATCTCGACAGAGGTCTGCCATTAAGCGAACGAACAGGATCTAATACATGACGATGCTCATCGAAGCAGTGATCGCCGAAATAGGCAGCTTTGTAATAACCATGATCTCAAAATTTGGGTACACGGGCATTCTTATCACGATGGCTATCGAAAGCGCCTGCATTCCCCTTCCCAGTGAAATCATCATGCCCTTTTCCGGGTATCTCGTATCGACTGGTCAATTTTCCATGCTCGGGGTGACGATGGCCGGCGCGATCGGGAATGTTCTTGGGTCCTTGGTCGCATACTATGTGGGAGTATGGGGGGGGCGGCCGTTTGTAGAGCGGTATGGGCAGTATTTCCTCGTGTCTCGTCGGGATCTTGAGATGGCGGATCGATGGTTTCTCAAGTATGGTGAGGCGGCGGTGTTGATCAGCCGGATGTTGCCGGTGGTCCGGACGTTTATCTCGCTGCCTGCCGGAATCGTTCGAATGAATGTGCCGAGATTTGTCTTGTTCAGTTTCATCGGAGCCGTTCCCTGGTGCTATCTTCTGGCGTATATCGGTCTTAAACTGGGTGAACGTTGGGATGGATTGCATGAATACTTTCATCATCTCGACGTTGTCATCGGTATGGTGCTCGTCTTGGGTTTCATCTGTTTTCTTTGGTCGCATTGGCCGCGTACAAAACCCCAAGCACAATAGTTGCGGCGCATGAAGATTCATAACACTTTGACCGGCACGAAGGATTCCTTTGAATCTCTCGAGCCGAACGCCATCAGGATGTACGTCTGTGGCGTGACGGTCTATGACTACTGTCACTTAGGTCATGCCCGGAGCGCCCTGGTCTTTGATGTCCTGCGTCGGTACTTCGAACATCTGGGCTGTATGGTCGAATTCGTGAAAAATTTCACCGACGTTGACGACAAGATCATTAAACGAGCCAATGATGAAGGCGTGACATGTTTGGAGATTGCGGAAAAGTTTATCGCTGCGTATCACGAAGACATGCGACGGCTCGGTATTCGTCCGGCCTGGCGAGAACCCAAAGCCACAGAGCATATGGACGATATCATTCGATTGATCGACGTCCTTGTGAAGAATGGGGCAGCGTATCAGGTGGACGGGGATGTATTTTTTTCTGTGCAGGCCTATCCTTCCTACGGGCGGTTGTCCAAGCGAAAGCTCGATGACCTCTTGGTCGGGGCTCGGGTTGAGGTGAACGAACGTAAGAGACATCCCATGGATTTTGCGCTGTGGAAAAGCAGCAAGCCGGGTGAGCCATCGTGGGAAAGTCCATGGGGAGATGGGCGGCCGGGCTGGCATATCGAATGTTCTGCTATGTCCATGCGCCATCTTGGTGAGACATTCGATATCCATGGGGGAGGCATGGACCTGATTTTCCCCCATCACGAAAATGAGATCGCTCAGTCCTGCGCCGCCACGGGGAAAGAGTTTGCACGCATGTGGGTACACAATGGATTTGTTCAGATCAATCAGGAAAAGATGTCGAAGTCGTTGGGGAACTTCTTCACCATTCGAGATATCTTTTACAAATCGGAATGGCCGGAGTCTGAAACAGGGGAGACACTTCGCTATTTTCTGTTATCTACGCACTATCGCAGTCCCGTCGAATTCTCGGACCAAAGCCTTCATGATGCGAAGAGCGCATTAAACGGTTTCTACGATCTCTTTGAACGCCTGAAAGAGGGAAAGCCTGTTGATTGCGATGTTGAGGATAACCCGCTACGAGATATAGGAGAAAGGACACGACTTGCCTTTATGAAGGCAATGGCCGATGACTTGAATACCCCGGTTGCCATTGCGGAACTCCAAAAGCTTCGAGGTGAGATGAATAAGTTGCTGGAACGATTTCCTCTATCTCGATCAAAAGGAAGTGAAATGCGGGAAATGTTTCGTTCGATGGGTGGTGTACTGGGACTCTTTCAGTTGGAGGAATGGCAGTTCAACCCCAGGCAATTCAGGTTAGCAAAAATGAGTGATATCATATCGACCGGACTCGAGGAAACAGCTGATGCGAAAAGCACTATCACGGATAGTGACATCGAACAGCGCCTGATTGAGCGGAACGAGGCGAGGAAACGGAAAGACTTTAGACGTGCGGACGAAATCAGAGAATCGCTTGCCGGTCAAGGCATTACAATCGAGGATCGCCCCGATGGCACGAGTCGATGGAAGCGATGACGAGAATTGTGTTCTGTATGGTCTGCATGCCATTCGTGAAGCCTTACGAGCCGGTAACCGTCCTCTTCAACGGCTATTGGTGTTGCGGACTGACGGACAGTTTGCCGATCTCGTCAGCCTTGCCAGGGTAAAGGGCGTTCCAGTGCACGTTGAGCCTCGTCCAGCCATCGACCGTATGGTTCCGCGTGGCAATCATCAAGGAGTGGTGGGAATCGTCGCGGCCAAGGCCTACAGCGAGGAGGATGACGTCGTCGCCTTCGCAAAGTCACAGCAAGACCCGCCATTGCTGGTGCTTCTCGACGGAGTGGAAGATCCATACAATCTCGGCGCAGTGTTGCGTACATCCGAGGCGGCTGGTGTACACGGCGTACTCTTGCCTGAACGACGAAGCGTAGGGTTGACTGCCCTTGTAGCCAAAGCATCTGCTGGCGCACTCGATCACATGCATGTCGCCAGAGTTCGAAACCTCTCCCGCACGATCGAAGGACTGCAGCAGGCAGGAGTGTGGGTTTATGGGTTCGTACCGGCATCACCAAAAAACTATACGTCGCTGGACTATCGCGGGCCGGTCGCACTAGTGCTGGGGGGAGAGGGAAAGGGAATTCGCCACGGAGTCTTGGAAAAGTGCGACGACACGGTTCACATTCCCATGAGTGGGCATGTCGCCTCACTCAATGTGTCGGCGGCGGCTGCTATCGCTCTGTTTGAAGTGGTCCGTCAGCGGGGAACACTGCGTCGGTAAACAATCGGTACGCTTACCGGAGCTTCAACATCTTGCCCTGGATGGCTGCCTTCAAAAGCTGAGCGGTGTTGGAGACTCGGATTTTCTTCATCATGTTGGCCCGGTGCGCCTCGACCGTCTTGACGCTGATTTTCAATCGTTGACCGATTTCCTTGTTCTTGAATCCTGACCAGATCAGATCAAGAATTTCTTGCTCCCGACTGGTGAGGGCTTCTGGACGCTTCTTTCTGTGGAGTGGAGGCACTTCATGGGACACCTTTTTCACGCGCCCGCTTTTTGATACAGTCACTGTGGCCATTTCAACACCATGTAATAGTTATCTGATGACAGTCAAAATAAGCGTTTCACCAGCAGTACTCTCTCCTAGGTGAAGTATAAGAAATTGCCGCTATGATTGTAAATGGATGTGTTGCAATAAGAACAATTTCTTTTGAGGGTAAAACACTTACAGCAATAATGCTACATCCACTCGTTAACGCACCGTTTGTGTAGATGGTGATGACTCTCATGCCGGTCGTCGTGATAGCCTCTCTGGTCGGCGCGGTGATCGGCAGTTTCCTTAACGTGTGTATCTACCGCCTGCCTCGTCATGAGTCTGTCGTATGGCCGGCTTCCCACTGTACAGCCTGCGGAAGTCTGATTGCGTTTTACGACAACATTCCCATGATCAGCTACGGTATTCTGCGCGGCCGTTGCCGAACATGTCGTGTTTCGATATCAATCCAATATCCGTTAATCGAGTTGGTCACCTCGATCGGTTACGGGTTGATATTTTGGCATTTCGGTTTGACCGCGGTGTCATTTGTCTACGCGCTTTTGTATTCAGCGTTGATCGTGATTACCGGCACAGATCTCTCGCATCAGGTCATCCCGGATGTGATCACCTTGCCTGGACTCGTCATTGGAATTCTCAGCGCTGCAATCATTCTTCCGCTGGGGATTATGAACTCGGTTGCTGGGGTCGTCGTCGGTGGAGGTCTTTTGTGGCTGTTGGCATGGCTAAGCCCGTATCTTTTCGGAAAGGAAGGCATGGGCGGCGGAGATATTAAACTCATGGCTATGGTTGGCGCATTCCTTGGCTGGAAACCAGTGTTGTTGGCTATCATGGTCGGATCATCGATTGGATCCATCGTCGGTGTGAGTCTCATAGCGCTTCGGGTTATGCGGCGGGACGAGTATCTTCCATTCGGTCCCTTTCTGGCAGTGGGTTCTCTCGTCGCCCTTTTTCTTCATCAACCGGTATTGAATTGGTATTGGAGCTTGTTTGATGGAATTCCGTAAATTCCTGAAAAGCATTGTCTGGAGCCTGTTTTCAAGGTTCTCTGTATCCGAATGGATGCCGTGCTGTATCTGAAGCGGAACAGTTCAAATCTGTTCAACTGACCCCCCGTCGAGTCTTCCCCCGGTTGTCCGTACCAGACCCCTTCATATTCTGCTGATCCAGCGAGGCGTTGCGACTCCTTCCTTATCTTCTCGTCTCGGTGAACGAATGGTCGTGAAAGACGAGTGCGGCATGGAACTTGGAATCCCGTCGAGGCACGGAAATGAGGAACTTATGAATGAACGCGGAGCATCCCTTACAGAACTTCTTGCGGTGATGAGTATCATCACGATCGTGTGTGTCCTGAGCGGCCCGCAATGGCTGGCGCTCGCAGGGCGGCTGGACGGTCGCGGTGTGACGGCTGAGATAGTCGGAGAGCTTCGACTGGCCAAGGTCTTACTACATACAATCAAGTGAGAGCGGTCGCGATTAAATAGCATCCCGAAGCTGGTGTCGCGTATACGCCTGGTGTTCACATGAACCCGCATCCTTTGAAGCTCCAGATTCTGTGGACACCGCTAGGTATAATGCCAAGAAGAAGTGTCTGATGAGCAGAAAGCGACGTGGATTCGCTACTCTCGCAGCATTGTCGCTAGGCCATTGGGGCCTCGGGATGGCCACGGGGCTCACCGTGCAGGCGTTGGAGATGCCCTGCAACGCCGTCGAGTGCTCCTGTTGCTCCATAAATCGGATCACGGAAGTCAGCATGTCGCCACGGCATGCCAACAACGGCTCACGGCCTATGGCATTTATTGCTCCGTGACACTCAAAACCGAATTGGTCTATATGCGTCGGTTTCAGACTCTCCAAGACGCTAGGCGCTAGGATGGAGAATTTGGAAGGGTTCTACAATCGTCAATATCGGCATTTCACTTTGGACTATCTCAGCCCTGTGGAGGTTGAGGAGCGGCCAGGATTGGTCATACACTGAGTCCGCTAAATCAGGGAAAGATCACTCCTTCTCCGCTGACATCCTGCCTAGCACCTAATCACGGCACAAGACTGCCCGCCTGTTGTTAGGACGAAATTTGTCGCTCCTTCAACTGAAAAAAGCTCGCTTTTGTACCTCCTACGCCCATCGGGAGCATCGACATTTCAATAAGCTCAGTGGCATTGCGGGGTTTTGAGTCGGCACGGCCCTTGCTCATTCCGAGGTCGCCATGTGTGTACGTTCACAAGAGCAACATCGTTCGGGATCGCCGAGACAGCGCGGGTTTACGCTGGTTGAGGTAATGACTGTGAGCGCGATTATCGGGATCATGTCCATGATCGCGATGCCCGCTTATCTAAAATGGAGTTCGCGTTATCAACTGCGGCAAACTACCACCGAAGTCGCCGGAAGTTTCCAGCTAGCCAGAATGGCAGCACGAAGCCGAAACTCCACAGTTACTGCGACTTTTGTAAAGGCAGCCGATGGATCCGTAAATCTTGATTTTGGCGGCGTTTTGAGGGCGATAACGCTCCCTACCGGCATCGTAGACGGGAGCCTTGTGGTAACGAATCCAGGGCCGGCCGTGATAACTACCCAGTTCAAGCCGGCAGGTATAGGTACCCTGGGTACCATTCAATTTAGCCAGCTCGGGCTTCGTGTCGGCGGCGGAATCGCCAATCAATTGGTCACGCTCGTATCGACCCAGGGACTGACGTTTTCGATTGTTGTGACACCTAGCGGGAAGATCAATTGGTGTGCGAACGCGAGTTGTCCCTGATGTGTAGGCCTATGCATCAATTTAGGCAGATGCGAAAGTGTGGGTTTGAGAGAAACAGAAATGAGAATGGGTTTTCTCTGCTGGAGGCTATGGTGGCGGCCGGAGTGCTATCTGTAGGGCTCCTTGGTCTCGCCGGATTGCAAGGGATGTCACTCGGCAAAAATGTCGACGCGAGCGAAATTACCCGTGTTGCAAACCTCGCCACCGACATCGTCGAACGCATACAGAACAACCGGCAACGCGTGATGGAATATAGCGGGATTGATACGAGCGTTGCCTGTCCTGGAACCTACAGTGATCCAGTTCCGTTAGGCTTAGGCAATACACTCGCTGTGGGAGTGGGGGCTCAAGGTGATTGTAACCAATGGAGAACTGTAGTTGGCGGATCAGCCTTAAGTGATGTGAGAGGGGTAGTACAGGTGGCGAGAATGGATCCAAGTCCCACAGTGAACCCTCAAACCATGCATAGGGTTTCGGTAACCGTAAATCTCACCTGGGCGTCAGGTACGCGTACCGACATTAGCACTCGACGACAAAAGTCGGCCACCTTCGTCAGTATCATTGCTCCTGAGTAACCGAAAAAATGCTGATAGAGATGCCGACCACAGGAGAAGAGCAAATGACGACGGGTGGTAATGAACGAGGATTTACCATAGTCGAGTTGTTGGCCGCCGTTGTCGTAACCGTTGTCATTGTTGGAGC
>Ga0075421_100005891_pt1 | contig 14872 bp, 12 predicted proteins | sample SoiMetdeltSBSDD5_FD_75292 | JGI IMG/M metagenome (GOLD analysis project Ga0075421, IMG submission 75292) | Bulk soil microbial communities from a Populus tree surrounding site in Tennessee, USA - Soil MetaG P. deltoides SBSDD5 | ecosystem: Environmental > Terrestrial > Soil > Tree plantation...
CGCGGGGTATTGGCCCGCAAGCGTTCGATCCACCGTGAGACGAGCGGGGACGCGTCATTGCCCGGGTCAGTCCTGGCGATTGACCGGTAAGCTGCCTCGAGCGCGCCCACCAGGTCGCCCTCTACCTCGACTGTCCCATCCGCATAGCCGTCGCCAAAGGCAATCTCGGGATTTTGCATCATTTTGAACAGCGTCGCCCGATCCCGGATAACGATGCTCGCAATTGGGATCACACCAGCCGGTGAGACCCCGTCACCCCCTTTTAAGGCAAATCGAAGGGGCGCCTGGCCAATCGCCTTAAGAATGGTTTGTAATGACCACTTCTCGAACGAGGAAGTTTCTGGAAAAGCCCGCATGACAGCGTTCTCCAAATCCTTATTTTTGAGTAGACAGACTATCCCGCAGTACGCCATCCGCGCGAGCCTGTCGTGCATGATTTCCCTTGCATGTTGGATGCCGGATTCAAATCCCTAAACACGACAAAGGCGTCTCAACAGCCGGATCTGCCCAGCGTGATAAAGATCGTGAGCCGCCGCCCCGCGAATCAGATGGAGCGTTGCATCCTTATAACCAGCCGGCAGATGGGCGACGACGCTCCTCAGCTTCTCGTGCTCTTGGACCAGAATCTTCACGTCCGCGTTCCAAGCCGCCTGACTCAATTCCACTGGACGCTCGAAAAAATTGCTGCCCGCCAGCGCAAACGACCCCCGCTTCTCACCGGTTATGCGCCGCCGCACCACGTACTTCCAGTAGGCGGCGTGCAGCGTCAACTCCCAAATATTGTGACGACCCGGAGCAACGCGCCAAGCCGCCTGCTGAACCGTGAGGCCTCGAATCGCGCCTCGAAGATTTGGTCCATGCCAGGATTTCTTATCGAAGGCCTCGTCAAGCAAGTCCAAGAGAATGCGGATTCCGGCGTCCGACGCGGCAGCCATCTTGCTATTCTTACATCCATGCCCGTTCAGGCAAACGTCGGCAGTCCGCCGGGCTACCCGCTGATCGGTGGATTCGGGTCGCGGCCAGCTCAGTCTTCGCGAGCGATTGAAATTTCCAGGTCCCGAAAGCGCTCGCTGCAATTGCCGTCGCCGAAAAGATAGCCCATCGCCTCGCCCCACGCGCCGCGCGTGTAGACCACAACCATCAACGGAATGCTGGCCCAGAAGAGAGACCACAGGGCCGGCCGGCGTACCAGGCTACGAGCGAGCCGGGCGATATGCAGCGGAGGAGTGAGGGCCATCGCCGCCGCCCAAGCGATTCGCGTCGACATGCCCCAGCCGAGCTCCGAAGCCCGTCTTGCGGCGAGCAGGCGCTTCATGTCCCCATTGGCCTGCACTCCTTGCCCGAGCCGCGTCCAATTCTGGTGCCCCAACTTCGCCTCGGCGGCCAGCCACATGCGCGAGCCCGCAGCTTGCATTTCCCGATGCAAGACATACTCGGCTTCGCATAGTTGGTTGAGGCGGAGCCAGTAGGGCTCCAGCGCGCTTCGCCGGTAGGCGACGTTGTTGCAAGCCGAAATCGAGATGTACCCGCTGATCGCCGGATCGAGCCACCGTCCGTACTCGACCATCAGAAATGTCCGGCAGAACAGCCGCTCCGGATTGGCGTTCGTCATGGCATACGTAACAATGTCTACCGGCTTTTCAAATGCCCCAAGGACTTCCTCGGCCCACCGCGGATCGGCATAACAATGGTCTTCGAGGAAGGCGACGATGGCGCCGCATGACTGCCGGATGCATTCCGCGCGAGCCTCGCCGAAGCTGCGCAAATCCGGCCGATGAAACCAGCGCACAGCCGGATGTTCCAGGCCCGGGATCGCGACTCCATCGGCAGACAGATCGAGAATGACAATCTCACACCTATCGAGAACCGTCTGATCCAAAATCTGGCGCAGGCAGCGTTCCGCGCGTGCGCGCTGCTCGCCGAAGACGATGAGAATCGATAGTGCCGGCGAACTTCCTGACGTGCGCATTTACCTCTCACTATAACCCGGCAGCCCAACCGTCCAGCATTCCTTTTGCGGCGCGCTTTGTGATAAAACTTTGACCAACTAGTGGCCTGTCGTCGCCAGTTCGTTAGCATGGCAAGCCTTTGTGGCGTGGGCCCTTGGCCTGCCGCGTCAAGACTCATCTCGACGCTCTTGTGGACTTGACTTCAAAGCGCCGGGCATCGAGATGAGTCTCGACGCGGCAGGTCAAGGGTGTCAACTGCCAGGGAAGTCATCGCGACAAGCCATTAGGTCGCAAAGGAGCGCGAAAATGAACGCAAAACTTTCACGAAGAAACCTGATGGAGGCGGCCGCCATAGCCGCTCTAGCCGCGCCGGCAGGCCGTGCGGCGAAGATGCCCGAACCCCGCTTCGAAGGAAAGGAAACTCCCAGAATCTGCCTGGGCATGGGAGACGGCAGTGGTGGACTTCCTCCAGGTCCCCCCAGCGACGCTGGTATGCGCCGGATCAAACAACTGGGGGTCGACCATGTTCTCGGCGGTGGTGGCCGGATCCCATGGCAGGAAACCCAGCTCAAGGAGATGATGGATCGCTTCAAGGCGAACGGACTCACTGTAGGAAACCTCATGATCAGTGGATTCAACAATGCCATCTACAATCGCCCCGGTAAGGATGAGGAAATTGAAAAGGTTATCCAGTCGATCCGCGTAGCTGGAAAAGTCGGCCTGCCGGTTGTCGAGTATAACTGGTACGCCCATCGCGCTATGGAGGGTTACTTCGAGGAGACCGGACGCGCCGGCGTGGGTTGGACCGGCTTCGACTACGAACGTCCGGTCGAGGAAAACGGAACCAAGATTCCGTTCAAAGATCTCCCGCCGCGCCCGGAGGAAGGCGCTCACAATCTCGACGCGCTATGGGCTAGCATCACGTATTTCTTGAAAGCCGTAATCCCGGAGGCGGAAAAGGCAGGCGTCCGTCTCGCGCTTCACCCCAACGATCCGCCCGCGCCGGTCAGTCGCGGATCGCAGCAGATCATGGCCACCGTCGACGGCTGGAAGAAGCTCATCGACATCGTGAAGAGCCCCTCCAACGGCATCACCTTCGATTGCGGCGTCACCCGGGAAATGGGCCAGGACCCCGTCGAGGTATGCGGCTATTTCGCCGCTCGCGATCGCATCAATCACGTCCATTTCCGGAACGTGAAGGTGAAAAAGCCGTACGAGCGCTATACCGAGGTCTTCATCGACGAAGGCGAAAACAACATGTTCGCGGTCATGAAAGAGCTGGTCAAGCACAAGTATTCGCGGCTGATCTATCCCGAGCATCCGCGAGCGATCGACTACGATCGCGATCGTGGACCCATTCGAGGATATCCGGGCGGCGGCGGGTATGCCGGTTTCGCGTTCAACGTCGGCTACACCCGAGCAATGCTGCAGGCTGCGCTAACGTAGAGAGGAGAACACCATGAAAAATCGATTCGCCGCAGCGGTGGCCATGGCGGTTTTGCTGGCCCCCCTCGCCTCTGCCCAGTTGTTCACGCTGACGAAGGAACAGCTCATCGAGCTTACGTCGCAGAATCCCTTCGAGCGATTCGCCGATGGACGTCCAAAAGTGCCGGACTCGATCATCGAACGCGCGCGAGGCATGTCGGCGGAGGAGGCTTGGGCAGTCTTCAACACCCAGTCCGGCCGAGCCTTCCGCACACAGTATGAAGACGGCTTCCACGTGTTGCATCCCAAAAAGAAACTCGTCGGGAGGGCGTTCACAGTGCAATTCATGCCGATGCGTCCGGAAATAGATGGCGTACTGACCGCCAAAGCCCAGGCAAAGGGATTGCCCCGATGGAACAACCAGGTTGCCATCGACATGCTGCAAGCGGGCGATGTGCTCGTCGTCGATCTGTTCGGCAAAGTCGATGGCGGCACGATCGTCGGCGACAATCTCTTCTACTACATCATGAAGGCGACAAAGAACGGCGGCATCGTCGTCGACGGCGCCGTCCGTGATCTGACGGGAATCCAGGATTTGGACATGCCTGCCTACTTCCGCCGGACGCATCCCAGCGCCATCGCCAACGTAAGCCTGACCGGAATCAACATCCCCGTCCGAGTTGGCAATGTGACCGTAATGCCGGGCGACCTGGTTTTAGGCGACGCGGAAGGCGTGTACTTCATCCCCCCGCAACTCGCCCAGGCCGCCGTGGACAACGCCGACGTCATTCACATTCACGACGAGTGGACTCGCAAGAAATTCGATGAAGGCAAATATAAATCGAGCGACATCTACGGCACGCCGCGCGATCCTGTGTTGAAAAAAGAGTACGACGAGTACTTGAAAAAGCGTCTCGACGAACTGCGCAAGAAGTAGCTGCGGCCGGCGTTCACAACGATAAATAGCCGCCCAACTCGCACGAAACATTGAGGGGAATGCTCTGCGCGAGGCTCGGATACTTGACACGCCTGGTTACTCTCGAATAGGGAGACTAGCGGGCTTCGAAACACGAATGCGTCAGAATTCATCACATTCATCACTTTCATCACCTATTTCATTTTTGCCGCTTCCATTGCGGCGAAATCGTATCGGCCGAGGTAGATCGGTTTTGATACGGGCGGTTTGTTCATGATGTTGAAAATCATCGGGAAGCCCCAGGCCGCCCCCGTTTTGAGGTCGACGACCAGCTTTCCCGGTACTTCCGAGCGCGTATCCGGGTTCGGAATGTAAGTAATTCCCGGCTCGATATATAGGCTGGGTGCTTCGGCTTGGGCGTGAACCGCCACAGGATTAATCGCTGGCTGTAAAGCAAGCGTCCCGAGCATGAGAGCAATGATAGTAAGCGTCACTTTCGTGTAAAGATCCGTTCGAACTGTCATAGTTTATTCCGTTCGTTCATTAGTAGAGGCGCAGGAACTGCGTGCTATCTATCACGGCAGGATTACGCCTCAATGTGTGGAGAACAACTATGACAGCGCAGATTTTTCTAACAGCGATGATCCTTCCACTCGCGGCCTTTGCAGCCTCGAATACGGCAATATGCGGTTCAGGGACGCTCATTGACGTGCAGGTCGATACGCAGATCATCCAACGCGGTTGGACGGAGCACAGCGAGGAGAAAGTAAAGAAGAACGGCAAGACGGAATACCGCAGCCACTCGACGCCTAATACAGCAGAGAAAACTACCTACACGGTGACAGTCCAGCTTGACGATGTTCTCTACACGGCGCAATCGGAGGGAATGATCTTTGGTCTCGGCTTCAAGCCGACGGAGTTTGTCATCAACGATCCCGTTCAGGGCTGTGTCCGCGGAAAGACATTGGCTTTGGCGCGGCCGGACGGCAAGGAGTACAGAGCCAAGATCATGCGCGCCGTAAGAGATACTCGGGCGTCGCAATTACCTCCATCCCGGTAGCGATACGATCGCCCGGTAGTTGGAATCGTTGTAGTCCGGGTTGCGCGTTGGCGAATAGATCTTCCCGTTCGGGCCGGGAATCGCCGGCCGATCTTGCGTGTAGATCCAGACACGCTGCTGATCCCACAGGATCACTTCATCGCGAGCGTCACCGGTGAAGTCGGCCACGTGATACGCCAGATCCGGATGCCCGTCGTCCGGGAACATGACCGCGCGGCGCATATTGCCGTCCAGCATCCCGCCCTCGCGGATGTTGCCCGAGAGCAGTGCAAACTCCTGGCCATCGCCGCGCCAGTTCACGGACGCCAGATGTGTCGAACCGGGCGTCATCTCCTTCTGCCCGAGAATATTCGCTTCGGCGTCGAACAGCGTCACGATCCCCGGGCTCCGCCAGAAGTTGGCGACGTAGATCTGCAGTCCCGGCGTCTCGGGGCGATACTTGCCGACGCTCTGCGTCTGCGTGTGACCGACCCGCACGTGCTTCAAGATCGCTCCTTTCAGATCGAACATGAGAAGCCCTTCGTCGCTGCCGCAAATGTAGATGCGTGGACTGGCGTTCGGGTCCGCCCCGAAACGTCCGGCCGAAATGCCGTCGGCGTGATCCTCGAGCTTGGTGTCGTGCGACCACAGCGGTTTTCGCAGATGATTCCATAGGGTGTAGCCGATCATGAACTCCTGTTTGCCGTCGCCGTCGAGATCGGCCGGAAAGGGGAAATGGCCGGTTTGCCCTTCACCCTGCCACTGGAATTGAAGGTCCCGATTGAACACCCAGAACCATCGATAACGATCCTTGATGAGAATCTCCTGAGGCCGCTTTCCGCCCGACAGATTCACAAACTGGAGCGAATCGCCATTGTTGATTTCGTAAGGACGCTCCTTGTTGTCTCGAGCAGCCGTCGGCATCCACGCCCGCTGCAGCACCTTCCCGGTGCTGCCCTCCAGAACCTGTATCTGGAAATCGCGGACGATGACGACTTCATTTTTGCCGTCGCCGTCGAGGTCGTATATCTGAAACGGCGTATCGTTCGTGAGAAGCCCGTTGCGTGGATCGGGGCGTCCGAGCTGCCACAGGATCTTCCCATCGAGGGTAACGGCCGTAAGGCAGCTAATGTGATCGAAAGCATCGCCGCGTACACGAGGGATGTTTTGCGCGAATAGCATGTCCACGCGGCCGTCGCCATCCAGATCGCCAAAACGGACATTGCGGCCCGTGCCGAACCCAGGCGTGGTGAAGGTCTTCCAGAGGCGCGGTTTCGGATTAGCGTCCCGCAGCCGTTCCAGCTCAATCTCGCGCTGGCGGATACTCTGCTCGATCGCGACGCGATTCGCATCAGAAGTCGTGACCACGAAATCCTGGAAACGGGCGGGCACGTTGGCCATCAGCCCCACCTGCCCCTTGAGGATCTCGCCGTCCGACGCCTCGAGAACCTGCTTGCCGTCGACAGAGGCACGGATGCGCTGTCCATCGTTCTGGACGCTCAGCCGGTAGTAGCGCTTCGTGTCGTATGCGAACGCGACAACACCCAGCTCGCGCCAATCCGCCTTGCGGAGTTCCTTTTCGATCGGATTCCGGACGAGTAGCGCCGCTTCCTTGCCTCCACGCAATGCGAACACGTAATAATGCCGCGACGTATGGTAGCGGAACACCACGCCCGCCAGCTCGGCCAGCGAGAGCGGCTTGACGTTGGCCTCCACCGAGTAGCCCGTCCACTCCTCATCGCCGGTGACGAACAGCATCGTCGTGCGACCCGGCTCGGCGTTGACCAGACTCTGCTCGATGTAGGGCTTGCCATCCTCGTCGCTGACCACCCAGGAATCGAGGTGAACGATCGGGTTGCGCCAGGGATGTGTTCGCACGCCACGGTGCTCGATATAGTGATACTCCTGGATTGCGCCGTTGAGCTGGCCGATGGGCTGGGAGAGATGTCCTGGCGGGAATCGCGAGAAATCGTCGCGGAACAACTCGGCGCCCGGTAAGATCGCAGGCAGCAGTGCTATGACGAGGAGTTTGAGTGACATATCAGGCATTCTAACCTGTTTAGACTAAACTAGAACCTATGCTCGTGCCCGACGCGCCGGAACGATTGCGGCGCCACGTTCTTTCCAGTATCGAGACCAAGCAGAAGTTGTTAGCGGACTGCGAGCCAGCCATTCTCGCCGCGGCCGAGGCCGTGACCGCCTGTCTGCGTAACGGCGGCAAAGTGATGCTCTGCGGCAACGGCGGCAGTGCTGCCGATTGCCAGCACATCGCCGCCGAGTTCGTGAGCGTGCTGAACCAGTCCTTCCAGCGACCGGGCCTGTCAGCGATCGCCCTGACCACCGACAGCTCCATTCTCACCGCCAGCGCCAACGACTTCGGATTCGAATGCGTTTTCGCGCGACAGACCCAGGCGCTCGGCCGCGCCGGCGATGTTGTCATCGGAATCTCGACGTCCGGCGCATCGGAGAACGTGCTGCGCGCCCTTCGCTTTGCCCGCGATCACCAGATGACAGCGGTCGGGCTGACCGGTGGCTCGGGTGGCGCGTTACGGGATGTCGCTGATATCTGCATCGTCGTCCCGTCCGATGTCACCCAATTCATCCAGGAGTCGCACATCATGATCGGGCATATCCTATGCGACCTCGCCGAGCAGTCCTTGGCCTCGGCGCTAAAATAGAAGCGTAACGGTCATGTATCCTACGGGCCCCAACACGGACCTGCCGCGCCGCAGGCTGGTCGATTTGCGGCATGGTTTGCTGCGGCTGCACAAAGCTCTACTCGACTCCGAGCGCGAATCCTACGAGCGGATCCACGGCCGGATCCCTTCGCGTGGCCAGTTCTTTCAACTGGTCGTCGGCGATTCCTGGTTCGCCTGGCTGCACCGGGTGTCCCAACTGGTGGTTCAGATCGATGAGATGCTGGAGGCGGAGGAGCCGGCCACGGCGATCGATGCCACCAGGGTGATCGACACGGCGCGCAGTCTGCTCAAGCCGTCAGAGGAGGGCGAGGGTTTTGGGAAGCATTACTACGATGCGCTGCAGCGGGACCCCGATGTCGTGCTGGCGCACGCGGCGGTGAAGAAGCTGCTCCGTAAGAGCGTCTTCCATTTGAACTAATGAGTCAGTTGGGTCAGCCGGTAACGCTTGATCTTGTTAATCAATCCTTGCCGGCTTAAGCCCAGCGCGCGCGCTGCCTTCTGCTGGTTATTGCCTGTGGTGCGGAGCGTCTCCACGATCATCTCCCGTTCCAGCGTTTCGACCGCATTTTTGAGCGAAGCAGCCGACCGCGCCGGTACTTGCCGCGGTTTTGAATCGGCTTCGGGGATACCTTCCGACAGATCGTCTTCGGTGATCACTCGCTTGCGGGCGCAGGCTACTAGGCGCTTAATCTCGTTTTGCAATTGCCGCACATTTCCCGGCCAATCGGCGTCGGTCATGCGGCGCAGCACGCCGGGCGATAAGACGAGCTGTTTGCCGGAGTCACGGCAGCACTCACCGAGAAAATGATTCGCCAGCAGTGGAATATCGTCGCGAATCTCCCGCAGCGACGGCATGTGGATGTGGATCACTTTCAATCGGTAATAGAGGTCTTCGCGGAATTGACCCTTGCGGATCTCCGATTCCAGGTCTTTATTAGAGGCGGCCAGCACCCGTACATCGACCGGGATCGAAACGCGGCCGCCAACGCGTTCGACTACCTTGGCCTCGAGCACGCGCAGGATCTTTGCCTGTGCCGCCAGGCTGAGGTCGCCGATCTCGTCGAGAAACAGCGTTCCGCCATCCGCCGACTGAAACTGCCCCATCCGCGGATTGACACCTGTCGCCACGCCGCGCTCGATGCCGAAAAGCTCGCTTTCCACCAGCGTCTCCGGCAGAGCAGCGCAGTTGAGCGCCACGAAGGGACGTTTTGACCGCGGGCTGTTGTAGTGGAGCGCCCGCGCGATCAGGTCCTTCCCGGTCCCGCTGTCGCCTCCGATCAGAACGTTGACCGAGCTATCGCGGATGCGTTCGATGAGTGCGAGGATGGCCTGAATTTTGCCGCTTTGCCCCACGATCCGGTGCTTGGAGTACCGGTCTTCCACTTCCCGGCGGAGGTGCGCGTTCTCCCGGGTCAGCTCGCCAATGGAGCGCGCCGTCTGGATCGCGATGGCAGCCTGCGCGGCCAGTGATTTCAGGACCTCTTCATCTTCAAAGTCAAACGGGCCGGGTCGTTTGTTCAGGACTTCGAACGCGCCCACTACTTCGCCGTCGATCAGGTTTTGAAGAGGGACCGCCAGCAGGTTGCGCGTGTGATATCCGGTCTGCCGGTCGATGGTCGAATTGAATCGCTCATCGTTATACGCATCGCTGACATTCACCACCTTGCCCGTCATCGCCGCAGCCCCGGCGATGCCCTTGCGCGCGTCGAAGCGGATGATCTCATCGCTGCCCAGCGCGATCTTGGACCACAGCTCCATAGTTTCCCTGTCGAGAAGAAAAATGCTGGCGCGCTCGGCGTCAAGCAGCCGCGTGGCCTCTCGAGCGACAAGATCAAGCAGCGCGCTCAGGTCGCGCTCTGAGTTCATCTGCTGGCTGATCTTCAGAATTGCCGACAGCTTCTCGTGCAACGGGCTCATCCGGGCGGAGGACATAGGAACGGCCAAGGAGATTCCAGTGTAACCCGTGAACGCTGTTTCTGTCTATGAACTTGACAGGTGTCAAGCAGGTAGTTAAAAGATACTAGACATTTTAGGCCACGCGCGGGCTAAAGCATAGACTAGCAATCTTCCAATCTTTGGCTTCTTACGTGCACGAGCGGTTGACCTAGCTGGAGATTCGGAGGCGACCCAAAGGGCGCGCACTTCAGATCGCCCTTTGGGTCTTGACAGGTACTTTCGACATTGGTACTAATGAATATTCATTAATTCCGGACTTGAAGTCTCATCAAAGTTCGGAAATCGCACCGGGTGACCCAGTGCCGGACCAAGTAGTCCAAAGTTCGACAGTGAGTCACGACTGAATTTCCCAAACTCTTACTATGGCCGCTCGGAGTCGTCTCTTCATTTTCGGATCAGTCGTAACACCGATCGCTCTGTACTTCGGCGCGTCCATGACCATGGACCATTTCGACCGGGAGGGGTGGCGATTTTTTAACACTGGGAAAGATATCACTACCAGCTTAGGGTTGTTATCAAAGGCGCTCCAATCGAAGGACGCCTCTGCGATTGCCGGATACTACGCGGGTGACTTCAGCGGAAGCCGGCTAGGGCTGACTTCCCTCGTGCAGCGCGAGGAGAAGGATGGCATTCGAAAGCTTAATTTTCAATCGGATGGCGCGCAAGCAGGAAAGGACATTGCGGTCGCGGAGTGGCGGGCCTATCTCGACGGATTCGAGTCAATCGACGAGGCCGGGCTCCACATACACAGGCTCGAGAAATGGGATTCGGCCGGTGATGTTGGCGCGACGGTCCGGTTCGAGTTGATCGGCGCTCCCAAGGGCTCTTCCCAGGCCGGCATTGATCGCGCATATTTTAAGATGCGATTCGACGCGTCCGCCGGGGGCCTGAAGATCCGGCAAGCCAGTCTCGTCGAGGGCGATCGGATTATCAGCGACAAGCCTCAGTTCGTCGATGTCGCCAAGACCGCAGGTGTCGATTTCATGAATCGATACTACCCCGCATTCCTTAACCAGCCGCTAAAATTCGCCATGATCCGCTACGGTCCGGCGGGAATTACCGCCGCGGATTACGATAACGACGGATTTTACGATTTATTTATTCCAGATGGCGTCGAATCGAAACTATTTCGTAACAAAGGCGATGGTAATTTCGACGATGTGACCACCGCGGCTGGACTGGCGGGCCTCGATGGCGTCAGCGTCGGGCTGTTTGCGGACTTCGACAATGACGGGTTCAAGGATTTCTTCGTCTCCAGGACCTTCAAGCCGAATCAGTTATTCCGTAACAACGGAAACGGAACGTTCACGGACGTCACTAAGAAATCGGGGATCGGAGAAGATTGCTGCACGACCGTGGCGTCCTGGGGTGATTACGACAATGACGGCTTCCTCGACCTGTACGTCGGGCGGTACCTCGATCCCAGGACCGATATCCCGACGACTTTCTATGCGCGAAACGGCTTGCCCAATCAGCTCTATCACAACAACGGAGACGGTACATTCACCAACGTTACCGAGAAGGCTGGCGTCGGCGAGCTGGGGTTATGCCTAGGTACTGTCTGGGGCGATTACGACGCTGACGGGTATCTGGATCTGTACGTGGTGAACGATTTTGGACGCAAGACCCTGTATCACAACAACCGTAACGGAACATTCACGGACGTGACGGTGAAGACCGGCACGCTGGCTTATGGAGCAGGAATGAGCGCCTCGTTTGGTGACTACGATAACGACGGCAAGCTCGATATTTACTGCACGAACATCCGCTCCGAAGAGGCCTGGTACGCGGAGCTGCCGACGGTCAACCGGTACATGCTCAACTGCTGGCGGCAGGGAGTCTGGAAGACGGATATGCCGCTTTACTGGGAAGTTTTCAAGCAGTCGGGATTTGGCTTTGTCGAGGTCTTCCAGCAGATGGCGTCCGGAAACACCCTGCTGCGCAATCGTGGGGATGGGACCTTTGAGGATACGACGGTCAAAGCGAACGCCAATCCGCTGGGCTGGTTCTGGGGCGCCTCGTTCGCCGATTTCGACAACGACGGCTGGCAGGATATCTACGCCGCCGACGGCTGGGTCTACAACGACCGTGGCACGGAGATCGAGCTGGACTTTCTGAACAACGTGGTCAGCAAGCAGAAGGAGTATAAGACCGGAATCTTTTTCGATCCGAACTATTTCGGCAAGACTTCCTGGCATGGTTGGGAGCGGAACCGGCACCTGCGAAACAACGGGAACGGCACATTCATCGAGATGGGCCGTGGCGCGGGGACGGATCTTCTCCTGAACAGCCGTGGAGTGGCGGTAGCGGATTTCTGGAATCGGGGCGTATTCGATATCGCAGTCGCGGCTTCGACTGACCGGCACGCGCTGCTCAGGAATGAGGTCGGGGCGAAGAGACACTGGCTCGGGGTGGAGCTGGTGGGAACGAAATCAAATCGGGACGGGGTCGGAGCTCGGGTGTCAGTCGTGGTTGCTGGAAAACCGCAGATGCGCGAGATCGTGTTGGGTGATGGGTATGGGTCGCAGAACAGCCTTCGGCAGTACTTTGGGCTGGGCGATGCGGGCGAAGTAGACGAAATGGTAGTACGATGGCCGCGCTCCGGGATCGTGCAGAAATTCCCGAAGGTGGCCGCCAACAGAATCGTGCAGGTTACCGAGGGGTCCGATGCGCTCGTGGAAAAGAGATATACCCGGAAATAGAATGCGGAAAGCCGGCGCTGCGGCGCTGCTGATTGCGGCAGCGTGCCTTGCCGGGGGATCTTCCGTAGTAAATGACAGATGGTTTGAAGACGCGACCCGCCGGGCGGGGGTCGCGCACAAGCATACCAATCGTTCGTTCAAGAATCCTTACGCCCACATCATGGCGGGATACACGGCGCTCGGCGCTTCTGTCGCGGTCGCCGACTTTGACGGGGACGGCTTCGATGACCTTTTCGTCACCGACTCCCAGGAAGCCGGTAAGAACCGGCTTTATCGCAACAACGGCAATTTTACTTTCAGCGACGTGGCCGAGAAGGCTGGTCTGGCCAACGGAAATGACAGCGAGAACGCGTCGGCCGACTGTCTTTGGCTCGACTACAACAATGATCGTCGGCCCGATCTGCTCGTGGTGCGGTTCGGACAGAATCAACTGTTCGAAAATCTGGGCGGCGGCAAGTTCCGGGAGGTAACCCGCAAGGCCGGACTGATTGGCTACAAGAACGCCATCACCGCCATCGCCTTCGATTACGATCACGACGGTTTCGTCGATCTGTTTGTCGGCAGCTACTTTCAGCCGGTGAACGTATTCCGTCCCGAGACGCCTCGCTTCTTTCCGGAGAGCTTTGAAACGGCCAAGAACGGCGGCGGGCTCACTGTCTATCACAACGAAAAAAATGGATCGTTCACCGACGTCACCGCTAAGGCCGGATTCAAGCTGAGCGGCTGGACGCTGGATCTCGGGCACGCCGACGCCAACAACGACGGCTGGGATGATCTATATGTCGCCTGCGATTTTGGCACCGATCACTTTTTTGTCAATAACGGCGACGGCACGTTTAGCGACAAGACAGAGAGCGCCGTCGGGATCGATACGAAGAAGGGCATGAACGTCGACTGGGGCGATTACGACAACGACGGCCTTCTCGATATTTACGTCACCAACATCACCGACGACTACATGCGTGAGGGCAACTTCCTCTGGCACAACAACGGGAACCTGACGTTCACTGATGTGGCGAAGGAGACCGGCACGTTCGACACCGGCTGGGGTTGGTGCGCGAAGTTCTTCGACTACGACAATGACGGCTGGCTTGATCTGTATGTCGTCAATGGCTGGGTTTCGGCCGGCAAGGACAGCTATGTGCCGGATATTTTCAACATGGTTACCAAGCCAGGGATCGACTTCGCCGACGCGCGCAACTGGCCACCGATGGGCAACAAGAGCTTGAGCGGGTATCAGAAAAAACGCCTCTTCCACAATGAGAATGGAACCGGCTTCAAGGACCAGGGCGCACGGCACGGAGTGGATTCGGTTCGGGATGGGCGCGGCGTCGCGGTGGCGGATTTCGACAACGACGGCCGGCCGGACATGTTCGTGGCCAACGCCAACGCCGAGCCCTTCCTGTATAGGAACACGCAGCCAGGGACCAATCAGTGGGTGCAGTTCCTGCTGGAGGGAACCAAATCGAATCGGACGGGCGTGGGGGCTCAGGTGCGGCTGACGGCAGGCGGCAAGCACTATCTTGGCTTCGTTAACGGCGGAAACGGATTCGGCGGACAGAGCACGGCGCGAGTCCACTTCGGACTCGGCGCGGCTACGACTATTGAGCGAGTCGAGATTCGGTGGCCGTCCGGGACAAAGCAGGTTGTCGAAAATTTAGGCGTAAAACAGATTTACAAAATTCGGGAAGGACAAGCGAAGACCGAGCTACTGGTTGCGGGACGATGAGGCGAACTTTACTGGCAGGTGCATTTATCGCGGTCGCGGCGGTGGCCGCCACTATAGCGGATCTTGCGAAATATGAGTCAGCGCTGGCGGCCGATCCTAACAATCTGCGGTTCGGCAGCGAGTACAGGCAGGCGGTGATTCAAACGAATCAGTACGACCGCAGTCTCAAGTTTTTCGAAAAGCTGGTGACGGATCATCCGAAATCCGGCAACGCTTATTTGAACTATGGCTTCGCGTACGTGGACAAGATTCCGGTGGCAGGCTCTATCACGCAGGTGATTCTGGCCAATACGGCGCTCTCCTACTTCACCAAGTCGATCGAGCTGGAGCCAAGCTGGATCGGCTACTACACGCGCGGAAACAGCTACCTTTACTGGCCCAAGATCTTCGGCCGCGCTAATCTGGGCGTCGCCGACCTGGAACAGGCGATGAAGCTTCAGAAGGCCGACAAGCCGAA
>Ga0075421_100005892_pt1 | contig 14871 bp, 15 predicted proteins | sample SoiMetdeltSBSDD5_FD_75292 | JGI IMG/M metagenome (GOLD analysis project Ga0075421, IMG submission 75292) | Bulk soil microbial communities from a Populus tree surrounding site in Tennessee, USA - Soil MetaG P. deltoides SBSDD5 | ecosystem: Environmental > Terrestrial > Soil > Tree plantation...
CTGAACGACCGCGGCATGATGGGCGACGGCGTCATCGACCTGCCGGGGATCCGCGGCATGGTCGAGCGCGCCGGCTACGCGGGCTTCCACGAAGTGGAGATCTTCTCGAAACTCGACTGGTGGCGGCGCGATGCGGACGAAGTGCTGGCCACCTGCAAGGACCGTCACAGGAGAACCTGACCATGCGCGGCGCAGTGTTCCTCGGCAACCGCAAGATCGAGATCCGCAACTTTCCCGACCCCGTGCCCGGACCGGGCGAAGTCGTGATCCAGATGAAGGCCTCCGGCATGTGCGGCAGCGACCTGAAGTTCTACCGGCCGCCGCCGGGAGAGGCGCAAAAGGCGCTGGGGCTGGGCGGCAACGCCGAGCCCTTCATCGGCGGCCACGAGCCCTGCGGCGTCATCGCCGCGCGCGGCGCGGGCGTTTCCGAGCGCGAAGCGCCCATCGGCCAGCGCGTCATGAACCACCACTACGCGGGCTGCGGCGTCTGCGGCCACTGCCGCGTGGGCTGGTCGCAGCTGTGCCGCGCCGGCATCGTCGTGTACGGGGTCACGGGCAACGGCGGGCACGCGGAGTACCTGAAGGCGCCTGCGCGCACCATGGTGCCGCTGCCCGAGGAACTCTCCTTCGCCGAGGGCGCGGCGGTGTCCTGCGGCACCGGCACCGCCTATGGCGCCCTGCGCCGGATGCACCTTGCGGGCGGCTCTACCCTCGCGGTGTTCGGGCAGGGCCCGGTCGGGATCAGCGCGACGCTGCTCGGCGCGAGGATGGGCGCGCGCGTCATCGCGGTCGAAGCGAACGCCGAGCGCCTCGCGCTCGCCAGGACGTACGGCGCCGACGCACTGGTCGATTCCTCGAAGGTCGACGCGGAACAGGCGCTGAGGGATCTGACGCGCGGCGAGGGCGTGGACCTCGCGCTCGACTGCACCGGCGTCGCGGCGGCGCGCCTGGCGGCGGTGCGCTCCGCGAAGACCTGGGGGACGGTGTGCTTCGTCGGCGAAGGGGGCGAGGTGACCCTCGACGTGTCGCGCGACATGCTGAGGAAGCAGCTCACGCTCATCGGCTCCTGGACCTTCAGCGCCATGGGCATGGGCGAATGCGCCCGCTTCGTCGCCGACAACCGGATCCCGCTGGAGAAGATCTTCACCCACCGCTGGAAGCTCGACCAGGTGCAGGAAGCCTACCGCGTATTCGACGCGCAGTCCTCCGGCAAGGGCGTCCTGGAGTTCTAGAAGTAGGGCAGGCCCTGCGTGTTCACGTACAGCGCGTAGATCGAGGTGCTCGCCGCCATGAACAGGCGGTTGCGGTGCGCGCCGCCGAAGCAGACGTTGGCGCAGCGCTCGGGCAGGTCGATCCTCCCGATCGGCCTGCCCTCCGGATTGAAGACGTGCACGCCGTCCAGTCCCGCCTCGCCCATGCCCCAGCCGCACCAGAGATTGCCGTCGACGTCCACGCGGAAGCCGTCCGGCGTTCCCTTGGGCCCGGCGTCGATCAGCACGCGGCGGTTGGCGAGCGACTTCCCGCCCTTCACGTCGTAGGCGAGGATCTTGCGCGGCACCGAGCGCGACTCGACGACGTAGAGCAGCGACTCGTCGGGCGAGAAGGCGAGACCGTTGGGCTGGTTGATGCCTTCCGCCACGACGCTCAGCGCTCCCGACGGGTCGATGCGGTAGACGTTGGTCGGCAGCTCCGCCTCGGCCTTCGCGCCCTCGTACCAGCCGAGGATGCCGAAGCTCGGGTCGGTGAACCACAGCGAGCCGTCGGACTTGCACACCACGTCGTTCGGCGAATTGAGCCGCTTGCCCTCGTAGCGCTCGGCGAGCGCGACGATGCGCCCGTCGGGCTCGGTGCGCGACACGCGCCGGCCGCCGTGCTCGCAGGTCACCAGGCGCCCCTGGCGATCGCGCGTGTTGCCGTTGGCGTAGCCCGAAGGCCTGCGCCAGGCGCCCACCGCGCCCGTCGCCTCGTCCCAGCGCCACATGCAGTCGCCGGGTACGTCGCTCCACACGAGGCACTTCTGGTCGCCGAACCACACCGGCCCCTCGGCCCAGCGCGTGACGCCGGTGGCGAGGCGCTCGACCTTGGCGAGCGGCAGGCGGTAGCGGTTGAAGGAATCGTCCATCGCCACGATGGACGGGTCGGGGTAGCGCGGGCTGGGCTGCCAGGTCGCGCTCACCGCTAACGCCCCGAGCGCGCGAGCAGCGCTTCGAAGCCGTTTTCGCTGAAACCGCTCATCGCCGCCCTGCCGTGGACGATGAGCGGAACGCCCTTGCCGCCGAGGCGCGTGAATTCCGCCTTGGCCTCGGGAGATTTCTCCACGTCGTGCTCCTCGTAGGCGATGCCGTGCTTCCTGAAGTAGGCGCGCGCCTTGGCGCAGACCGGGCACCAGGAGGTCGCGTACATCACCAGCGGCTGCGCGGCCGCGGCGGCCGGCGCCTTCACCACGCCCGGCACGCGGCGCACGTCCACCGGGCCGGCGTAGGTGCTGACGCGCTCGGGCACCTGCATCGCGCGCGCATCGCGCGGCGGCTCGTTGCCGTAGTGCACCCGGCCCCGTTCGTCGGTCCAGCGATGGATGCCCTGCGCGGCCGCGGCGCCCGCGGCGAGCAGCGCAAGCACCCCCCCAAAGGTTTGCCAGCCTCCCATGCGCGCCCTTAGTAGCATAGGTCCGGGGACGCGGGCAATGGCTATACTCGACCACGGTGGCTCGCATCCTGCTGACCCATTCGCCCGAGACCCTGGAGCGCTACTACGGCGCGCGCGCGCTCGCCGGGCTGCAGGGGCTGGGCGAGGTGCGGCTGCACCGGGGCGGCGCGCCGCTCGAGGGCGAAGCGCTCATCGCGGCGGCCGCCGGCTGCGAGCTCATCGTCTCCTACCGCCAGTCGAGCGCACCGGCGGCGCTGTTCGAGCGGCTGCCCGCGCTGGCCGCCTTCCTGCGCTGCGCGGTGGACATCCGCAACATCGACGTCGCCGCCGCGAGCCGGGCGGGCGTGCTGGTGACGCAGGCGAGCGCCGGCTTCGTGCCGGCGGTGAGCGAGCTGGTGACCGGGTTCCTGGTGGACCTCTCGCGCGGCATCTCGCGCGCGGCGGCCGAGTACCGTGCCGGGCGCGTGCCGGCGGCGAGCACCGGCCGCGAGCTGCGCGGCAGCACGCTGGGCATCATCGGCTACGGCGCCATCGGCAGGGAACTCGCGCGCGTGGCCAGGGCGCTCGGCATGCGCGTGCTGGTGCACGATCCCTACGTGAAAGGAATCGAGCAGACGCCGCGGGATGACCTGCTCGCGCAGTCGGACTACGTCGTGCCGCTGGCGGTGGCGACGCCGGAGACCGAGAACCTGATGGACGACGCGGCCTTCGCGAAGATGAAGCGCGGCGCATTCTTCATCAACGTGTCGCGCGGCAACCTGGTGGACGAGGCGGCGCTCGCGCGCGCGCTGGACTCCGGGCGCATCGCGGGCTGCGCGCTCGACGTGGGGCGCGCGCCCGACCAGATGCCGACGCCGGCGCTCGCCGCGCGCGCCGATGTCATCGCCACGCCGCACACCGCGGGTCTCACCATGCCCGCCATCGAGCACCAATCGCTGGAGACGGTGGCGCAGGCAGGCGAAATATTGCAGGGGCGCGCACCCAAGGGCGCGGTCAACGCCGAACACTGGACAAGGAAGTCACTGCTCACACCATGAAAACCATCCTCATCACCGGCGCCGCGGGCGACGTCGGCACCCACCTGCGCCGCGAACTGGCGGGCAAGTACCGCATCCGCGCCTCCGACCTCAGGCCGCTGAAGAAGGTGGCGCAGGAGACCTTCATGCGCGCGGACATCGCGAAATTCGCCGACGCGCTGAAGATCACCAGGGGGGTGGACGCGATCGTGCACCTGGGCGGCTACTCGGTGGAGGGGCCCTGGGAGGGGATCCTCAGCGCCAACATCGTCGGCTGCTACAACGTGTTCGAGGCGGCGCGCAGGAACGGCGTGAAGCGCATCCTGTTCCCCACCTCCAACCACGCCACCGGCTTTTTCCGGCGCGACCAGACCATCGACCACCGCGTGTACATCAAGCCCGACAGCCGCTACGGCGTCTCGAAGGTGTTCGGCGAGGCGCTCGGCAGCCTGTACGCCGACAAGTACGGCATGCAGGTGTTCTGCATGAGGATCGGCAACGTCAACCCGCTGCCGATCGACAAGCGGCGCCTCGCCATCTGGTTCTCGCCGCGCGACCTCGCGCAGCTGGTGACCATCGGCATCGAGCACCCGGAGATCCGCTTCGAGATCGTCTACGGCGTTTCCGGCAACCAGCGCAGCTGGTACGACAACGCGAACGCGTTCCGCCTCGGCTATCGGCCGCAGGACGACTCGGAGGCCTACGCGAAGGAGGTCCTCGCGCGCGAGAAGCCCGGCGGCCATCCGGTGGCGGAAGCGCACCAGGGCGGGGTGTTCTGCGTCGCGGAGGAGGTGCCCAATCCCGCGCCGCTGCCGCGGCTCAGGAAGCGCGCCGCGCGGACGTCGTGAGGTAAAGGCCGAGCACGATGCAGCCCACGCCGGCGGCGTGGTGCCAGCCGATGCGCTCGCCGAGGAACGCGATGCCGAGCAGGGCGGTGAAGGCGGGATGCAGGTGGTGGAAGGGCCCGGCGACCGTCGCGGTCGTGCGCTGCAGCGCCGCGTTGTAGAACACGAAGGCGAGGAACGAGGCGAACACCGCGGTGTAGGCGATCGCCGCGAGCGACGCGGGAGTCACGACCATGTGCCGGCCCGCGGCCCACTCCCAGGCGAAGAACGGCGACTGCACCGCCACGCCGACCAGCGCCATGGCGGCGAGGAAGCTCATGCGCTCCAGCCCCGCCGGCCAGCGCTTGAGCAGCACCGTGTAGAGCGCCCAGATCGGCACCGCGGCGAGGATCCACAGGTCGCCGGGATTGAAGGCGAGCGCGCGCAGCACCGACAGCTCGCCGCGCACGATGACCACCACCGCGCCGGCCAGCGAAACCAGGATGCCCAGCCCCTGGCGGGCGCCGATGCGCTCGCCGAGGATCGCCGCGGCAATGGCCACGACCAGTACCGGCACCAGCGCGATGATCAGCGCGCCGTTCAGCGCGGTGGTGGACTGCAGCCCGAGGTACACCATGCTCTGGAAGATCGCCGAGGCGATCGCCGCCATCGGCAGCACCCACTTCCAGTGGCGCAGGAGGAGCGGCCATTGCCGGCGCAGCGCCGGCCAGGCGACCGGCAGGATCAGCAGGAGCGAGCCGGCCCAGCGCCAGAAATTGAGCGTGAAGGGCGGGACCTGCTCGTGGATCGCGCGGCCCACCACCCAGTTGCCCGCCCAGCAGAGCATGGCGAGCATGAGCAGGAGGGCGGGCGAGCGGAGGTGGTGCACCCCTACATCTTCGGTGTTTTCGCGCCGCGGTGCCGGTCGGCCCACCAGGCCCAGGCGGTGAACAGGATGCCGCCCGCGAGGCCGGCGATCGCGATCGCCGTCTCGCCGGGCGGCGGCGGCCCGAACACGTTGCCCAGGTAGGCGACGGCGAGGAAGGCGATCAGTCCCCAGAACGCCCAGGAGCCGACGCGGTCCTGCGACGGCGCGCTGCGCGCGTAGAGCCACACGCCGGCGGCGAACATCGCGCATTCCACGGCGATGGTCGCCGGCACGGAGTTCCACAGGCCCAAGCCGATCATCGCCTCGCTGCCCGGCCACAGCGGCAGGTCGGGCCGGTGCGTGACCGCATCCAGCACCCAGTGGCTGAACACCAGCAGCCCGAGGATCAAGGCGACGCGCCGGCCGCTGCGCAGGCACGCCAGGCCGAACAGGACGCTCCAGCCCAGCGCGGCGGCCAGGCTGTGCGTCCAGGGGTAATGCAGGAAATCAAGCGGCGTGAAGGCGGTGTTGCCCGGGTCGATCTTCACCCGTTCGATGCCCAGCAGCAGGAACAGCGGCCACACCATGTCCACCCAGAACGCCGCCGCGAGCAGCAGCGCGAGCGAGGTGCGCGGCGCCAGAGGCTTGGCGGCAAACGCGACGGCGGCGTGGCCGATGAACACCGCTCAGAAGCTCGCTTGCGCGCGCTTGCACTCCATCACGCCGGCGCGCCCGGCGGTCTCGTCCATCAACTGCAGGTTCGAGCGCGCCTGCATCAGGCCCATCTTCACTTCCTGCCAGACGTAGTAGTTGCGCCCGGCGCTGGCGTTCACGGTGAGCTCGGCGACGTTCTCCGTGTGCGACGCCAGCCGGTGGCTGCCGGGATCGACCTCGAACAGGAAGTAGGTCTTCGACGCCGTCAGCCCGGCGATGCGCCCGTTGAGCGACACCGGCATCTTCACCGCCGCGCCCATGGTCTCGTGGCGGTAGACGTAGATGTTCGCCTTCCCCTGGCGCGGCATGAAGCCCTTGGCGGCGAGGTCCTCGGCGTCCGAGCCCATCGGCACGCTGGCGCAGCCCGTCAGGACCGCCAGCAACGCAACGCAAAACATTCCAGCAATTCTTTTCACGCTGTCCCCCATCGATGAACCGGGGTCAGAGCCCGGTTTCCGGATTGGCGAAATATCGGGCCCTGACCCCGATGTCCTCAGTCGTCCGCATGCGCCGCGGGGCGGTGCGCCGCCACCAGCTTTTGCTGCAGCTGCGGCGGCGCCGGCTCGTAGTGGCTGAACTCGAGGGTGTAGGAGCCGTGCCCGGCGGTGAGCGACTTGAGGCGCGCCGGGAACTGCTCCAGCTCGGCGAGCGGCGCCTGCGCCGCGATCTGCACGGTGCCCGGGCGCGGCGCGTCCGAGCCGCGGATGTGGCCGCGGTGGCCGGAGAGCTCGCCGGTGATGTCGCCCATCTTGTGCTCAGGCGCGACGATGCTCACGTTGACGATCGGCTCGAGCACGATGGCGCGCGCCTTGGCGAGCGCGTCGAGGAAGGCCTTGCGCCCGGCGGAGACGAAGGCCACTTCCTTGGAGTCCACCGGGTGGCTCTTGCCGTCGTAGACGATCACGCGCAGGTCCTGGATCGGGTAGCCGGCGAGAAAGCCCGTGCCGAGCACGCCGCGCACGCCTTTTTCCACCGCCGGGATGAACTGGTTGGGGATCGCTCCGCCCTTCACCATGTCGACGAACTCGAAGCCCTTGCCGCGCGGCAGCGGCTCGACCTTGAGGAACACCTCGCCGAACTGCCCCGCGCCGCCGGTCTGCTTCTTGTGGCGGCTGTGGCCCTCGGCGCGCGAGGCGATGGTCTCGCGATACGGAATCGAGGGCGGGCGCGTGTCGAGCTCGACCTTGTACTGGTTGGCGATCTTGTCCAGCGTGGTCCTGAGGTGCATCTCGCCCAGGCCGCGCATCACCGTTTCGTTGGCCTGCGCATTGTGCTCGATGCGAAAGCACGGATCCTCGGCGACCAGCTTGTGCAGCACGTCCGACACCTTCTGCTCGTCGCCGCGCTTCTTCGGCTGCACCGCCAGCCCGAACACCGGCACCGGCAGCTCGAGCGGCCGCGCGCGGATGTGCGCGTCCCCGGGCGAGTCGTGCAGGATCTGGTCGAACTGGATCTCGTCCACCTTGGCGATGGCGCAGATGTCGCCGGGCACCGCCTCGGCGACCTCGGTCTGGGACTTGCCGCGCAGCAGGTACAGGTGCCCCGCCTTGACCGGCTTCCTGCCCTCGCCGAGGTACAGCTGCGTGCCGGGCGTGATGCGTCCCTGGTGCACGCGGAACACCGCCAGGCGGCCGATGTAGGGATCGATCTCGATCTTGAACACGTGGGCGAGGGCGTGCTTGCCGGGATCGGGCAGCGCCTGGATCTCGGCCGGCGCGCCGCCGTCCACCGGCACGCTGAGGTAGGCCGGCGGGTTGCCTTCCGAGGGATTGGGCATCAGCTTGACGATCACCTCGAGCAGCTCCTGCACGCCGGCGCCGCTCTTCGCCGAGCAGAACACCACCGGCACCAGGTGGCCTTCGCGCATCGCGCGCTCGAGCGGCTCGTGCAGCTCCTCGGGCGACACCTCGCCTTTCTCCAGGTAGCTCGCCATCAGCTGCTCGTCGACTTCCACCACCTGGTCCACCAGGCGCTGGTGCGCCTCGGCCACCGAGGAGAAATCCGCCTCGCCGGCGGGCGCGAAAAAGCAGTCGGACACCTTCGCCGCCTTCGCCGCGGGCAGGTTGAGCGGCAGGCACTCCTTGCCGAACGCCTGCTGGATGCGTCCGAGCAGCCCCTCCAGGTCGACGTTCTCGGCGTCGATCTTGTTCACCACCACCAGCCGGTCCAGGCCGCGCTTCGCCGCCCACTGCATGAAGCGCCCGGTCATCATCTCGATGCCGTTCTGCGCGTTGATCACGATGGCGGCAGTCTCCACCGCAGCGAGCGCGGGCAGCGCGTGGCCGAGGAAATCCGGATAGCCGGGGGTGTCGAGCAGGTGCACGAACGTCGGCTGCTCGCCGCCGTTCACCGCGAAGCTCGCCACCGCGAGCTTGAGCGAGTGCTGCAGCTGCTTTTCCTGCGGCGTGTAGTCGCAGACCGTGGTGCCGCGCTCGACGCTGCCGGCCGCGGGGATCGCCCCGGCGCGCGCGAGCAGCGCCTCGACCAGGCTGGTCTTGCCGCTGCCCGCCTGGCCGACGAGCGCGAGCGTTCTCAGGTGCTTGATCAGGTGCCTGGCCACCGCCCCGCCTCCTGGGACCTATGCTACTGCGGCGGGCCGGGCGCGCGCTACTTCCTGCCCGCGCCCTTCTGCTCCAGCAGCTCGGCGCGCTTTTTCAGGATGTCGTCGAATTTCGACTTGGCGATCAACAGCGTATGCGCGGCGAGGGCGCGCTCGGCCGGCAGGCGCGCGGCGAGCGTCTTCTGCCGCTCGGCGGCGTCGGCCCCGGTCGCCTTCGGCTCGCCGGCCACCGCCACGGCGGCGTAGTAGTTCTCGCCCGCGGGCTTGCCGAGCCGCACGGTGTAGGTCAGGCCGTCGAAGGTGCGCGCGACGATGGTGGCGAAGGGCCGGTCGAGGCCGGTGTCGGCGCTCTTCAGGCCGGGCGCGGCGACATCCGCGAGCGCCACGCTGTTGAGCGAGTAGGAAGCCGAATTGGCGCGCATCGCGTCGAGCTTTTCGCCGGCGCGCGAGGGGCTGAGCTGCCAGCCCGCATCGTCGCGCGCCCGCTCGATGCGCCATTTCTCGCCGCCCGGCAGCGCGGTTTCCATGGCCATCACCTTCTCGGCGGCAAAGCCGGTGCGCTCGATCCAGTCGGCGCTCCTGGTGCTGGCGAGCGTCAGCGGGTCCGACACCACGATCGCGGTCTGCGGGTCCTCGGGCAACTGCACGAAGCGCCCGTCGCCGATGGCGAGCGCCGGATTCGCCGGCTCCCGCTTGAAAAACTTGCTGCCGACGGCCAGACGCGCGAGCGGCTTGCCGTCGGCGCCGAGGAATTCGAGCGCCGTGCCCGAGCCGTCGAGCTTCAGGCGCGCGCGGTCCTGCCCGCCGATCGGTTCGCTCTGGCCCACCTTGAGCTCGAGCGCCTTCAGCACCAGCGCGCGCACCTTGTCGAGGTCGGCGGGAAAGCCGCCGCGCTCGGCGATGGTCCAGCGGCCGGCCTGGTTCCGCAGGCTGAGGCTCGCGCCGGGCTCGCGCAGGACGATGGCGGCGATGTCGGCCGCCTTGAGGTTCTTCAGCAGCGGCTGGCCGAGGGCGCCGGCGCCCGCGGGGCGCTCGGCCGCGCGCTGCTGCTGCAGCAGCAGCGCGCCGCCGCCCAGGGCGGCGAGCAGCACCAGCAGCACCCCCGCGATGCGCGCGTTCATGCGGCGGCGAGCCTCGCCTGCCGGCGGCGGCGCAGCAGCGCGACCAGCAGGCCGGCGAGCGCGACCGCGAGCGGCATCAGCGCGATGTTGACGAGCTTGGTGAGGAACACCAGGCGCTCGCTGTCCTGGCGCAGGTTCTTGCGCAGCTCCTTGAGCGCCTTGCGCGATTCGGCGAGCTTCTTGCGGAAGCTCTCCAGCTCCGCCTGCTGCTCGGGCGAGAGGATCTGCGCCGCCTTGGCGCCGGCGCCGGGGGACTTCTGCAGCTTCTGCATGTTCTCGGTGGTCTTCTGCAGCTCGTCCTCGAGCTCCTTGATCTTGCCGAAGTACTGCGCCTGCGCCTCGGCCTCCATCTCGCGCACCACGGTGAGCGGGCGGAAGGCGGCGGCGCGGCTCTTCAGCGACAGCAGGCTGTCGTCCGACGCCAGCTGCTCGACCAGGCCCTGCGCGAAGGCGAGGTTGCCGTTGGAGGGCACGACGATGCGCCGGCCGAACACCTCCTGCACGTCCACCGCCGCGCCGTCCTGCAGCATGTCCGCGTCGGCGACCAGCACGACGGCGCCGTCGCGCGCCGAGACCTTCAAGGGCGCCGCGTCCGCCGCCCCTGGTTTGGGCTTGGCGTTCTTGTCCACGGGCCTGCCCGCGGGGAAGGCGGTCTTGAATTTCCCCGCGAGGCGCAGCGCGAGCAGCAGGGGCTTGCCGCCGGGCTGGAAGCTCCTGGTCGCGGCGTCCCCCGCCACCGTGGCGCTCGCGCTGTCCACCAGCATCGAGTTGGGGGAGCTGCGCACCAGCTCGCTCGCCGCGAGGCCCTCGGCGGGCTTCACCGCGAAGGCGCCGCCGAAGGCGTAGAGCAGGGTCTCGATCTGGCTGGCGACGACGTCGTCGCGCGAGAAGGCGGTGCGGTTGAGCGAGAGCACCGTGGGCGTATAGCGCTGCCCGCCGCCCGAGGCGAACACCACGTCGGACACCACCTTGGCGGGGTCCATCTCCACGCCCCAGGCCTTGAACAGGCGCGGCAGCGTCGAGCTCGAGGCGAAGGCCGGCATGCCCGGCATCGGCGGCTGCTGCTGGTCGAAGTAGGCGTAGGGGTCGACGAAGGCGATGAGCCTGCCGCCGCGCAGCACGAACTGGTCGAGCGCGAACTCGGCGAGCTCGGAGATGTCGCGCGGGTGGACGAGCAGCAGCACGCCGAGGTCCTTGTCGATCGCGTCGGTGGTCATGTTGACCTGCACCACGTCGAAGTCGCGCTGCAGCTCGCTCGCCAGCACCCAGGGCTCGGAACTCTGGCGCGTCATCGGGTTGAAGCGCTCGCCGAGCACCGGCAGGCCGCTCATCACGCCGATCTTCGGGCGCTCGGCGATGCCGGCGCGCGCGATGGCGCGCACCAGGTCGTACTCCAGCAAGCGCTCGCGCTGCGGCGCCACCACCGGGATCGACTGCTTGCGGTCGAGCTGGCTCACCGCCAGGCCGAGGTAGAACTGCTCGCCCGAGGCGAGCTGCTGCGGCTCGATGCCGTCGAGCTGCGCCGCGTCCTCCTCCTCGGAGTCGGGCCGCGGGTCGTACTTCTCGATCACCAGCTTGTCGCCGGCGACGGACTTGAACTCGCGCGCCAGGTCCTCGACGCGCCGCGCGAAGCTGCGCAGCTGCACCGGCATCGCCTCGCCCGCGGTGAGGTACAGCTTCACCTTGACCGGCGCCTGCAGGCCGCGCAGCAGCTTCTTCGTGCCGTCGGACAGCGTGTAGAGGCCGCCCTCGGTGAGGTCGGCGCGCAGCGCCGCGCCCGCGGCGAGGTAGTTGAAGGCGACCAGCAGCAGGAACAGGGCCGCCAGTCCGACCGCCGAGTACAGCAGCGCTTCGTGCTTTTTCATCGGTTCCTCAGCGCGACGCCGGTGGCGAACAGCGCGAAGCCGATCACCGACAGGAAGAACAGCAGGTCCCGCGAGTCGATCACGCCCTTCTGGAAGCCCTCGAAATGCGTGATCACCGAGAAGGCGGCCACCGTGTCGACGAAGGCGGGGCTCGCCCAGCGCACCAGCAGGTCGGTCACCGGGTTGAAGCCGGCGAGGATCAGGAACAGGCACACCACCACCGCGAGGATGAAGGCGATCACCTGGTTGCGCGTCAGCGCGGAGGTGAGGCAGGTGACCGCGAGGTAGGCGCCGGCGAGGAGCAGGCTCCCCAGGTAGCCCGCGGCGATGGCGCCGTTGTCCGGGTCGCCGAGCACGTTCACGGTGACCGTCACCGGGAAGGTGAGCGCCAGCGCGATGGCGAGGAAGGCCCAGGAGGCGAGGAACTTGCCGAGGATCGCCTGCCACGCCGTGACCGGCATGGTGAGCAGCAATTCGAGGGTGCCGGCGCGGCGCTCCTCCGCCCACAGGCGCATGCCGGCGGCGGGCACCAGCATCAGGTAGACCCACGGGTGCCAGCTGAAGAAGGCCCCCAGGCTCGCCTCGCCGCGCTCGAAGAAGGCGCCGGCGGTGAAGGTGAGGAAGCCCGTCAGCAGCAGGAAGATCACCAGGAATACGTAGGCCACCGGGGAGATGAAGTAGGACGCGAGCTCCCGCTTGGCGATGGTGCGGATGGCGTGCCAGGGGTTCATGATTTCTTCACCGTGTCCGGCAGCGTGATGCGGCGGAACACCTCGTCGAGCGGCCGGCCGAGCTCGTCGGGCGTGCCGCTCGCCACGATGCGGCCGCGGTCGATGATGATGGCGCGGCTGCACACGGCGTCGACTTCCTCGAGGATGTGGGTGGAGAAGATGATCGCCTTCGTCCTGCCGAGCTCGCGGATCAGGTTCCTGATCTCGTGCTTCTGGTTCGGGTCGAGGCCGTCGGTGGGCTCGTCCAGGATCAGCACCTCGGGATCGTGGATCAGCGCCTGCGCGAGGCAGGCGCGGTGCTTGTAGCCCTTGGACAGGGTGTCGATGGTCTGGTGCAGCACCGACGCGAGGAAGCAGCGCTCCACCGCGCGGCCCACTGCATGCCTGCGCGCCGCGCCGCGCAGGCCGCGCATCTCGGCGGCGAAGGCGAGGAAACCCTGCACGGTCATGTCGGGGTAGGAGGGCGCGGCCTCCGGCAGGTAGCCGATGAGGCGCTTGGCCGCGAGCGGCGCCTCCACCACGTCGTGCCCGCCCACCGTCACGCGGCCGCTGGTGGGCGGGAAATAGCCGGTGATCATGCGCATGGTGGTGGACTTGCCGGCGCCGTTCGGGCCGAGGAAGCCGAGCACTTCGCCGCGCTCCACCGCGAAGGACACGCCGTCCACGGCGCGCTTGGCGCCGAAGGCCTTTACCAGGTTTTCGATGCGGATCATCGGGTCAACGGCGCTTGCGGCGGGGTTTCAAGGGGGCGCATTATCGCAAAGAATCGAACGTGCACTAGAATTCGTTCGACCATCCCCCGGAGGCAGACCATGCTCAAGCTCGCAAAGTTCCTCGTACTGATGACGTTCGCGGCCGCGGCCGCGGCCCAGCCCAGCCTGAAGATGATGATTCCGGCCAACCCCGGGGGCGGCTGGGACCAGACCGGGCGCAACCTCGCCGCGGCCATGCAGAGCGCCAAGCTGGTGTCGGGGGTGCAGTTCGAGAACAAGGGCGGCGCCGCGGGCGCCATCGGGCTGGCGCAGTTCGTCAACGCCGCCAAAGGCGACCCGAACGCGGTGATGATCGGCGGCATGGTGATGGTGGGCGGCACCTACCTGCAGAACTCCCCGGTGACGCTCGCGCAGGTGACGCCGATCGCGCGCCTCACCAGCGAATGGGAGGTGATCGTGGTGCCGGCCGCCTCGCCGCACAAGACCATGGCCGACCTGGTGGCGGCGTTCAAGGCCGACCCGGGCAAGGTGTCCTGGGGCGGCGGTTCCGCGGGCGGCACCGACCACATCCTGGCGGGCCTCATCGCCCAGGCGGTGGGCGTCGAGGCGAAGCGCGTCAACTACGTGCCGTTCAAGGGCGGCGGCGAGGCGGTGGCGGCGATCATCGGCGGGCATGTCACCGCCGGCGTCTCGGGCATCGGCGAGTTCGCCGAGCACGTGAAGAGCGGCAAGATGCGCGCCCTCGCGGTGTCCGCGCCCTCGAAGACCGACGGCATCCCGAGCCTGAAGGAACAGGGCATCGACGTGGTGCTCGGCAACTGGCGCAGCATCTTCGCCGCGCCCGGCATCACGCCGGCGCAGCGCGACGCGCTGGTGAAGCTGGTGCGCGACGCCACCAACACGCCCGCCTGGAAGGGCACGCTGGAGAAGATGGGCTGGTCGGGCGAATTCCTCGCCGGCGAGGAGTTCAAGGCCTTCCTCGAGGCCGACCAGAAGCGCATCGCCGGCATCATCGACTCGCTCGGCATCAAGAAGAAGTAGCGCGCGCGTGCGCCGCTCGCGCGCCGAGATCGCGCTGTCGATCGGCGTGCTCGGGCTGGGCGCGGGCGCGGCCTGGGTCACCGCGCGGCTGCCGGGAGAGGGCGGCTACGCCGGCATCGGGCCGAACTTCATCCCCGCGGTGGTGTCGGGCGGGCTGCTGCTGATGGGGGCGTGGCTCCTGTGGGAGGCGCTCGCCGGCGGCTGGCGCAACCTGGCGGCGCCCGAGGCGGACGCCGAGCACCCGTTCAACGCCGCCGCCTTCGGCTGGGTGAGCGCGGGCCTCTTCGCGCACATGGCGCTCATCGGCTGGGCGGGGTTCGTGCTCGCCGGCGCAGCCTTGTTCGCCGGCGTGGCGCGCGGCTTCGGCAGCCCGCGCCCGGCGCGCGACGCGGCGCTGGGCTTCGCGCTGTCGCTGGCGGTGTTCCTGTTCTTCGTGAAGCTGCTCAACGTCAACCTGCCGGCGGGCTGGCTGCAGCCGCTGCTGGGCGGCGCCGGAATCTAGCGTGGAAACCTTCAACGCGCTGCTGCACGGCTTCTCCGTCGCGCTGACGCCGATGAACCTCATGTGGGGCTTCATCGGCGTGACCGTCGGCACGGCGGTGGGCGTGCTGCCGGGCGTCGGCCCGGCGCTCACCGTGGCGATGCTGCTGCCGCTCACGGTGAAGCTCGACCCCACCGGCGCGCTGATCATGTTCGCCGGCATCTACTACGGCGCGATGTTCGGCGGCTCGACCACCACCATCCTGCTCAACACGCCGGGCGAATCGGCCTC
>Ga0075421_100005893_pt1 | contig 14871 bp, 17 predicted proteins | sample SoiMetdeltSBSDD5_FD_75292 | JGI IMG/M metagenome (GOLD analysis project Ga0075421, IMG submission 75292) | Bulk soil microbial communities from a Populus tree surrounding site in Tennessee, USA - Soil MetaG P. deltoides SBSDD5 | ecosystem: Environmental > Terrestrial > Soil > Tree plantation...
AAACGGCTGGCCGTCGGCAACCAGCGCCTGCTCGACCGCGAGCGAGTCAGCCTCAACGGACTCGCCCAGCGTGCCGACGAGCTGGCTGGGGAGGGGCGCACCACCGTGCGAGTAGCCGCCGACGGACAAGCGATCGGCGTGATCGCCATTGCGGACGCCCCGCGCGAGACGGCCGGCGCCGCGATCGAGGCACTCAAGGAGCTCGGCGTCCGGCCGGTCATGCTGTCCGGCGACAGCCGCGCGACCGCCGAGCGCGTCGCGCGCGAGCTCGGCATCGACGAGGTGATCGCCGAGGTGCTCCCTGCCGACAAGGCAGAGAAGGTCGCCGAGCTGCAGGCCCAGGGTCGCAAGGTCGCAATGGTCGGCGACGGCGTCAACGACGCCCCGGCGCTCGCCCAGGCCGACGTCGGAATTGCCATCGGCGCCGGCACCGACGTTGCAGTGGAGACCGCCGACGTCGTGCTGATGCGCTCCGACCCCCTCGACGTCGCAACCGGCATCACCATCAGCCGCGGCACCCTGCGCAAGATGCGCCAGAACCTGGCCTGGGCGATTGGCTACAACTCGCTTGCCCTACCGCTGGCGGGCGGCGCGCTAGAACCGCTCGGCCTCGTGCTCCGCCCCGAGGTCGGCGCAATTTCGATGTCAGGCTCGAGCATCATCGTCGCCGTCAATGCTGTCTCGCTCAAACGACTTCGCCTGTCCGACCAGCGGGAGCGTCAGGGCAACTCCCCGCCTCAGGGAATTGCGGCCCATGATCCGGCGGCCTCCTCCACTTAACCCGCCTTGCCGTTCGCGGGAGAATGCAGTGCTTGATGGAGGCGATCGGCGGAGGCGGCAGCATTCCCAACGCACGACGCTTGTTCGTGTCCCTGTACGGGCGGTCCCTCGAAGCCAACGTTGTCGGCGCGACGGTCGCTTTCGTCTATCTCACCTTCGTAGCACCTCCGCAGCCCTCGCCGCCAGATGGAGAGCAATTCCTCTACATGGCGCTCGCGCCGGTCTACGTCATCCTGGTTGCGTTGGTCGGGTACGTGGTCGGCGAGCGGCGGTTTCGGGCCATCGGGCGCTGGTTCGACGAGACTCGGCCGCCGACCGAGGAGGAACGGACTCTCATCCTCAGCCTTCCATGGGGAATCGCGAGCCGCGTCGCAGCGGGCTGGCTGATCGCCGCCGGGCTCTTCGGCGTCATCACCGCCACCCACCATCCGGCCGTCTTCGTCGTCGGAACCGCGTTGGGCATCGTGCTTGCCGGCCTTACCACAGCGGCTGTGACCTTCCTCCTCATCGAGCGCGCCATGCGACCCGTGTTCGCACGCGCTCTCGCCGGGCAGGTCACCTCGGGGCGAACGTCCGCTGGGATCCTCGGGACCGGGAGGCGCCTGCTGGTCTCGTGGGCACTGGGATCCGGCGTGGCGCTGGTAGCCATACCGTTGGCGTTCCTCGGCAGGGGCGATTCGCCAGGCGACGATCTCCTCGGGCCGATCCTCTTCCTCGTCGTGGTAGGCCTGTTCGCCGGAGGCGTCCTGCTCACCGCCGCAGCCCGGTCTGTTGCCGATCCGGTGGAGCGCGTGAGGGTGGCGGTCGAGCGCGTCGAGGGCGGATCACTCGACGAGGAGGTCGTCGTCGACGACGGAGGCGAGATCGGCTTCCTCCAGGCCGGCTTCAACCGGATGGTGGCGGGGCTGCGCGAGCGCGAGCAGATCCGCGAGACCTTCGGAACCTACGTCGATCGCGAGGTGGCCGAGCACATTCTCCGCGAAGGAACCTTGCTCGAAGGCGAGGAGGTCTCGGTCACGGCGATGTTCATCGACATCCGCGGGTTCACCCACCTCGCCGAACGACTCTCCGCCCCAGAGGTGGTAGCCCTACTGAACCGCCTATTCGAGCGGATCGTGCCAATCATCCACGCACACGGCGGTCACGTCGACAAGTACGTCGGCGACGGTCTGCTCGCCGTGTTCGGCGCGCCCCGACGGCAGGAGGACCACGCCGACCAGGCGCTGGCCGCCGGTCTCGGGATCGCCGCGGCCGTCAACGAGCAGTTCGTCGGCGAGCTCCAGATCGGAATTGGCCTCAACTCGGGCCTTGTCGTGGCCGGCAACATCGGCGGCGCCGGGCGGCTCGAGTTCTCGGTGATCGGGGACGCCGTGAACGTTGCCGCTCGAGTGGAGGAGGCGACCCGCGACACCGGCGACGCGATCCTCGTTTCAGAGCACACAAAGGCCCTCCTGGCCGACGACGGTGAGGCCAAGCTCGAAGAACGGCCGTCCGTGGCGCTCAAGGGACGCATGGAGCCGGTGTCTCTGTTCGCGGCCGCAGTCGCCGTCGGGGCGGGCCGGGGCCACAGCGACGACGAACCAGACTCAACGCTGCGATGACGCACCCGAAGTTCAGGGGCCCCTGTTGTGGCCCACTCGTGCGCCGCGGCCCGGGTCAGCTTCCGCTTCCGCGTGGAAGCAGAGCCCTCACTGTGGGCCAGCGGCCAGTTACCAGGGCCAGGCAGGGTGCCCCCCGTTCGGTTAGGGTGCCGCCCGTCTGGGTGAGTCGCGAACCATCCTAAGGAGCGGTCACGTGCGCACGCGTCAGCTGGCAGTCGCCGTCGGAGCCTTCTTCCTGCTCAGCGCCTTCCTCACGGCCGAAGCCGGGGCGTCCAGCATCCTTTACCGCAAGAGTGGCGCCCTGTGGGTGGCCAGCCCGAGCGGCAAGCCCCAGCACCGCATCAGCGGCTCCGGGGGGCTTACCAACCCCTCTCAGGACGACAAGGGCCGGATCGTGGCGCAGAGGGGCATCAGGCTCTACCGCCTAAACCGGCGCGGCAAGCTGCTGAACAAGCCGATCACCACCGCGTTTCGGACCAACCCGATCGTCCCGAGCTTCAAGGGGCCCTTCTTCCCAGAGGTCTCCCCAAACGGGAAGCTCATCGCCTACACCTACTCGTTCACCGAGTCGCACTACGACCCCGACTGCGATTGCGTCTCGACCGCACCGTCGCTGAACACGGCCTACACCTACTCGAACCGATTCGTGTCCGACCCCGACAAGAAGTTCGGGCATATGCGCTTCTACTACCGCGGCTCGTGGGTCGGCAACGACAACTTGGTTGCCACCACCCCGAATCTGTTCGACTACCTCGGCAATGTGCTCAACACCGTCGCGATCGATCCGCTCGGTGGAGGGGCCGATTCCTACCGGACCTGGTTCACAGAGTGCACCGAGTGCAGCAGCATCTCGACGCTGCAGAAATATCCACTCGACGAAGCGGAGTTCACACGCAAGCGCGACAGGATCGTCGTTGTCGCCGGCGACCTGAACGCCACCCAGGCGGGCTCGATGCTGTTCGTCTACCCGCTCCCTCAGCCGCCCACGGCGATTCCGCAGCACTTCTGCCGTATCACCGGGCCGAACGGCAAGTTCACCAGCCCCACGTGGTCGCCGGACGGCAAGTCGCTCGCCTGGGCCGACCGCAGGGGCATCTGGAAAGGCAAGCTCGGAAGCCTGGCCGGAGCCAACTGCGAGATCACCAGGCAGCTCGTGATCAAGCACGGCACGGCGCCCGACTGGGGCCCTGCTCGGCCCTGAGCCGTGCCGTAGAGCGCTTCAGGCCGACGCAGGCTGACCCGACGAATCAACAAGCGGTGACATCACGCCGCATCTCGGGGCGTGCGGTGGCGCGTGGGTAGTTGCACCGTGACGCGGAGCCCCCCGGCGGCGCGGGGGGTGAGGGTGAGGGTTCCGTCGTGTGCTTGGGCGATGCTCTTGACGATTGCCAGGCCGAGGCCGACGCCTGCGTGGTCGGTGCGTATGCGTTCGGCGCCGCGCTGAAACGGCTCGACAAGCGTCGCAACCAACTGTGGGGTGAGCTTCTCGCCGGTGTTCTCGACCGTGAGCACCACGCTCTTGGGGTGAACGCTGGTCGTGACCCACACGGTGCCCTGTCCGGGCAGATTGTGGACGATCGCGTTGTGCACGAGGTTCGTACTCAACTGCAGGAGGAGCGCGGTTGAGCCGATGGTGGGGGTCATGTCGCCGGAGGTCTCGATGGTGACGCCGCGTTTTTCTGCGAGAGGGAGGAGCGTTTCAGTGGCTTCCTCCGCTATGAGGGACAGGTCGACGTGGTCTCTGGAGAAGGACCGCTGGTCGGCGCGGCTGAGCAGGAGCAATGCTTCAGTCAGATCGATCGCTCGGGTGTTGACGGCGTGGAGACGGTCGACAAGCTCGCCGTTGTCGCCGTTCAGATCCTTGCGGGCCACGTCGAGAAGCGTCTGCGTGACCGCCAGCGGGGTGCGCAGCTCGTGAGAGGCATTGGCTGCGAACCGCTGCTGTTCGGCGACGTGCGCTTCGAGCCGCGCGAGCATCGTGTCGAAGGCGTCGGCGAGCTCGCGGAACTCATCTCTGCGGCCCGGTAGCCGGATTCGGTGGGCGAGCGATCCGGTCGCAGCCGTGCGTGTGGCGTCGGTGATGCGGGCCAGGGGCGCGAGCATCCGGCCGGCGAGAATCCATCCTCCCACGAGACCGAACACGAGCAGGAAAGCCAGCACGATGGCTGCCGGATAGGCGAACCCGTTCAGGGGGTCGGAGCGGTTGGGTGCGAACCACGGAACCCCGTAGACCACACCGTCGGGTATGTAGCGCAGGATGCACACCCACACGGCGGCGAGCATCAAGGCGCTGGCAACCATGAGGAACCCGGCGTAGCTGAGGGTGAGTTTGAGGCGAACGCTCAAGCCAGGGGCTCTATCCACGGTCGCCTCCCTCACGTCCGGGTGTCTTGTTGCGTGTCGATGCGGTAGCCGGCGCCGGCCACGGTGGCGATGATCCCGGGTTCGCCGAGGCGTTTGCGCAGTCCCGAGACAGTGATGCGCACGGCGTTGGTGAACGGGTCTGCGTTCTCATCCCACGCCCGTTCCAGTAGCTCTTCCGCGCTGACGACACCGCCTTCGGCCGCGACGAGGACTTCGAGCACTGCGAACTGCTTGCGGGTCAGCGCTACGTAGCGGCCGTCGCGGTAGACCTCGCGGCGGAACGGATCCAATCGGAGACCTGCGATCTCTCGCACGGGTGGCCTGTTGTGTGCGCGCCTGCGGTCGAGTGCTCTGAGCCTGAGGACGAGTTCTTGGAGCTCGAACGGCTTCGTGAGGTAGTCGTCGGCGCCGAGCTCGAACCCGGTGGCCTTGTCGTCGAGACGGTCGGCGGCCGTGAGCATGAGGATCGGCATGCCGCTGCCGGAGGCGACGATGCATTCGGCGATCTCGTCACCGGAGGGCCCGGGGATGTCTCGGTCGAGGACGGCGATGTCGTAGGCGTTGACGCTCAGCAGCTCCAGAGCGGCGTCGCCGTCACCTGCGATGTCTGCCGCGATCGCTTCCAGGCGCAGGCCATCGCGGATCGCTTCCGCCATATAGGGCTCGTCCTCGACGAGCAACACGCGCATGCTCCGATGCTAGAGCTGGCGCATATCGCCGGCATATCGAAAACCACGTACGTGCTGGCAACGCCACGCTGCCTTGACTGGCGGCGTGACCTCCAGCGAACCACCACGAACAACGACCCGTCGGATTCGGATTCGCAGGATCCGTGTCGCCGGCCTGCTGGTCGTCATCGCGGCGATCGGCGCAGCCCTCGGCTACCAGTCGGCGTCCTCGTCCTCGACGGCCGCATCACCCTTCGATGCCCTTCGGGGTGAGCACCGTCGTGCGCTTGGCGAGCCTCACGGTCCCGTCCCCGGCGGCGCGACGGTCAGTGAGCACGGTGGTGGGCTTGGAGAGGCTGACGGCGCCGTCCCCGACGGCACGACGGTCTTTGACGACGAGATTTCGGGGGTAGCCAACCTCGACCCGGATCTGCTCGGTGCGCTGCGCCAAGCGGCAACTGCTGCCGCAGGCGACGGGGTCGAGTTCTACGTCGATAGCGGGTGGCGTTCCCCGGAGTACCAGGAACAACTACTCCGTGAGGCGGTCTCGGAGTACGGCTCCGAAGCGGAAGCCGCCCGATGGGTGGCCACCCCCAACAAGTCTGCTCACGTGTCTGGGGACGCGGTCGACATCGGGCCCTCCGATGCCACGACGTGGCTGTCCGAGCACGGCGCCGAGTACGGGCTGTGCCAGATCTACGGCAACGAACCCTGGCACTACGAGCTGCGCACCGAGGCCAGCGATCACGGTTGCCCTCCCCTGTACGCCGACCCTACGCAGGATCCAAGGATGCAGCAGTGACCAGCACGCTTCGGCAGATCAATGGAGCGTGGGTCGGTAGATGAGCTCTTGGATGTGACCGTCGAGCGTCCGGTTCTCGACCAGCTCTAGGTCGAAGTCGGCCGCACCCTGGAAGATCGGGTCCAGCCCGGTCTGACCGGTGATGACAGGGAAGAGCGTCACCTGCACACGGTCGACCAGGCCGGCGGCCATCAGCGCCCGGTTCATCGACAGGCTGCCGTGCGAGCGCAACGGCACCTCGGACTCCTCCTTCAGCCGGGCGACGACGTCGACGGCGTCACCGCTCACGAGGGTCGCGTTCGGCCAATCGAGGGGGCCTTCCAGCGTCGTCGACACCACCGTGGCCGGCAGGCTCCTCATCCGAGTGACCCATGGGTCGCGCACTTCGGACTCCTCGGTGCTCGAGGCCAGCATCCGCGCGAATGCCCGATACGTGTTGGCCCCGAAGACCATCCGCTGCTCCGCCTCGTACAAGGCAAGGCGGTGGTCGAGCAACTCGGGGCCTTGCTTACCCCAGTAGCCGGTCCAGTTGGCGCTGGCAGCGCCGTAGCCGTCGAGGCTGGAAAAGACGTCGAAGGTGTAGGTGGCGGTCACGTCGTTCTCCTCGAGGTGCGGTTGATCGGTGTGGGTAGAGACCCGGACACGCTGCGAGATTCATCGCCGTCGGACTGGCTGCAAGCTCGCGCGCTACTCCGCTGCCGCGCGTCGACGATTCAGCGCCGCGTGCATCGAACGAACGACGAGGGCACCGTCTCCGACGGCCGAGGCTACCCGCTTGGTCGACCCACTTCGGACATCCCCGATGGCGAAGATGTCCGGTCGGGTGGTCTCCAGGAGCAGGGGTGGCTGATCGACGCCCTCTCTGTGGTCGGAAAAGATCGGATGGCGACGCGCGTCCTCGCCGGTGACGATGAACCCCTTGTCGTCGAGACCGACGAGGCCGCCGAGGTCCTCGGTCCGCGGGGAGGCCCCGATCATGGCGAAGACACCCGTGGCGTCCAGCCGGTGCTCGCTCTTATCGGGGCGGACGACCGTGACCGCCTCGAGCCCATCGCCGCCGTGCAGGGCCTTCACCTCACATCCCTCGCAGATCTCAACATTGCGCGCGGCCTCGATGCGATCGATGAGGTAGCGAGACATCGTGGCGGTCAACGATCGTCGCACGACGAGGTAGATCCGCCGCGCGTGGGAGGCCAGGTTGACCACCGCCTGTCCGGCCGAGTTGCCGCCGCCGACCACGACAACGTCTTCGCCCGCGGATTGGAGAGCTTCGAGGTGAGTCGCGGCGTAGTAGAGGCCCAGGCCCTCGAAGCGCTCGGCTCCTTCGGCCGGCAAGCTGCGATAGTCGGCACCGACGGCGAGCACGACGAAGCGGGCGTGCACCCGCTGACCGTCGGCGAGCACCAGCGGCCGCAGGCCATCGCTCTCGGACACCGAGAACCGACAGCCTCCGTGGGCGCTTGAGATGACCGCGCCGAACTTCCACGCTTGGAGCGTCGCCCGTTGCGTCAGGTCTGACCCGGATAGACCAGTCGGAAAGCCAAGGTAGTTCTCGATCCGATCGCTGGTTCCCGCTTGCCCTCCCGGGGCGAAGCGCTCGATGACCAGCGTGGAAAGGCCCTCGGACGACGCGTACACGGCGGTGGCCAACCCCGCGGGTCCTGCCCCGAGAACCACGACGTCGAAGGTCCTTTGATCGACCTTGGCGCGCAGGCCGAGCTCATCAGCGACCTGGGTGACCGTCGGAGACCGCAACACGCTGTGGGTGCGGACGAGGACCGGGCACTCGTCGGCGCCGATTCCAAGCCGGTCGAGCAGAACCCTGCTTTCGGCGTCCGTGTCGATGTCGTGCCAGCTGAACGGAACCAGATTGCGCTCGAGCAACTCGCGGATCACGAAGGCATCGCCTGACGAGCGTTTGCCGATGAGCCTTTCGTTGCCGTAGCCCTGGCCTTTCAGCCACTCACGGCGCGTGATCATCGTGCGCAGGAGCAGGTCGCCCAGCTCCGTGGAACTGGCCACCAGCGCGCGCAATGCATCGGGCGGCAGCTCCAGTATCGAGCTCTCCTCGGCGATGACGCCGCGGGCTAGCGTCGGCTCGCCGGTGAACATGGAGATGTCGGCGGCGAAGGTCCCCGGTTGGCACTGGGTGAAGTAGTGATCGCCGTCGGGTTGGCGGTCGATGATGTCGATGGCCCCCGACAGGACGACGAAGAAGGGCGTATCGCGCTGGCCTTGCTCGAAGAGCACCTCTCCCGGGGAGAGCGACAAGGTCTCGGCGCGTTCCGACAGCTGTTCGATCTGGGCCGCCGTGAGCCGCGGGAACAGCGTCGGATCGTCCGGGTCAAGGAAGCCGGGGACCGGGGTCGGTGAGGTGTATCGGCTCATGATCGAAGGCCTTGGCAGAGTAGTGCCAGACGGTGGTGACAATCCCCTTGCTTCCGCTTTCGCTTGAACGCGCCGCGACCCCGGCGGGGTGGAGATCCAACAGTAGGATCGTGGCCGTGCCCTTCACGCGCAGGAACATCAAGGAGGACCTGGAGGACGTGGGATCCAGGTTCGACGGCGCGCCGGACCTGGAGTTCCGCCTGGCAACCAAGGCGCTGGAGCTCGAGCAGTCCGGCCTGGGCTATCAGCGCGTCCCGCCCGACTATCGCTTCCCGTACGGCCACACGCACAAGAAGCAGGAGGAGGTCTATGTAGTCGTGCGCGGGAGCGGACGGATGAAGCTCGACGACGAGATCGTCGACCTCAAGCAGTGGGACGTGGTGCGCGTCCCGCCCGGTACGTGGCGAGGCTATGAGGCCGGGCCGGAGGGCCTCGAGATCATCGTCATCGGCGCGCCCAATCTGGGCGAGACTCCGCGCGAAGACGTCGAGGGCCAGCGCGACTGGTGGGCTGACTGAGTCCCGTCGCTCCCCTACCGCCTGCGAACCCGATGGTTGGCTAGCCGCCGACGGTCGCCGTCGGCCCGGGATGGATCGGGCCGGTGGTATCCCGCAGGCTGTCGCCCCGGCGGCCGGTGCGCACCGCGATCACCTCGGCGAGGATCGAGACGGCGGTTTCGACCGGAGTGCGGGCGCCGACGTCCAGGCCGCAGGGCGCGTGGATCCTGGCGATCGACGGCTCGTCGAGCCCGGCGTCGCGCAGGCGCTCGATCCGTCTCTCCTGGGTACGGCGGCTGCCGAGCGCGCCGATGTAGCCGGCGTCCGTGGCAAGTGACGAGATCAGCGCGGGCTCGTCGAACTTCGCGTCGTGGGTGAACACGAGCACGACGTCGCGCGGGCTCAGTTCCTGGCTTTCCAGGTACCGGTTAGGCCAGTCGACCACCACCTCGGCGACGCGTGAGAACCGCGGGCTGTCGGCGAAGGGCCGGCGGGCGTCGCAGATCGTCACCTGGTAGCCGACCTCAGAGGCAAGCTTCGCCATCTCCGCCGAGAAGTCGATCGCGCCGAAGATCACCATGCGCGGCTGCGTCTCGAACGCCTGGATGTAGACCGCGACCTCCGAGCCCATCACCTCGCCGCCGGCTCCGTACCGCCTCACTCGCGAAAGCCCCTCGTCGAGCTGTCCCCGCGCATCCCGCTCGACGGAGCGATCCAGCAGCTCGGTCACCCCGAGGCCGCCCACCACCCGATCGCCGAGGATCGCCAGCTTGGCCCCGGCGCAGTCGCCATCCAGCAGGGTCGCCAGCGCGACCGGCTCGCCGGCCTCACGCGCACCGGCCACGGCGTCGAGCGCATCCAGGGCCTCCTCACCCTGCTCGTGCACGAAGATCCGCACGGTGCCGCCGCACATCAGGCCGACGCCCGCCGCCTCCTCGTCCGAGATGCCGTAGGTCACGACCCTGGGGGCCTCGCCCGCGAAGATCCGCTGGGCCTCCTCCACCAGCGCCGCCTCCACGCATCCGCCGGTCACCGAGCCCTCGATCTTGCCGCGCTGGTCAACGAGCATCTGTGCGCCCGGGTCGAGCGGGGCCGACCCGATCCGCTCGACGAGCATCGCGTTGACGACCCTGCGTCCCTCGCGCAACCAGGCCGCGGCGATGCTCTCGGAAGTCGGCAGCGTGCTCAAGTTAACTCCCCCGCCACCAGGGTAAAGGAGCACCGATGGGTGCGAGCGACCAGGACCGAGGCGCGCAGAAGCCGAGCGAGCAGCGCGGCGGAACCACGCCGGACGAGGCTGAAGCCCGCGACAAGGGGGAGTGGGGAGCCCGTGCGGCGGAGGGCGTCGTCCCCGCCGAGCTGGGCGGGTCCGATGCTCCGCGCGAGATGCTCGACGAGGATCCGCAGCTCGAGAGCTCGGTGCTCGGACGCACGACCGGCTCGGACGAGCCGGCAACCGAGGAGGGCGTCGATCCGGGTGGCGGCGACACCGCCGACGCGGTCTCCGACGGTGGCCCCGATCTGCCCGAGGACGCCGAGCCGGACCTCAAGGACATCGGCGCGGCCGCTCGCGAGCGGGACGCCGACTCGGCGGACTAGCCCCAGGCGCCAACCCGGTTGCGTCCGTGGACCAGCGCGGGCTCGTTGGCTATTGTCAGACTTGGGGATGAGGAGGACTCGACGCTGCTGACAGCCGCATCCACGGGCTGGGTCATCGGGATCGCCATAGGCGTGGTGGTGATCGCGGTCGCGGCGGTCATCGTCATAGTCATCGTCTCGCTCGCGATGAGGATCTCCACCCAGGCCGCCACCGCCGAGAAGGCCGTCGAGGTGGTCCGGCAGCAGACCTCCGAGCTCGGCGGCATCGCCCGGATCAACGACTCGGGCACCAGGATCCTGCACTCCGCCCGCGCGCTTCGAAAGGCGGCGGTCGGACGATGAGCGCCTGGGGCGTCGCGCTGGTGATCGGGCTCGTCGCCGCGCTCGTTGTTGCCGGGCTGCTCGCGCTCCTGCTGGTTCACGTCGGAAGGATCCAGCGATCGGTCCACAACCTGCTCGAGATCGCGGGCAAGGTCGGCACGAACACCGCAAACATCCCGCAGCTGGAGGCGACGGCGCCCGTGCTGGCGCTGATCGTCGAGGAGGCCGTGGTCCAGGACGGCTACATGAACGCGCTCACCGACGGGTTCGGGCAGGGCACGTGAGCACCGACACCTACATCCTGCTGAGCGTCCTGCTCGCCGTTGTCGTGATCGCGGTGCTCGCGGTCGCGCTGATCAGGGTGCGCCAGGGGCTCGAGGCGATCTCGCAGGATCTCGCCTCGCTCGCCTCCGCACTCGACGGCGTGGAGAGCGAGCACCTGCGCCCGCTGGAGCCGGCGGTCAAAGCGATCAACGCCCAGTTCGACGTCATCCTCGGCGCGCTGCCCGGCATCGCGCGCAAGGCGGCGATCGTGGCGGAACGGAGGCCGCGGTGACCCTCTGGTGGATCGGAGACATCGTCTTGCTGCTGGTGATCCTCCCGGTCGTCGTCTATCTGCTGCGCGGCGTCCTGGAAGCCGCCCGCAGCATCGTCCCGAGCGTGCGCGCGATCTCGACCGTGGCCGCCGCCGGCTCGAAGGACCTCGACGCCGCGGCGCTGCTGCTCACGACGCGGGACCAGGTCGAGCAGACCGTCTCCGGGGTGGCGAACTACGGTGGCTCGCTTGACGTGATCGTCGACGACGCGGAGGGGCAGAGCTGATGCCGGCGGCCGGCGTCGTAATGATCATCGCGGTCCTGGGGATCGTGCTCGCGCTCGTGTACTACCTCGTCTCGACGATCGTGGCGCTGCGGCAGATCGCCGATGGCCTGGACGAGGCCATCGCCGGCGTCGGCGAGATCGTCGAGAAGAGCGCGCCCGTCAACGAGGTGGTGACCGCCATCAACGAGCAGCTCGACGCCGGGGTCGACCTGCTCGAGGGCCTGCTCGTCAAGAAGGCCGGTCTCAGCGACGCGATGGGCCTGATCGACAGCGTCTACCCCGGGGCCGCCGCCGCCGGACTGCGCAACTTCCCCGAGAGCACCTCGGTGGACGCGCCGCGCATCGGCGAGGTCTACACCAGGGGCACGCTCACGCTCGCGCGGCTCGGCCGCGAGGCGCCGATCGCCGCCGCCAGCCCGGCGGACCAGGTGCTGCGCAACGTCGAGGGCGGCAGCCTCGCCGCGCGGCTGCTCTACCCGAACGTCCGCCAGACGAGCCCCGAGAACCTCCCGAACTCGCCGGTCATCGGCACCGACGCCCCCGTCCAGTACGAGCAGCGCGACGACATTGGGGCCCCTCGCAGCCGGCTCCCGGTTCGGCGTACCTGATCAGAGAGGAGCGAGTTGCAGACTCCGGCGCCATTCGAGTACGAGCGGGCGACCAGCGTCGACGGTGCGATCGCGGCGCTGGGGCGGCTCGGCGCCGAGGCCAGGATCATCGCCGGCGGTCACAGCCTGCTGCCGATGATGAAGCTGCGCCTGGCGAATCCGGCCCATCTCGTCGACATCAACGACCTCGCCGAGCTCGCGTACATTCGCGAGCAGGACGATGAGATCAGGATCGGCGCGCTGACCCGGCACGTCGACCTCCTGAAGTCGGAGCTGCTGTCGGAGCGGTTTCCGATCTTCCGCGACGCCGAGACCGTGATCGCCGATCCGATCGTGCGCAACCGCGGCACGATCGGCGGCTCGCTCTGCCAGGCGGATGCCGCCGAGGACCTGTCGGCCGTCTGCTCGGCGCTGAAGGCAGAGGTCGTGATCCGAGGGGCGGGCGGCGAGCGAGTGGTGGGGATGGAGGACTTCCACGTCGGGCCCTTCACGACTGCCGTCGGCGCAGGAGAGCTGCTCACCGAGATTCGCCTGGCACTGCGCCCCGGCGCCGGCAGCGCGCACGAGAAGGTCGAGCGGCGCGCCGGGGACTGGGCCATCGCCGCGGCATCGGCGGCCCTCTGGATCGACGGTGGCCTGATCGCGGAGGCGGGCATCGCGCTCAGCGCCGTCGGGATGACGACGATCCATCTCACTCGAGCGGAGGAGCTACTGCGCGGCAAGCAGCCGTCGGACGAGCTGTTCGCGGAGGCCGGCGAGATCGCCTCGGCCGACTGCTCTCCGAGCGCCGACGGCCGCGGCCCGGTCGACTACAAGCGCCACCTCGCGGGCGTGCTCACCCAACGCGCGCTGCGCCGCTCGGCGGCGCGCAGCCTGCACCAGGAGGCCTGAGGATGAACGTCTCGATGACCGTCAACGGCGAGCAGGTCTCCGGCGACGTCGAGCCGCGCCAGCTGCTCGTGCACTTCATCCGCGAGACGCTGGGGCTGAAGGGCACCCACTGGGGCTGTGACACCTCGAACTGCGGTGCCTGCGTGGTGCTGATGGACGGCCAGCCGCTCAAGTCGTGCACGGCGCTGGCGGTGATGTGCGACGGCCACGAGATCCGCACCGTGGAGTCGCTCGAGATGGACGGCGCGCTGGACCCGATCCAGCAGGGCTTCCACGAGCGCCACGCGCTGCAATGCGGGTTCTGCACGCCGGGCATGCTGATGACCACGCGCGCCCTGCTCGACGAGAACCCCGACCCGACCGATCAGGAGATCCGCACGGCGATCTCCGGCTCGATCTGCCGCTGCACCGGCTACAAGAACATCGTCAGCGCAGTCCGCTGGGCGGCTGAGCACGAAGCTGGCGCGAAATCGGAGGCATGAGGATGGCCGTTGTCGAGAACCTTCCGAGCCCGTCGACCGAGCGTCCGATCGGCTTCGGCCGATTGAAGCGCAAGGAGGACGCGCGCTTCATTCGCGGCCAGGGCACCTACCTGGACGACATCGAGCTGCCGGGGATGGTGCACGGTGCCGTGCTGCGCAGCCCGTACGCGCACGCGCGCATCGTCTCGATCGACACCTCGGCCGCGCTCGCCCACCCGAACGTCGCCGCCGTCGTCACGGCCAAGGACCTCGAGACGCTCGGCCTCGCGTGGATGCCGACGATCTCGTATGACACGCAGGCGGTCCTGGCGGGCGACAAGGTCCGCTTCCAGGGCCAGGAGGTCGCTTTCGTGATCGCGACCGACCCGTACTCGGCGCAGGACGCGCTGAGCCTGATCGACGTCGAGTACGAGCCGCTGCCCGCGGTCGTCAACGCGCGCAAGGCGCTCGACCCCGACGCGCCGTTGATCCGCGACGACAAGTCCGGCCAGCGCGACAACCTCGCGAGCCCGACCTGGGAGGCCGGCGACCAGGAGGCGACCGACCGCGCGTTCGCCGAGGCCGACACCGTCGTCGGCCGCGACATCATCTACCCGCGCTGCCACCCGGCCCCGCTCGAGACGTGCGGAATCATCGCCGACTTCAACCCGGAGACCGGCCAGCTCGACATCTACAACGGCAACCAGGCGCCGCACGCCCATCGCACCGTGTACGCCCACGTCGCCGGGCTTGCGGAGCACATGATCCGGATCCGCTGCCAGGACATCGGCGGCGGCTTCGGCAACAAGGTGCCGGTCTACCCGGGCTACGTGTGCGCGATCGCCGGCTCGATCGTGGCCGGAGTGCCGGTCAAGTGGGTTGAGAACCGCTCCGAGAACCTGATGTCGACGGGCTTCGCCCGCGACTACGTCATGCGCGCCGAGATGTGCGCCAAGGACGGCAAGATCACCGGCCTTCGGGTCGACGTGATAGCCGACCACGGCGCCTTCGACAGCACCGCCCAGCCGACGAAGTTCCCGGCCGGGTTCTTCCACATCGTCTGCGGCTC
>Ga0075421_100005896_pt1 | contig 14868 bp, 12 predicted proteins | sample SoiMetdeltSBSDD5_FD_75292 | JGI IMG/M metagenome (GOLD analysis project Ga0075421, IMG submission 75292) | Bulk soil microbial communities from a Populus tree surrounding site in Tennessee, USA - Soil MetaG P. deltoides SBSDD5 | ecosystem: Environmental > Terrestrial > Soil > Tree plantation...
CGGCATTGCCGTGTCTCAGGAGGACACGGCAATGAAGAATCCTAATTCGTCACGCAACGTCTCCGACCTCGTCTCCATAAGTTTCGCGAAAGGGGACTGTCGGCTTATAGCCGACAGGGGAATTTCGCATCGCCGAGTCTTCGAGGCGATCCCCTCTCCAAATTCTACGTTATTTAGTTGCAAAGTATCTAACAGAGTGTTAAGACACTTTCGATGGTAGACACTCGTTACAGAAGGAACGCCGGCGCGGTTTTCACGCTCAAATACCACCTGGTTTGGTGTCCGAAATACCGCAAGCCTGTTCTCGGCGGCCCGGTGGCCAAACGGCTGAAAGATTTGCTGGAAGAGAAAGCCGCCGAACTCGGCGCCACGATACACGCGCTTGAGATCATGCCGGATCACGTTCACATGTTCTTTGAGTCCGACCCGACTCTCGCCCCGGCGCACATCGCGGCTCAGTTCAAAGGCTTCACTTCCCGCGTCCTGCGCGAAGAATTTCCCTGGCTCAAATCCAGACTTCCGGCGCTTTGGAGCCGGAGTTATTACGTCGGCTCGGTGGGTCACGTTTCCGAGGCGACGGTCAGAAAGTACATCGAGAACCAGAAGGGCAGATAGTTGAGGAAGAATTTCAAATACAGGCTCTACCCGACCGTCGCGCAGACCGTCGCGCTCGACGGCCAGTTGTCCGAAGCCTGCCGCCTTTACAACGCCGCCCTTCAAGAGCGCCGCGATGCCTACCGCGCCGCCCGTAAATCCCTCGGCTATTGCGATCAGGCCAATCAATTGAAAGAGATTCGCGCCCAGGGCGATCTGGCGCTCGCCAACTTCTCCTGCTGTCAGGACGTGCTGCGCCGCGTCGATAAGGCTTTCAGCGCGTTCTTTGGCCGCGTCAGGAAGGGCCGGAAGCCCGGCTATCCGCGATTCCGCTCCGTCAGGCGTTATGACAGCATTACCTTTCCCAGTTACGGCGACGGCTGCAGGATGCTCGACGGCGGCAAACTGAGATTGCAGGGAGTCGGCGCCGTCAAGGTCAAACTGCATCGCCCGATCGAGGGCGAGATCAAGACCGTCACCGTCAAGCGCGAGGCCGGAAAGTGGTACGCGGTGTTCAGCGTCGAATGCGATGCGAAGCCGCTGCCGCCTTCGACCGAGGCGACAGGCGTCGATGTCGGCCTGACGGCCTTCGCCACGCTCGCCGACGGGACGGGGATCGAGAACCCCAGATACTACAAGGAAGCCCAAGCCGCTCTGCGGCGGGCGCAGCGCAAGGTCGCGCGCCGCAAGCGAGGCGGTAGTAACCGGAAGAAAGCCGTTCGAGAGTTGCAGCGCGCCCACGCGCATGTGCGTAACCAGCGGGCGGATTTCGCGCACAAGGTGGCCCGGACGCTGGTCGTGATGTTCGGGCTGATAGTGATCGAAAAGTTGAATGTTAAGGGCATGGCGGCAGGAATGCTGGCCAAGTCCGTTAATGACGCCGGGTGGTCGTCTTTCACCGCAAAGCTCACGTACAAAGCGGCAGAAGCTGGTCGTGCGCTGGTGGAGGTTGACCCCCGTGGCACGTCGCAGCGATGCGTGTGCGGGGCGCCGAATCCGAAGACACTGAGCCAGCGTTGGCATCAGTGTGACAGTTGCGGATTGTCGGTTCCTCGTGATCATGCGTCTGCTTTAGAAATCCTACGGCTCGGACTGAGCCTGTTAGGCGGAACGTGGCCCACCGAGGGCGAGCGTGCCTAACGCAGCCGCCTGCTTCTAGCTGGCGGAGTAGTCACTTAACTGTCTCGCGTCCGTCCCTCCTGCGCCTGCAATACGGGAATTCACCTCGAATCAGATCAGACAAACCAACAGATCGCGTCAAGCGATGCTCCAACTCGATGAGGTTGACCAAGACCTCGCCCCGGCCTCTGACGATGGTCTGACGAGTGGCGCCATCCCTTTCCGTTGCAGCTCTATTGGCGGCGTGCCGGGTGAGCCACGTTCTTATGGAATCGCGCTGGGCCGCGTCGCTTACTACGCCCTGATCAACGGGATTGACCTTCTCTCTGACGGCTTCGAGTTCATTGACCGCCAACGCCGCCCAGACGACCCAGAGCTTTTCGACTCCGGGGCGCTCGCCGAAGACGTACCAACCGGTCAAGAACGGCTCGCTGGCCGCAATCCGGGCGGAGCCGTGATTGATGGAGCCAATCGGGAAGAGGAGTCTGTATGACGCCGCCGGCCCTTCATTGAGTAAATAAAGATATCCGTCCTGCGGGCTGACAAGGCGTAGCCGGAATTTCCAGCCGCTTTCGAAACTCTCGCCGCCTGAGGCTTCGAATGGCTCATCGAGCGGGTTGCCGTCCCTCATCTTCTGCACAATGATTGAGTAAGCGAGCACGCGCTCTGGCGGCGCGGATTCGAACGCAAACAATGAAGGCAAGGGCCGTCTCGATTTGACAAAGACCGCCAGGATGGTCGAGAGGGCAAGGATGAATAATAGAGATGCGAACGTCGCCCAGGCTATTTTACGACGCTTCCCTCCGGCGATCTGTTCGGTCTCAGGCGTTTTGATCGCCGTTGTCATGTTCGCGCTTTGAACCGCGACGGAGGCGGCGGCCTCGGATCGGCGTTCGAGTTCGCGTTTGATCTCCTGAAGGTCGCGCAGCAGTTCATGCGCCGACTGATAGCGCTGCTCGCGGTCTTTCGCCAAGGCTCGCGTCCAAACGACGCTTTGTAACTTAGGCTCAGTCAGTTCCCTGGGCGTCGGAGGTTCGCGCGTAAGGATCGCCGCGATAATGTCCGAAGGCGTTTCGCCGCCGAAAGGCGGCGCTCCGGACAGCATTTCATAAAACACCGCCCCCAGGCTCCAGAGGTCGCTGCGATGGTCTAGGCTTTGCCCGCGCGCCTGTTCCGGCGACATATATCGGAAAGTTCCGACCAGAGCCCCGGGCGCCGTTTCATACGAGTCGCGCGTCGGCATTGAGGAATTACCGGAGGGAGCGAGCGCGACTTCGACAGGCTTGGCCAGCCCGAAATCGAGTACCTTCACATAACCGTCGGGCCGCAGCATCACGTTCTCGGGTTTGATGTCGCGGTGAACGATGCCGGCGCTGTGAGCGGCTTCGAGCGCCGACGCCATTTGGACGGCGACGTCCACCGCCTCGGCCGGATCGATCGCCCCGTCGGCGAGACGCCGGCGCAGCGTCTCGCCCTTGACGAATTCCGTGGCGATGAAGATCGCCTCGCCGTCGCGCCCGATTTCGTAAATTGTCAGGATGTTCGGGTGATTGAGCGAGGATGCGATTCTGGCTTCGCGCTCGAATCGTTTCACGCGCTCTGGGTCGTTCGCGAATTCGGCGGGAAGCAGCTTGAGCGCGACTTCGCGTCCCAGCCTCGTGTCGGCGGCCAGATAGACCTCGCCCATCCCGCCTCTGCCCAGCATGGAGAGCAAACGATAATGACCAATGAAGCGCCCCCGAAGCGCTCCCGAAGCGTCGTCGATCAGCAGATGGGCGGCGTCTTCGATCGCTTCAGCGGCGATAAAGCTGCCGGCCTGCTCGTGGGAGGTAAGCAGCGAAGCGACCTCTTCGAGCAATTCAACATCATCGCCACAGGCCCGTTCGAGAAAACGACGGCGCTCGCCCGGCTCATGCCGGAACGCTGCATCGAACAATTCCTTAACCTTTTGCCATCGTTCAGGCTTCATGGGTGCTCAATCGCTACCGATCGCTCGACGCGCCCAAGTCCGCATCAAGCCGTCGCGCGGCCCCTCATGGGTCACAGCAGGTCTAAATTTGTGAGGTGATTGGCAATAGCGTGCGCCTTCGTGCGCCTTATTGATAAGTCTGTGCGGCCTGAGAGTCAATTCGTTCTCAGTACAACCAAAAAATATTTTTCGACTAAGCAAGTCGCTTGTCATAATGCGTCTGGTCGAAAAAATTTCGTCCGCGTGAGCCGATCTGACCTGATCCTGACGATATAACATATAGGAGGAACTATGGTTGATACGCTAAGAAAGCCGCTCTTTCTGATAGCGGTATTATTGATCTCCATCGTGTTATTGATCGAACTCGGTTCGGGGCTGGTGGCGAGCCTGGGGGCGGGAGCGCGCGGAATGGGTATTCCCTATCTGGCGCTGCTCGACGGATTGCTGGTCTTCACAATCGCTTTGATTGCCTGTTCATTGCTGATCCCGGAGCGGGCGCATGGAAGGATTCAGGGCGCGGCGACACTGATAGTTTCGCTGATCGTGATCATCCTGGGGATCGCTAAAATCTTTACGGCGATAGGCAAGCTATTTTTGATGCTCGGACTGCTGCTCGCCCCGATCTTCGGCACAATCGCCTACCTTATTATCTTCGCCGGCTTTCCGCGCGGCGAGGCGGCTGTCAGCTTGAGCCTGTTGATGACTTTGAAACTCTTCTTCGCCGGGTTTCTCGTGTTCGCGCACCAGCGTTTTATGCAAAACAAAGGGCTTGTACTGCTCGTTCTGAGTTCGTTTATCGCCACCATCATCATCAGTTTCCTGCACGGCTTCGTGCCCGGCTTCCTCGTGAGCATCACGGATGCGGTCGCCGGAATCGTCGTGGCGATCATCGCCGTCATTTGGGCGATCGTTTTCCTGGTCGGCTCGATCATCTCGATGGTCAAAGCCGTCGCTTGAAATCCTACAGTTCGCTCAATTCTCACCGCTGCAGGGCGCAGAGGAAGCGCAGAGAGCCTCTGCGCCCTGCGGCAGTGAGAATCGCAGAATCAAATTCTTGTCGAACCGCAGAGAGGTCTCGCTATTCCCGGGCGCCTGACGCGAGCAGAAAGTCGACAACGTCTTTATGCCCGAACTTCTTAGCCATACTGAGCGCTGTCCTCCACTCGCCTTGCTTGGGCGGATCATCAATTTCCTGTCTCGTCCCGTCTTTTTTCACTATTGTTCTGGTCACCTTGCCTTTCACGATTTTCCCATCCTTTACGAATTGAACCATCTGGACAGCCCAGGCTCGTGCATTGACATCGGCGCCGCGGGCGACAAGCAGCTTAACAACCTCCAGGCGTCCCTCTTCGCTCGCACAAATCAACGCGTTATGGTACACCGGGACGATCAGGTCGATGTTTGCGCCGCGGTCCAACAGCAAGGAGACAATCTCCACGTGTCCTGCCGCCGCGGCATAGATGAGAGGGGTCTTTAGGCGCGGCCATAGGTTGGGATCAGCTCCCCGGTCCAATAACAGTCGAACCGCAGCGAGTCGGCCTTTGTGCGCAGCGCCGGTCAAGGGGCTGTTAATCCCGCCATTGGGGGCCGTGCAATTCACATTCGCGCCTGCCCGAAGCAATTCATCAATCCCCGAGATGTCGCCGGCAACGGCCGCTCTTATCAGCGCTCGGTCGAGCCCTGAGCCAACGCGTTCTCCTGGTTTGGCGCTTTGCGAGCCGGGCGCCTGGGCAGATGCGGCAGTTTGTTTCTGGGGTAAAGTCACCGCGCGCACCGGCGCGAGAGTAAGCACAACCAGACCCGCGACGCTCAGTACGCTCGCGGTCGGGCGCCACCCCGCGCGACCACGCCGCTGACTGCCATCGAGCAATGCCGAGACTCGCGCTGACAGGTCGCTTCGATTCGCCATGCCGATCGCCGGCTGCGCCTGTGCTTTCGCTAGCCGCCCGGCCAGCGACACTAACTGGTCGGCATACTCGGTATGCTCCGCGTTCCGTACCACCGCGTCATCAGCCGCGCGCTCGGCTTCCAGACTCAGGCGCCGAAAGGCCACCCAAACCAGAGGATGGAGCCAATAGAAAACGCAGGTCGCCCGAGCCGCCAATTGAATGGCCCAGTCACCGCGTCGTACGTGCTCCAGTTCGTGAACCAGCGCGCGACGGAGGTCATCTTCATTCCATTCGCATGCATCATCGGGCAGCAAGATCGCGGGGCGCCATATGCCGCATGTTAGAGGCCCTGGGACGCCCTCGTGCAGCAAGACCTCGACCTTGCGACGAATACCACATTCGCTGGCCAACGACCGCATTAGCTCGCGCCGCTCCAGCCAGGGCAGGCCGTCCCGACGTATTCGGTAGAGCCGTCGCAGATCAACCGCGAGCTGCGCGAGCAACAAGAATGCTCCGGCGAGCCACACTGTGCGGAATATTGTCATCCACGAAGGGAGTGACCAGGAGGCGCTCTCAGTCGCTCGACTCGGAAGGCTGGTAATCGTGGGGGCGGTCAGAGCGACTGGCGGCGCGTCTGGACTTATGTCAGTGGATTCGATGGCTTGAGAAGCCGGAACGCCGATGATCACTTCCGGGGCCGCCAATACGATCAGCGGCAAGACTAACACCGCGGCCAGCGTCGCGGCGAGCAACAGATGTCGCACGGATGCCCGCGCGCGTCTGAACGGCATGACGACGGTCAAACCGATCACCAGTATGATGGTCGCTTTGCCAAGGATTGACAGTTCGACCAGACGGCCCAATGCCACGGCCGCCTCGTTAATCGTTGATGTCATGATTGCCCCCTGTCTTTGCGGACCTGCTCGATCTCGGCTCGCAACGCTTCGAGATCCTCCTCGGTCCAGTTTTCATGTTTTAGCAATGCCGTTACGGTGTGACGCGGTGAGCCGCCGAAAAAGGTACGCACCAGCTTGTTTAGGGCGTTGCGTTGGGCGACGGCCCGCGATTTCGTCGGAGAGTAGACATAGCGCAACCCTTCCTCGCGATGCTTGATAAAACCCTTCGCCTCGAGCTTGGCGAGCATCGCCCGGACTGCCGAGTAGCTGGGCGGCTCGGAGAGCCGGGCGCGCACGTCCTCGACCGACGCGCTGTCTCCCAGCGCGAAGATTGCGTCCATAATCTCGCGCTCACGACGGGTTAACTTCTCATGCGGTGGTGAAGCCATCATTGTCCTCCATCTCTGTCCCTCAAACTGGATGCTACGCACGTAGCATAGTGCTATATACGCAGCACAGTGCTACGTACGTAGCACTGTCAAGCGTTTTTTTGGGGACTTCCGCTCAATCGACCAAATGGAGGGTCGAGGGTCGAGGATCGAAGATCAAGGATCGAGGATAGAATGACGCCACTCATCGCTATCCTCGATCTTCGATCCCCGATCCTCGACCCTCGACTTTCGATCCTCGATTTTTACTTGAGTTCAATCCGGCAGGGCTGATCGCCGGCGCATTCGAATGTCAGGTTTCCGCCGTCCTTGAAGACTGAGATTTCGGCGCAGGATTTATCATTCTTGACGCACTCGCCGTTCGGCGCGGCGGGTTGCAGCAGTTCGAGTTTTCTGCCACGCAATTGCGCCTTGGCTTCGGAGTCCTCCACGCCCGCCGGCAACGACTTCGGTTCGTATGTGACAAAGGCTTTGGCGCCGGAGACGAGTTTAAAGACGGCTTTTCGGTTCTCGTCGTCTGATTTGCCGACGAGCGCGACCAGAGGCTCTTTATTGGAAATAGCAATGACGACGGCGGAGTCCGTGAATTTTGGATGGGCGAAGTCCGAAGATTTCAACTTCGGGCCGCGCGAGCCGAACGATTCTTGCAGGCTCTTGAAGAAACTCGGGACACTCTTTTCAACGAAAACTTTGATCTGATCGCCGTCCATCTTTTTCGCGTCCGGTTCATTTTCATCCCGGCTGAATCCTGCGCCCATACCTATCGCAAAGACGACGGCGATCAGAATCAATACTATGATGGCGATACGCGATTTGTTCATACTTCATCCTTCAAAGACGCCACTAGCGATCTCCGGTAACTAAATACGGGCTGGAGACAGGGGAGTTTTGACACTGGTTATCGGAGCCCCAGACACCCCCTATCGATTCCCAGAGGCGCGTACCCCTGCAAGAGAAAGTGAGGTCCTCCCACCAAACCCGACTACAACCAGGACTGACATTTTTATTGTACGCTCCCTTAGGGATATTAATGACTTGCCCTTGGATTCCCTTTGGGAGACGGAATTCGACCCAACTGCGTTGGCTCTCGAAGCGGAAGACCCGCTCGCGACATTCTACTAGTAGGGGGGTGGGCGTAGCGGTAGGCGCTGGTTGTAAGGGGGGAGGCGTAGCCATAGTCGCCGGCTGTAGGGGTTCAGGAGCGCCTTTTGTTTCAACCTCCTTTTGTGCGGCGACTTGTTGTGCGGCCATTTGCGTGGCGACCAACAGCCTGACTGTTGCGCCGGCCCTGGCTTTTGATTTCCCTTCCGGGTCTTGCCCGAAGATGTGGTCCCTCAAGACTGACGCGTTAATCTGGCGTGTGACTTCGACTTTGAGGTTCAAGTCCGCAAACTTCTTCGCGGCTTCTTCGAGATCAAGCCCGACGACATCCGGGACCTCGACGCTCTTGGGCCACAGCAACCAGGTAAGCGCGACGACCAGGATCACCGCTCCGGCCCCCGCCGCGATAATGCCCCAAGGGAAGGCCTTCTTCGGGATCTCCGTAGCCTTGACTTCCAGATCGACAGTCGGGCCTTCGGTGAAATCATCATCCGGATTGATGACGGAGACGGCGTCGAGTCTGAATTGATACTTGCCCGCGGGGGCTCCCGGGTTCACATTGACATTGACCACGACCTGCTGTGCGGCGTTCGGCGGGAACTCGCGCTCGGTCTCGCCGGCGATGTTCAGCCACTCCCCCTTGGTCGAGCCGAGCGGTGTAACGTGAAGCTGGCCGCGCAACTGGCGCGCCGAGCTGTTCGTCACTGTGAAGGTGATTTCACAGCGACCGTCTCCCCCCGTGGGGACACAGTCGCTGGCGGCGGTGATGGCGAATATTCTATTCATGGTTAAGCTCCTTGCGCCATTGCGGGAGAGCGAGACATCGGGAATCGTTACTGTACCTGGATCCGCATGTTATCCAGTCCCCAAGACTCGTTGTCGATCGTGGTAACCGCCGGAGGCGCTTCTCTCAAAGCGCCGTTGAAGGTCAGGATAAGAAAACTCCTGTCGTGCGCGAAAGTACGTTTGATTTTGTAGACGCTATCCCACGGATTAAAACCGAGAGAGTTGATTGCCGCTGCGCCAGCAGGCCCTCTACCTCCGACTGCCTGGCAGGTGGGCGTTATTTCCTCGCCGCTTTTACAAGTGAATCTCTGAATGTTCGTGCTTACATTGGTAAAACTGGTATCGATTAAGGCAACGGCATCTTCCAATTTGAGCCCCCAGCGGTCGGGGCCGGAGACGGGCTCATCGCCGTCCCAGGTCTTCAAAATATAAAGATCGAATTGAACCGTGACGGTTTTGTGAGCCGGGAGCTTATCCAGGGTCAATTTGACCGATTCACTCCCGAATTCCCCCAGGAATCTGGTCTTGCCGTTTGGCGTCACTGCCGCCTTCGGATTCGACCAGGCTACCTTCAAGTCCTTGTTGAAGTCGTCGAAGTTCTCCTCGTAGATGACTTTCGTTTCATCAGGCTTTTGCGCGGCGACGAGCAACATGACCGTCGCGCCTTCCTTGGCCGTCGATTTTCCTTGTGGGTCTTGCGCGAAGACGCGGTCGAGGCCGACCGATGAGTTGACCTGCCGGGTGACTTCAACTTTAAACTTCAAGTCTTCAAACTTCTTCGTGGCCTCCGCGACATCAAGCCCGACGACGTTCGGGACCTCCACGCCGCCGCTTGGCCACAACAACCAGGTAAGCGTGACGATCAGAACCACGGCTCCTGCGGCAGCGGCGATAATCCACCAGGGGAAGGCCTTCTTAGGGGCTTCCGTCGCTTTGACTTCCAGATCGACGGCCGGGCCTTCGGTGAAATCGTCATCCGGATTGATGACGGAGATGGCGTCGATTCTGAATTGATACTTGCCCGCGGGGGCGCCCGGCGGCGTGGCGACTTTGACCACGACCTGTTGCGTGGCGTTCGGCGAGAAGGCGCGTTCGGTCTCTCCGGCGATGTTCAACCATTCGCTTTTGGTCGAGCCGAGCGGTCTGACGCGGAGCTGGCCGCGCAGCGGGCGCGCCGAACTGTTGGTCACTGTGAATGTGATTTCACCGCGCCCGTCTCCTCCGACGGATACATGATCGCTGGCAGTGGTGATGGCGAATATTCTACTCATGGTTAAGCTCCTTGTGTCGTTCCAAAGCCATTACGGAAGAGCGAGGCGTCGGGAATCATTACTGTACCTCGATCCGCACGTTATCCAGTCCCCAGGATTCGTCGTTGATTAGCTCTTTCAATTCGCCGAAGAAGGTCAGCCAGAGAAAACTCCTGTCGTGTGCGAAAGTACGTTTGATTTTGTGGATGCTTTCCTGCCCAAAACCTAGAGTGTTGATCGCTGCCGCGCCAAAAGGCCCCATCGCCCCGGCCTCCATGCAAGCGGGCATTGTTTCCTCGCCGCTTTTACAAGCGAATTTCTGCTTAAACTGTGCAAAGTTGGTGAAAGTGGTATTGATTAAGACTGTGGTATCTTCCAGTTTGAGTCCAAAGACGTCGGGGCCGATGCCGGGCTGATCACCATCCCATGACCTCAAAATATAAAGGTCGAATTTGACAGTGACGGTTTTGTGAGGCGGGAGCTTATCCAGGGCCAATCTGACCGATTCAGCGCTGCCGAATTGCCCCAGGAATCTAGTCTTGCCGTTTGGCGTCACCTCCGCCTTCGGGTTCGACCAGACTGCCTTCAAGTCCTTGTTGAGGTCGTCGAAGTTCTCCTCGTAGATGACTTTTGTTTCGTCCGGCTTTTGCGCGGCGACGAGCAGCATGACCGTCGCGCCTTCCTTGGCCGTCGTTTTTCCCTGCGGGTCTTGCGAGAAGACGCGGTTGAGGCCGACCGACGGGTTGAGCTGCCGAGTGACTTCAACTTTGAACTTCGAGTCTTCAAACTTCTTAGTGGCCTCTTCAAGATCAAGCCCGACGACATCCGGCACCTCGACTCCGCCGCCGGGCCACAACAACCAGGTAAGCGTGACGATCAGAATCACGGCCCCGCCCGCCGCCGCCACAATCCACCACGGGAACGCCTTCTTCGGGGCTTCCGTCGCCTTGACTTCAAGATCGATGGTCGGGCCTTCGGTGAAATCGTCATCCGGATTGATGACGGAGACGGCGTCGAGTCTGAATTGATATTTGCCCGCAGGAGTTCCCGGGGGAGTGGCGACTTTGACCGCCACCTGTTGCGTAGCGTTCGGCGAGAAGACGCGTTCGGCCTCGCCGGCGACGCTCAGCCACTCCCCCTTGATCGAGCCGAGCGGCCGGACGCGAAGCTGGCCGCGCAGCGGGCGCGCCGAGCTGTTAGTAACTGTGAAGGTAATTTCACCGCGACCGTCTCCTCCGACGGTAACACGCTCGCTAACGGCGGTGATTGCGAAGGTTCTATTCATGGTTAAGTTCCTAGTGTCGTTCCAAGTTTTGTTTCTAGTGTCGTTCCAATGCTATTGCTGAAGAGCGAGGCGCCGGTAATCGTTACTGTACCTCGATCCGCACGTTACCCAATCCCCACCCTTCGTTGGTACGGTCGTTTAGCATACGTGGTTAGAAGCCGCCGCCAAGCGACTCCCATCCAGTCTGCGATGGATACCAGCGCTGCGCCCAAGCTTTATGCCAGAGGCCAAAATCTTTGCCGATGCCAAAGATGTCCAGCCGTTCCGGCCCCCACGCGACGACCGCTGGCGGGCTCGCGAAGCCCCCACCCAGTAACTCCCAGCCGTCGGGTGAGGGATGCCAGCCATTGTCCCAGGCCTTGTGATACATGGCGCCATCGAGGCCGATGCCGAAGATATCAATGCGGCCTGGTCCCCACGAAACCACTGCGGGCGGAGCGACGAACTTGCCGCCGAGCGGCTCCCAGCCTGCCAGCGAGGGGTACCATGCCTGCGCAAAGGTCTTGTGAAACATGCTGCCATCCAGTCCGAGGGCGAAGATGTCCAGCCGTTCTTGGCCCCAGGACACGACGACTGGCGGGCTGCTGAAGCCGCCGCCGAGGGACTCCCAGCCTGCCTGCGAGGGGTACCAGCCGTTAGCCCAGGCTTGGTGATACATCGCCTTGTCTAGACCGACGCCGAAGATGTCGAGCCGTCCCGGCCCCCAAGAAGCGACGGCCGGTGGGCTGATAAACTGGCCGCCATGCGGCTCCCAGTCGTTCTGTGAAGGACGCCAGCCATTGTCCCAGGCCTTGTGCCAGATCCCCCGGTCGAGGCCGACGCCGAATATGTCAAGTCGCTCCGGCCCCCAGGACACAACCGCAGGCTGGCTAATGAATTGACCGCCGATACGCTCCCAAGCCGCTTGCCAACTATTAGCAAAGGCTTTGTGATACATCGCCTTATCGCCGCCGAGGCCGAAGATGTCGAGCCGGTTTAGGCCCCAGCTCTCGACGGCGAGCGGGCTCGTGAAGATACCGCCGTGTGGCTCCCAACCTGGGCCCTGTGGGTACCAGGCGTTAGCAAAGGCTTTGTGATACATCCCCTTGTCGAGGCCGACGCCGAAGATGTCGAGCCGGTTTGGGCCCCAGCTCGCGACGGCTGGCGCTGCGCGGTCGACCGGGACAGTCTCTGGGAATTTCTCGTTGCCGTTTGGCATCGTCTCTGTCTTCGTTTGCGACAAGGCCCCCTTCGAGTCTCCTTCAATGTTGTCCTCAGAAACGACTTTTGTTCCGCCCCCGGGCCACAACCACCATGTAAGCCCGACGACCAGGATTACCGCCCCGGCGGCGGCTGCGATGATCCACCAGGGGAATGCCTTCTTCGGGGCTTCCGTCGGTTTGACTTCGAGATCGATGGTCGGGCCTTCGGTGAAATCGTCATCCGGATTGACGACGGAAATGGCGTCGAGTCTGAATTGATACTTGCCCGCGGGGGCGCCAGGCGGCGTGACGACTTTGACCACGACCTGTTGCGTGGCGTTCGGCGAGAAGATGCGTTCGGTCTCGCCGGCGATGTTCAGCCACTCCCCTTTGGTCGAGCCGAGCGGTCTGACGCGAAGCTGGCCGCGCAGAGGGCGCGCAGAGCTGTTAGTCACCGTAAATGTGATTTCACCGCTCCCGTCTCCTCTAGTGGAGACACGCTCGCTCGCGGCAGTGATAGCGAAGATGCTGTTCATGGTTTAGCTCCTCATGTCTATGCGAATACGAGTTCGTAAGTCACATAAGCCGGTTTTTCAGATTCGATAATCCGCTCGATCAGGGATCGATGAGGTTTCATCGAATCCGGCGCGACCACTCGCAAATGAAATGGGATGGGCGCCCCGTCAGTTCCAATGACCTGCTCCTCAATGACGAACCCGTAAGTCCCGGTCGCGATTTCAAGGAAGTGGTCGAGTCCCTTTTTCGCGCCGCGCCATTGCGAAAGGTAAGAGGCGGCTGCGGTCAAGGCGCGCAGGCAGCCCAGCCCGGTCGAGATCGGCGATCGCCCGTTGGACGCCGACGCGGATGCCTCGTCGAAGATCCTTTCAAGGTCCAACCAGCGCGCCAGGAACGGGACAAACGAGTCAGGCGTCCGAAACGGGTTGAATATGCCGTCCAGCCGCGCAAGCAGCGCCTCCGAAGGTTCGTGCAGAGCCGACATGGCCTCCAGGATCGCCAGCAACGGATTGTCGCGGCGGATGGTGCGCCGAATCACAGTCGGCAAAAGCCTTTCAATCTCGCTACGTTTCATCCTCGCTTACCACCTCTATGTCGTGCTCGCCCGAACAGAAGAGCCAGGTGTCTGGGATCGTCACGCTCTTCGTGAATGTTTTGCTCGAACAAACTTCGTAACTCGCCGCCCCGTCATTGCTGCGGTAGACGCCATCGATCCCGCCGGCGAGTATGAAATGGTTGTCAGGTCGCGCGGCCAGCGCCTCGATCGGGTGAAAGATGCGATCCTGTTTCGCCGCCCGAAAAGGCAAGCCGCAGCGAATCCCCGGCGCTTGCCAGGCCGCGTCTTCCTTGCTCGAATCGAGCCAGACCACGCCCGAATGATGCGTCGCGGCGATCACTTTCGACCCTTGAAAGGCGAGCGCGCGGCAACTCCCTCCCGCCCATCCCTTCACGTAATTCCGCCATCCTTCCGCCGAACCTTCGGGCTCAATCCGAAAGCAACCGCGTTCGGGATCGTTGCCGCCGACCGCAACCGCGGCCCACAAGAACGTCCGAACGCCGTCCCGCTGCGCTTCAAGCACACGCACGTCTTCGCTCTTCAGACCGATGTTGTTAAAGGTCCCCGATTTGCCGCCGTCGTCCGACGCGAATATTCCGCCGCCTGATTGCGCGGCGACGGCGACCAGGTTGGCGCCGCGCGCCGTAGTGGTCGCGGTCACGGCGTAAAATCCGCGGCTTTGATCTGCGGGATCGACCAGGACTTGCACCGGGCTGGCGTCGGGCCGCAGGGCGAGTTCATAAAGCCCCGTATCAGTCGCCAGCCAGAGGATCGGCTCGGCGCCGCGCATCGCCCAGGCGAAGTCGTGAATCCTGAATTCCATCTCGGCGGCCTGTCGCCAGGTCTCGCCGCAATCCTGCGAGACGCGCAGGCGCGAACCGACGGCGTCGCCCGCGAGAACGGTCACAACCGCCAACAATCCCGCTTTGCCCGGATGGACGCGGATGACGTCTATGTTTTCCCCATCGAATCTGCCGCTCGGCTCCCAGCCGTCGCCGTCGTTGAGAGTGCGAAAAAGCGACGATTCCGCGCCGGCGTACCAGGTCTTGGGTTGGAAGGCGTCGGCGGCGAGCGCCATTACGCTTTTATCCGGCGCCTCATCGATCAGAAAGACGACGTCGTCCACATACCTGACGCCCGGCTCCTGACGCACTGTGTCGTAAACATCAAACTGGCGCAGCGGCTGCCCGAAGATCCATCCGCCGCGGCGCATAGGTGTCGGCAGCGGGTTGATCATCTGATGCAGCCGGTCGAGCACTCTGGCCTTGACCGCCGCCGGGTCTTCGCCGCGATGCGTGACGACGCGCGACTTTACGCGGACGACCTTGTATTTAACC
>Ga0075421_100005897_pt1 | contig 14866 bp, 11 predicted proteins | sample SoiMetdeltSBSDD5_FD_75292 | JGI IMG/M metagenome (GOLD analysis project Ga0075421, IMG submission 75292) | Bulk soil microbial communities from a Populus tree surrounding site in Tennessee, USA - Soil MetaG P. deltoides SBSDD5 | ecosystem: Environmental > Terrestrial > Soil > Tree plantation...
GTGTTCGCGGGCCCGGCTGCGGATCCGCAAGGCCGAGTCGCGGCGCTGCGCCTGCCGGAAGGCGGCACGAAGATGACGCGCAAGGAGCTCGACGACTTGACGCCGTTCGTTGCGCGTTACGGCGCCAAGGGTCTCGCGTACATCAAGATCAACGAGAAGGCCAAGGGTCGCGAAGGGCTGCAGTCGCCGATTCTCAAGTTCCTCAGCGACGACGCCATCAACGGCATTCTGTCGCGCACGGGCGCGGTCGACGGCGATCTGATTTTCTTCGGCGCGGGTAGCGCGAAAGTCGTCAACGATGCGATCGGCGCACTGCGCCTGAAGCTCGGCAACGATCTCGGTCTGGTGCAGACAGGTTGGCAGCCGCTGTGGGTCGTCGATTTTCCGATGTTCGAGTGGGACGCCGACGCGAAGCGCTGGGGCGCCGTGCATCATCCATTCACGTCACCGCGCGATCCGGATGCTGCCGCGCTGCGCGCGGATCCCGCGAACGCGGTCGCGAATGCGTACGACATCGTGCTGAACGGCTCGGAGATCGGCGGCGGCTCGGTCCGTATCCATCGGCAGGACATGCAGTCGACGGTGTTCGACCTGCTCGGCATCAGTGCGGAAGAGGCGCAGAAGAAATTCGGCTTCCTGCTCGAAGCGCTGACTTACGGCACGCCGCCGCACGGCGGCATCGCTTTCGGCCTCGACCGCATCGTTATGTTCATGGCGGGCACTGACAGCATCCGCGACGTGATAGCGTTTCCCAAGACACAAACGGCGGCCGACCTCATGAGCGGCGCGCCCACAACAGTGTCGGACGAGCAGCTGAAAGAGCTGCACATTCGAGTGAAGCTGCCAGTAAAGGAATAGGCAGCGTTTCTTGCCCACGGATGGATTGGGGAGGTTCGCATGCGGATCATCGCGCTGGCACGCGCCTTGGCAGCTTCGGTTTGTACGCTCTGTGTCTTCGCGCCGGCAGGCGCAGGCACGAACCAGTTCACGCTGATCGGGCCCGAAGGCGGCGGCGCCCGCCAGGTGCAGTTCCATCCGACGATGCCGTCGGTCGCATACGCGTTGACCAACGCGGGCTTTTACCGCACGACGGATGCGGGGCTGAATTGGCAACTCGTCGGCCAGAATCTGAACCTGCAGTTCGCGCCGGAAGACTTCGCCGTGGACCCGAGCGATCCGAATCGGTTGCTCGTTGCGATACCCGGCCAGGCACCGCTGGTGAGCACCGATGCAGGCGCGACGCTGGCCCACGTCGGCAACTTTCCCTTGAGTCCGCCCGACATGAGACACGTCGAATTCAGCGCCGATGGTTCGGTGGTCTATGGGGCGTCGGGCGTCAGAGTCGTGCGCAGCACCGATAGCGGCCGCACGTGGAGCGAGCGGACGCCCGTGACAGCGAATCCTGCGAGCAATCTGCAGTTCCTGCGCGTCGATCCGCTCGATGCGAACGTCGTCTACGTGGTCGACCTGAATCAGGGCGGCTTTCGCAGCACGGACGGCGGCGCTACCTGGGTGCCGCTCCCGACCTTGCCCGCGAACACCTTCGACCTCGCGATCACCCGGACGACTCCGCAAAAGATCTGGGCGATATCTGCGAACACGGCTGTCCATGTCAGCACCGACAACGGAGCGACCTGGCCTCACGTCTTTCCCGCAGTCCCGGCGGGTGGCGTCGCAATCGCGCTCGATCCGCAAAATCAATCGGTGGTCTATGTTGGCCTCGGCGAAGGTTTGTTTCGCTCGCCGGACGGTACCAACTGGGCCAACGTGACCGGCAACGCGCGCGTCGGCGGGATCAACTCGATTGCCATCAATCCGTCGCAGCCCGCGAACCTGATGCTCGGCGGCACGTCGGCTATCTTCGCGGGTGTCCCCGCGACCAGCGGCAACGGCGGCACCTGGGAGCGTCGCGAGCATGGAATTTTCGCGTCGAACGCCGGCGACCTGTCGTTCTCGCGCGGCTCCGCTCGCATCTACGTCGGCACGTCGCAGAGCGGTGTGCATTACCTTGCAGCCGGGAGCGCCACGACGACGCCGGTCGACAACGAGGCGTTGCAACAGTTGCAGCAGTCTCCGTCGCTGATGACGACATTCGGCTTGCTTGCGCAGTCGCGGGCCACCGACCGGTTGTTCATCGGCATATCGGAAGGCTATGCACGGTCCGACGACGGTGGCGACACTTGGCAGTTGGGCACCACCGGCATCGTCGGCAATGCCGGCACAGTGCTGCATTTCGCCGACTCGCCGGGCAATCCGGATCTCATTCTCGCGGCGACGGCTCCCGGCATGAATCGCTCGCTCGACGGCGGCGATACCTGGACACCGGTGACTGCCGGACTGCCGGCTCCCCAGGCGATGGCGACTGCGCTGGCATTTGCGGCCGCGTCCCCGAACACGGTGTATGCCGGCTTCCAGTCACCGTTTCCCAATGGCGACTGCTGCATCCAGCACGGCGTCTACAAGTCGCTCGACGGCGGCACGACTTGGAATGCGGCGAACACGGGGTTCGCTTCGAGCGTGATTCGCGCGCTTGCCGTCGATCCCACCAACGCGCAGGTTGTCTACGCGGCGGCCGACGCCAACGGCCTGCTCAAAACGACGAATGGCGGCGCGTCGTGGTCGCGGCTCGACTGGCCTGATGGGCCGGGTAATACGCTGGCGGTCGCGCTGGATCCGAACGTGCCAAGCATCGTCTACGCTGCCGGCTTCAACGTGTTCGCCCGTTCCGTCGACGCAGGAGTAACGTGGCAGCCGCTGCGAGCCGACAATGCTCGGCCCGAGTGGCTCGCGAACGCGCTGCTGGCAGATCCGCGGCGTGCAAGCACACTGCTCGCGTCGACGTTCAACCACGGCGTTGCCGAAATCACCGTCGCGCCGAATCTGGTGCTCGTGTCGAGCGACACGCCGCCGAGTACGGTGGCGCCCGGCGCTCAAGCGACGTACCGCTACAATCTGCGCAATGGCAGCGCGTTCCACGCGACCGGTGCACGTGCGGTGTTCACGTTGCCGACCGACGCGACCGGTATTTCCGCGACGATCACCGACGGCAGCTGCGTCGTGCAAGGAACGTCGGTTACTTGCACGAAGCAAGTGCTGGCAGCGGCGGCTGCAGTGGACATCGTCGTGAACGCCACTCATCCCGTAGCGGGCACCGTACAAGTGCTCGCAGCCGTGCGCGGTGATCAACCAGATCCTGTGCCTGTCGACGACGAGGTTCGCTTCACGGTGGCTGTCGCACAACCTGTCAATCCTCCGCCATCGAGCGGCGGAGGAAGTAGCGGAGGGGGTGGCGGAGGCGGCGGTACCAGTTCCTTGCTCTGGGTACTGGCGCTTGCTGTGCTGAGAATCCTGCGCAACTACACGAGGCCGAGGCGCTTCAGCACATCCTGAGTCGGCCCTTCGAACGTCGTCATCGCGACGTTGCCGACGTACTTCAAGTCGCGCACGCCGACTGGCGTCGTGTAGAAGCCGCCGGCCGTCAGCGCGCGATAGCGCACGAAGAACGGCTCTGTAACGATGGCGTCCGCGATCGTGCTCATTTGCTGCGTCGAGAGCTTCGCGAACGTCGTGTTGAAGCGGCGCTGCGCCTCGGTTTCGACCTGACTCAGTCCGTCGAGCACGGTCTTGCGGTCCACCGCATGCTCCGGATAGGGCGCGCTGATCCATTCGTCGATGAAGTCGACGACGCCGACGCTGGAAGCAGCCGGTGAGGTGTCATCCGCGGGAATGATCAGGTCGCAAAGCGCTGTCGCCGTCACGCGCTGCTCTTTGGTCAGTGTCAGCGGCCACAAGTCACCCGCTGCATAGGCCTTCATCAGATTGGGATCTTTGCCGTAGCCCTGCGCTGTGGGCGCAGCTGCGAGCGCATCGAACGACGCGCTCGGCAGGCGCAACGCCGCGCTCGCCGCCAACACCCATTTGATCGCCGTGCGTCGATCGAGCTCGTACATATCAAAGCTCCCGCCGCTTCATCGCTTGCAGCATGTAATCCGCCGAGCGCCACGCCAGCGCCATGATCGTCAGCGTCGGGTTCTTGTCGGCGTTCGACGGGAACGGCGCGCCGTCGGTGACGAACAGGTTCTTCACGTCCCAGCTCTGCAGCCACTGGTTCACGACCGAGGTCTTCGGGTCCGAGCCCATGATCGCGCCGCCGATCTCGTGAATGATGAAGCCGCCCGGCGCGATTGCCTTGCGGCCGTCGAGCTCCGGCTTGCCCATGACCTTGCCGCCCATCTCCGCGATGATCGCGGCGAAGGTCTTCTGCATGTGCACGGCCTGGCGCGTCTCGTGATCCGACCACTTCCAGTGGAAGCGCAGGGTCGGAATGCCCCATTTGTCCTTGCCCCCCGGGTCGATCTCGCAATACGAGTTCTCGTTCGGGATCATCTCGCCGCGGCCGGACAGGCCGATGAACGAGCCGTAGTAACGCCGCATGTCTTCTTTGAGCTTGCGGCCGTAACCGCCGGCGAAGCTGGCCATCGACCCCATGCTGCCGACGCTCGGCATGCGCCGGCCGCTGCCCATCTCGATGTGATAGCCGCGCGCGAAGCCGAGCTTGCCCGCGTCCTTGTAGAGCCACCACGGCGAGTAGACGTGAATGCCGCCCGCGCCGTCTTCGTTCTGCGGCGGCAGGTTCTCGAGCATCGGGATCTGACCCGATACGGGCGAGCCGACCGTGTCCATCAGGTACTTGCCGAGCTTGCCGCTGGAATTCGCGAGGCCTTGCGGGAATCGCGTGGATTTCGAGTTGAGCATGATGCGCACGCTCTCGCATGCACTCGCAGCCAGCACGATGACGCGTGCCTTCGCGCGATGCTCCTGGCCGCTCGCCTTGTCGATGAACACGACGCCGGAGGCGAGACCGCGCTTGTCGAGCTCGACTTCACGCACCATCGCTTGCGTGACGATGTCGAGATTGCCGGTCGACATCGCGGGCGGCAGATGCACAGTGGTCGATTGATACGTCGCGCGGATCGAGCAGCCGCGTCCGCAGTCCGTCGCCCAGAAGCATGCCGCGCGGTCGCGCATGTGCTGGGCGAGGATCTGTTGCGCTCGCTCGTTGCCCGGATGCAGCAGCTTCGGCAGACGCGTGTGATCGAGCTTCTGCGTCAGCACTGCGCGATGCGCGGCAATGACCGGCACGCCGAGTTTTTTCGCGCGCTGGCGGATCAGCAGTTCGCCGGCGCGCGCCTTCGGCGGCGGCAGCAGCACGCCGGGCGAGGAGTTCGGCGTGTTTTCCATGCCGTCGTTGTCGCCATAGACGCCGATCAGCATTTCGACTTTGTCGTAGTAGGGCGCGACGTCGCCGTAATCGATCGGCCAGTCGAAGCCGAGGCCGTCGCGCGAGTGCGGCTTGAAATCGTACGGGCCGTTGCGCAATGAAATGCGGCCCCAGTGATTGGTGCGTCCGCCTAGCATGCGCGCGCGCCACCACCAGAAGCGCTGCTCGGGGTCTGCTGACGCGCTGGAATACGGCTCGCCTGGCATCTCCCAGCCGCCGTCGACCGTGGAATCGTAGAAACCGAATTCCTTGTCCGGCGTCGACGTGCCGCGCAACGGCGCCTGGTCGGGCGTGTGGAACATCGGCGTCTCGGTCTCGGGCACGTAGTTGCGGCCCGCTTCGAGCATCAGCACCTTCGCGCCGTCCATCGTGAGCGTGTATGCCGTCTGGCCGCCGGCCGCGCCCGAGCCGACGACGATGACGTCGTACTCCTTTTTCAGCGCGTCGGGTCGGATCATCGCCATGGCTATTTCAACTTCTTGACGCTGATGTCCCGGAACAGCACCACGTCCTTGTCATTGTGGTTCTGCAGCCCGAAGTAACCCGCCGCCGGGCGCTGCCCGCGATCCGGTTCGGACGACCGCTTCTTCTCGGGCACCGGGTCGCCTTCCTTGTAGTCGGTGATCTTCTCGCCGTTCAACGTCACGACCGTCCGATCGTCGGTCAGCGTGATCTCCATCGTGTTCCACTCCTTCAGCTCCGGCTTCGCCAGCGCCTTGGTGAGCGAATACAGCACGCCGGTGCGGTGGTAGTCGTCCTCGCTGTGATCGATCTGCACTTCGTAGCCTTTGTTCACCGGCATCCACGGCTCGGTCGGCTCGGTCGGGATGCGGATGAAGACGCCGGAGTTGCCGGCCTTGGTCGGCTCGGGCACGCGGAACACGACGCGCAGCACGGAGTTGCTCAGCTTCTGTTTCGTGTACCACAGCAGGCCCATGCCGCCTTGAGTTTTCAGCACGCCGTTCTCGATCACGAACTGGCCGGGGCCGACGTGCTGCCAGCCGTCGAGGTCCTTGCCGTTGAACAGCGGCGTCCACTGGCCGTAGTCCTTCGCCTCGGCGCTCATGGCAGCGAGCCCGGCGAGCGCGACGACGCAGCCGAGACACAACGATCGAAGGGGCGAGCGAAGGGACATGGTCGACTCCTCATGATTCAAGCTTGATCCAGGCCGCGTTGCGGCGGCTCGATTCCACCGCGGCATGCACGAATTGCACGCCGCGCAAACCATCTTTTCCAGTTGGCACGAGCAGCGCGCCGGCTGGCGGCGAAGTCTTCGCATCATACGCTGCGATCAGGTCCGCAATATCGCGGTAGACCTGCGCGAACGCTTCCAGATAACCCTCCGGATGTCCGGACGGAATGCGCGCAGCGCTGGCTGCAAGTGGCGTGACGCCTGGACCGCCGCGTGCGATCACGCGAGGCGGCTGACCATACGGCGCGTGTCGCAGATGATTCGGTTCTTCCTGCGACCATTCGATCCCGCCCTTCGCGCCATAAATTCGCAAGCGCAGGCCGTTCTCGTTGCCGGGCGCGACCTGAGTCGCCCACAGCGCGCCGCGCGCACCGTTCGCAAACCGCAGCAGCATTTGCGCGTTGTCGTCGAGCTTGCGGCCCGCGACCTGCGTCGAGAGGTCGGCAGCAAGCTCCGATACGCGAATGCCGCTCACGAACTCCGCGAGATGAAATGCATGCGTGCCGATATCGCCGACCGATCCGGCGACGCCCGATTGCCGTGGATCCGTGCGCCACGATGCCTGCTTCTGACCTTCCGCTTCCAGCGCGGTCGTCAACCAATCCTGCGCGTACTCGACCTGCACCAGGCGCAGCTCGCCGAGCTCGCCCGCTGCAATCATTTCCTTCGCCTGACGGACGAGGGGGTAGCCACTGTAGTTATATGTAACCGCCAGCACGCGCTGCGCGCGCTCGGCGCTGTTCACGAGGTCGGCAGCATCGGCCACCGTCGTCGTCAAAGGCTTGTCGCAGATGACGTGGCAGCTCGCTTCCAGAAATTTCTTCGCGGCGACGTGATGCAGGTGATTCGGCGTGACGATCGCAGCGACGTCGATGCGATCTGCCCGTGCACTTTCCGCACGCACCATCTCGTCGACCGATGCATAAGAGCGACGCGCATCGATCAGCAGATCGGCGCCGCTGTCCCGCGAGCGTTGCGGATCGGAAGAGAACACACCTGCAACGAGCTCGTAGCGATCGTCGAGCCGCGCGGCCATGCGATGCACGGCGCCGATGAATGCGCCGCGGCCGCCTCCGACCATGCCGAGGCGCAGGCGGCGGCTCATTTCTTAGCCAGTCCCCGCAAGTACTCGAAGCTGATCTTCGCCGCTTCGAGCGGCGCCCGGTCGAAATTTTCCTGCTCGACGAAATAGTGCTTGATGCGCACGGGGTCCATCGCCTTGAACACGTGTTTCCAGTCGGTCTTGCCGCTGCCCACCTCTGTGGTCTGCGCCTGCACGCGATCGACCATCGTGCGCAGGTCCTTGCGCACCTCTTTGACGTGCAGCAGCGAAATGCGATCGCCGTGCTTCTTCAAGTACTTCACCGGATCGACGCCGGCGGTGTAGACCCACGCCAGATCCATTTCCATCGTGACCAGCGCCGGATCGGTCAGACGCAGCAGCTCGTCGTACGCGACGACGCCGTCGTACGCGCGAAACTCCATGTTGTGATTGTGATAGCCGCAGCGCAGCCCGGACTTGGCCGCGACCGCGCCGATCTTGTTCAGCTGTTCGGCATTCCACTTCCAGTCCTCGAGCGTGATGCCGGAAGCCAGCGACACCACAGCCTTGCCGGGGGTATCTCGGAAGCGTGAGTCCGCCGTCCACGGGAACGAGCAGACGAGATAGCGGGTGCCCAGCGTCGTCGCGTAGTCGATGCGCTCGTTCAGCCCCGATTGTAGATCCGCCATGCTCGCATGCATGCTCGGCGCAGTCAGACCGCAGTCGCTCAGGATCTTGCGCAAGTCAGGCGCGGAGATTGCCGGGATGCCGGCGAGCTCGACCTCGCGATAGCCGATGTCCGCAAGCGTGCGCAGCGTTCCGGGCAAGTCCTTCGCCACGGCCTCGCGCACCGTGTACAGCTGAATACCGATTGGCTTGCCTAGTGGCCCCACCTGAGGACCTGCTTGCGCGTCGGCGGCGCGTGCCGTGTGCAGGCTCATGGCCGCCAATGCCAGAGAACCGCGTTCGAGAAAAGCGCGACGTGACAGCATGGCATCTCCCCCTTCCCCCTGGCCGGAGAATAAATCGACTCGCGGGGCGTTGTATATTGATGCCCGATGAATTCGGACTCACCTCCGCCGGCCCTGGCGATTCTGGTGCACGGCCTCTGGCAGTCGGGCCTCGAGTTTTTCGTGATGCGCCGTCGTCTCCAGGCGGATGGCGCGATCCGCGTGCTGTTCTTCTCGTATCCGACCGTGGTCGGCTCGATGAGCGATCACGTACGTCGGCTGATCGACTGCGCACGCGCTCACCAAGCCGAGCAGTTGCACTTCGTCGGGCACAGTCTCGGTGGGTTAGTGGTCCTGCGCGCGCTCCAGGTGACGGACGACCTGCCGCCGGGCCGCGCCGTGCTGCTTGGCTCGCCGCTACAGGGCTCACGCACGGCGCAAAGCCTGGCGCGGATGCCGTTCGGGCGCGCGCTGATCGGCGGCGCCCTGGCGGAGGAGTGTGTCGACTGGTCGCCGCGCGAATGGTCGGGGCGACGCGAGGTCGGCGTAATCGCCGGCTCCTTGGGTCTTGGCGTCGGGCGGTTGCTCGCGAATCTCGACGACACGCACGACGGCACGGTGCTGGTCGAGGAAACAAGACTGCCGGGGGCGAAGGACCACATCGTCGTGGCGGCGTCGCACACGGGTCTGTTGCTGTCGGCGGAGGTGGCTGAGCAGACGCGGTATTTTCTAGACTACGGGAGATTCTCTCGCCAAGACGCCAAGGACGCCAAGTAGAGAATCAGAACAAATAAATTCTTCTTGGCGATCTTGGCGTCTTGGCGAGAGTCATATCTTCTTCTTCAACCCGTACAAGGCGTCGAGCGCCTCCTTCGGCGTCATTGCATCCGGGTCCAGCTCGCGCAACGCCCGCACGACCTCTGGCTCCGGTGCATCAGCCGGCACTTCCAATAGCAATTCCTGTTGCGGCCGCGGTGCGTGCGCTTCGGCGGAGCGACGCTCCAGCTCGCGCAGATAGCGCCGCGCGGCTGAAATCACTTTCTGCGGCACGCCGGCGAGCGCCGCGACCTGTAACCCGTAGCTCTGGTTCGCGGGACCTTCCTTCACCGTGTGCAGGAAGATGAGCTTGTCGCCGTGCTCCGTCGCATCGAGATGCACGTTCGCGCAACCTTCGAGCTCGGCCGCGAGCGACGTCAATTCGAAGTAATGCGTCGCGAACAACGTGAATGCGCGCGTGCTGCGAGCCAGATGCTGGGCGCACGCCCACGCGAGCGACAGCCCGTCGTACGTGCTCGTGCCGCGACCGATCTCGTCCATCAGCACCAGGCTCTGCGCGGTCGCGTTGTTGAGGATGTTCGCGGCCTCGGTCATTTCCAGCATGAACGTCGAGCGACCGCCGGCGAGATCGTCCGAGGCACCGATGCGTGTGAACACGCGGTCGATCGGCCCGATGCGCGCCGCGCGCGCCGGGACGTAGCTGCCCATGCGCGCGAGGATGACAATCAGCGCGGCCTGTCGCATGTAGGTCGACTTGCCGCCCATGTTCGGGCCTGTGATGACGAGGATGCGTCGGCCCTCGTGCAACTGCAGATCGTTCGGCACGAACGGCTGATCGATGAACTGCTCCACGACCGGATGTCGTCCCTCACTGATCTCGACGATGGGTTCGTCCGTGAGCTGCGGCGCGGCGTAGCGCAGTGTCACCGCCCGCTCAGCGAGGTTTGCCAGAACGTCGAGCGCTGCGAGGGCTCCCGCAGTCGCCTGCAGCTCCGCGAGTCGCTCGATCAACTGATCGAGCAGCTGGTCGTACAGCTGCTTCTCGCGTGCCAGCGCGCGATCGCGAGCGCTCAAGACCTTGTCCTCGAATTCCTTCAGCTCCGGCGTGATGTAGCGCTCGGAGTTCTTCACCGTCTGGCGGCGGTGATAGTCCGGCGGCACGCGGTCGGCGAGGCTGCGATTGATCTCGATGTAGTAACCCTGGACGCGGTTGTAGCCGAGCCGCAGGTTGGCGATGCCGCTGCGCTGGCGCTCGCGCGCTTCCAGGTCGAGCAGATATTGATCGCTGTGCTCGCTGATGCGCTTCAGCTCATCGAGCCCGGCGTCGTAGCCCATCGCAATGACGCCGCCCTCGCGCAGGATCGGCGGCGGCTGCTCGACGATCGCGCGCGCCAGCAGCGCGTGAATGTCCGGATAGGTGCCAGCTCGGCCGGCGAGATCGATCAAAGCCGGCGAATCGAGTCCAGCGAGCAGGCGCTGCAGCTCCGGCAATCGCGCAAGAGCTTCCCGCAATTGCGCGAGGTCGCGCGGACGTGCTGTTTTCAACGCGACGCGCCCGAGACCGCGCTCGACGTCGCCAACATGCGCCAGCAGGTCGTGCAGAGCGCCCTGCAACCCTTTGTCGATCAGCGTGCCGATCGCCTGCAAGCGCAGCTCGATCGTGCGTCGATCGCGCAGCGGCCGATGGAGCCAGCGGCGCAGCTCGCGCCCGCCCATCGCAGTTGCGGTTCGATCGAGCACGGCGGCGAGGGTGCAGTCCGGCCGATCTGCGAGACTGGTGGAAAGCTCCAGGTTGCGCCGCGTCGCTGCGTCGAGCAGTACAGCTTCGCCGCGCTCTTCGGTGCGCAAACCGCGCAGGTGGGGTAACGACGCCTTCTGCGTATCGCGCACATATTGCAAAAGGCATCCCGCCGCCGCGACCGCGAGCGTGCGGTCGGCGCAGCCGAAGCCGGTCAGATCGCGCGTCTGGAATTGCTCACACAGCGAGCGTGTCGCGGTTTGCACGTCGAAGTGCCACGGCGGACGCTCGCGGATGAAGGTCGTCGTGCCGGCGGGCTGCGGCGATTGCTCGGGAACGAGCAGCTCCGCCGGCCGCAGCCGCTCGATCTCGCTGGTCAGCGCTTCGCTCCCCTCGGCTTCGAGCACGCTGAAGCGGCCGCTCGACAGCTCGAGCCAGGCCAGGCCGAACCGCTCCCCGTCCCGGAAGAGGGCGGCCAGCAGCGTGTCGCGGCGCTCTTCCAGGAATGCCTCGTCGGTTACCGTGCCGGGCGTGACGATGCGCACGACCTGGCGCTCGACCGGACCCTTGGATTTGGCCGGATCGCCGATCTGCTCGCAGATCGCCACCGACTCGCCGCGCCGCACGAGCTTCGCCAGATAGCTCTCGACGCTGTGGAACGGCACGCCCGCCATCGGGATCGGCTGGCCGGCGGATTGCCCGCGCGCCGTCAGCGTGATGTCGAGCAGTCGCGCGGCGCGCTTGGCGTCGTCGTAGAACAGCTCGTAGAAATCACCCATCCGATAGAACAGCAGCGCGTCCGGGTACTGCGCCTTCAGGCGCAAGTACTGCTGCATCACGGGAGTGTGGGTCTCGAGGGCGGCGGCCATCTGCGCGAATTGTGCCTGCGAAGGTCAGCAACTGCCCAGCTTGACGTGAGCCGCGCGCGGCACTAAAGCGTGTGTCATGACGAAGGATCCGACGAGCGACGCAGAGCTGCAGCGACTGGCGACGAAGGTGGGCGCTTTGCTGCTCGACGGCGAGCGCCGGCTGGTGACCGCGGAGTCGTGCACCGGTGGCTGGATCGCCAAGGTGCTGACCGACATTCCGGGCAGCTCCAACTGGTTTCTCGGCGGCATCGTCGCTTACAGCAATACTCTCAAGCAGTCTCTGCTCGGCGTGCTGCACTCGACGCTGCATGCGCATGGCGCAGTGAGCGAGGCGGCCGCGCGCGAGATGGCGGTCGGCGCGCTCGAAACGATCGGCGGCCACGTCGCCATCGCCGTGACTGGCATCGCCGGGCCGGATGGCGCGCAACCGGGCAAGCCGGTGGGAACGGTGTGGTTCGGCTGGGCATGGCGCGCGGACGACGAGATCGAGACGCGCGTGGCGCTCGAGTCATTCTCCGGCGATCGGGAGGCTGTCCGGCGCCAGACTGTGGCCCGCGCGCTCGACGAACTGCTGCGCATGTGAAAAATCGCCGCCTGTTCTTCGCGCTGTGGCCGACGGATGCGGTCCGCGCGCAACTCGACGCCCAGGTGCAAGCGCATGCGGCGCTGGGACGACCGATCGCCGCCCGCAATCTGCACGTCACTGCTGTTTTTCTCGGCGCCGTCCCTGCGGAGCGCGTCGATTTCGTCACGCAAGCAGCAAAGTTGACACACACTGGCAAGTTTTTGCTGCATCTTGAGCGCGTGGAATTCTGGCGGCGCTCGCAGTTGCTTTGTCTGATTGCCGTGCACACGCCGCCGGAATTGCTGTCGATGGTCGATGGTCTGCGCGCCGGGCTGCGACAAAGCGGCTTCGAGCTGCGCGACCACGACACGTTTCGCCCGCACGTGACGTTGGTCCGCGACGTCGTGCGCGGGCCCGCTGCCGCCGGCGTCGCGCCGGTGCAGTGGCCGGTCGAGTCGTTCGCGCTGGTCGAATCGAAAGTCGGCCAGCGCGGCTCCGAGTACACGGTGCTCGATGAGTGGCGACTGGCATGACGAAAAAACTGCCAACAAAATTGGACGCGGAGATTGAATTACTGTGTAAATGTACAGATAATCGAGTCTTGTTCGGGTCTCCGCCTGTTACATACTGAACACCTCGCCACCCACTTCATCTCAAGGTCGCCACGATGGAAGAAAACCGCAAGAAGGCGCTCGCCGCCGCGCTCGGGCAGATCGAAAAGCAGTTCGGCAAGGGCTCGGTCATGCGCCTGGGCGAAGCCACGGAAAACTACGACATCGAGGCCGTGTCCACCGGCTCGCTCGGGCTGGACATCGCGCTCGGCGTCGGCGGGTTGCCGCGCGGACGCGTCGTCGAGATCTACGGCCCGGAGTCCTCGGGCAAAACCACGCTCACCTTGCAGGTCATCGCCGAAGCGCAGCGCGCCGGCGGCACCGCTGCGTTCGTGGATGCCGAGCACGCGCTCGATCCCGCCTACGCGGAGAAGCTCGGCGTGAACGTGCAGGACCTGCTGGTTTCGCAGCCGGACACCGGCGAGCAGGCCCTGGAGATCACGGACATGCTGGTGCGCTCCGGCGCGGTCGACATCGTGGTCGTGGACTCGGTCGCGGCGCTCACGCCCAAGGCGGAAATCGAAGGCGAAATGGGCGACGCGCACGTCGGCTTGCAGGCGCGCCTCATGTCGCAGGCGCTGCGCAAGCTCACCGGCAACATCAAGCGCTCGAACACCATCGTCATCTTCATCAACCAGATCCGTATGAAGATCGGCGTGATGTTCGGCAACCCGGAGACCACCACCGGCGGTAACGCGCTCAAGTTCTACGCGTCCGTGCGGCTGGACATCCGCCGCATCGGCGCCTTGAAGAATGGCGAAGAGGTCATCGGCAACCAGACGCGCGTCAAAGTCGTGAAGAACAAGGTGGCGCCGCCGTTCCGCGAAGCGGAGTTCGAAATCCTCTACGGGGCCGGCATCTCCCGCAACGGCGAGGTCATCGATATCGGCGTGGCGCAGGGCTTCGTCGAGAAGTCGGGCTCCTGGTACAGCTACAACGGCGAGCGCATCGGCCAGGGCAAGGAGAACGCGCGCGCCTTCCTCGATCAGCATCCCGAAATCGCCCGGGAAATCGAGGGCAAGATTCGCGAGAAGCTGCTGCCGGCCGCTGCGACGAAGAAGGGTGGCGAGGCCCTGAAGGGTGAGGCAACCGTCTAATAGCTCGACTGCGGACGCCAAGACCGTCGAAGCAGCCGCCGTGCGGCTGCTCTCCGGCCGCGAGCACTCGATCGAAGAGCTGCGCCGCAAGCTCGTTCGCAAGGGCTATCCGCCGCAGACCATCGATCCGGTCATTCAGAAGCTCGCCGGCAAGCGGCTGGTCAGCGACGAGCGCTTCACGGCCAACTTCGTGCATCACCACGCGAAGCGCGGCCAGGGCCCGCTGCGCATCCGGGCCGCTCTGCGACAGCAGGGCATAGCCGACAGCCAGGTGGAAGAAGCGCTGCAATCCGCCGACGTCGACTGGGTGCAGCTGGCCCGGGAAGTCCGCCGGCGCAAGTTCGGGGCAGTCTCGCCCCGCAGCCTGGGCGAGCGTGCAAAGCAGGCGCGCTTCCTTCAATATCGCGGCTTCGATGCCGAGCAGCTCCGGGCCGCCTTTCGCGACGAATCCGGCGACGGGGAGGATGCGCCGGACATCACCCCAGACATCTTTTGAGGCTGAATGACGATCGGCAAGCGCCCCACCAGCGCAGAATTGCGTGCGCTGTTCCTGCAGTTTTTCCGCGAGCGCGGGCACCAGATCGTGCCTTCGAGCTCGCTCGTGCCCGGCAACGATCCCACGCTCCTGTTCACCAACGCCGGCATGGTGCAGTTCAAGGACGTGTTCCTCGGCAAGGACAAGCGCAACTACAACCGCGCGGCCAGCTCGCAGCGCTGCGTGCGCGCCGGCGGCAAGCACAACGA
>Ga0075421_100005899_pt1 | contig 14865 bp, 11 predicted proteins | sample SoiMetdeltSBSDD5_FD_75292 | JGI IMG/M metagenome (GOLD analysis project Ga0075421, IMG submission 75292) | Bulk soil microbial communities from a Populus tree surrounding site in Tennessee, USA - Soil MetaG P. deltoides SBSDD5 | ecosystem: Environmental > Terrestrial > Soil > Tree plantation...
GTCATCATGAGATCGGCGAGCTCGTCGATGATCACCACGATGTATGGCAGGACGTTTCCGACGTAGTCGGGGTTTCCGAGCGCGACCGCCTGCTCCTTTGGCGCCTTGAGCTTCTGCCCCTCTTGGACCTTGCGGTTGAAGTCCTGGATGTTGCGCGCCCCGTTCGCCGCGAGGAGCTCGTAGCGCTCCTGCATCTCGAGCACTGCCCACTTGAGCACGGCGGCGGCATCGCGGTTGTCGGTGACGACCTTGTGCCGCAAGTGCGGCAGCACGTTGTACACCGACAGCTCGACCATCTTCGGGTCGACCATCAGGAACCGCAGGGTCCGCGGTGTGTGGCGATAGACGAGGCTCGTGATGAGCGTGTTCACGCACACCGACTTCCCGGAACCCGTCGCGCCGGCGATGAGCAGGTGCGGCATTTTCGCGAGATCCGCAACGACCGGCTTGCCTTCGAGGTCCTTGCCTAACGCGATCGGCAGCGCGGCACGCGCGTGCTGAAAGTCCCGCGACTCGAGCAGCTCACGGAACGTGACCATCTCGGCGGTCGGGTTCGGGACTTCGACGCCGACGGCGCCCCGGCCCGGGATCGGCGCGACGACGCGAATGCTCGGCGCGCGCATGGCGAGCGCGAGATCGTTCGCGAGGTTCGCGAACTGGCGAACCTTCACGCCGGGCGCGGGCTCGATCTCGTACTGCGTGACGACGGGCCCAGTCGTCCGCCCAACGAGCTCACCCTCGACGCGGAACGTCCTGAGGGCGTCCATGAGCTTCTGCCCCATGAGGTCGAGCTCGCGACGGCCGACTTCCACGTTCCGCGGTGGCGGTGGGGAGAGCAGTTCAGTGGGCGGCAGCTCGTCGCCCGCGATATCGATGGCTGCCGCGGTCGCGTCGATCTCGGCAGCGATGCGCTCCGCGTGCTCGGCGGCGACATCACTTTTTGATTTTCGCTCCTTCTTCCGCCGCTCCCGAAACGGCAGCTCATCCTCCTGCTCACCCACTTCGGTCACCCCGGCGCCGACATCGCGCATGAGCGACGGATCGATGGCCGGCATTTCCTCCGGTGTCGGTGCGAGAGTCGTCGCGACATCGGGAGAGGTGCCGACGGGAATCTCGTCCTTCTTGCGCTTGCGCCGAGGCTTCTCGGGCTCCGCAGCGGGCAATGCGGCGGCTGTGGCTCCCAGTTCCCTATTCGCCGCCGCCGCCCGGGGAACGGCCGGGCCGACGAGGGCCCGAATGGGATTCCATCGCAGCGTCGCCGCGGCGAGGGCGCTGGTCGCGAGTGCGACCGTGAGCCACGCGCCGACGGTACCGAAGCCGCGCTGCGCGTAATACGCCGCGAATCCTCCCCAGATGCCCGCCGCCGGGTCGATGTCGGGCGGCTGCGCGCCACGCGCCAGACCGAGCGCCACCGGGAGGAGGATGACCACGCCGATAAGAAAGACCAGCCATGAGCGGTCGGTGTCCGATTCCATGCGCCCGAACAACCGGAGCGCGTGAGCCGCCGGTGCGAGTGGCAACAACAGCGCCGCCGGCACACCGATGGATTGCAGCAGGCCACTGCGCAGGCAGGCGCCGATCGGGCCGAAGACGCCGCGCGCTGTGGTGCACGACGCGCCAGCGGCGACGCCTGGCGGGGCGATGACGGCGCCGGCAAGGAACAACGCGAACAACAGGAGCGCGATTCCAGCGATCTCGCGCTTGAGAGGCGTGTTGCCCACGGGACTTACCGCTCCCGGTCGGGTCCGAGCTTGGTGATCTGGCGGTCCTGGTAAATCGGAATTACCGGGTGCGAGTCGACCGCGGCGCAGACGGCGAGGTCATCGCCAAAGCCAGCTTCCGCGAGCGCGCGACCGTGTTCCGAGTCCTCGAACAGTTGGTCCAACCGATCTCCGTACCGCTTGTCGATGAGACAGCAGGCCTGGGCGGCGTCGTTCAATCGTACGTTGGCCAGCCGTTTCGTGACACCCCGAGTGTAGCGACCGGCGCACGCGGCGTCCTCGAGCGCGAACTGCCGGTCGCGTCCCGCGCAAACGATGCTCACGTCCGCGGCGCCCCGCGCCGCGGCGCGGATCATCGCCGAGACGGCAGAGTAGTTGACGTAAGACGCGACGATGACGTCACGCGCGCCCTGCAGTCCGGCGAGCGCGACCGTGCCGTTCGTCGTCGTCAGCAGCACCGTCTTTCCCTCGACCGTTTCGGGCAGGTACTCGCGCGGCGAATTGCCGAGATCGAATCCGGGGATCATGTGCATTTTCCGCTCGCCCGCGAGCAGCACGTCCGACCGCTCGAACTGCTTGGCGCGCGCGACGACTTCGTCGGAGCTTTCGAACGGAAGCACCGCCCTCGCGCCATTTGCCAACGCAACCGCGACCGTCGTCGAGGCACGCAGCACGTCGAGCACTAGCAGGACCCGCCCCTGGATGTCCGCCGGCGTCATGAGGTGGGCGCCGAAGAAGACATCAAGACGCACTCAGCCTGCCTCCTTCATCAGTTGCGGTTCGCGCTCGAGGAATTTCGTGTCCACATCACCCGAGACGAACGATGGGTGTTGCATGACGCGACCGAGAAATGGTGCGGTCGTCGTCACGCCTTCGATGATGAAACTATCCAGCGCGACGCGCATGCGCGTGATCGCTTCCTGCCGGTCGCGACCCTGGCAGATCAGCTTCGCGAGCAGCGAGTCGTAGAACGGCGGCACCGTGTATCCGGCGTACACGTGCGTGTCGACTCGCACGCCCGGACCACCCGGCGGGTGATAGGCGTCGATCCTGCCCGGTGACGGCTGGAAGTTGCGGCTCGGATCTTCCGCGTTGATGCGGCACTCGATGACGTGCCCACGCAGCATCGGAAGCTCGCGGACTGACAGCGGCTCGCCGCTCGCGACGCGAATCTGCTCCTTCACGAGGTCAACACCGGTCAGCATCTCGGTGACCGGATGCTCGACCTGGATGCGGGTGTTCATCTCCATGAAGTAGAACGACCCATCCTCATCGAGGAGCATTTCGATCGTGCCCGCGCCGACGTAATCGATCGCTTTCGCGCCGCGCACCGCAGCATCGCCCATGTCCGCTCGCAGTTGCGGCGTGACCGCCGGGCTCGGAGCCTCCTCGATGAGCTTCTGATGACGCCGCTGGACGGAGCAGTCGCGCTCACCGAGATGAATGACGTTGCCGTGACGATCGCCCAGGATCTGAAACTCGACGTGTCGCGGACGCGAGAGGTATTTCTCGACGTAGACGTCGCCGTTCCCGAACGCGGAGAGGGCTTCCGAGCGCGCGAGCTGAAACGAGCGCGCGAAGTCGTCTGCCGAGCGAGCGACGCGCATGCCTTTCCCGCCGCCGCCCGCCGCCGCCTTGATGATGACCGGGAAGCCGATGTCGCGCGCCAACGCGAGCGCCTCGTCCGGATCCTCGACCGGGCCGGGAGTCCCCGGGATGATCGGGACGCCGACGTCCGACATCGCCTTTCGCGCGGCGGCCTTGTCGCCCATCACGCGGATCTGCTCCGCGGTGGGGCCAATGAACGCGATGTTCGACGCCTGGCACGTCTCCGCGAACTCCGCGTTTTCCGCGAGGAACCCGTAGCCCGGATGAATGGCGTCGGCCCCCGTGATCTCGGCGGCCGCGATGATGCGTGGGATCTTCAGGTACGAGTCGCGCGCCGGCGGCGGGCCGATGCACACGTCGTCGTCGGCGAAGCGGACGTGCAGGGACTCCCGGTCCGCTTCCGAGTAGACCGCGACCGTCTCAATGCCGAGCTCGCGGCACGCGCGAATGACGCGCAGCGCGATCTCGCCGCGGTTAGCGATCAGGATTTTCTTGAACATGTAGTGGTGCCGACTGCCTAACTATGGCGTCGTGCTGGTCTGGAATCCGTCCCAGCTCGTGTCGCTCGAGCCCGCGACGCCCTGGACGCGCAGCGCGAACTCGCTCGGACTGCTGGCGTAGAACAGCGCGCTCTCGTACGAGATGACTCCCTTGGTGTACCACTGCATGAGCGACTGGTCAAAGCTCTGCATGCCGTACTGCGTCGTGCCTTCCTTGATCAGGTCCGGGATGTTGAGCGTGGCGTTGAGATCGCGAATCTGCTCGCGAACCGCCGCCGTGTTGATGAGGATTTCGGCCGCCGGAACGCGGCCCGGCCGGTCGGAGCGCGGCACGAGGCGGAGCGAGATGACCCCGGCCAGCGCCGTGGACAGCGCGAACCGGACTTCGGACTGCTGGTGCGGCGGGTAGAACGACAGCACGCGGTTGATGGTCTGCGTGGCGTCGGTCGTGTGCAGCGTCGAGAACACGAGGTGGCCCGTGTCCGCAGCCTTCAACGCGGTCTCGAGCGTATCGAGGTCGCGAATCTCACCGAGGAGGATGACGTCCGGGTCCTGTCGGAGCACCCGCCGCAGGGCCTGCGCGAAGCTCCCGGTATCGGTCCCGACTTCGCGCTGGTTGATGTGGCAGCGATTGTCGCGATGGAGGAACTCGATCGGGTCCTCGATGGTGATGATGTTCGCGTAGCGGCGCTCGTTGATGTGCTGGATCATCGAGGCGAGCGCGGTCGACTTCCCGGAGCCCGTGATGCCGGTGACGAGCACGAGGCCACGCGGGCGCATCGCGATCTCCTCGACGACCGCGGGGAGATTCAACTCGGCGACGCTCTTCGCGGTGTGCGGAATCGTTCGCAGCGCGAACGCAATCGTGCCGCGCTGCTGGTACGCGTTCACGCGGAAGCGTCCGATGCCTGGGACGCCGGTCGCGAAGTCGGCCTCGCGGTATTCGCTGAATTCCTTTACCTGCTTCGGCGTCATCAGCTCTTTCGCCAGAGCGGTGAGGTCTTCCGGACGGAGCGCCGCCAGCGGGAGCGGCGAGAGATCCCCGTTGACGCGAAGCGTCGGCGGGCGGCCGACCTTCAAGTGCAGGTCCGAGGCGTTCAGCTGCACCATCTGCTGCAGAATCGCCTTGAAGTTGAACGCAGCGCGCGGCTGGGCCGCCGCGGCGTCCTGATCGGGCGCGACCGTGGGATTAGCCATTGGGATCAATCCGGAAGAGCACCTGCCCGTACTCGACGGGGTGCGCGTCTTGAACCGCCACTTCGGAGACCACGCCCGAGAACTCCGACTCGATCTCGTTCATGATCTTCATCGCCTCGATGATGCAGAGGATCTGCCCCTTGGCGATGCGGGAGCCAACAGACACGTACGGCTTGGCGCCGGGCTCCGGCGCCGCGTAGAACGTGCCGACCATCGGGGACTTCACTTCGAGCAGCTTCGCTTTTGCCGCCTCGGCCCGCGCTGGCGCCTCGGGCTCGGCCACCGCACCAGACCCGTCCGCGGGGGTCATGCGCGACGACGGCGTCGGCACGGGCGCGGGCAGGAGCGCGGGCATTGGCACTGGCGTCGGTATCTGCACCGTGCCCCGCTGCTGCGGCGTCTTCGAGATGCGGATCTTCATCCCCTTGTCGGAGGTGATTTCCACCGAATCGACGGACGACCCATCCATCATCTCGATGAGCTTTTTCACGTAGCGAAGGTCGATCATATCCCTATGGACGAGTGGCTCCCCTTCCCGGTTCACGCGAGCTCCAGGAGCTCGTGGGTGAACTGTGTGAGGAGTTCGGGACCGGCCGCCGCGAGGTGCACGTCGTCCTCGATGCGAACGCCCCCCCACCCCGGCCGGTAGATCCCCGGCTCGATCGTCACGACGGCCCCGGTCTCGAGGACGCCGTCGGCCGTGCGCGCGAGGCGCGGTGCTTCGTGCACCTCGAGCCCCAACCCGTGACCGAGCCCGTGGCCGAACTCCTCTCCGTACCCACAGCGCTCAATGTAGTCACGCGCGAGCGCGTCCGCCTCTCGCCCCCGGAGTCCAGCCCGCACTTCCGCCGCCGCCATCTCGTTCGCCTGCCGTACCACGTCATATACCGACCGCTGCTCGTCCGACGCGTTCCCCACGACAACCGTCCTCGTCACGTCCGCGCAGTAGCCACCGGACGCCGCGCCGAAGTCCATTAAAAGAAACTCACCACGGTTGATTTCACGCGCCGATGACCGCGCGTGTGGCAGCGCCGACCGAGGGCCTGACGCCACGATCGTTGGGAACGGAAACGATTCGCTGCCCGCGTCGCGCAACGACTTCTCGAGCACACCGGCAACCTCGAGCTCGGTCATGCCGGCGCGGATCTGCGGCAGGGTCCGCTCGAGCGCTGTCGTCGCGATCACGGCTGCGGCGCGAATCTGCGCGACCTCATCGTCGTCCTTCCGCTCACGCAGCGACTCAACGAGATCGGCCGTCGGACGCCATCGTGGACGCGGCCCGGCCTCGACCAGGCGCTGGAAGTCGCGGTGCGTGAGGTGAGCTGACTCGAACCCCGCGACGTCGACGTTCGACATCTGGCCGAGGACCTGCCACAGTCCCGACCACAAGCTCTGCGGCTCGACCAAGACGCCCACGAGATCACCCACTTCCGTGGCGACCTGGGTCTTGTAGCGGAAGTCCGTCACGATGCACGCCTCACGCGGGGTGACGAACAGGAGCGCGCTTGTTCCCGAGAATCCGGTCAGGTACCGGATGTTCGGGAGACTCGTTATGAGCAGGCCGTCCAGATGAGAAGCGGTGAGCGACTCGACCAGCGCGGCGAGGCGGGGGGCGCGTCGATCAGCCACGCGAGGCGGGGTGAGACGACCCAGACGCCGAGAGCGTGGCCGCCAGCCCGCGGAGCGCGAGCTCATACCCCATGGCGCCGAAGCCGCACAACACCGCGCGCGCGCCGGAGGCGAGCGTCGAATGCCGGCGCTCGGGCTCCCGCGCGAAGATGTTCGTGAGGTGGACCTCGACGAACGGCACCTCGACGGCCGCGAACGCGTCGCGGATTGCAAGGCTCGTGTGGCTATACGCGCCGGCGTTGATAATCGCCGCGTCCGCGCGGCCGCGAAGGCCCTGGATGGCGTCGACGAGCGCGCCCTCGCCGTTATGCTGAGCGCATTCGACCTCGATGCGCAGCTCACGAGCGACGTCGCGCAGCCGCGCTTCGATTTCGGGCAACGTTGTCGTTCCGTACAGCGAGGGTTCGCGCGTACCGAGGAGATTGAGGTTCGGACCGTTGAGGACGGCGATCCTCACTTCTTCTTCAGTCCTTCGAGCCACGCCGTGAATTGCTCGATGTCGTGCGCGTCCCCCCCGCCCTCGCCCGCGGGCGAGCCTTCGGGGGCGTTCGGCGCTTGCGGCGTGGCCGTCGCGTCAGCGCCAGACGTGCGTGCGTCCGAGAAGAACTGGTCGAAGGAGAAACCGCCTTCCGTTGGCGGTGGCCCTTCGGGGGCGCCGCGGAACACGCGATCGAGCGAGAGCTCGTTACTTGCCGCCCGGGTCGGTCGCCCTTGTGGCTCCGTGCGGCCGAAGGCAGTGGCCAGCGTCTGTGCCGCGGCGTCGGCACGCGGCGGCGTCGGCGCACTCTCGGGGAAGAGTCCCTCGAGTGACCGCGGTGGTTCGTCACCGACGGGCGGTGGCTCGTTAGGTTCGGCGCCAGCCGTAGGCGATGGCGCAGACCACGCGTCGGCAAACGGATCGAACGTGGCCATCTGCTCGGCGGCCGTCGGAGGCGTCGCGGGGGCGTCCGAATGGCCAGGGTCGAAACTGTGGTCTGGAGCGGCCTGCTCATGCTCCGCGGCGGGTTCGGCCGAGAGAGCAGCGGACGCTTCGTCGCCCCATTCGGGCGCAGCGGCTGGCGGCGGCGCGGCGTCGTCGTCGCTCTCGCCCGACGCCGGCGCCGACTCTCGCGGAGGCGCGTACGGTGCCCGGCGGCCAGCGAGCGCCGCGAAGAACGAGCGGACCGACCGCGTGGGCCGCTCCGTCTGCCGTTTCCGCGCCGACTCGACCACGTTCTCGGAGAGCATGGCCATGCCGATGCTCGACATCGAGCCGCTTTCGATCTGTTCGATCCGCTCCCGAAGGCTGGTGTCCGCCGGGTTGCGCGCGAGCAGCTCGCGGTAGACGCCGAGCGCCTCGTTTCGGAATCCCTGCTGAAGATAGAGCTCGGCCATCGTCTCTGTGACGAAGGCGTCGGGCGTCGCGCCGCTTGCCGTGGGAGCCGTCAGTTCGGGCATGTGGCCGACCAGCGGGTCAGCGTCGGTCGGTGCATCCGACCCGGCGCGGCGCGGGGCGGGCGCAGGCGGCACGAACTCCATGACTTCGAGCCCGAGCACGTCCTCGGGTGCCGCCGCGGCGTGTGCAGGCGCGACGGCGGAGCCTTCGACCGTCTCTGGCACGAACGGCTCGGGTTCCTCGGCAGCGGGGTTGGCCGCGACCGCGTCCGACGCCGACGCGTTAGGCGGCGCGCTCGAAAACGCTGTGGCAGGCTCGATGTCCCATTCGTCCGCCTCGTGGCTCGATGCGGCATCGTCGGACGCGCGAGCAGCCGGGTGGTGCTCGTCGATCTGCTCTGCCGCAACAGGCTCGGATGGCGCGGCGCTCGCCGCCCAGTCCTCAGCGCTCGCGGAATCGGCGGCGGCGCCTGGAGCCGGCTCGAGATAGAAGGCGCTGTCGTCGAACTCCGGAACCGGCGCGGTTGCGGACGACGACTGCGGCTCGGGTGACTCGTTGGCGGCCCAAGCGTTGGGCGCCACCTCGGGCGCCGCCTCGAGATCCCCGAGCTTGTTCGAATCGTTCGAGACGGTGAGATCGTCGAGCAGCGGATCAGACGGCATCGCGCGCGCCGCATCAGGTTCGTCGGAGAGGAGCGTGTCCGCGCCGGCGTCCGCGTGCGTCTCGAAGGGATCGAGCTCCGGGAAGTCGAGCATCGGGGTCTCGGCCATCGGCGCTTCCGGCCGGGACGACTCCTTGGCGTCGAGCGCCTCGGCGTCAGTCGTCGAGCTGGCACGGGCCGGTTCGCCGGCCGGGGCGAACAGCTCGGAATCCGTGTCGATCTGGTCGAGCGTCAGTGGGGCAAAGCGAGAGTGATCGAACGCCGGCGGAGCGTCTGCCTGAGCGTCCGCGGGCGTTGCGCCTGCCGACGGTGCGAATGCGCTCACATCGGGGATGTCGCCAACTTCGGCAGGCTCCGCCTCGGGCTGCGAGTCCAGCTCGCGAAGAAGCTGCTCGATCTCGTCGTTCCGTGGATCAACGTCGAGCACACGTTGGTACCAGGATCGTGCAGTGGACACGTCGCCACCATTTCGGGCGATGTCGCCGAGGTACCTGAGAGCAATCAGGTTCTCCGGGTCGAGCTCGAGGGCGGTCAGGAAGGTGGCGCGGGACTCATCGAGCTCTCCGGCCTCGAAGAGTGCCTGCCCCAGCACGATGTGACCGCTGATATGAGCCGGTTGCTGCGGCAGGTGGGCCCGACAAAGGGCGATCGCCTGATCGAGGTTTCCGGACTTGCGGTGCTCGTTCGCCAGGGGGGCGAAGTAGCGTCGCGGGTTCTCGTCGAACTTCTTCTTTAGCTCGTCAAGACGGGCGGTGCTGGCCATTCAAAGCCCTCTGGAGCGCCGCGCGGTCCGGGCGGCGAGACCGGTCGAAGTATATTCTCCTGACGACCCAAGTCAATCAGAAGTGACACTCTCTCTTGATTTTAGCTACTGCTAGCGCCTAGTTTTCGCGTCCTGCATCACCCTGTTTTTCCCGCCAGAACGCCCCCCAGTCACAATCGCTCGAGGAGTAACGCGCCGTGCTGCAATCCATGCGGAGCGCCGCCAAGTACATCTGGATTTTCGTCGTCGTCACCTTTGTCGGCGTGTTCCTCTTCACCGAGACCTCGGGACTCATCGGGACGGCGCCGGTGACCACAGGCACTGCGGTTGCCGAGGTCAACGGTGACGAGATCCCTTATCTGACGTGGATGCAGGCTGCTCAGCAACGAATTCAGCAAGAGCAGCAGGCGTCCGGACGTTCGCTCACGCTCGATGAGGAAGAGCGGATCCGGAACGAGGTCTTCGATCAGCTGGTTCAGTCGATTCTGCTTGATCAGGAATACAAGCGTCGTGGAATCCGCGTCACTGACGAGGAAATCGTCCAGGCCGCGCAGTTCAGCCCCCCGCCGCAGCTCATGCAATCGCCCGAGCTCCAGACGGACGGGCGGTTCGATCTCGAGAAGTACCAGCGGTTCCTGAAGAGCGCGACCGCGCGTCAGCAGGGCTTGTACTATCAGCTCGAGAATTACTACCGAACGGAGATCCCTCGGGCGAAGCTGTACGAGCAGATCGCGTCCGAGGTGTTCGTGACGGACGATGAGCTCTGGCGCGTCTACCGCGACCAGCACGACACCGCCGTCGTGAGCTTCGTGGCGTTCGATCCTGCAAGTGTCCCGGACTCCGGCATCGCCATCTCGGACGCCGAGATTCGCGCGTACTTCGACACGCACAAGAAAGAGTTCGACCGGCCAGGCCGCGCCGTCGTATCGATCCTCTCGATTCCGCGGACCGTTACCGCCGCCGATTCTGCAGCCGTACGCGCGCGGATGGCCGCGATCCGAGACGAAATCGCGAAGGGCGCGAAGTTCGAGGACGTAGCGAAGCGCGAGTCAGCCGATACCATCTCGGGCGTGCAGGGCGGATCCCTCGGTCGCGGACCGCGCGGGCGATTCGTCGAGGCCTTCGAGAACGCGGCGTTTGCGCTGACGCCTGGGCAGCTCTCGGAGCCGGTCGAGACGCAGTTCGGGCTCCACCTCATCAAGGTGGACGAGCGAAAGGCGGACACGATCGCGGTCCGCCATATCCTGCTCCGCTTCGAGCAGAGCGATTCGTCCGCGACACGGACGGATCGAAAGGCAGACTCGCTCGCGAACATCGCCGCCACGCAGGACGCCCCACAGCGATTCGACAGCGCTGCAAAGCTCCTCAAGATCACGCCCACCCGGGGCATCGCGATCGAGGGCGACCCGCTTACCGTTTCTGGCGCCTATGTCCCGAGCGTCAGCGCCTGGGCGTTCTCCGGCGTGAAGCCCGGTGAGACGAGTGAGCTATTCGACTCGGAGACCGGCTACGTGCTCGCGCGCCTCGATTCGATTGCCACCGGCGGTGTGCCGACACTGGACGCGGCGCGCGATGAGATTCGTCGCCGGTTGATGACGACGAAGAAGCTCGATAAGCTCGAGGCGGATGCAAAAGCCCTCGCCACGGCGGCATCGACGTCGACGCTCGAAGCGGCTGCGGCCGAGCGCAACCGCCAGGTCACGACGAGCGAGCCGTTCGCGCGTACCGGATTGGTTCCGGGGATCGGACGCACAAACCAGGCGATCGGCGCTGCGTTCTCACTTCCGATCGGGGCAGTGAGCAATCCCATCCGAACCGAGAACGCCGTCGTTGTGCTCCGCGTGAACCGTCGCGCTGATGCCGACCGGAAAGCCTGGGAGGATCAGAAGGCCACCCAGCGGCTGCAAATGATGCAGGGGCTCCGGCAGCAGCGAATCCAGGCGTTCATGCAGCAGCTCCGCGCCAGCGCCGACATCGAAGACAACCGGAAGAAGCTCGCGGCGCAAGCACGTCAGACCTAGCTCAACGGGGTCAGACCCCATTGAGAATCTGACTGGGTCTGACCCCATCTCCCAGACAAACCCTCGGCGGTCTCTTTGATTTGAGACTGCCGAGGGTTTCTCGTTATGGCGAACGACTCGGACGACCTTCAGCCCAACAACCGCTTTGGCTCCGGATGCTCTTCCTGCTGCTGCTGCTGCGTCGATTCACGGGCAGAGTTCTGCAGCCGGTCGGTTGAATAGTCCCGGTCGAACCGACTGGCCGGCTCCGGCTCACGAATCGAGCGGTCCACGTCCGAGACACTCTTCTTGAACTCCCGGATCCCCTTCCCCATCGACTGTGCGATCTCCGGAATCCGCTTCGCGCCGAACAACAGCAGGACGACGATGAGGATGAGGAGGATCTCCATGAACCCCATGTTCCCGAAATTCATATCGTCTCCTAGAACAGCGACCGTGCGATGAGGTAGGCGATCAGGACGCCTACGAGGCTCAGCAACGAAACGTCGAGCGCGATCGGCCCGATGGCGAACTTCAAGATAACGAGGTCGATGGGGAGAGGGCCAACCGACGGTGTCACGCCGGTGGTCAGGAATTCCTTCACGGCCCCAACCGGCAGGAACTTGCGGGCGAACTGCGTCATGAAGCCGCCCACAATGAAGCCGATTGCCAATACTACACCGTGGAACAGTGGACGGTGCTTCGACGAGTTTCGGGTCGCCATCACGAGCGACGGTCCATGACGTAGCCGATCGCCTCGGTCAGTGCGTTTCGATACGGGCTGGCGGGAAGTGCGCCCAGGGCCTCTTCGGCCTCCTGCGCGAACTCCTCGCCCCGACGCCGTGCGTACTCGAGCCCCCCTTCCTCCCGAACAATGTCGACGACCTCAGCAATGAGGCCGTCTTCCGGACTCGGGTCGGCAAACAGCCCGTCGACGCGGCGGCGCGCGGCCGGCGACATCGTTCGCAGGGCGGCAATGAGGGGGAGCGTGACCTTGTGCTCGCGTAGATCCAGCCCCGTCGGCTTGCCGGTCGTTTCCTGGGCCTCCGTGTAATCCAGGAGGTCATCGGCGACCTGAAACGCCATCCCCAATCGCTGGCCGAATCGGGTCAGTGCCGCACGGTGGCGAAGCGCACCACACAGGGAGCCTACCTCGCAGGCGGCGGCAAAAAGCGAGGCAGTCTTGGACGCGATCAGGGTGTCGTAGTCGTCCTCCGAAAACGCGAGTGCGTCCAGCGCCGCGAGCTGACGCATCTCGCCGAGCGTCAGCGCGTTGGATGCCGCCGTGAATACGCCAAGCGGCTCCATGTCGCCGAGGCGCACCAGCTCGGAGAGCGCTCGGGAGTAGAGGAAATCGCCCATGATCACCGACACCTGGTGACTGAACAGGGCGTTGATCGTAGGCCGGCCGCGGCGCATCACGGAATGGTCCACCGCGTCGTCGTGCACGAGCGTCGCGAGGTGAATGAGCTCGGCCACCGCGGCGAGCGTGGTCGCTCGGGGTTCCGGTGCATCGTCCACCCGGCTCGACAGGAGGAGCAACGTCGGACGCACCATCTTCCCCTGTGCGAGCAGAAGGTGCGCGTTGACGTCGGTAACCAGTGGGTTGTCGGTAGCGACGATGCGCCACATGTCGTCTACGACTTGGCGAAGCCCGTCCTCAACGGGGGTCTGAATGTGCCGGAGGGTATCGGCAAGCGGGGGTGAGCTATTGGCTCGTGCGGTCAAGTCGCCTTCCGTTCGATCGCGCTGATCCGTTCCGCGACATCGCGGAACTCGATGTCGACTGCGAACACCCGTTGATAATAATCGAGGGCGTCGATTGGGCGGTTGAGAGCCTCGGTTGCCCGGCCGAGGAGGTACAGCACACCGACCAGATGATGGTCGTCGCCCTCGCCAAGCGCTATGGCCCGCCCCAACACCGACGACGCGACCTGATACTGCTCTTTCTCGACGAAGCACTGACCGAGCGCCTCGTAGGTGCGCACCCGGTGCGCCGTGCCACGGAGTGCCTTCTGGAACTCCGCCACGGCCTCCTCCATGAGGCCCATCTCCTTGTACGCGACGCCGAGATCGTAGTGGCTCTCGTGATCTTCCTCGTCGACGTTGTCGGCGATGCCCTGCTTGAACCGCTTGAGCATCTCCTGGAAGTCGGCCTGCTCGTCGCCCGTCGGCGGCTTCTCGTCGGTGACCATCCGCGTGGACTTCGGCGCTTCGCTGGCGCGCAGCCAGTCGCCCAGATCGACGAAGTCGCCGTTCGCCGCGCTGCGATCGAGCGGCGATGGCTTGCGCGACGCGGGCGGCGCGCTGATCCCGTTTCCGCCGCCGGCGGGCGCATGTCGCGCGACCACGGGCGCAGGGGGAGCCGGCTCGTGCGTTGCGCCGTTCGATCGGGCTTCGGCGGAGGGCTGGGCCGGACGCACGGGCGGCCGGCTCGGCACGGGCGCGATCGTTTCGGACCCCGCCGGGGGAGATGTCGAGCTTACTGACTCCAGTGCGGCGCGAGCCCGCGGGTCATCGGGCGCCAGCTCGATGACCCGCTGATAGACGACGCGTGCTTTTAGCTCCTCTCCCGACCGGAACAGCGCGTCCCCGAGCTCGATGTAGGCGTCGATGAGCTTCGGCCTGTCCGTTGCGCGGAACGCGAGCTCGACACGTTTCTGGTGGTGGCGGATCGAGTCGGGGACGAGGCGAATCAGCTCGTCCACAATCGTCAGCGCGTCCTCGAGGTACCCGGTCTGCTCGAGCTCGGCCGCCATCTGCTCGAGCTGTTCAATGCCGGCATCGCGGTTGCCCGACTCGAGCAGCTCCTCGGCACGTGCCCGCCGCGCCAGCCATGGATCCGCATGTTCCTCGTCCGGGGACGCAGCGACATCGGCCGCAGGCCCCACTGCTGCGGCGATCGCCGGCTCCAGCTCGATTGCGCCGGATTCGATGGGGGAGTCGGTCTCGTGCGAGGCCGCAGTTCCCACCGAGTCGTCGCGAGCCGACGCTTCGTCATCGACCGCCATCTCCAGATCGAGTGCGGCCGCGGCGTCCACGGTGCGTGTCTGGCTTGCATCCAACGCCCCCGGCCACTCGAGCTCCAATCCCGGGAGGGTCCCGGCTGCTGCGTCGTCCACCGTGCCGATGGCTTCCTCGAGCAGAGCGCCCGGATCGGGCTGGAACTCGATCGCCTCGGTGTCCGGCGCCTCGGTTGGGACATCAAGCGCCGCCGCACTCGCGCTGAGCTCGACGGTGTCGGTCACGCCTAACGTGTCCTGGATGTCCTGGATTCCGAGCGCTGCTCTCAAGCTGGCTCCCGACGTTACTTCATCGGCCGATGGGAGCGACATGTCGTCGAGATCGAGCGACGGGAACGCGACGTCAGGGTCCAGGCCGACCGTGGGTTCTGCATCCAGGCCAAAGTCG
>Ga0075421_100005900_pt1 | contig 14865 bp, 15 predicted proteins | sample SoiMetdeltSBSDD5_FD_75292 | JGI IMG/M metagenome (GOLD analysis project Ga0075421, IMG submission 75292) | Bulk soil microbial communities from a Populus tree surrounding site in Tennessee, USA - Soil MetaG P. deltoides SBSDD5 | ecosystem: Environmental > Terrestrial > Soil > Tree plantation...
CTGACCAGCACAAACACCGTCGCCTAGACACACGCCTCACCGGCGTGTGATCAACCATTCCAGCAGCTCAACCTCACAAATCTGTGTCCAGACTCGCCACTCAGCTGCGGAACGTGAGTACGTGTTGAGCGCGATTTAGGCGTCCCGTCCGTCTCCTTTAATACCCTGACAGGGCATCGCTCCTGCGCCCCAGAGGATTGCAGCGAGCTAGTCGCCAACTCGCCGCAGGGGCCGGTATCGGTTCCAGGCGTCTTTCCGGTAGGTGCCATATTTCACCTTCTGGAGGTGAAGTAGGCCGCTGGCGAGGTGCCCGTGGCTCAGGTCCTTTTCCAACGGCCCCTTCCCGAACGGAACGGGCCCGTTTCCAGGCATTCCGCTCTCCAGTGATCATCTCCGGGTGGTAGCTGTAGCGCGACCCGCGTGGATGTCGTGATGGCAGTGCGAGCAGACCACGAGCGTCTTGCGTCGCCGTTGCGCCATCGCTTGTATCCACAGCGATGGTTCGGGTCTGCCTGGCCTGTTGAGATCTGCGAGTTTGCGGATGTGATGGACTTGCAGTCCGGTCCACGATTCGCATAGCTCACACCGTTGCGCCAGGAGCCGGTCAATCAGCTCGTTGCCGCCGGTGGAGGTCAGGATTGGCCGCACATCGGTAAGGACAGCGGTGCGCTGCCGCTTGAGCGGGATTCCCCCAAATTGGGAGACCAGTGGTTTTCTGCCGTTGCCACGCTGCACGGTGGCTTGCAGGCAAGCCCGTGGACCGGCCGCGGTGAGGACGACCGTCTTGTGCTTGCGGGCCATCTTGGCCACGGTCGACTTGTGCTTGCGCGCCAGGGTCTTCAGGAGTGAAATCTCCATAACCCAGTGCAGGCGGCCTAGGCGATACACGTCACTCCTTCGCTCTCGCCCGACCGCCGGTTGTGTTGTACGGCGTCTGATGGAGGGTTCTAGCCGGCACGGATTCAGCGGCGGTGGCTGCGGGAGGGTTTCGCCGAGCGACCTGTAGCGTTGGCGCTTTGCTCGGTCCCGGCGGTAAGCGCCCGGATTCGTCTTGAAAGAGCGCGGAGGCTGCTTCGAGCCGGTGACTACCATCCTGGCGGAATTCGCCGGGGGATTGCATGATATGCCTGAACAAGGCATACTGTATGCATGGCCCGGACTATGATCGAGATCGACGAATCGGCGCTTGCGGAAGCGGCCGACCTGCTCGGCACGACGACGAAAAAGGACACCGTCAACACGGCCTTGCGTGAGGTGGTCGCGAGGATGAGGCGCATCGATGCGCTGGCGCGTCTGCAGGAGTTGACCGCGCGCGGCGATATCGACGCCGCTGCGTGGGAGGCCCGCCATTTGGCGGACAAGCAGCGACCTTCCTGACGTGAGCAGCCGCTTCCTGGCCGACAGCAGTGCGGTCATCAGGATTCTCACCGGCAAAGCGGGCCCAGAGTGGATCGACGCCGTCACCGCGGGGACGATCGCGATCTGCGATCCGGTGGAGTTGGAGCTTCTGCGCGACACTGCGGCGAACACCCGTAGGCCTCAGGTTCAGCGCCTGTTGCGCAGCACATACGCGTGGGCTCCGGTTCCCGACGATTGCTGGGCACGAGCGCTTGAGATGCAGGACCAGCTGGCAGCGACCAGCCAGCACAGCGGTGCGTCCGTCGTGGATCTGATCATTGCGGTGACCGCGATGCGCAACCGTTTGATTCTGCTCCACGACGACCGCGACTACGAGACCATCGCGCGGGTGACCGGCCTTCGTACTGCGAGGGTCATGCAACCCGCCGACAGCTGACCAGGCATACGCCACCGAGAGGCCAGTGAGGCGGTATCGACTCAGACAATGCGGGGTCGGCCGCCTCCGAATGAGCTGTGGCGCTTCAGGACTCGGTTTGCGCCTGTGTCTGGCTGATTCGGGTTGGCAGTGGCGCTGTTGCGTTATCGGTTCGGATGACGGGTTGAGCCGGGGTCGGGTTCGAGGTCAGATCGCCAGGGCGAGTTCGGTGAACGCTGCGGCCACCCGCGATCCGGGTGCGAGGTCGTGTCCGAGTTCGTAGTGTCCGCGGCGCAGGTTCTGGACGAAGGCATGTCCGGCGATGACCACCTGGGCTGTGCGATCGGTCCGCAGCCCGCGCATCGGTTTGAGGCGGTGTTTGAGCTGACTGTGATCGGCCTCGATCGGGTTGTTGGCGTGCTGCTCGACGTGATGCCATGCCGAGGGGATCAGCTGGTCAAGCACGCCCGGGTAGATCGCGGCGGCGTCGGTGACGACTTCGCTGGGCGTCACCTTCAAGGTCGACAATGCCCGGCGGAAGAAACTGCGAGCGGCGTCGGCATCACGGCGGGTCGAGACCAGCACGTCGATGACCTGCCCGTGCTGGTCGGTGGCGCGATACACGTACCGCCATACGCCGTTGACCTTGACGTACGTTTCATCCACAAACCACCGATCACCTGGGGCATGACGCGCGAACCGGGCGGCATCGGCCAGCAGCGACGTGAACCGCTGCACCCACCGGTAGATGGTGACGTGGTCGACTTCGATCCCGCGTTCGACCAGCAGTTCCTCCACGTCGCGGTAGGACAGGTTGTAACGCAGGTACCAGCGCACCGCGACGACGATCACCTCGGCCGGAACCCGGAGAAGGCAGACTCCGGCGGCGGCAAGGTACGACAACGGATCGACAGCTTCACCGCTCAACCCTGCCACGATCTTGCCCACGACCAACGCAACAGCACCACCTGCATTCCTGGATGGACGTGGACGCCATCCTCGCCGAGTTGGCGCAACATGTCTCATGCCCGGTCGTGTGGGGTTTGTCCGGCCTGACCGTCGGCTGACCCGCGCGGCAGTGGTGGCCACGCAGGCTTGGCTGGCCCACACGTTCTAGATCCGACAGGCGGATTGACGCCTCTGCGTATCCTTGCAGCGACCCGATCTCACGCTAGGACGACTATGACAATCTACGCTGCGGGCGGTGAAGAGCCGCGACGACAGACATCTCGAGCGAGGAAGACGCTCGCGGGCATTGCGCTTGCGGTAGTAACGGCTTTTGCGGTGGCGATAGCGAGCGGAGCTGGTTCCTGGGCATGGGAAGAGATCCAGAAGTTTCTGGGCATCGGCGGTACTCCGACAGCCACTGGCTCACTGACAACGAGCCCAACGCTGACTGGATCGCCAGTTGCCAGTCCAACTGCCAAGCGTTCGAAGGACACCGGTTACTATTCCAGTGCGCGAGATTACTGTGACGCGTTCATGAGGGCTTGGCAGGACGGATATCGAGACCGCGTCGTCGACCTCTCCAACCAGACAGCACCTAACCTCATCTTCGGTAAGCCCGCACCCACGCACTATGTGAACGACGCGAAACCGTTGAGCAACGGCGCCGTATGCGACATCCTGGATCTTGATCGAGCTAGGGCGCTTGCTATCAAGCTGACGGTGGGCGGAGACGTGACCAAAGCGCATGCGATCACGGCTGTCCAGTTGGGTGCATGAAGCAGGACCTGCCAAGCGACAGCGCTGCCGGCGATGCGCGCTCGCGGTGGTAAGCGTGCGGGCTACTGTCTGGACTACCGGCTGCTGGCCGGACGCGCGGCTGCGCGGCAGAAGTCGGCGAGGGTGCGCATGGACGGATGGACCGGAGCAAGCGTACGCGACTCGATTCCTTATGCAGAGTTGTGTTCGCGGCTGGGCGCAAGTAGCCCGGACCGGTGTCGACGGTCAGTTGCTCGTTGGAGTTGACCTCGTGGCGTGTGTCCTTCAGCCACGGCGACTGTGACCGATTTGACCATCGATCGACGTTGACGCGTCCGCCCTGGGTCCCTTGAGACCGCGTCCTGTTAGCCCACTGTTAGCCCGAAGTTGATTGATCTTTGAGGGGCGGATCCTTGTGACGCCGGCGATCCACCCCTGTTTCGTTCGTGAAGTGTAGACACTAATCTATGTTGTGATCTAGGGATTGCCCCGTGACAACCACGTTGACCCGAACGGGACCTTCGCCGACCACCTGCCATCTGCAGGCCCTTCTGGTCGCCGGATGTAGAGCACGTTGCCCTTCCACGACCCGTCGTTTGGCACGGTGGTCCGCAGGAAGTCCGAACTGAGCGGGGTCTTTTGATGTGGCTGACGCTGGTGCATCTGGGGTTCCCACACCTCGAATTGCTGCTGGTTTTGCCAATCGAGCGCCGACCCGTTTCGGCGGCGCGGAGTTTGCGTGTCTCCCGGGGTGCCGCGCGGGAAAGGATCCTTGGCTAGCAGGGCGCCGGCGTATCTTGCCCGTTGTGGAGGTTCGAGAGCACGTGGCGCACCAGGCGTTCCAGCTCCCGCACCTCGGCAGGGGCGAGCCCGGCGACGGTGATGCGTTCGAGGTCACCCCAGACGTTCTCGACGCGTTCGTGGATGGCGCGCCCCTCGTCGGTCAAGCTGACGAGGGTCACCCGCCGGTCAGTCTCCGACAGCACCCGTGTGACGATGCCCGCCTTCTCCATGCGCGCGAGCATCTTTGCCGTCGTGGGGGGTTCCACGCCCAGCCACCGGGTTAGCTCGGCCTGGGATTGCGCGGGCGAATCGAACAGGCGCATGACGATCAGCTCCTGTCCAGCGCTGAGCCCCGTATCCCGCAGCAGCTCCTGCGACATGGCCCGATGCGCCCGCGCCAGGGTTGGGATCAGAGGGCTGATCGTCCCCTCGACCGCGGTGGTGAAATCAGCAGGTTTCGCGTTCACGACCCTCCCCGGAATAATCATTAGCCGGCTTATGTTCTTGTGTGTTGTCGACCTTGACCAAGGAGAACATCATGAACACAAGTGTCACACCATCCACCGACTCGCGGCTGGTCGCGGTCGTCGGCGCGACAGGCAAGCAGGGCGGCTCTGTCGTCGACGCGCTGCTCGAGCACGCAGTGCGCGTGCGCGCCCTCGTGCGCGATCTCGGTGCACCCGCCGCGCAGCGCCTGGCCGACCGCGGTGTCGAACTGACGGTCGGCGACCTGACCGATGCCGCATCGCTGGACACCCTCTTCGACGGAGCGGATGCCGCGTTCGCGATGACCACACCAATCCCCGGCGGCACCGAGCACGAGACCGCCGTCGGCATCGCGATCGCGGATGCCGCCTCTCGCGCGCAGCTGCCGCATCTCGTGTTCAGCTCCGTCGGCGGCGCCGAGCGCAAATCCGGCGTCCCGCACTTCGAGAGCAAACGCCACGTCGAAGAGCGCATCGAATCGCTCGGCATCCACCACACGTTCCTTCGCCCCGTCCTGTTCATGGACAACCTCGCAGGCTTCCCGACCAGCATCGAGCAGGGCCAGGTTGTCGTGCGGATGGCGATGCCCGGCGACATCCCGCTGCAGATGGTCGCCGTCCGCGACATCGGCAAAGCGGCCGCAGCGATCCTGCTCGGCGGAACGGCGGTCGAAGGCGCCAGCGTGGAGATCGCCGGCGACAGCCTGACGGGCGAACAGATCGCGCAGGCGATCGGCGCACACGCCGGCCTTCCCGCGCGCTACGAGGAACTGCCGCTCGAGGCCATCGCCTCCTTCGGGGACACCGCTGAGATGTTCCGCTGGTTGGCCGAGACTCCGGCCTATCAGGCCGACTTCGCCGCGACACGCACGCTCGTCCCCGATCTCCTCGACCTCCCCTCGTGGCTCGCCTCGTCGGGCTGGAACCCCACCGCGTAGGCCCGGATATGAAGGAGATTCCCAATGGGCGAACCACTCGACTGGAACGCCAAGACCATCGCGGAGTTCCGAGCCAACGAGGGCAGGGTCGGCGGGCCCTTCCAGGGCGCTCCGATCGTCCTGGTGCACCATCGCGGCCGCAGGAGCGGACGGGAGCGCGTCAACCCGATGATGTACCTCCCGCACCAGACCGAGCCGGACATCATCTACGTCTTCGCGACCAGGGGCGGAGCGCCAGTCAACCCGGACTGGTATTACAACCTGGTCGCTGCCGGTGCCGGCAGCGTCGAACGCGGAACCGAGGCATACCACGTGGCCGTTCGCGAACTAACCGGCGATGAGCGCGACCGCGTCTACGCCGAACAGGCGCGGCGCTACCCGGGCTTCGCCCAGTACGAACGCCAGACCGCCGGTGTGCGCACCATCCCCGTCTTCGAACTGAGCAGGTCGTAGCTGTGCGGCAGGTGTGCAACCGGCAGCTAACCATCCGACCGATCCCAACGGAAAGGTGATCCTGGATGACAACCGAACAGCGCGAGACCCTCGACGCGATCCTGAGACAGTCAGCCTTCCCCGAAGGCATCGATATCCACGAGCAACGGCGCCTGCTCAAGGAGTTGGTATCCGCGCAGCCGCTGCCGGCTGATGTGACCGTGACCGCCGCCGAACTTGGCGGCATCCCCACCGCCGAGATCACCATCGACGGCACCGACCCTGGCCATGTCGTCTTGTACTTTCACGGCGGCGTATACGTCCTCGGGGACGCTTCCAGCGCCGCCAGCCTGGCCTCACAGATCGGCCGGCGCACCCGCGCCACGGTCATCTCCGTCGACTACCGGCTCGCCCCCGAACACCCGTACCCGGCGGCGGTCGACGACGCTCTCACGGCCTACGAAGCCGTCCTGCAAAACGGCACAGCCCCTGCGGACATCGTCTTCGCCGGAGAGTCCGCCGGCGGCGGGCTCGCGATCGCGACCCTGGTCAACGCCCGCGATCGAGGCCTGCCCCTGCCGGCCGCCGCACTCGTCATGTCACCGTACGCCGACCTCACCCTGGCCGGCACGACCATGGAAAGCAAACGCGCGGTCGACGCGCTGATGAGCTCAGACAACCTCCAACTGCGAGTCGCCGACTACGCGGCCGGACACGACGCCGCGTCCCCGCTGATCAGCCCCATATTCGCGGACCTGTCCGGCCTGCCGCCCCTGATCATTCAGGTCGGAACTCACGAGATTCTCCTCGACGACGCCATCCGCCTCGCGCGACAAGCCGCCACCGCCGATGTCGAGGTCATCCTCGACATCACCCCTGGGGTTCCACACGTCTTCCAGACCTTCTATCCCCTCCTTGACGAAGCCGTCGCCGCGCTGGACAGAGCCGGACAGTTCCTGTCGTCGCATCTCACAGGTGTCGTACGCGTCACCGAATAGCGGAAGGCCTCAGAGACTTGGCCACCCTTCAACGACATGATGATCGAGAGCTTCCGGGCCAACGACGGCATGCTCGGCGGTCCCTTTGCGGGTACAACGACCCGTCATGATTGGCGCGTTCCTCGTGGGCACGTATCACGCGTTCATCCGCCACGATCCTAAAAACCGATGATCTGCGCGCCCCCTGGCAGGGCGAAAACCATGACGCCCACGGCGATATAACGGCCACGTCCTGACGACCGCCCGTTCGCTCCGATCTGGACAGTGTAAATAGGACCTTCGCTTTAACACACCTGTGGCCGCTCGCGTGTGCGCTTAGGATTAGCCCGTTCCGTACAACGGTCGGCGAAAGCCCGGCCTGGCCCTGGTTACGAATCTCCATTGTGGACAGTCCTCGACCTTGACACAGGCCCGGAGCAAGTAGCGAGCCCTCGTCCACCGATTTCACCGGCCGACTGAGAGTCGCTGGTCGTCCGGTTGTCCTGGCGGTCATCCGGCGGTCCCGGCCCACGACGTCCTGCCGCGCGCTTCACCCCGAGGCGAAGGGATGTATGCGGTCAAGGCAGGGATGCCAGCTAGCTCCCGGCTTGGAACTTGGCGATCTGCTCCCTTGCGGCGACGACGAGATCGGCGTTGGTGTTGGCCTGTCCCCAAAGGCCCCAGCCGCCTTCGATCGCTTCGGTGAGCAGAACCCAGGTGCGTTCCCTGATGCTGTCGTCACCGGACGCTTTGGCTATCAGGTCGGTGAGCTGAGCGACGACTGCGACCTGCTTGTCGCGATCGAGGCCCCCGGCGTTGGTGAGTACCTGGACCCGCACATAGTTGCTGTCGCCGTCCACATTCGACAATGCCGTGGCGGGCAGCTCATGCACGAACCCGGCGGTGTTCTTGCGGAACATCGGAATGTCCGGGACCTTCTCCACCGCCATCACGATTGCCGCCGCCTCTTTGGCGAGCTGTTTCGGATCGGCAAAGGTGCCTTCGGTGGCATACACATCGATCATTGGCATGGCTCATGCTCCTTTTATGGCATCGATCGGCTGATTTATGCGGTTGACCCGATTATGCCAACCATCATAATTCAAGGCCATAGACCTCCGGGATCGCAATATGTCGAGCGTCATAATGATGGTGGCTGCCCGGCTGATGTTCTGGTAGGAGGTGGAGCGACGCATGCAGGTCGGTGTTCCGGAGCGAATGATCGAAAGCGCCATCCGGCTGCTGGCGAGGCATGGTTATCAAGCGGCGTCGTTCGGCGCGGTGCTGGAGGCGTCGAAAGCGCCCCGTGGGTCGATCTACTACCACTTCCCGGGCGGCAAGAATCAGCTGATCGCCGCGGCGATCGAGGTGGCCGGGGAGCGGGCCGTCGCCCTTATCCGCAGCATGCACGGCCGCAGCGCTGCGGAGATCATCGACGGGTTCACCGGTTCCTGGCGGGCCGTGCTGCAGCTGTCCGAATTCGGGGCCGGTTGTTCGGCCCTGGCCGTGACGGTGAGCGCGGACGAACCTGAACTGCTCGAGCGTACGGGTGCGGTCTTCCGGTCGTGGCGTCAGGCGATCGCTGACGTGCTTGAGGCATCTGGCCTGAGAACCCCGCAGGCAAACGACCTGAGCATGATGATGCTTGCCGCGTGCGAAGGCGCCGTCGTACTGTGCCGCGCCCAGCACTCGTTCGAACCGTTGGAAACCGTCACCAGCCAGCTGAAGCTGCTAGCCGCGACCATGGCCGCATCGCCCGCCGACGACCTGGCGGGCTGAGAGGTTGGGGTAGGTTCGCCGGGAGGAGGGGATGTTGACAGGGCCAGGGTGGGAGTTCCACGGGCGCGACGCGGAACTCGCGCTCGTTCGAGGGGAGCTCGAACGGGTCGCCGATGGCGTCGCGGCAGTGGTCGTGGTCGAGGGCGCGGCCGGAATGGGCAAGAGTCGTCTGCTCGCCGAAATGGTGGCTATCGCTGGCAGCTTTGGCATCAAGGTCGGCGTCGGCGCCGCCGATCCGAGCGTGACCGTGGTCGAGCTTGCCGCATTACTCGCGGCGTTGTTCGACGGAGGCGACCCGCTGCTCGATCCCGACAGCCTTTCGACTCTTCATGCGCAACCCGAGCAACGTTTCTGGCTGTTGCGCGACCTGCAGCAGCTACTCGAGCGCGCAGCGCTCAAGTCGCCACTCCTGATCGCCATTGACGACGCCCAGTGGGCAGACAGCGGAACGATCGCTGCTCTTCGGGCGTTGCCGATGCGGCTGGTGGGGTTGCCGATCGCCTGGGTGATTGCGCTACGCCCGCCGCGCGAAGCCACGCCGCTCGTCTACGCGCTCGAACAGTTGAAGCAGGAGGGTGCGCGCACGGTCGCCCTCGGCCCAATGGATGAGGATGCGGTCGCGCAGTTGGCGGAGGACATGCTAGCCGCGCAGCCCGATCAATCGATTCTCGAGCAGTTGTCGGACGCTGGCGGCAGCCCGTTCCTCATTGTCGAAACGCTCCTCGGACTGCGGGAGGAGGAGCGGATACGAGTGGTCGACGGCCGCGTCGAACTTACCGATGACCAACCTCCCCAGCGTGTGCAGGAGAGGATGCGGCAGCGGCTGGGGCGGCTCTCCGATGCGGCCAGCGAGGTTGCGACCGTCGCCGCCTCGCTCGGCCGCAGGTTTACCTTCGATGAGGTGGCGCGCACCCTGGGGCGCCGGGCGTCGGACCTGCTGGCGCCGGTCGGGGAGCTTCTGGAGGCGGATCTCCTCGTGGAACGTGACGAAAGGCTGGCCTTCTGGCACGACATCACCCGCGAGGCGGTCCGAGTGAGCGTGCCGGTCACCGCCCGCCGTGCACTCGACCGCCAGGCAGCAGGCGTCCTGCTCGAAGCGGGCGCGCTGCCGGTTGAAGTTGCCGGTCAACTCGCCGCCAGCGCCGAGGTCGGTGATGAGGTGGCGATTGCGACGCTGTTCGATGCCGCGAAGACGCTGGTCACGACCGACCCGGTTACCGCCGCGCAGTTCGGTCGGCGCGCGCTCGAGATCGCGCCGCTTCACCATCCGCGGCGCGGGGAGAATGTTGCCACGACGGCGATTGCATTGCACATCGCCGGCGACAGCGAGCAAGCGATGGCGTTCGCCGACCGCGCGCTTCGCGAGACGCTTCCCCCTCTCCAAGAGGCAGAGGTCCGTCTCAGCATCGCCGGGATGTTCGCGATCTCGCCGGAAATCAGGATCGGCGCTGGTCGCCTTGCCCTGAACCTGCCCGACCTTTCCGTGACCACGCGTGCCCGCCACCTCGCCTGCCTCTTCCACAACCTTGTCACCGCTGGTCGCATCGACGAAGCGCGTGCCGTCCTCGAGGAGACGCGCACGACGGTCGAGTCCGCCGACGACCCCCGGGCGTCATTCACGCTTCGCATGGCGGAGAGCTCGCTGGAGTACATCGACGACCGTTTCGACAGCGCGCTCGGTCTGATCACGTCCGCCTGTCGCGACGGAGTCCTCGCAGGCGACGACCAGCGCCTCCGACTAGCGCACCTGCACCACGGCGAGATGCTGAGCGCCGCCGACCGATACGAGGAGGCGCTGGCGATCGCCGCCGACGGTCTCACGGCCGCACAGCGCGATCGGCAGGCCTGGGCGTACCAGATGTTCGAGACCTGGCACGGGCGCATGCTCCTTCGGACCGGGCGGCTCTCCGAGGCCCTGGCAGTACTCGAAGGACGCTTCGCACTCGAGGATGGAACCCGCGCCGCAGCGGTACTCGACGCCGCCGGGATCGTCGCGCTCGGGCAGCTCGCGATCCACACCGGCGACGCGCGTCAGGCTCGCCGTCTCGGCAAAATCGCGCACGTCATGCTCGAACAGGGCACACCCGCAGTGCGACGCCACGCGCGTTGGCTACTCGCTCTTTTTGCCATGGCCGTAGGCGACGCCGAAGGAGCACGAGACTGGCTTCGCGCATCCAGCGATCCAGGAGATCGGCCAATCCTGCCGCGGTTCCCGCTCGACATCACCGACGAAGCAACGCTCGCGCGCGTCGCACTCACGACCAAGGACGACGAGCTCGCACATCTGGCGCTCCGAAACAGCCGACGCCGAGCCGAGCTGAACCCCGGCGTCGCCTCGATCGCGGCAACCGCCGCGCAGGTCCGCGGACTCCTTGAACCAAGCCACGCGGATCTTCGTGAGGCCGTCGCCCTGTTCGAGCGCACACCCCGGCGACTCGAGCTCGCTGCCGCACTCGAAGACCTGGGCGGCGAACGAGTGGCGCCTGACCGCGACGCCGCGATCGAGATCCTCGGGCGCAGCCTGACGCTCTACACCGAACTCGACGCGATCTGGGACGCTCGGCGCGTCCGCCGCCGCCTACAGGAGCTCGGCGTTCGCCGTCGCATCGTCACCGCCGAACCCGAAACGCACGGTTGGACGGCGCTCACGACCTCGGAGCTCGCCGTCGCGCGGCTTGTCGCCGACGGTCTCACCAACCGCGAGGTTGCCGACCGCCTCTTCGTCTCCCCGCACACCGTGAACAGCCACCTCCGCCACGTGTTCAGCAAACTCGGCATCAACTCGCGTGTCGAGCTGGCACGACTCGCGCACAAACACGACATGGCGTGATCGTGCGATGCCGGGCCACGGAAGCAATGAGCGCCAACGTGTGCAGGCAGTGAAGTTGCCCTCGTTAAAGGGAACTCCACTGCCTGACACGCCCGCACTGGACCGCCCGCCGGCACCGCAACCCGACCGACACTGGGTCTAGCCCGCTGCGACGCGCCGATATCCGCCGCTGACCCAATCGGCGACCAGGCGTCCGTATTCGTCCGCTGCCTGCTCCCACGCGAAGTGACCTGCGTCGAGAGGATGGATCTCGCTGTTGGGCAGAAGATCGCCGAGGTACTGATTGTTCGACCAGGGGACGAGGTCATCGTTGCGCCCAGCGACGATCTGGGTTGGCGTGGTGATCTTCGGGAGAAGGTCACGCAACAGCGGGTTCTGCTCCGGGTAGTGCCGCACGAACCGGGCCGACTCCGCGAACCGCCCGAGATCGTAGGCGCTGACATAGTCTTCGTGAACTTCGGGCTCGCTGTCGCTCGCCGCCGCAGCCTGGACCGCTTGGCCAATGTTTGTCCTGGCGTCCAGCCCACGCACGACGTCCAGACTCGGCGCCTCGATGATGTCCTTGAGCGCACCACCCGCGTCGATCGGGAAACGGACCGCTCCGCCTCCGATGGTCAAGCTCGTCACGCGCTCTGGCGACCTCGCGGCAAGCATGAGAGCCGCGGCCGTACCAACATCAGGGCCAACGATATGCGGAGCTCCAAGGCCCCACTCGTCGATCAGGCGGGCAAGGAACCCTCCCGAGGCATCCGGAGCGATCAATTCCGGGCGACCGTCGGAATGGCCAAGTCCCGGCATGTCGATGGCCACCACCCGCCCGACCGCCGCGACGCGGTGCCACATACGTCGGAAAGCCCAAAGGCTTTCAGGCCACGGTGCAAGCAGCAGCAAGGTGGTGTCCGATTCTGCCTTGGTATCTGCGAACCTCACGCGCACCCCGTCGCAGACACGAAAGTACGTAGTGATCGGCGAAACTGCGTCCAACTGACTGTCTCCTCTTTCACTCGATGATCGGCCTGTTCGTCACCGCGCGCCGAGGCCTCGGCAGCAGCGACTCCGATCGGCCATCTCCTGCCAGTGTTCGGGGCGCGTACTCCAACCACATCGCATGAACCCGCGATTTCAGATCTCTTCGCGCTCGCTAGCTCGCCCGATAGTGGGTCCCCAATGGCCGGGAGACGGCGAATACTGAAACACAGGCCGCCGAACACTGTCCCCGGAACGCTAATAGACTAGGTTGAAATTGAGGTGTCACGACCGTTCGTATGGCCTCTGGCCAGCGCGAATGCGGTTCGGACTCTGCCACCTTAGGTCCACTATAACGGATATATCCCTAACATATCCGGCCGCCGCCGACAGCCGCGAGATGATGTACCTCGCCTACCTGGCCGCGGGGCATCTCCACCGCCGTGGCGACTACCAAACGGCCTTAGCCATCGCAGAGAACCTCTTCCAACAGTGGCGGCGGCGCTTCGGCGACGACGATCGCCATGTTCTCTTCATCGCACAGAACATCGTGTATACATATCGTGGCCTAGGGCGCTACGAGGAGGCGCTGATTCTTGATGAGGATTCCTTACCTCGGTTCCGTCGGACGTTGGGGGAAGATCACAAAGATGCGCTAACGCCGCTAACGACCTCGCTATGGACCTACGCCGTTTAGGGCGCATCGACGAGGCTCACACTCTTGACCAGGATACTTTGATGCGGCGGCGCTCCAGCCTTGGCGAGAACCACCCTCACACCCTTGGTTCGCTCAACGCTCAACAACCTCGCCACCGACCTACAACTGCTAGGTCAGCTCGACGCAGCGCGTGCGTTGTTCGAGGACGTTCTCGAGCGCAAACGGCGGACTCTCGGGGATGACCATCCCAGTACGTTGGGCTCCGCCAGCAACCTCGCCGCCAGCCTACGTGCGATGGGACAACTCGAACAGGCGCTGGCGATTGATCAGGAAGTGCTCGCCTACAGCCAGAGAGTCCTTGGTGTAGATCATCCCGACACGCTGGACTGTGCCAACAATCTCGCTACAGACCTACGCGTCTTACAGCGATTCGAAGAAAGCCAGGGCACTCGACGATGACACCCTCACCCGACGTCGGCGGATCCTAGGTGAAAATCACCCCGACACTCGCGCTTCGGCCAAGAATCTTGCAGATGATCTGCGGGGACTAGGCGAATGAACGATCAACAGCAGGTCTGCAGCTAAGCCCACGACGGAGGCGGTACACGCAGCGACAGCCGCACCTCGCCCGATGGGAGAAACAGCCCGAGTACGCGGGTGTGGAGGATGCGCAAGCCGCCGCCGAGTCATCCAGATCTGGCGCTGGCGCCTGGCTTTGGTCGCGAATCGCGACACCGTTTGGTCGTGAGCTCCGACCGCACCATCCCGGTTGGCGATGTTCGAGGTCGCCAGATCTGACGTCAGGCGCCGGCCAACAAGAATTGGTTGTCGGTGCTGGGTTTTCGCGATTGGCTGAACGACAAGTGCGTTCAGACCTCATCGACATTGATCAAGCGTTGGCGCCGATCATGGTGCTCAAACCGACGCCCAAACGGTGTTACTTCTCGCGGCCGCAAATCAGGCGCGTGCTGTCCGCGCTCACGTCATAGAACAGGCCACAGCGCAACTCGTCGGCGACACCGCCATGAGGGACTGCCACTGCTCGCAGCTGCACGAAGGCTAGGCCACAGCGTGGGTGCCGGCCGTCGACGGCGCCGCCGCGCTCTACACCCATCGTTGTCCGCCCACCGACCACGACGCCGATCACCCCCGAGGACTACGAACTGGCCGGGCACACCATCGCTCGGATGATCGCCCAATCGTGGGACGCCCACGGCCGCAAGATGCCGGATACTGAACAACAGCGACCGGGCCCACCCTGGCACCGACGTTTTATCGCTGACTAAGTTGAAATCGGCGCGGATCCACCGCTCAGACGCCTCTGACCAGTGTGAATGCGGTTCGTATTGTGGCACCTTGAGTCCACAAAGTGGCGGTGCGCGAACCGCTTCATTAATTAAGAGTCATTGAGCTGGGCATTCTGGCTTCAGCGGTATGGCGCGGGTTGTCGGAAGTCCATTCTGATTGGCTGCGGTCCGGGCGTTGGTTGCTTTGAGCTGGGCCTATGTGGTTCGGATTCAGCCACCACGTTCTGACGTG
>Ga0075421_100005902_pt1 | contig 14864 bp, 11 predicted proteins | sample SoiMetdeltSBSDD5_FD_75292 | JGI IMG/M metagenome (GOLD analysis project Ga0075421, IMG submission 75292) | Bulk soil microbial communities from a Populus tree surrounding site in Tennessee, USA - Soil MetaG P. deltoides SBSDD5 | ecosystem: Environmental > Terrestrial > Soil > Tree plantation...
CGAGACTGGGTCCGCGCCATCGAGAAAGGTGGAACCCCTGTGCGCTGGTCGCCGGCGAAGGCGATTGCCCCGTCGGCGGTCGTCGCCGAACCGGCTGCTGACCCGTACGGCGCCACGCGCGTGCGCGTGACGTCGCGCGTGGGGGAACCGGTGGCGCTCATCGACGCCGCTGGGCTGATCGACAGCCTTCCGAATGGGGGCACGGCGGAGTTGGAGCTCGGCGTCGTGTCAGGCGCCGTACGTGCGCGCGGCCCCGCGTTCGTGGCGGCCACGGCGCCGATGGACAGCGCCATGGTTCGTCCCGTGCTCGTCCTGGCAGCGGCAGGGTGGGAGTCGAAGTTCGCGATTGCGGCGCTCGAGGAAGCTGGATGGCGTGTCGCCGCCCGGCTCAGTGTAGCACCAAGTGTGGAAGTCACTCAGGGTGACCTCGGCCCCATCGACACGGCACGGTATTCCGCCGTCGTTGCGCTCGACAGCACGGCCGGCGCGGCCGGGGGCGCGATCGCTCGTTATGCACGGACTGGTGGCGGCGTCGTACTCTCCGGGAATGCCGTGCGTACTCCGGGGTTGGCCGCAATTGCACCGGGCGGACTCGGGCGCCGCGTGGCCGGCGTGGCCGGCGGCGTGGCGAGCGAGCGGCCGCGGAGTGGGCTTGGTGCATTCACGGTCGCATCGCCCCGACCCGACGCGGTGGCGCTCGAAGCGCGAGGACAAGCGACGGTCGTCGCGGCGCGGCGCGTCGAGGCGGGGCGCGTGCTGCAGATGGGATATGACGAGACGTGGCGGTGGCGAATGTCCGGGGGGGACGAGGCCGCGCGCGCGCACCGCGAGTGGTGGTCGCGCGTTGTGGCATCGGTCGCGTACACGCCACTCGTCCCACGGACGGCGGGCAATGGTACCGTGCGCGATGAGGCTCCACTCGCTTCCCTCTACGACGCGTTAGGCGAGCCGACGCCGCTGGGTCGGGTGAGCTCGCCCGCACCCAACGCATCACGGGTCACCTCCATTCTCTTTGCGATCGCCGTCGGCGCCCTCCTGCTCGAGTGGGTGTCGCGACGATTGCGTGGGGCACGATGAGCATCGCCTACATCTCACACGCCGACTGCGGTCGGCACGACACCGGGTGGGGTCATCCCGAGCACGTCGGCCGTCTGCGGGCCATTCCGCGCGCGCTACGCGAGGATCCGGAGTTGTTCCACGCACTCCTGCACGTGGAAGGGCGTCACGCGACGGACGACGAGCTCGCCCAGGCGCACGATCCGGCGTACGTGCGGCGCGTGCGGGAGCTTTCCGCGGCTGGTGGTGGACGCTTCGATCAGGATACGCCGGTGAGTGAAGGCAGCTGGGCGGCGGCGAGCGCGGGGGCTGGCTGCGTCCTCAACGGCGTTGACATGGCGTTCGATGGCCGCGCGGTGCGGAGCTTCAGCGCGGTCCGTCCGCCTGGACACCACGCCCTCCCGGCCCGTGGGATGGGTTTCTGTCTGTTCGGCAACATCGCGCTCGGCGCGCACTATGCGCGCGCGCGCCACGGGATTGCCCGCGTCCTTATCGTGGATTGGGACGTGCACCACGGCAACGGCACGCAGGCGCTCGTGGAGCGCGAGCCGGACATTCGCTTTGTCTCCATGCACCAGTGGCCGTGGTATCCGGGAACCGGCGCCGCCGAGGACCGTGGTCCGCACCGCACGATCTGGAATGTGCCACTCCCCGGCGGGCTTCCGCGCGAGCGGTACATCGAGCCCTGGATGCGGGCGATCGACCAGGCGACGAACGGGTGGCAGCCCGAGTTGCTCATGCTATCGGCCGGATTCGACTCGCTGCGCGGCGATCCACTCGGCGCGTTCACACTCGAGATCGAGGATTTCATGTCACTCACCGTGGACCTCGTCGCCCGTGCGGACGCGTGGTGTGGTGGCCGGCTCGTGAGCGCGTTGGAGGGCGGGTATGCGCCGGAGCGCATGGCGGAGGCCGCGGTGGCGCATATGCGTGCGCTTCGCTAGCGCGCCGGGCGCTGGCTCGCGAGTCGCGAGTCGTCCGTCGGGAGCCGGTAGCCGTCGGTGACGGGTCGCTGACACGTTGCCCCGCTCCCGCACGCACGCCCCAGCGAGCTGTCAGTCATCAGCACGACCAGTCAGCCCGTCAGCACGACCAGTCAGTCATCAGCCTGCCGTTGTCCGAAGAATGTCTCCCGGTCCGGAGCGTACCCGGATATACTTTGCCGGTCATGAGCGCCCAGCCGCGCGTTCCGCCGGTTCCTGCCGTGTTGCGGCTCGTCCAGATGATGGTTCTCGGGCGGTGGCGAGCGACTGGCGAAGAGTTGTACCGCGAAGTGGCCGACCTCATGGAAGCGGGTCCCGGGAAGGAGATCGTCGTCTCCGGGTCGGGCGAAGGCGAGACGAGCGAGTGGCTCGCGGGCCGTACCGGCGCCGCGGTAACGGGCGTCGATGACAACGAGGAGCGAGTCGAGCACGCCGAGGCGCACGCGCGCGGGCTGAAGGTGCCGCTGTCACTGTCGTACCAGCAGGCGCGGCTCGACGATCTGCCGCACGAGAGCAACGTCTTCGACGCCGCGCTCGCGGAACCGCTCCTCTCGGCCGCGGCCGACCCGGAGCGGGCGATCGCGGAGCTCGCACGCGTGACCAAGCCGATGGGGCCCGTCGTCCTGCTAGAGCTGACCTGGAGCTCGGACATGAGCGAGTCGGCGCGCGAGATGCTCGTCGAGCGGCTCGGGTTGCGACCGCGCCTGCTGATCGAATGGAAGCAGATGATGCGCGAGGCCGGGCTGGTCGAGATTCAGGTGCAGGATTGGACCGAGGCGGGCGCCAAGGCCGCCGCGGATGAAGAGGAGCCGGTGCTCACGTGGCAACAGAAAGTGCAGATCGCAGGACGCGCATGGCGCCAGCTCGGATGGAAGGGAGCCCGCGCGGCGGTCGCGCGCGAACGGGCGTTGCTCAAGGAGCTCACGCGCGAGCGTGCGCTGGGTTTCCAGCTGCTCAAGGGAGTGAAGTGGCCTCACGCGAGACAGGAGAGCTGACGTGCCGGCGCCACAACACGCGCTCCAGCTGTTCGGAATCATCTCGCTGGACGTATCCGGCGCTGCTCCGGTTCGCGGCGTCAGCGTCGTCTCGTTCCGTGATCTCGGCGCACTCGTCGCCGAGTCGTCGTACGCGGCGCCATCGCCCACCGCGCAACACGTCACCGAGTATCGGCGCATCGTCGAGGGAGTGTTCTCGCGTCAGACGATCGTTCCGGCGCCATTCGGCACCGTGTTTCGCGGCCGCGATTCGATCGTGCGCTGGCTCGAGCTCCATTACTTCACGCTCCTCGAAGCCGTCACCTTTGTCACCGATCGCGCCATGGCTCGCGTGAGCGTGTCCTACGGGCAGGAGCCGGAGAACACGATGGCCATGGCGATCGATGCCGATCTCCTCGACACCGCGGCGGATGAGAGCTTCCGCCTGCTGCGCCGGCACGCGATCGCGTCGCTGGTCGTGAGTAACCACACGGGTGTGCTCATGCCGCTGGCGCGTGCCTCGTTTCTCGTCGAGCGCGATCGCTGGGACGTCTTCAACGACATCGTGCGTGAGGAGCAACGGCGGCTGCGCGAGATGCGCGTCGAGTGCACGGGACCATGGCCGCCGTACGACTTCGTTCGCATGCAGTTCGGAGCCTGACGTGTTCTGTCCCGACTGCGGTACCTGGAACCGCACGCGCGCCGTTCGGTGCACCCGCTGCACCGCCGAACTGCCGGAGATTCCGGATGCGCCGCGCGAACGCCCGGACGAGGAACTGACGGCGCTGCGGCGCCTCACCGGCAGCCGGTATCGGGTCATCCGGCGCCTCGGTAGCGGCGGCATGGCCAACGTGTACTACGCCGAGCACCAACTGCTCGAGCGGCCGCTCGTGATCAAGGTCTTGCACGCGCATCTCGCGCGTGACGTGGAGATGCGCGAGCGCTTCCGCCGCGAGGCCGAAGCTGCGAGCCAGCTGGTCCACCCCCACATCTGCACGATCATCGATTACGCCGAAGCGGCGGAGTCGGTCTTCATCGTCATGCCGTTTCTCGCGGGCGGTTCGCTGGCCGACGTGCTCGTGAAGGACCGGACGGTGGCGCCCGGACCGGCGGCGACCGTGTGTGCTCAGGTCGCGACGGCGCTCGACTACGCACACCGGCGCGGTGTCGTCCATCGCGACGTCAAGCCGGACAACGTGCTGTTCGACGAGGACGGCCACGCGCTCATCACCGACTTCGGTATCGCAACGGCCCGGTTTCACGGGCGCCTAACGGGAACCGGCCGCGCGATGGGCACGCCGCACTACATGTCGCCCGAACAGGCGATGGGGAAGATGGTCGACGGCCGGAGCGACCTCTACGCGGTGGGCGTGATGCTCTACGAAATGCTCCTCGGGTTCCCGCCGTTCGACGGGGCCGATTCGTACTCGGTCGGGTACAAGCACGTACACGAGACCGCCGTCGCGCCCGATGTCGTCGACTCGCGCGTGCCGCCGGAGCTGTCGGCGCTCGTCATGCGGTGTCTCTCGAAGCCGGCCGACGAGCGCTACCAGACCGGAGCCGAGCTTGCCGACGCCCTGCTTGCCTATCTGTTGACCCTGAACGCGCAGGGTGAGACGCGGGCTGCGTGGTTCGCACGTCGCGGTGGCGGCGCGCCCCTGACGCCGCTATGAGACTGACGCACGAGGTGTTCACCGTCCACACGCGCACGCCCTTCGTGATCGCGCGGGGTGGGTCGAGTGAGTGGCGGCTCGTCTGCGTGCGGGTCATCGACGATGACGGCGCGGACGGGTGGGGAGAGGCGGCGCCGAGCCGTTTCTACGGCGAGACCGCGGACACGGTGATCGCGGCCCTCGACCGCCTCGCGCCGATGCTGGCCACGGCGAACGCCTGGTCCCTCGACGCCATCGAGGCGGAGATGCACCGCACGATTCGGCACAACGCGGCGGCCCGGTCGGCGGTGAGCGCAGCACTCCATGACCTCGCCGCGAAGCGCCTCGGCGTGCCGCTCTATCGTATGCTCGGCCTCGAGCCGGCCACAGCGCCCGGGTCGAGCTACACAATTCCGATCACCGCGGACGATGACGCGCTGCGGCGTGCGCTCGACGACGCTGCCCCGTACCCGATCCTCAAGGTGAAGCTGGGCGGGCCGCGTGACGCCGACACGATCGCTGGCGTGCGTGCGTCGGCACCCGACAAGATCCTTCGTGTCGACGCCAACGCCGCCTGGGCGCCGAAGCACGCGCTGCACATGATCGACGTCCTCCTCGACTACGACGTGGAGTTCGTCGAGCAGCCAGTCGCCGCGCACGATCTCGACGGATTGCGGTTCGTTCGGGAGCGCTCGCCGCTGCCGATCATTGCCGACGAGTCCTGTGTCGTCGCGACGGACATCCCACGGCTCGCCGGTGCGGTGGATGGCATCAACCTCAAGCTCGCGAAATGCGGTGGCATCCGCGAAGCGCTGCGGATCATTGCCACGGCGCGCGCACACGACATGTCCGTGATGGCGGGGTGCATGGTGGAATCCAGCCTCGGCATCACGGCGGCGGCGCATCTCGCGCCGCTCCTCGATTTCGCTGACCTGGATGGCGCGGCGCTGCTCGCGAACGATCCGTTCGCAGGCGCCGCCATCGACGGCGGCACGATCCGTCTTCCCGAGGCGCCCGGCCTCGGCGTCACGCGCCGTCACGCGGTGGCTCCGGCCGACGGCTGACGTGCTGGTCGACGTCGCACTACCGCTCCCGCTCTTCACCACGTTCTCGTACCGCGTCGACCGTGAGTTCGCGAATGCCGTCGTTCCGGGCACTCGGGTGGTGGTGCCGTTCCGCAACCAGAAGGAGATCGGCGTCTGCGTCGGCTTCACCGAACCGACGGACGCGACGCGTCGCTATAAGGAGATCCTCGACGTGCCCGACGCCGAACCGGCGATCGATGCGCGAATGCTGGAGCTCTGTCGGTGGATCGCGTCCTACTATGTCGTCCCGCTGGGCGTCGCCCTCCGCTCCGCGCTTCCGGCGCTGCTGACGGGCGCGGAGACGCCAACGCCCGCGCAGAAAACCCGCCGTGTGGCGTCGATCGCGAGCGACATCCCGTCGCTCATGCGACGCGACCGAATCTTCGCGCGCGCGCCGCAGCAGCGCGCGCTGTTCGAGTTGCTCGAGTCACTCGGCGGCCGGTCGCCGGTCGAACATCTCGTGGAGCAGTTGAGCTTCTCGCCGTCGGTTCTCAAGGGGCTCGTGGCGCGTGGGCTCATCGTCCTGGAGGAGGAGATCGTGACGCGGGACCCGTTCGCGGCCCGGGCGCCGCTCGGCACTCGCCGGCATGAGCCGACGGCGGACCAGCGGCGCACGATCGACGCGATCACCGCCGGCGCGGCCGGCGACGTCTTTCTGCTGCACGGGATCACGGGTAGCGGGAAGACGCTCGTGTACATCGAAGTGCTCGAGCGGGTCGTGCGCGAACGCGGCCAGACGGCGATCGTGCTGGTGCCGGAGATTGCGCTGACACCGCAGACGGTGGACCGTTTCCGCCAGGTGTTCGGCGACTCCATCGCCGTGCTTCACTCGGCACTGAGTGACGGCGAGCGCTACGACGCGTGGCTCGCATTGCGTCGCGGCGACAAGCGTATCGCGGTGGGCGCCCGGTCGGCGATCTTCGCACCGCTCCACAACGTCGGCGCGATCATCGTCGATGAGGAGCACGAGGGCAGCTACAAGCAGGGGGAGGCGCCGCGCTATCACGCGCGTGAAGTCGCGATCGTGCGGGCCCGCCACGAGGGGGCCGTCGTCGTGCTCGGCAGCGCGACGCCGAGCCTCGAGAGCTGGACCAACGCCGAGAGCGGGAAATACCACCGGCTGTCACTGCCCGAGCGCGTGGGCGGGGGTCGTCTGCCGCAGGTCGAGGTGGTGGACATGCGGCGGCCGCGAAGCGCCGAACCTAACGTGGTACCCGACCCCTTCCGGTTCGTCGTGAGCGAGGCGCTCGAGACTGCGCTCGCCGAGCGACTCGCGGTCGCCGAGCAGAGCATCCTGCTGCTCAACCGGCGGGGCTACGCGTCGTTCGTGCAATGCAGTCACTGCGGTTACGTCTCCACGTGCCCGAACTGTACGATCTCCCTGACTTACCATCGGCTGCCCGAGCGGCTCGTATGCCACTACTGCCTCCACAAGGAGGAGCCGACCTCGCAGTGCCAGCGCTGCAAGGGCGACACGCTGCGCCGTCGCGGGCTCGGGACGCAGCAGGTGGAGCGTCTGCTCGTCGACCGGTTTCCGTCGGCGCGCGTCGCGCGGATGGACGTCGATACGACGACGGGCAAGTGGGCGCACGCCGACATTCTGGACCGCGTCGGCCGTGGGGAGGTGGATATCCTGCTCGGCACACAGATGATCGCGAAGGGGCTCGACTTTCCTAACGTGACGCTCGTCGGCGTGATCGACGCGGACGTCGGGATCAACCTCCCTGATTTTCGATCATCCGAACGGTGCTTCCAGCTACTGAGTCAGGTCGCGGGGCGCGCGGGGCGCGGCCCGAAGGGTGGACGGGTGCTCGTCCAGACACGCGTGCCGACACACCACGCGGTGAAATTCGCGGTGGCGCACGCCTACGACTCGTTTGTGCGTGAGGAATTGGAGGGCCGGGCAGACCCGCCATACCCGCCAGTCACACGCCTCGCGAATGTCGTGTTCTCGGGCCTCAAGGAGACCGACACGGAGCAGTTGGCGATGCGTGCCTCCGAGCGTCTCCGGAGAGCAATCGTGCGCTACGGCGATGAGATCACGGTCGTCGGCCCGGCGCCGTGCCCCATCGAGCGCGTGAAGACTCGCTGGCGCTGGCACCTCCTGCTCAAGAGTCCGAACGCGCCACTGCTGACACGCGCGTGCCGGTTCCTCGTGGAACGGCTGGACGTGCCGAAAGACCGGGCACAGTTGCGGGTGGCGTTGGACCGAGATCCCGTGAGTCTGCTCTAGCGGCCCGAGCGCCCGTTTCCTCCTCACTCCTGCTGCTGGCCGAAGCCCTCGACCGGGATGCTGGCGTACCGCGAGAGGCCAGATGAGGGCGAGAGCGATGGGGTCAGACCCCGTTCATAAGTTCCATGGAGTCTGACCGCATGCCGGGTGACAAAGGCCCGTCATTGATCCGCTGCCGGTGGACGTTTCGCGACGCTGAGCGTGATCTGGGAGGGGTACTGCCGCGAATGATGCACGCTGTTCCGCGCCACGAGGCCAGTCGTCTCGTCGAAGTTGTTGCCTCCCGTATTCAGGTTGCGGTCGAACCGCGGGAAGTTCGAGCTCGAGACCTCGATGCGAATCCGGTGACCCGCCGCGAACCAGTTGCTCGTCGTCATCGGCTGGAGCGCGACTTTGTACACCTTCCCCGGCGCCATCGAAGTCGGTGGTTTGTCGTATCCTTCGCGATATCGCACCCGCTGGATTGTCTCGTCGAGGTTGTACGCGCGGCCGTCCGGGTATACGTCGAGCAGCTTCACCGTCACGTCCGTGTCCTTTCGATCCGATGACAGGTAGATCGTCACGTCGATCGACCCGGTGACCTCGAGCCCTTCCTTCAGCGGCTCCGTCGTGTAGACGAGCACGTCCGGTCGCTGCTCGATTTGCTGCTGGTCGAATGCTCCGCCCGCGACGGCGTTCCCCTGGCAGCACACGTTGCCGCCACGAGACGGCACCGGGTTCATCGGATCGTACGAGAACGAATCCGGCTTGTCGGCGGTGGGCGGTTTGGTGGTCAGGATGCCATCGCCGTTGCGCGTATTCGCGCGGCCGTTGCTCGCGAGGTAGAACGTCAGCGCCTGCGCACCGCGTGGCGGCCACGTATCCGACGTCTGCCACTTGTTGGAGCCCATCGTGAAGTAGCGGACCCTCGGCATCGTGTCGAGCAGCCCGCTGTTCGTGCCTTTCAGGAAGTGATCGAACCAGCCATAGGTGAGCGCGTCATAGTCGTACCGCGCATCGCCGACGCTCCGTTCGCCGACGATGGTGTTCTCCGTCGCCCGCTTGAACGAGCAGTGCAGCGTGGGTGCGATGACGGCGTACTGCTGGTTCGACACCACGGGGTCGGCGGTGCGGCGGACGTGGTTGTAGGTCGCGAGGTTGGGTCCCGTCGAGACGTCGTACCACGACATGAACCACAGCCCGGGGACGTTGATCTTCATGTCGTCGTGGAACAACCCGCCACGGTACCAGGCCGAGTCGTTAGGCGTCCGCTTGATCATCGCGCCACCCGTCGCGATCCCCGGCATGGAATCGGCAAAGATCCCGCGCGGCCCGCCGATGGCTTTGATCAGATCCTGCGTCGGAAGGTGCCAGAAGGCCTTCGCCCAATCCACCGGCGGAAGCCGCTGGGCCAGGTCGTACGACTTCGCCGCGCGAATGAGCTCTTCCTGCGACGTGTTCGGCGGGAACACGGGGCGGACCTGATTCTGCTGCCCGTAGAGCCAGCTGATGAACAACTGCTGCACGGCGCCACCGCGGTACCAGTTGCCCTGCTCGTAGTACGGCTTCACCCGGCCCACGCCGGCCCCGAACCCCTGCGGGATGATCGTGCCGAGCCCGCGTGGCGCCTGAGCCGCCACCGCCATCTGCCACTCGGCCGTCGACGAACAGCCGATCAAGCCGACCTTGCCGTTTGACCAGGGCTGCGACGTGATCCACTCGATCTCGTCCACGCCGTCGGTGAACGGCGGGCCGAGGATGTCGTAGTTGCCTTCGGAGAAGAAGTGGCCGCGCTCGTTGGCGCCGACATAGGCGTACCCGCGCCGCACGGCCTCGAGCTGCGCGCTCATGTCCGCCGGGGCCCGGAGCTGGACATCCCAGAAATTCATGTTGTACGGCGTCCGGACGAAGATCGCCGGAACCTGGCCGGCGGCGTTCTTCGGCCGATAGACGTCGAACTGCATTCGCACCCCGTCGCGCATGGGAATCATGAGCTTCCGCTCGACGACGGCGATGCGCTGCAGCTCCTGCTCGAGCGAATCGCGGCGGGCGACGAGAGTGGAATCTCGCGGCGCGGCCGGCTGAGCGGTCGCGGCCCCCGGGATCGTGAGGCTCAGGCCCACCGCGGCGGCCCGAAGCATGTGGCTGATGGTGTGTCGCATTCAGGACCTCGGCGGCAAGGGGAGGGGCGGGGACATCAATTCAGTCTGGGGGACAGCCCCTCGCGAGGAAAGGGGGCCGCCCTCACGCGGATGTCGGAGAATCCCCGCACCTTCGGCGCGTAGGTTGCCCGGCACAGGGCTTGGCCGGCGATGCGCATCGCCGACATCTTTCGCCTCGTGCCAACGATTCCGCCTCCCGATTTCAGCGAGCCTCGCCTCGCGAACGCGCCCGACGCCCGATTCGTTCCGGCGCCCGCCGACGGTGTGCTGCCCGAAGACTTCTTCTCCACGACGAATCTCCCCACGTATGTCCGCGTGCGTGGCGAGTGGCTGCTGCCGCGTGAACCGCGCATGGACGCCGCGCTCGTCATCGACCGCAACGGCGAGCTCATGGTTCGCGAGATGCGCCGCGTGCGCGCCGGGCAGCTCGTCGCGATCGGAAAGAAGGAAGACGGCAGCGAAGGCATCTTCGTGCATACGGAGATCGCCGCTCGCGACGACGACGGCGAGTTCAAGTTCATGGCGAGCGAGGTGTCGCGCGAGAAGCCGGTGGACTATGCCCACCTGGCCAGTCTCCTCCTCGATGAGCGTGAGCGCGGCGGCTACATCGTGTGGGTAACCGGGCCGGCGCTCGTACATTCGCGCGCCCGCGCCGACATGACATGGTTCATCATGAACGGCTTCGTGAGCGCCCTGCTGGCGGGGAACGCGGTCGCCGTCCACGATATCGAAGCGTCCATCTTCGGCACGACGCTCGGTATGTCCGGCTCTGGCGAGACCACCGTCGGCGGACACGGCCTCCACATGCGGGCGATCAACAAGGTGCGAGCGGCCGGATCGATCCAGCGCGCCGTCGAGGCCGGCGTCATCACCGACGGGATCATGCATGCCTGTGTTCGGAAGGGCGTGCCGTTCGTGCTCTGTGGCTCGATCCGCGACGACGGTCCGCTCCCCGACGTGTATACCGACATGCCGGCCGCGCAGGACGCCATGAAGGCGCACACGACGCGCGCGACAATGGCGATCCTTATCGCGACGGCGCTGCACGCCATTGCCACGGGCAATATGCTTCCCGCGTTCGTCACCGAGCCCGACGGGACTCTCCGCGAATTGCCGACGATCTGCGTCGATTCGGCGGAGTTCGTCGTCGGCAAGCTGAAGGATCGCGGTACTCATCAGGCATTCGGTGTAGTCACCAACGCTCAGGACTTCATGCACATCTTGCGGCTCTTCGTCGAGCGTGAGCTCGATGGTCGTACCCCCGGGTTCTCGTCGGCGTGGCCGACGGCGGCTGCGCGATGACCGAGACGCAACAGCGTTTCCTCCGCGCCATCGCCGAGCGCGTTCCAAAGGAACAGGTCGTCGAAGTTCACCTCTTCCCGGCCATCCGTCAGGGTGGCGTCGAGACTGGCGTCGCCGTCGTAGCGGAGCGCCCGCCAGTGCCGCCGGCAGACGCGAGCGCGGCGAACGGTGATCATGCCGAGCCGCCCACCGTCGTCGGATTGATCGATCCGGACTTCGCGCCCGCTCTCGCGGCAGACTCGCCTGAGAAGGAGGCGTTCGAGGCGCAGCGCAACCACGCGGAAGCGGCGATCGAGGCTCGCGCGCCCCTCGACGACGAGGCAGCGCCGGAGCGCGAGGACGGCGTCGAGACCGACTCGGCGCAACAGGCGCTGGAGCACCAGGCACCGACGCGCCTCACCGTTCACACCGCGCGCTATCGGTTGACGCTCAAGGGGGTCGACCGCGGGAAGTGGGAGGTCGACGTCGTGGCCGAGGCCGACGCGCCGCTCGCGGCGGTCGACGCCGTAGTCCGAGGCGTCCAGCGGCGGGCTGGGGAGGGCGCCGAGCCCGATCGGTTGACGGCGGACGCATTCCTCGACGCGCTCGAGGCGCCGGTGGCGACGCTGGACCGCTAGGCCACGCGTTGCTCAGCGGCCGGCGGCAGGTGCCGGCGGCTCCGGGGCAGGTCCCCGATTGGGGTCAGACCCCACGGGGAGATTCAACGGGGTCTGACCCCATTGGGGAGGATCGTCATGGGGGACGCGGGGCTGCGGCTCGCGTACGTATCGTTGCATGACGACACGATGAATGTCGCGCGCATTATCGATCCGTTCCCTGCCGACGCCTAACGCCGGTGGGGCGATCAGGAACGGCCACACCTGATCGCCGCCGGCGGACCCGTGGGCGCCGATCTGATCGTCGAACGAGACGATCTCGTAGCCGTCGTAGGCGCCGAACAACACGAGATCGCCCGCGTTCGGCTGCCTGACGAGTGCTTCGACCGCCTCGACCGTCAGGGCGTCCGTCCCGTACGGCGCGAGCGGATTCTCGCCCTCGAGCACGAGCACCTCGCCGCTCACGATGCGCGCGCGTCCGCTGCGGCTCTCTAGGTGCACACCTTCCGTATCGAGCGCCGCGAGGAGCCCGATTCCGGGGTGCTCGCGTAATGCATCGTACAGCACCGCCCGGCGGGCGCTCCGAGCGATCTGCTCCAGCGTGACGCGAGCCTCATCGTCGGCGAAGTACAGCAACGCGAGGCAGGAGCTGTAGGTCACGACCACGCCGTTGCGCGCGTCCACACGGTATTTCTCGGGCAGCACGAGCTCGCGTAGCCCGTAACGCGAACGCACCCAGTCACGGAGCCGACGGAGTGTCCGGATCACTGGTTGCGAACGCGTGACTCCCGCGACCGAGTCCACGACGCGAGGCCCGACGTCCGCGTACTCGCTCGACTCCGCGAAGCTCGCGACCGAGCGAATCGGCATCTCCCCTGTCTTGAAGGCGTCCCCGTCGAGAATGTGTTGAACCGTCGTGCCAAGTGATTCGGAGAATCGAACGCGGTAGCTCACCGACGGCGTCATGCCGTGGTCACTCAGCACCACCAGGTCGTACCCGCGCCCGCCCGCCGCCTGCGCCATGCGCGCAATCTCGCCGATCCGCGCGTCGGTCCGCCGGAGATCGGCCAGCGCGAACCGACTCGTCGACCCGAAGTGGTGTGCCAGCTCATCGTACTGCATGAACGTGCTGTAGATGACCGGCACGCCGAGGTACACGTCGAGCAGAATCGCGATCGTCTGGAGCTCGCGCACGACGACGTTCGTGAAGATCCGGAGGAACGGGAAGATGCCCTCGGAGTGCGTGACCCGTCGCGCCCACTCGCCACGTGCGCGCTCCCACTCCTCGCGCAGCCATTCACCGACCCCATGCACCACCATGCGAAGGACACGCAGCGGGTGCAGAAGAATGAGCAGCGCCATCCGCGTTCCGCCCAGGCGTCGGTACACCGACATCCGCTCCCGCGTCGCAACCGTGAATGCAACGGTGGAGGCGTCTCCGTCCAGCAGGTTGACGTAGCTCGAGCCGCCCGCGAGCGCTCCCGGCGACCGGATCCGGTCGCGGATGTATTGCACCCCGTCCGGGGCGTTGCATGTGACCACCCGGCGTGCCGCTTTGTCATAGAATCGGAAGGCCGGAATGCCGTCGTTCTCGCCGTGGAAGATGCCCGCCTGGCAATACGGCGTCGCCGACGGCAGCCCGGAGAACCATCGCCGCAGCGTGAAGCCCTCCTGGTTGACGAGGCGTGACAGCGTCGGCGTGTAGCCGAGCTCCATGGCCCGACGCAGGTCCGCGTAGGCCAGCGCGTCGATCTGGAGCGCGATGAGCCCACGCCGGCCGTCGTGCGGATGGCGTGCGCGCCGAAACGGTCGATACTTTACGGCGTAGTACCACCGCAGTAGCCGCCCCGCGCGCGGTCGCGCACGGCGCTCGCCAACAGGAGAGGACATGGAAGGCACGTCGTTTGGCATTGCGATCGCGTTCACGGCAGGATTGCTGAGCTTCCTCTCTCCCTGTGTGCTCCCGCTCATTCCGAGCTATGTCACGTTCATCACGGGTCTGAGCCTGGATGACGTTCAGAAAGCGCGCCGTGCCGCGCTCACGCACTCGCTCCTCTTCATCCTCGGCTTCACGATCATCTTCCTTGCGCTCGGCGCCACCGCGACCGCCCTCGGGCGGCTGGTCCACGACCAGCGGGACTGGATCAGCCGCATCGGCGGCGTTCTGATCATCGTGTTCGGTCTCTACATGCTTGGCGTGTTCAACGTCGCCCTGTTCTCGCAGGAGCGGCGTGTGCACATCGCCGACAAGCCCGTGGGCTATCTCGGTACACTACTCGTCGGCATCGCGTTCGGTGCCGGCTGGACACCGTGCATCGGCCCCATTCTCGGTTCGATCCTCACGTACGCCGCGAGTGCCGCCGACCTCTCGCGCGGTCTGTGGCTTCTACTCGCGTACTCGCTCGGGCTTGCGGTTCCATTCCTCCTGGCGGCCGTGGCGGTGGAGCGGTTTCTCGACTTCTTCACGCGTATGAAGCGGCAGATGGTGTGGGTCACCAGAGTCTCCGGTGTCCTGATGATCACCGTCGGGCTTCTGATGGTGACGAACTACTTCACGATCCTCGCCACCTATCTCCAGGCGCTGACGCCCGAGGCGATCCGGAATCGGATCTGAGCGCGAGGCATTAGTCCCTGGTCTGCGGGACCTGCATTGCCGTCCCCCGTTGCTCCCCCGTTGGCGAGAGCGCGTTTCCCTCACAAGGATCTTCTGGGGAATCGGCGAAATCGGTCCAATCGGCGTTCGGTCCTGGAGCGTGCCCGGCGCAAACCAAGAGAAGAGGAAGAAAGATCTCACGCCGATTGAGCAGATAACGCCGATTCCGCAGAAGCCCTCAGCCGGATC
>Ga0075421_100005903_pt1 | contig 14862 bp, 11 predicted proteins | sample SoiMetdeltSBSDD5_FD_75292 | JGI IMG/M metagenome (GOLD analysis project Ga0075421, IMG submission 75292) | Bulk soil microbial communities from a Populus tree surrounding site in Tennessee, USA - Soil MetaG P. deltoides SBSDD5 | ecosystem: Environmental > Terrestrial > Soil > Tree plantation...
AGCGACACCTTTTCGGGCTCTGACCAATGCTCTAGTTGTGGCGCGGTTCCTTTGAGGAAGGTGGTTCGCTTCGCGTCGAAGGTTGCCGATTCGATCATTGGCGCGATCTGATCGGAACGCTGGATCGTGATGGCTTCATGGACTACCCACGTGCGGGGAAGAGCAGAGGGGTTGCGGTACACTTTCACGCCGCTGGTTCCTGTGAAGAGCTCGACCTGGTCCGGCCGGCTCGGCTGCTTTCCGAGGTAGAAATTCACCGCGTAAAGCATGCGGCCCGCCGTAGTCCCTTGGACCCGGGACAGATTTTCGGTCAGCGAAGCGAGATAGCCTCCGAACTCGTCGATGCCGTACCAGTCGCCGAAGTTGTACTGGATCACTTTGTCATCGACTTCAACGCGCACCGGCTCCTTCTGATTCTTTAGAAAGGCTGCGATGTCCGCATGTTCCGACAGTTCCTTCAAGCGGGAGTTGATTTGTCCTTGAGCGGGCATGGCGTACGTGGTCACGTTTCCGAGCTCAAGCAACATCAGCAACGCCAAGGCAGTGACAGCCCCTTGATCGGAAATACGGCCGCGTCGCCAAGCCGTCAAAATGGCGGCCAACACAATTCCCGCTAAGAAGACGATTCCCAGCCGGTCTTCCAGCGGAGTCTTAGTAGCCGTCAGAATTAGGATTGCGATCGCAATCAGGGCGGAAAATACCAGGACGGTCGACACCGTGCGGCTGACTATCGCATCGCGTAACGAATGATAACCATCGATTCCATATGCGATTAGGACGCACAAGCCGATGTGAAAGATGAAGCTCGCCATCGCGGGATTGCGCGCCTTTTCGACTACCGGAAGTAGGGCGTAGAGGATTCCATGAAAAACGGAGTTCGGTCCCAGCGAAAACAGGAGCCCACCGAGAGCGATGGCGCCGAAGAGGCGGGCTGTCCGGTGGAACCATCCACTGGCCAAGCCGAAGAGGGCCAGAGTCACAGCGACCAATCCGACGAACGCGTCCGAATGGCGGGACATGCCCGGGATGACAATCCCGAATATCGCTTCGGGACCGAACGGGAACTGCTGATGCACGTAGTAGGGAACTCGATCCTTCCACCCGACCGGATCTGGCGCGCCGACCCACCGCAGGGAAAGTCGCCCATATTCATAGGCGGGCAGCAGTTGAACCGCCGACGTCAGCGCCAGAAAGACGCCAAACGTGAACAATAACTTTAACTTTAACTTTAAGTTTTTGAGGTCCGTCGCAAGGTAGTAGATCCAAACGCCGGCCATTGCAAGGGACAGAAAAATAGGGATCTGGTGGTGACCGCTCAGGAAGGCGACGCCCAGAAACACGCCGGACCAGGCGGCGCTAGAAATTGGCCGCTCGCCGCGCATGGCGCGAAAGAAAAAGAGCAGGACGAGCGGAGCCCACACGGCGCCGTTCAGCATCTGAGGCCAGTTGTTGGAGCCGATGAAGCCGCCAAGCCCGAACGCCAGCCCAGCGAGCACCGAAGCGGGCGGACTCCGGCCGAGGTCCCGGCATAGCCAGTAGCAGAATAGGCCGGCCTGAAAGTGGATCAACATGAAGTACCACTGGAGGTAGGTTTGGTTAATGTGCCCATTCTGCAGGGGCGCGAGGAACATCAGCCAGTTTAGAGGGTACGCCGCTCCTGGCTGCATCTGGCCGACCAGTGGCTGGCCGCCCCAAAGATATGAGTCCCAGAGCGGCAGCCGGCCATGATGCCACTCGGCCGCCTGGAATTGGTACCAGGGCAGGACCTGGTAGGCCATGTCGGATCCCTCGAGCCAGGTGTACTGGTTCTTCGTGAGGACCAGCCTCCAAAAGAAGCCGATGAAGATAACCAGCAGCAGCGCCGGCCAAGCTATGCGTGAGATCCGATTTGGCGCGCGACCAGAGAGCGTATGCTGTTCTTCGGCAACCTGCATACCGCGCCAGCGGGACTACTTGCGAGCGGTGACGGTGATTTCGATTTTGGCGACGCCGACAAGTTTCGCTATGCCCACCGTCGTCCGCGCTGGCCGCGGCTCCTTGAAGTAGGTCGTGTAGACGGCGTTCATTCGCTGGAACAGCTCCATGTCGGTCAAATAGACTTGCACGGCGACGACGTCGCCAAATCCCATACCAGCCTCCTTCAGGATCAGGCCGACGTTGTCGAGGGTCTGCTTCACTTCAGCCTCGAAAGTGTCTGGGATTTTTCCGGTTTTTGGGTCGTTCCCAGTCTGGCCGGCGGCGTAGAGCGTGCCGTCGGCGAGGATGCCCGGGCTGAAGGGGCGCCCCGTGGGGAATTCCTTCGGCTGGATGACCTTCTTTTCAGCGAGGAGAGGCAGAGAAATGAGCAGGCATAGCAGGAGAGTTTTTATTCGCATACGCGCTATGATAGCAGCCCTCCAAATAACTGGCTGAAATGACATCTCGCATTGACAGCGCCAATCAGATCATAGAGAATGGCGGATCACCTGGAAGGGAGTACGTATGCGTATTGCCATTGTTATATCCCTAGTTTCCTGGACGGCTTCTGCGCAGTTGATTCCTGCCGGCCGCCCGCTTCCCGTGTCCGACAAACGACCCGTTGTCTTTATGAACGGGTACATGACCAGTTGTCCGACCACTTTCGCGTCGACCTTCTCCACCGCCGACCAGGTATTTCAACGAGCCGGACGCGCCAGTGTCTTTTTCGATAATTGCACCGCCGGGCGGCAGCCGATCGAGGAACTCGGAAATCGCTTCGGCGCATTTTTGCGGGAGCTTCGCTTTGAGAATGGGCAGCCGGTCGATCAGGTCGATGTTGTCGCGCATAGCATGGGCGGGCTTATTTTACGCAGCTATCTGGCGGGGAAACAGGTGGCCGAAGGCGCATTCACTCCGCCGGGCCAAACCCTCATCCGTAAAGCGGTTTTCCTCGCCACGCCGCACTTCGGGACTACAGTAGCGCTGAGTCTAGCCTCCGACGTGCAGGCCAATGCGCTGGCTTCAGGCACACGATTCCTTTATGACCTGGCGACATGGAATCAAGGTACCGACGACCTGCGGGGTGTCGATGCAATCGCGGTGATTGGGAATGCAGGCAGAGGTGTTACCAATACTGCTCTATTTGACGATGCGGTTACCTCTCTTACCAGCGGCTCGCTCGGATTTCTGGGCGCCGGCCGCACACGAATCTTGCCGCATTGCCATATAACCGGCGGCCTCGTCACTTTGCTCAATCTGTGTCCTTCTACAGCTCCGGGAATCGCGCTTATCAGTTCTGATACACACGACTCCGGCCGCATCGCTCTTTCCTTCTTCGATGGCAATGATTTGTGGAAGTCGATCGGAGAGGCGCCGGAGCAGAACACCTTTTTATCGACGAATGCCGGTCTCTATGTGCGATGGAAGACGTCCGCCGACGCGCCATTGACGCTGGACAGCGTGACGGCTACGCCTCCAACAGGCAGCGCTCTTACTTTGACGGTGCGGGCGCAGCAGGTCGCCTTCCGGGAGCTTGCCCCTGGACAACGACTAAGCTTTGCCTTGCGGTCGGGTACGCAGACCGCGACCGAGGTGGTGATGGCCGATGCCGGCGCGACACGAGTATTCACGTTCAAGGCTGGTCCCCTTGTTGGGCGCGTGCAACCGGTCGCGGCCTCTATTTCGCCGCTAGTAGTCGCCCCCGGGATGTTCATCGCGATCTATGGGTCGGCGTTTACGACGTCGACTGCTACGGCGCCCAGCCAGCCTTATCCCGTCACTCTCGCCGGCGCCGAGGTTCACGCAAACGGCGTGGCGCTTCCGCTTTACTACGCGTCGCCGACTCAGATCAATGCCATCCTTCCGGAAGGGATCTCCGGAGTAGTGAAGCTGCGGGTACGCTCGAGCGCGGGCGAGCACACGGTCAATCTGATGGTAGAGCCCGCGGCTCCGGCGCTAATTACAAGCGATGGCTCGGGTCGAGGGAATGTCGCGGCGATTAATGCGGTCACGGGCAGCATCGCGACCGTCCAAAATCCGCTCGCGGCAGGGGATTTCGTTGCGCTCTACTTAACTGGCGTCGGCAATACAACACGGCGCGATGGACTGGATTGGGCGAATATTCAGCCGACGGTGACGGTTGGCGGCGAGCCCTGTGTCGTCGGCTACGCCGGACGCGCGCCTGGATATGCCGGTCTGGATCAAATCAACTGCCAGTTGGCGGCGGGGCTGCCGAACAATCCAAGCACTCCGGTCGTAGTCAACTCCGGCGGACGGTTGAGCAATACAGTGACACTCGCCATTAGATGATTGGGATATCGCCCGCAACAATTCTTGGCGCGATTCTTGCAGCATCGGCTCTTGCTCAAACCCACGCGCCGCTGAGTTTGCAGACTCCGGTCCAGGACAAGAATTTTTACCTGCTTTCGCTCATCGAGAGGACTCCTGCCGTAGCCGAGGCCATCGAAAGAGAGCCCGCCCTCCGGGGCATAGCGAAGACGCAGACGGCAGGTTCCTGCACGCCGGCGCCTGCCTGTTTCACCGAGCCCTATCGCTTCACGCCCGAGGACATGGACCGCGCGGGCGAGGCGCTGCGGCGGCTTTATCGAAACAGCCAGCCCGTCCGGATGCTCGTCGACGGGCCACTGCGCCGGAGCGGCGCGTATATTCGGCTGATGCGTAGCAGCGGCGAGGATCTGCTCGTCTCCGCGTGGCTTGAATCGGCGCGGGGCGTCAACAGAATCATTGATGTTTATGGCGTGGGTAAACCGCCGCGCTATCCGGCGATCGACTCGGCGGCTTTCGACGTCACCAAGCCCGCGTATCACCAACTGGTGCGAACCGCCGCCGGCGTGCTCGGCGAGCAAATGGCGGACTTGAAACTGTTCTTCCAGCCGTCACTCAAACTGGCGTTGTATCTGCTGGAGGTCAATAAGAGGGACGAAGCAGGTCGTCACGAACCGCTTGAGCTGCGGGACAATCGGGAAGCCGTTCAACGTCTGGGGAAGATCCGATGGGAACAGTTTCCGTATACGGTGATCGTTGTACCAGGAGCGGGCTCGGATCGAACTTCGTGGAGCCTGTCTCCGGCGGCCAAGCTGCGCCTCGAACTCGCCGCGCGCAGATTCAAAGCGGGAAAAGCTCCCCTGATCCTGGTCAGCGGGGGTTACGTACATCCGAATCAGACTCAGTACTGTGAGGCGCTCGAGATGAAGAAATCTCTGATCGCCGATTTCGGCGTGCCTGCGGCCGCAATCCTGGTCGACCCTCATGCTCGCCACACCACGACGAATCTGCGCAACGCTGCCCGCTTGTTATATCGCTTGGGCGTACCGTTTGAACGCAAGGCGTTGATCACGACGGACAGTTTTCAGAGCTCCTACATCGAAGGCGCGACGTTCGTCAAACGCTGCAACGATGAGCTCGGATATCAGCCACACCAGATCCTCGGACGTACTTCCGCATTCGACTTGGAATTCGTGGCCCGCGCTGAATCCCTGCAAATCGATCCGAGTGATCCCTTGGATCCGTAGTGCTATTTTGCGGAAGTTAGGTTCGGAACCAGGCTCGGATCGTACGTCGAACCCGCCGCAACCTGGACCATCGTGATCCGCACCTTAGTCGGGAAAAACTTCTCGGGGTCCGGGCGCTTGTGGGCATGGCCACTGCCGCCGCTTGCGTCTTTGATAACCAGGTCCATCTGCTTGATCCCTTCTGACCATACGATGGACTGGTTCTCCCACCATTTTGTCATCGGCACGTCCAACTCATACACCCCCGTTTCGCGGTACAGGCCAGTTCCCGTGCAGCCATAGCCGTTTCCTTGGCCTTTATTCGGGATGTAGCAAAGCGTCCACGTCGTAGCCTCACCGCCGGCCGGCTTCTCGAGGATCTCGGCGCGGATGTGGACAGTTCCATTCCGATAATCCACCGGAGCCGTCCAGTCACGCGGACGATCGGGGTTCAGCGCGGGCTCTCGGACATAGTAGTGCGACTTACTCGGCTTAGAGGTATCGGCATCCGTCTTGGTATAGCTGAAAGTGACGTCGAACAGAACAAACTGGGCCGCGGCGCCGATCGATGGCGCGACTAAAGCCAACAATGAGAGTAAGGCAGCTCGGATCATCATGTCGCGTTAAATTATAACTAACCGAATGGATACCCAGACGTCTATACATGGACATCTGAGTATGCCAAAACCCGACTCTCTCCAAGGCTCGCTGGACTTGTTGGTGTTGAAGATCCTTTCGCGACGGCCGCGGTTGCATGGGTACGCCATCATGTCAGCGATTGCGGATTCATCCGGCGACGTCCTTCGCGCCGAGGAGGGATCGCTCTATCCGGCGCTCCATCGGATGGAGGAAGCAGGATGGATTCGCGCCGAATGGATTACCAAAGATAGCGGGCGTCGCGCGCGCTTGTACGAACTAACGGCGGCGGGCAAGAAGCAGCTTGCGGCAGAGGAGTCACGCTGGCAGGCGGTGACTTCGGCCGTGAATCGGGTTCTGAGGACGGTCTGATATGTCGTTATGGTCACGCATCGCAAATGTACTTCGCGGCGATCGTTTGAGCCGCGAGATCGATGAGGAGCTCGAGTCGCATATTGAAGCAGCGATCGAGCAGGGCCGCGACCCGGCTGAAGCCCGCAGAGCGTTTGGCTCCGCACTACATCAGCGCGAAGAGAGCCGCGACATCCGGCTGCTCCCGTGGCTCGATTCGCTCCGCGCCGATACTGTTTTCGGCTGGCGGCAGATCAAAAAGAACAAAGTGGCGTCCGCCGCGGCGGTGTTGTCGCTAGCCCTGTCGATCGGAGCTTGCACATCGGCGTTCCGCCTGATCGACGCCCTCCTGCTGCGACCGTTGCCGGTAGCAGGATCGGAGCGACTCTACGTTCTTACGGTGCAGGGAATCGGTCCCTCAGGCGAATTTAGAATCAGCGACAGTTGCGAGTATCCGCTGTTTCGCCGTTTGCGCGCCGCCGTGAAGGATCAAGCCGAGTTGATCGCGATCTCGTACGCTAGCCGGACCGATATTAGCTACGCGCCGGACCAGGAGCTGGAGAAAGTTCACGGGCAGTATGTTTCCGGATGGATGTTCGGCTCCTTCGGACTCCGGCCCGCGTTAGGACGGCTGTTTACCGAAAGAGATGACGTCACGCCCGGCGCGCATCCCTACGCGGTAATTTCCTACGACTACTGGAGGCGCCGCTTCGATCGCGATCCTAAGGTAATCGGGCGGACATTCCGGATGGATAAGTACATTTTCGAGATCGTCGGCGTCGTTGAGGAGCGCTTCACCGGTACCGAGACCGGCGTTGCCGTCGACATCTTCGCGCCGACGATGATGTATGGCGGCGTCACCCGTGCGGACTGGAGCTGGTTCCGTACGTGGGCTCTATTGAAGCCAGACGCATCCGCCGAACCTGTGCGCGACAGGCTGCGTCCGCCGTTCCAAGCTTTCCAGGAAGAACGGGCGAAGGGATTTGGCGGGACCATGTCGAAACGCGGTATTGATAACTTCCTTAACCAGTCGCTACAGCTTGAGCCGGCCGGCTCAGGCCGCTCGGATTTGCAGAAAAACTATCGCCTCGCTCTTTTGGCTCTTGGTATCCTGGTCGCGCTGGTGCTGCTGATCGCCTGCGCGAACGTTGCGAACCTGATGACCGCTCAGGCGGTAGCCCGCGCCCGTGAGATGGCCTTGCGCGTTTCAATTGGCGCGGGAAGATGGCGGCTCGTGCAACTGATCCTGATAGAGAGCGCCTGGCTGGCGTTTCTCGCGGTGGCCGTCGGCGGTTTGTTCGCATGGTGGTCCGCCCCTTTCGTGGTCAACATGATTAATCCGCCCGACAACCCGGCGCGCTTATCCCTTCCTGCCGACTGGCGTGTGCTGGGCTTCGGCTCGGCGCTGGCGTTCAGCGTGACACTCCTGTTCGGCCTCGCGCCGGCGCTGCGCGTTTCGTCGGTCAAGCCGGTCAGCGCGCTCAAAGGCGGAGAAGATCCGCACGCGCGCCGCCGGTCGATGCACGCGCTGATCGCCGTCCAAGTCGCTTTCTGCTTTGTCGTGACTTTCATCGCCGGCCTGTTCGTCGCTACATTCGACCGGTTATCGAATCAGCACACGGGTTTTTCCTCCGAACGGATTCTCACACTCGATACGCTCGCGGCGCGTCGTCAACCGACGGCGTACTGGGATCAAGTAATGGAGCATCTACGGTCGGCTCCAGGAGTCGAGGCGGTCGCGCTCTCCGGATGGCCACTGCTGAGTGGGAATGGCTGGAATGGTTTCATCGTCGTTAACGGAGCGCCGCCAAGCGAGACCCTTTCCTACTTTTTGAATGTTTCGCCCGGCTGGATAGACGCAATGAAGATTCGTCTAATTGACGGTAGAGATTTCCGCGCGGGCGATTCGTTTCCCGGTGTGGCCATCGTCAACGAGGCTTTTGCCCGGCAATACTTCGGCGGCGAGAACCCGATCGGAAAATGGTTCGAAAAGACGGAGGGAAACGGCAGCCGGCCGCGCTGTCAGATCGTGGGCCTGGTGGCCGATGCGCGCTATCGCAACATGCGCGAGCCTATCACGCCGACAGCCTACGTTCCGTTCCACGGGATTGACTTGAGCGGCGCCTGGCAGCCCAGAAGCGCGGGGACGCTCATCGTTCGCACGTCCAGCTCGAATCCGGCAGCGCTAGCCTCGCTCTTGCGGCAGGAAGTGACCAGAGCTCGTCCGGAATTCCTCGTCAGCAACGTTCGCACGCAGACAGAGCTGAACCGGTCGCACACCATCCGTGAGCGATTGCTGGCAATGCTGGCGCTCTTCTTTGCGGTCGTGGCGCTTTTACTTGCCGGCGTCGGGTTGTACGGTGTGCTGGACTATTCGGTCCTGCAGCGCCGGCGCGAAATTGGCATTCGCATGGCCTTGGGCGCGCAGGCCGCCGATGTCGCGAGGCGAGTGACCGTGGATATGTTCGCAATGGTGCTGTTAGGCGCAGTCGCGGGGGTCGCGCTTGGAATAGGATCGGTGCGATACATCGAAGCGCTGCTCTATCAGGTGAAGACTACCGATGTGCGCGTGCTTGCTCTTCCAGCGCTGGCGATTCTCGCAGCGGCGCTACTGGCCGCGCTACCTGCGGTGCTTCGCGCCGTGCGAATCGATCCGGTCAAGATGCTGCGGTCGGAATGATTATTTCGATTGCGGCGGTTTAAGGGCGCTAGCGCCCCCTTCGGCGAAGGCTTTCAATCTCCCAAACTGTTGCGTGAGCACGGCGTCTACCGGGGCGGCCCAGGTGTTCATGCCCTTTGCCGCATAGCCGCTGACCGCATAGGAGAGATCCAGCTTCGTTCCCCCGGATGCGGCTGAGAGCTCAATCTTCATGTTGCCGGCCGCTCCAATGGACTGCAGCGGACCCAGCGCGCCGGTCATGCCGAGCGTCTTGCCGGGCGCCAAAAACACGACCTCCATATGGCGCACGCCGCCCCCCTTTGGAAGCTTTTCGCAGAAACATCCCATCGGTTTGGTGTCGATCATTAGATTGCGGGCGTCTCCAGAATACGTGTGCGCTGAATCCCACCAATCACCCACATTGTGAACCAGGAGGCGATAGACCTCGTCTGGTGCGGCGCTGATCAGGAGCGTCGTCTTTAGAGTGAATCCATTGGCAGACGAGTCCACGACATCGGGTCGCGCTATGCTCGGGCTCAACGCCAAAACTAAAATGGCGATTATCGGATGGACCTTCATCTGTATCGCTCCTGGTGTCACACGAAAACCGAACAGCCTAAAGGCTATTCTACAGCTAGTGCCCGTCGGACTCGGGCTATCCGCACCACCTGGTGCTGAGCGGGCTGTGGGAGCTTCCGTTCGGCCCTGGCAGACCGCTGTTCACGTCGAGCAATCCCATCGTGAAGCGAATCACCTCCGGATGGCAATTTAGCTGGATCAGCACATTCCAGACCGGCCAGGCGCTGGCGATCACCGACGCGGAACGGGTCAGCGACACGAACGCTGACAAACGCGTCTACACGGAATGGTTCGATCGCAGCCAGTTCATCGCGCGGCCCGCGTTCACTCTGAAGAGAACATCGAGCCGCATCGCGCAGTTCACCCGAATCACCGTCACGGCGCTAAACCCGCGCAACATCCAGATATCGGGCCGCATCAGCTTCTGATCGACGGCCGGTTATGGCCGATGATAGACTGGCACTGTAAGGAAGGCCCGCGAAACAGTGGCTCGATATTGGATATCCCTAATTGTGCTTTGCGCGCCAATGGTCGCGCAGCAGCCAGATACCGCATTTTTTGAGAGTAAGATCCGCCCCGTGCTCGCGGCGAAATGTTACGCGTGCCACTCATCGAATCTGAAGGCGCCGATGGCCGAGCTGGTGCTCGACACGAAGGCAGGGCTGCTAAAAGGCGGAGTCGGCGGGCCGGTAGTCGTTCCCGGAAAGCCAGCCGAAAGCCGGCTGCTCGACGCGCTGCGATACAAGGATCCGAACCTGCAGATGCCGCCGTCCGGCAAGCTCGCCGATCCGGTTATTGCGGACTTCGAGCGATGGATCGCCGGCGGCGCGCCCGATCCTCGCGTTAGCGCGGCCACTCAAACCACTGCTCCCTTGAAGGGGATGTCCGTAGAGGACGGTCGCAAATGGTGGGCGTTCCAGCCCGTGGGGCCAACGCCCTCTCCCAAGGTGAAGAACGCGGCCTGGCCGGCGACGAAGATCGATTCGTTCTTACTCGCGGCGCTGGAGAAGAAGGGGCTGAATCCTTCGCCTGCCACCGATCCGAGAACGCTCGTGCGGCGCGCTTATGTCGACCTCACCGGTTTGAAGCCCACCTACAAGGAGGTCGAGGCATTCGCCAACGACGCATCGCCCGATGCCTACTCGAGGCTGATCGAGCGCCTGATGGCTTCACCGCAATACGGCGAGCGATGGGGCAGGCACTGGCTCGATGTCGCGCGCTACGCCGAGGACAATCCGACATCCGAGGCGACTAATCCTCCGTATCCGTTTGCGTGGCGCTACCGCGATTGGGTCATCGAAGCCACCAACCGGGACATGCCCTATGACCGGTTCGTGAAGCTGCAACTGGCGGCGGACTTGATGCCCGGCGTCGCGCGCGGTGATCTCCGAGCGCTCGGGTATCTGGGCGCGGCGCCCGTCTATCATAAGGATCAGCGTCTCTCCGAAGAAGTCATCTACACATTTCTCACTGACGATTGGGACGAGCGCGTCGACGCCGTCTCGCGCGGTCTGCTCGGCATGACGGTGGCGTGCGCGCGTTGTCACGATCACAAATTTGATCCCATCCCAACCAAGGACTATTACGGCCTGGCCGGGGTCTTCGCCTCGACCATGCGGTCGGAGCGCCCGATGTTCGACGTCGATCCGAAAATCGAAACGCGCTACATGTGGGTCCGGAACCGGCTGTTCGATCTGCGCTATTCGGCGAACCTGTTGACGAACGAAGCCTCGACGGTGGAGAACTCGGCTCCGCGAGTGGCCAAATGGCAGGCGGAAATCGATAGCCTCAAAACCGAGATCGAGGCCCTGCGTGACGCACATCCTCTTCTGGTTTCGAGCCTCGAAAGATTCTGGACGCCGCCACCTCCGAGAGCGCCTCGCGAGGGCCGTCGACGGAGTGTCGCATCGACCGAACCATTCATGAATGCCGTCTACGACGCGGCGCAGTACATGGACGGAACCGACCCGCAATATACATGGGTAAACTACCGGCCCGGAGAAGCGCGCGATCTGCCGGTTCTGCGAAGCGGCAACGTCGCTGCGCCGGGCGAGATTACCCCGCGTCATTTCCTGGCCGTGCTGTCGAAGGGTGACAACGTTTTCAAGCGCGGATCGGGACGTCTGGAACTGGCGGAGAAGATCTTCACCGATGCCGCGCCGCTTACTGCCCGCGTGATGGTGAATCGCGTCTGGGGCTGGCATTTCGGCAAGCCGCTGGTGGCGACCACGAGCGATTTCGGAACGCAGGGAGAAAAGCCAACACACCCCGAGCTGCTCGATGACCTGGCCGCGCGATTTATCGCCAATGGCTGGTCGCTCAAATGGCTCCATCGCGAGATTATGCTGTCGGCGGCATACCGGCAGTCGAGCGCCTGGCGTGCGGATGCGGCGGCGCTGGATACGCCGAACGCGCTGTTGTGGCGGATGAATCCACGGAGGCTGGACATCGAGGCGTACCGCGATTCCATGCTGCGGGCGGCCGGAACACTGGACGACCGGCTCTACGGTCCTTCCGAGGATATCGGCGCCGAAGGATTCAATCGCCGCACGGTCTATGCCCGCGTCGCACGCGGCGGCTTGAGTACTCTTCTCAGGCTGTACGATTTCCCCGATCCAACGCAGACCAGTCCGGGCCGCGATCTGACCACCACGTCGCTGCAGCAGCTATTCATCATGAACAGCACGTTCATGCGGGAACAGGCGGCGGCTCTGGCGACCAGCGTCAAAGATGAAGCTGATGACGCAGCAAAAATGCGTAGTCTGTACCGTCGCATCCTTTCGCGGGATCCGAGTGCGAAAGAGCTGGACCTCGCCGTTAGCTTTCTGGCTAAGGGCACAGTCGAGCAGTATGCGCAAGTGTTGTTGTCCACCAACGAGGAGATCTTTTGGCCATGAGCAACAGGCTGTCGCGGCGCGCGATGATTCAATCTCTTTGCGGTGGCCTTGGATCGGTCGGACTTGCCGGGCTACTCGGCAGCCAGGCCGCCCAAGCAGCCGCCAAGGGCCGATACGTTGGTCCGCGGCTGCCCGCCAAGGCGAAGCACGTGATCGGACTTTTCATGGCGGGCGGTCCGTCTCACCTGGATATGTTCGACCCGAAGCCAGCGCTGCTGAAATACCAAGGGCAGCGTCCCGGTTCGGTCGACCTGCGCACGGAGCGCCAAACCGCTGGTCTATTGCCATCGCCATTCGTCTTCAAGAAGCACGGACAGGGTGGCGTCGAGCTTAGCGAGCTTCTGCCGCAGCTCTCAACGGTGATCGACGACGTCTGCGTCATCCGTTCCATGTACACGTTCAACCCGACGCACACGCCTGCGCGGAGTCTGTACCACTCCGGCAGCATCCTGGCGACGAGGCCGTCGACGGGCGCCTGGGTTTCCTACGGGCTGGGGACCGAGAACGAGAATCTGCCAGCCTTTGTCGTGCTGACACCCGGTGGCGGCGGGGGCGGCGGATCGCTGTCGCGCGCGGGCTTCCTCCCGGCCGAGCACCAGGGGATTTCCTTCAGTGATTCGGAAATCGAGCCGGAGAAGATGATTCCCGACCTTCGGAACAAATGGTTGGACCCAGACGCGCAACGGCGGCAACTCGACGCGCTGCAGACGCTGAACCGCTCCTACAGCGAGTCGTTCGGCGCAGACGAATTTCTCGAAGGTCGCATTCAATCGATGGAAGCGGCTTACCGGATGCAGTTCGAGGCGCTCGACGTCTTCGATATCCGCAAAGAACCGGAGGCGATCCGGACCGAGTACGGCAAAACTCCTTTCGCCAGTGGATGTTTGCTCGCCCGGCGCCTGGTGGAGCGCGGCGTCCGCTACATCCATATCAATTATGGAGCCGGGCAGGTGTGGGACGACCACAAGGAAGTCGACAAGAACCTGCGCGAACGCTGTCCTGATATGGATCAGGCCACCGCCGCGCTCATTCGCGATTTGAAGCGACGCGGCCTGCTGGATGAAACCCTCATCGTCTGGGGCGGGGAATTCGGGCGCACTCCGGTGTCGGAGAGCGGTACCGGCAGGGATCACAATCCATACGGCTTCACCATGTGGATGGCAGGTGGCGGTGTCAAGGGCGGAATGGCCTATGGATCGACGGACGAGTTCGGATTCAAAGCCGTTGAGAACCGCGTCTCGATTCACGACCTGCACGCGACCATTCTGAACCAGCTTGGTATGGATCACACGGCGCTGACCTACCGCTATGCCGGACGCGATTTTCGGCTGACTGATGTCTTCGGTGACGTCGTGAAGGATATTTTGGCGTGAACTTGCTGACTATTCTACTGATGAGCGCGGCCGCGCTGACCCCGGAGGAGAAAGCCGCGGGATGGATACTGCTATTCGACGGCGCGTCCATGAAGGGGTGGGTCGATCCGCGACAAAAGAACCCGCCGGGGGACAGTTGGACCATCGAGGACGGTTGTCTCAAAGCGACGTCAAAGCCGCGCATCCGGGAGGACCTTTTCAGCCGGCAAACCTTCCGCGATTTCGAGCTTGTGTTTGAATGGCGTATCAGTCCCGCCGGTAACAGCGGCGTAAAGTACCGGATACAGGACCACTTCGTCGTGCTGCCGCGCGCAGAGGGCGAGCGATTTGAAGAGAGCGTGCAGCGGTCGTTGCAGCGCCGGCCGAAACAGCGATCCGTGGGCCAAGGTGAAGACTACGTAGTCGGATTCGAGTATCAGATTGTCGATGACGCCGGAAATGCCGATGCCAAGACGAGTCCGAAGCACATGACGGGCGCTCTATACGATATGGTTGCTCCGGCTGCCGCGGCCCCGAAGGCCCTCGGTCAGTTCAACCAGTCACGCATCATCGTGAATGGAAACCACGTCGAGCATTGGTTGAACGGAGTGAAGGTAGTGGACTCCTCGCTCGACTCGCCGGAAGCGATGGCAGGGGTGCAGAAGCGCTGGTCGATCGCGCCCGCCGTACTTGAAATGTTATCCAAGCAGCCGCGGAAGGATTGTCCAATCTCGCTCCAAAATCACAACGATGAAGCGTGGTTCCGCGGTATCAAGATACGGCGACTGAACTCAAAGTAACACCTGCACAACTGTGGAACAAGCTTTACCTTGTTCGTTAGAAAAGCGCAAACCTGACGAATAAACCCGCAAGCGCGCCGCCGATAAGCGGGCCAATAACCGGAACCAGCGAGTAGCTCC
>Ga0075421_100005904_pt1 | contig 14861 bp, 14 predicted proteins | sample SoiMetdeltSBSDD5_FD_75292 | JGI IMG/M metagenome (GOLD analysis project Ga0075421, IMG submission 75292) | Bulk soil microbial communities from a Populus tree surrounding site in Tennessee, USA - Soil MetaG P. deltoides SBSDD5 | ecosystem: Environmental > Terrestrial > Soil > Tree plantation...
CTGGGCCTCCTCCACGAACGGCCCAGCACCGAGCGCGGTCGACGGGCGCGTGCGGGCGCCCCCGATCCGGTCTGGCGGCAGATGCGCGGTCCCCGTCGGAATGCTGACCGTGAACGTGCTGCCGTGGTCGGGCACGCTCTCGGCTCGGATCGAGCCGCCGTGCAGCCGGACCAGCTCCTGGACCAGGGCGAGGCCGATACCCGTCCCCTCGTGCGTACGGCCGCGCGCGCCGCGCACCCGATGGAAGCGCTCGAAGAGATGCGGGATCTCGGCGGCGGGAATCCCCGTTCCCGTATCGCGGACGACGAGCTCCACACGATCGCCCTCCGGCGACGAGAGCCGCACCTCGATCTCGCCCTCGAGCGTGAACTTGAAGGCGTTGGACAGGAGGTTCAGGACGATCTTCTCCCACATGTCCCGATCGACGTAGACGGCGGGCGTGGTCGGGCAGTGCACGCGCAGGCGCAACCCGGCTTTCTCGATGGCGGAGCGAAAGTTACTGGCGAGCTCGGCGGTGAACGGGCCGAGATCGGTTGGCTCGTACACGGCCTGGACGCGGCCGGCTTCGATGCGGGAGAAATCGAGCAGCGTGTTCACGAGCTTCAGCAGGCGCAGGCTGTTGCGGTGGGCGCTTTCGAGCTGCGCGCGGTGCTCGCGCGCGAGCGGGTGCTGAGCATCGAGCAAGAGGTCTTCGATTGGCCCCAGCATGAGCGTGAGCGGCGTGCGGAACTCGTGGCTCACGTTCGAGAAAAACGTCGTCTTCGCCCGATCGAGCTCGGCCAGGGCCTGGGCTCGTCGGCGCTCTTCGTCGTACGCGCGCACGCCAGTCAGCGCGCTCGACACGTGGCTGGCCACCAGATCGAAGAAATCGCGGTAGTGGCCGCTGAGCTCGTGGTGTCGGCTGACGCCGCACACCAGGAATCCCGCCGGCTGGACTCCCGCCAGCAGAGGCAGAACCAGCGCGCGGTCCGGCGAGGCCGTGGGGGGCAGCGCCGACACGAATGCGTCCGGTGTCGTCTCGGTCGCCGTGCGCGGTCGGAGCACCTCCGAGGCCGGCGTCGTCGAGGTCAGATCGATCTCCTTCACCGCCGCCATGGCGTCGAGCGAGACCCCGGCGACGTCCACGAGCCGCGCCACGCCACCGGCGTCGTCGAGGAGGAACAGCAGCGCGAACGGGACGTCGGCCGGGTTCTGCGCGAGCACGGCCGCCGCCTGGCGGCATACCTCCTCACTCGACATGAAGGCGCGCTCGCCGGCGAGCTCGCGCAGGGTCCGAAGGCGGCGCTCACCCACCACACGGCCCGTCGTCTCACTGACGATGCAGAACACGCCGCCGACCCGACCGGATTCGTCGCGCACGGGATCGTACGAGACGTCGAAGTACGTCTCCTCGAGGTAGTGATGACGCTCGAGATAGAAGGGGTGGTCCTTCGCCCAGAACGCTTCGCCGGTCCGCATGACGCCCTCGAACAGCGGCTGCAAGACATCCCAGACTTCGCGCCAGCATTCGCGCGCCGGCCGGCCGAGCGCCCACGGATGCTTGCCGCCGAACACCGGCCGGTACGCGTCGTTGTAGAGCGTGATGAAGTCCGGGCCCCAGAACAGAACGATCTGGGCCTTCGAGGGCAGCAAGATGCTGACGGCGGAGCGGAGGCTTTGCGGCCACTGCGACGCCGGCCCGAGCGGTGTCGCCGCCCAGTCGAGCGAGCGCATGCGCGCGCCCATCTCGCCGCCGCCCGCGAGAAAATCAGTCGACGCCGACACGGGATCTCCAGGCAAAGTCGAAGTTGAGTCGTGCATGACCAAGACGTAAAGTCGCCGCGGCGGCGACGGATTCACTCATTTCGGGTGTTGATTGGCGTGACCGATGGCGAGCGAAATGGTACAGCACCGCCTACACGACAACCACAAATCTGAGGCTTCGGTGGGAAATCATTTTCCTACGTATCGTTCTCGCCAGCGGCGGCTCGATGCTGAAGCCGCACGGGCGCACACTCATCTCAGCCGCGCGAGCCATGTGCGAGAGCGCCACGCGCCAGAGAACAGGCGATCGACCCTGCCCCCCAGAGCCATCGGCCGCTCGGCCGTCGCCGTTCGGCACTGTGGAGACCTCTCGGCGTCGAACAGCATGAGCACAGGAGCTGCCCATGAGGACCGTTGAACGCGGGATCCACTACCCGCTCGGCGCCACGCCGACGGCTGGCGGCACCAACTTCGCGCTCTACTCGCAGGCGGCGACCGCGGTGTCCTTGGCGCTGTTCGATCGCGCCGATGGAGTGCCGACCGACGTCATTCCGCTCGCGGGGCCCACCAAGCGGGTCTGGCACGCCTACGTCAAAGACATCGGCCCAGGACAGCTCTACGGCTACCGCGTGCAAGGCGAGCACCGGCCCGAGAGCGGCCATCGCTTCAACGACGCGAAGGTGTTGCTCGACCCCTACGCCAAAGCGGTCACGGGCAAGTTCCGGAACACCGACAACATCCTGCTCGCGTACGACCCCAACAGCGAGGCCCGCGACCTCTCGCTCGATCGCCGCGACAACGCCGCGGTGGTGCCGAAGGGCATCGTGATCGACGACGCGTTCGACTGGCAGGGCGACGTCTCGCCGCACGTGCCGCTGGAAGAGCTGATCGTGTACGAGGTCCACCTCAAGGGATTCACCGCGCACCGCTCCTCGGGCGTCGCGCACCCGGGAACGTATCTGGGGTTCATCGAGAAGATCCCGCACCTCACGCGCCTGGGCGTCAATGCGGTGGAACTGCTGCCGATCCACGAGTTCTACGTCGACGACTTCCTGGTCGCGCGTGGGCTGACCAACTATTGGGGCTACAACACGATCGGCTTCTTCGCGCCGGAATCCTCCTACGCCGCCGGGCGCGCGCCGGGCGCCCAGGTGGCCGAATTCAAAACCCTGGTGCGCGCGCTCCACCGCGCGGGCCTCAAGGTGATCCTCGACGTCGTCTACAACCACACCGGCGAAGGCAACGAGCTCGGTCCGACCGTGTCGTTCCGGGGCATCGACAACGCGTCGTACTACTCGCTCACCGGCCCGCACCACGCGCCGGGCCGCTATTACATGAACTACACCGGCACCGGCAATAGCCTGAACTTCGACAGTCCGGCCGTGATCCGTCTCGTGATGGACTCGCTGCGCTACTGGGTTCAGGAGATGCACGTCGACGGGTTCCGCTTCGACCTCGCGTCGGTGCTCGGCCGAACGGCTGGCGGCGCGTTCGCGTCGTCGGCGGCGTTCTTCGACGCGGTCGGGCAAGATCCGGTGCTCGCCCGCGCCATCCTGATCGCCGAGCCCTGGGACATCGGCACCTACCAGGTCGGCAACTTCCCAATCGAGTGGAGCGAGTGGAACGGGCGCTTCCGTGACACGATCCGGCGCTTCGTCAAGGGCGACGCTGGCCAGGTGCCGGAGCTCGCGCGGCGGATGACCGGCTCCGCCGACCTCTATGGTGACGACGGGCGCTCGGCGTTCAACGGCGTGAACTTCGTCACCTGCCACGACGGCTTCACGATGTACGACCTCGTCGCCTACAACGGCAAGCACAACGAGGCGAACGGCGAGGACAACCGCGACGGCGCCGACGACAACAACTCGTGGAACTGCGGCGCCGAGGGCGAGACCGATGATCCGAGCGTCCGGGCGCTCCGGAACCGGCTCGCCCGCAACCATGCCTGCGCGCTGCTCTTCGCCGCCGGCACGCCGATGATCCTCGGGGGCGACGAATTCCTGCGAACGCAGCGCGGCAACAACAACGCCTACTGCCAGGACAACGAGATCAGCTGGTTCGACTGGGGCGCGGCTGAGCGGAATGCCGACATGCAGACCTTCTTCCGCAAGCTCATCGCGCTGACGCGACGCTTCCCCATTCTGCAACGCCGAAGCTTCTTGCTCGGCAATGACTTCGATGCCGACCGGATCGCCGACGTCACCTGGTTCGGCACGGACCTCGGTCCCCCGAACTGGCACGACCCCGAGCTACGCACGTTGTGCTACCAGCTCGACGGCGGCGAGGAGCCGAGCGCCGGACGCGACCACCTGCTGTTCGTCATCCTCAACGCGCACTGGGATCCCAGGACCATCACACTGCCGAAGCCTCTGCCGGGCACACGGTGGTACCGCGTCGTCGATACGAGCCTGGCCGCGGGTGAGGACTGCGTCGAGGCCGGCCGCGAAGTGCTGCTCGAGCCTCCCGACTACTACATCGCCAACGGGCGCAGCACCATCCTCTTGCTCGGCTGGTAATCAGTCGACGGCATCGCCCTTGCCCGGGGGCCACCGGGGAGGGCGAGCGATGGACGAGAAACAGGACGACTTCGTCGGACGGCACCTCATCGTCGACGCGTCGACATACACGCGGCGCAATCTCAGCTCCACCGACACGGTCTTCGCCCTGTTCGAGGCGCTCAACCGCAACCTGGACATGACGGCCGTGTTGCCCCCGATCGTCTGCCGCTACCCTTTCGCCAACGACGAGATCGCGGCGTTCTGCGACGACATCGAGCGCGAGCTGACGGCGAAGGCGAAGGATCTGAGCCTCACGCCGGTGACCCTCATGCGGCAGTTCCTCAGACGGCGGCAGCTCGAAGAGAGCGGCGTCACGGGCGTAAGCATCTGGGCGGAGTCGCACGCGGCCATCCACACCTGGGACGAGGACAACTATTACGCGTTCGATGCGTTCAGCTGCCGGGATTTCCGCCCCAAGGACGCCCTGCGTCTGCTCCTGACCCACTTCGATATCGAGGTGCTGAACTGCGTGAATCTGTTCCGGTTCCAGCGCTCGATCCCGCGCGTGTCGAACTTTCAGGTGAACGCCAACTGGGAAGTCCTCGTCGACGGCCGGGTCGTCGGCGAGCTGGACAGTGTCGACTTCGGCGACGTCTGCGGCCGGGTCAGCGAACCGCGCGCCACGACGCCTGGCGCAGCGGCGGCCTAAGCGCGATCAGAGGCTCGGCACGGTGGCGGCTCAGAGAGCGGTGGTCCCCGCTGCGGCGGCCGCCAATGGGCTCCGCTCGAGTGCGGCCGGAAGAAATCGCAGGTCGACGATGCTCTCGACCGCCAGTGGCATGGTCACGGCGCCCAGGCGCTGCTGCAGCTCGATGACCTTTCGGAGACCCGCCATGTCGATCTGACAGTCCACGCGCAGGTGCGGCAACTCACGTGCAATGGCGTGGCGGGCGGTATCCGGCTCGAGCGCCCAACACCGACAGTAGAGGGCCGCCCACTCGTCGATGTGCTCGACCGCGTACCGGGCCGACCGCTCGTAGCCACGAAGCAGTGCGCGGATCGTGTCGCCATCGGAGCGGATAAAGTCTTCGCGCGCGACGAGGACGATCCACTGGAACTCCGGCAAGTACGGCTCCTCGTACGCCGCCGCCCAGACGCGAAGCGTCCCGTCGCACTCGCCGGTCGACACGTTGGGCTCCGACACCACGCAGGCGTCAATCGCTCCCTGCTTCATGAACGGGATGATGTGCGCGTAGTCGCCCCCGAGCGGCACCCATTCGATGTCCGTGTCTGGGTCAAGGCCCTCACGCAAGAAGATCGCACGGCCGAACCACTCATCGCAGCTACCGCGAGACAGAAGACCGAGGCGCTTGCCCCTCAGGGCCCGGAAGTCGGGGATGTCGCTGCGGACGCCCAAATAGAGGTGCGCCTTACGCCGCATCGCGCCGCCGACGATCTTGAACCGAGCGCCGCGACTCATCGCAGTGATTGCTGGCGGTGAGCCTATCTCGCCGACGTGGAGCTCGCCGCGGTCATACGCGGCGGCGAGCGGCGGCCCGCCGAACACCGTGCGCATCGAGAGGTCCAGGCCCTCATCCGCAAAGAAGCCCTTCTCGATTCCAAGCCGCACCGTGATGCCAGCCTTGTCCGTGGGGACGCCATATTCGAGCGCACGCAACTGCGGCATTGAGACTCTCCCTGTCAGGACCTTCGCCTTTCGGACATGCGCCAGGGAGACTGACTATAGGCGATCAGAGACCGCGCCGCACCCGATAGTCGACGTTGTCCTTGACCCACTTCCAGAGGCGGCCCTGATTCGGCAGGTCGGTGTCCGGGCTCATCTGCGCGCGCCAGCCCTTCATCACGTCGTACTCGACGGCCCAGAAGCGCACCCGGTCGCGCTTGACCAGCTTGCGCCAGTTGTCGCCGACCTTGGGGCTCGCGTAGACGAGGCGCACGGTGACGTTCTTCGAGAGGTAGTCGAGCGGGCTCAGATCGATGTGCTCGTACGAGGCCGGCGTGCCGGACTTGATCGTTCCGCCGCGCACGTCGGGCACGCCGTCGCTGACCACCAGCACGGTGATCGGCGCCAGCATGAGATTGCGCTCCTTCACGGTGCGCGCGATCTGCTCGAAGAACACGTTGAAGTCCGTGAGGGTGTCGGTGGGCGGGAACCACTTCTTCAGATCTGCCTCGATCTGCGGGACGTCCTTGTTGTTGAACTCGTGGATCGGATGGAACGACTTCGGCTCCCGATTGTCCTTGCCGCCGATGGCCGTCACGAACAGATCGCGCGGCTTCGCGAGGCCGCCGAGCTCGTGCAGATGACCGTAGATGTAGTGGGCGGTGAACGTGAGGGCATCGTCATAGGCGGCGCGGAAGGAACCGCTGGTGTCGATGCCGACGAAGAGTGTCGACCGCGGGGCCTTGGTGTTGTTGTCCTCCGCCGCCGCCGCCGAAACCGCGGCGGCGACGGTGATGAACACGGCGAGGACGAGGCGAGCGGCGCGCGTGCGCCCCCGGCGACTCATAGTGTCGTCGCCTGCGGCTTCCGCGCGCGCGGCTGCATGTGCAGCGTCTGGAGGATCTCCCACGTCTGCGTGACCTCACTGCCGTTCTTGAACGGCAGCGAGAACACCTGCCGCGAGGCGACGAGGACCATCCCGAAATTCAGCGCCGCCGCCGCGATCTGCAGCACCGGCAGCACCAGATAGTCGACGAGCTCTTCGCCCTTGGCGTGGAGCCACTCGATCTCCTGCTTCAGCTCCGCCACCGGCTGCCGCCACCACGGCGGTGGCTCCGGGGCGCCGGTGGCCGGGCGCGGGTGCGCGTCGTCGACCATCGGCCTGCGCGAGATGAACGCCAGCAGCGGCGGCGTTCCGTACTGGCCGAACAGGAACCACGTCATGCCGCGGATGCCGACCCAGCCGAACGCCGACAACGACAGCGTGACCCCCAGGCCCATCTTCACGCCCGTCTGCTGCGCGATCCACGGCGTCAACGCGTCGATGAGCTCGCGGTACAGGAACATGACTTCGAAGAACATCACGAAGATCTCCACCGCGACCATCTGCACGATGAACTTCCACTCCCGCTTCTTCACGGCGTCCATCAGCGTCTGCACGCACGCGAAGCTGCCCATGATGAGCAGCAGCAGGAAGAAGTACAGGATGGGGCCGGTGTAGCGCGCGGTCGACTCCCCGCCGACGAGGTCGGCCAGCAGCTCGGTCACCGTCGGCATCAGCGTGTAGCTGAAGATGGCGGCTTCGAGCACGCACCAGAAGACGAGCATGACGAACGCGACCCAGGGCACGCCCGGCGTGAAGTAGCTCTGCGTCATCCGTCCGGTCATCGTGAAGGGCATCAGCGCGATCTGCCTGATGACCTCGAGCAGCAGCTTGGCCACGAACGTGCTGAACGCCACCGCCCAGCCGAGCGCCACCCCGACGAAGCGGAACATGCCGACCCAGTAGAGCCACACGGCGCGCACGGCGTCCCACCACGTCAGCATCATCGTCGGGATGAACTGCGCGCGTCCCGAGCGGAAGAGCAGCGTGTAGAGGGACAGCTGCGTGCACCACACCGCCGAGATCGCGAGCAATGCCGGAAACAGGAGGAAGGTGAACTTCGCGACGACGAGCCACGCGGGCCCCGGCGCGAAGAAGAAGTCCCACAGCATGTGCTGCAGCTTCGGGATCCACGCGAGCGGTGCGATCAGCACCTCGGCCTGCTGACGCCAGGGCTCCGGAATGCGCTGAATCAGCTCGAACATTGACCCCTCCTTGCGCCCGGGCATGGCGCGGGCGCCTATCGCGTAGCAAGCCGCCGGCCTAATCCGTAAAACGCTGATTCGGCGACGGTCCCGACCTTTAGCCGGTGGGCTGCTTGGCACAGCAGGGAGAGAATCTGGCACGCGCGCGAAGCCGCGCGCGCGGTGCCTCCGCGGTTAGCGGTCGCTCAGGATGATCGGCAGGCCGCTCTTGTCGCCGAGGACGACGAGCTTGGCGTTGGGGCTCTTGGACAGCTCGTGCGCGACCTCGATGGCCTTCCACTTCAAGAGCTCGGCGCTGATCCCGCGCGCGACGATCGACTGGAAGTCGGCGATGCCCTGCGCCTCCACGCGCTTGCGCTCGGCCTCCTGGCGCTCGCGGTCGAGCACGAAGCGCATCCGCTGCGCCTGCTGCTCGGCCTGCAATTTTTCCTGGATGGCGGCCGTCAGCAGCGGCGGCAGCGTGACGGAGCGCAGCAGGACCTGTTCGGCCTCGATGCCGCGCGGACTGAGCGCGGCGCGCACGTGCTTGTACATGTTCTGCGCGACAACCTCGCGCGAGGCCGAGTAGAGGAACTTCGCCTCGTATTCAGCGGTCACGTCGCGGATGATCGAGCGCAGCTGCGGGTCGATGACCACGCCCTCGAAGTGCCGGCCGATGGTCTTGTAGACGCGGGCGGCGGCCTCGGGCTGAAGCCGAAACAAGAGTGACACGTCGAGGTTGACGATGAGCCCCTCGGAGGTCGGCACCGCCGCCGTCTCCTTCATCTCGCGCGTCTGCACGCTGAACTTGACGACGCGCGTCCCCGGCACGATCACGTTGATGCCAGGCGACAGGATCCGGTCGGAGACACGGCCGAAGAAGTCCTGCACGCCGACGTGACCCGCGGGAACGACGCTCGTCGAGAGATAGATGAGCACCAGCGCGAGCAGCACCACGCCGATGCGGAGGCGGCCGAGCACGCTCAGAAGCCAACCCATGAAGCGATCATAAGCGGGCGGATCGCTACAGCTTCAGCTTTTCGGCCGGGACGGGATGAGCGGCCGCCGGGCAGCGATCAGGGCGCCGAGCAAGCGCCGAACATCAGAAACCCCCCGACCGGAGAGAGGACGGCTCCGGACATCGCGCCGGTGTCCTCGGCGACGTTCAGCCCCCACGCGCGGCCGAGCGTCTGCACCTCTTCGCCGTGGATCATGAGGTGTCCCGCGCCGCGACCGTAGGCCGTGATGCGCGCGGTTCGCCCGGTGGCCGAGCCGCTGATGAGACGGTTGCCGACGTCGACCGTCACGACGGACGGCAGACTGACGGTCTGCGCGGTCCCACGCGTGCACATCGCCGCTTCGTGACACACAAACACCGTCTCGATTGCGCACTTCATCGGGGTGGAGCCATCATACGGCGCGGCGGCGACAGCCACGCCGACCGTTCCCAACAGCGCGGCAGCGATCACCAGGGTTTTCACACGCATCCTCCCAGCCCATGTGATCCCATATCGCGGGCTCGGCCCCAGAGCCGTCAGGCCTTTCGCCGACGCCGTTCGGCACTGTAGGCGCCGTTGCGCCTGCGCCACGGTCGCCCTAGGGGGCATTGCGATGCGGAAGAAGCGGTGCGCGCTGGTAGTCGTGCTTGCGTTGCTCGCTGTATGTGAGGCGGCCGCGCAGACCGTTCCGGCAGCGGAGGAGGCGACGGGCGTCGTCGCGCGGGTGGACGAGCGGCAGAAGGTCGTCGTGTTCGACGACGGACGGATGGTCCGCGTCACGCCCGCCACCATCATCCTGGTCGGCGGCACTCCGGCCACGCTCGGCTCTCTGAAGCCGGGGGCGAGGGTTGCCATACGTTCCGGAGAAGGGGTGATGTTCAGCAACGGGCAGTACGTCGCCGTCGGCGACGCACTGCCCGCAGGCGCGCCGCGGGGCGTTTACACGCGGACGTTCGGCCGGGTGAAGGACATCGATCGCGACGGCGACGTGAAGATCCAAACGCAGTCGGGCACGTTCCACGTGAAGGTCTCTCCCGACGCGGCCCGCACGTTGAAGAATGGCGACACCGTCACGGTCGACGTCGTCATCACTCCGCCCGCTCCGACGGTGCGTTGATGCGGGATCGGCACTGCAGCGTGGTGAGCCGCCGTGCGCGAACGCGCGTGGGTATCGTGTCGGCCTTGCTGTGCGTGCTCTCGGGCTGCGCTGTCCAGCCACACCTGATGCCACCGCCGGCAGTCTTCAAGGACGAGCGTCTCGACTTCGCACGCACGCTGCCCGTCGAACTGCGCTCGCCGCGCCTACCCGTCTTCTATGCGACGGCGCGGGCTCCGGCCAAGGCGGGCGCGCCCGGGCATTACACCAACGCCCTCGGTGACGGCGTGCGCCTCGGCGTCGCCGACGTGCATCTCGGCGAGCCGGACTGGAGCTGGCAGGATCTCGTCGCCTCCGACCGGACCACCACCGTTCGGAAGCTGCGCCCGGGTGCCGTGCAAGGCGTCGAGGAGCTCGGCATGCTCGGCGACGCCGACCAGCGGTTCCTGGCCGAGCTCGATGCGCAGCTGCGTCGGGGAAGAAACCGCGAGCTCGTGCTCTACGTCCACGGCTACCGCGTCACCTTCGACGAGGTCACCGTGCAGATGGGCTCGTTCGCACACTATCTCGGCCACGGAACGATGGTCACGTTCCAGTGGCCGACCGGGCTGAATTTCTGGAACTACGTCACGGATTGCCCGCGCGCGGAGCGCCACATCCCGGACATCGAGCGCCTCATCGCGCTGCTCGCGAAGTCGTCGGCCGAGACCATCAACGTCATGGCCTATAGCTGCGGCTCGCCGCTCCTCGCCGCGGCGCTCGTGCGGCTGCGCAACCGCCATTCCGCGCAAGGGCACGCGGACCTCGTGACGCACTACCGCCTTGGCAACGTCATCTTCGTCGCCTCGGACGTCGATCTCAAGACGTTCGCCCGCGAGCACGTTCGGCCGAGCCTCGACCTCGCTCAGCAGCTGATCGTCTATGTCTCGCGTAACGATCGCGCGCTCGGCTTTTCGAGCCTGGTCGCCGGCGCATCGCGCCTGGGCAAGCCCGACATCGACGACCTGACGCCTCGAGAATTGGACCGCCTCGCCGCCGATCCCCGGCTGCAGGTCGTCGACGTCTCCGACGTGCGCGGGGTCCACGAGATGGGGGGCGGCATGAAGGGCCACGGCTACTGGTACGCCAACGACTGGATCTCCACCGACGTGACGCTCTCGCTGCGGCATCCGATTCCGCCGCAGCGGCGCTGCCTCGTGCGCAAGCCGGGCACGCGGGCGGTGTGGCGGATTCCGGACGACTATCCCGCGTGCGTCGCGGACCGGCTGCTCGCGGCGTTTCCCGAGCTACGCCGCTCACGGTGACGGTCTTGCCCCGCATGGTCTCGCGCCTGCCCGACTACGAATTCGAGCGACGGCTCTCGCCCCGCCTGCTCGATGTCTTGATTCGCGCGGGTCTGATCGCGCTGTTGGCGGTGCTCTGCTACCAGGTGTTCGCCCCCTTCCTTCCACTCTTGGCGTGGGCGGTCATTCTGGCCGTGACCATGTATCCGCTGCACCAGTGGCTCGCGCGGAAGCTCCGTGGGCGACAAGGCCTCGCCGCGGTCATCGTCGTCCTCGGCGGCGTCCTGCTCATCATCGCGCCGACGGCGTTGCTGATGGATTCGTTCGGAAGCTCCGTGTACCAGTTCATCACAGCCGTGCAGTCCAACACGCTGGACATCCCGGCTCCACGCGAGCGTGTTCGGGAGTGGCCATTCGTCGGTGAACGGGTCTACGACGCGTGGTCCCAGGCGCATACGGACCTGCCGGGGCTCGTCGACAGCCTGCAGCCGAAGATCGGCGAGCTCGCGAGGAAAGCGCTGGCCATGGTCGCGAGCATCGGCATCGGACTGCTGAAGTTCGTCGCCTCCTTCGTGATCGCCGGCATCCTGATGGCCTACGGCGAGGCGGGCACCCGCGGCAGTCGCGCGATCTTCGATCGGATCATCGGTCTCGAGCGAGGCGCCGCGTTCGCACGACTGTCGACGGCGACCTTGCGAACCGTCGCGCAGGGCGTCCTCGGCATCGCGTTCGTTCAGGCGACGCTGGTCGGCCTCGCGCTGCTGATCGCCGGCGTGCCCTATGCCGGCGTGTGGGCGGCGATCACGCTCGTGTTGAGCGTTGCCCAGGTACCCGCGCTCATCGTGACGGTGCCGGCCATCATCTATATCTGGTCGAGCGGCCACTACGGCAGCGGCGCCGCCATCACGCATACGATCGTCTTATTGATCGCCGGGATGGTCGACAACGTGCTGAAGCCGCTGCTGCTGGGCCGCGGCGTCGACGCGCCGATGCCGGTGATTCTGCTCGGGGCTCTCGGCGGCCTGGCCACCGGCGGCATCCTCGGGATGTTCGTGGGGGCGACGCTGCTGGCGATCGCCTACCAGATCTTCATGGGCTGGATCGGCAGCGATCCCGACGCGGCGGCGGCGGTGGGGACGGACGACTCGCCGCAAGCGCCCTGAGCCATCGGCGGCCTATTCCGAGTCCCGCATCGCCGCGTCGACCAGCGCATCCATCATCCAGCGCACGACGGCCTCGGTCTCCCGGTCGGTCGCGCCGCAGATGTCCTTGCAGATGTCCTTGAGGATGTTCCCGCCGCCGCGGACGCTCACCGCGACCTCGAGGCGCGACGCACCAACGGTCAGATCATCCTGCTCGCCTGACCCTCGGCGCGTCGTCCACCGTCACGCCGAACGAGCCGAACGACGCGAGATTTCCTTGGCCGTCTCGAGTGTCTCGTCCTCCCGCTTCGCGCGTAGGGCCAGCGAGCCGAGGGTGACGATCCCGAGCAGTCGCTCGCTCTCGTCGACAACCGGAAGGCGCCCGACCTGGTGCTCGGCCATACGGTCCATCGCCTCCTGGAGATCCCAGTCCGGTCGCGCGCAGACGACATTGCTCGTGTGACACTCTGCGACGCGGGTCGACCTCGGATCGCTCCCACGCGCCATCGCGCGGATCACCAGGTCGCGATCGGTGATGACACCCCGGACCCGACCGTTCTCGATGACCGGCAAGACACCCACGTTCGCCTGGCGCATCTTCTCGGCCGCCTCCGTGAGAGGCGCCGAGGCGTCGATCGCGGTGACCGATTGCACCATGACATCCTTGACCTTCTTGCCACGCAGCCATCCGCCGGCCCGTCGAGCGCGGGCGATCATGAGCGCAGCCCCCGCCGCGGCGGCGAGCCACATGAGCGGAGTGCCGCCTCGGTTCCCGACGGCGGAGCTCTGGAATGTCCTGCGAGAATTTGCGCGTTGCCGAATACTTCGCAGTGCCCGCTGGGCCGTGTTCATCGTTGATCTCCCCTCTGTATCGCGATCATCAGGCAAAGCTTCGGCGTCGGTACAGCGAGGGGAATGCCACTCAGAGTTGCTTGCGTGCTTGCAAGAAATACTCGCGAGGCGTATTGACGCTGGCAGTGGCAACCACAACTGAGCCTCACATCGCCCGGCCGCGCTGGCGCGCCTGGCTGCACGAAATCATCTTCGAGGCCGACACGCGCGGCGGTCGTGCCTTCGACGTCGGCCTGAAGCCAGCTCCTGTTCCACGCGATGCGCGCGAGCGGCCGCAAGATCACGGTGTTCCTGGGAGTGGTCGTGACCGTCGTCCCGCTCATGTACCTCATCGAAGGCGAGGAGCACGGATTCACGTCGATCCCGACCAGCATGTACTGGGCGGTGGTCACGATGACGACGGTCGGCTACGGCGACATCGCGCCGCGGACACCGCTCGGCCAATTTCTGGCGGCGCTGCTGATGATTCTCGGGTACGGCATCATCGCGGTGCCGACCGGCATCGTCACCGTGGAGCTCGCCAACGCCGGCCGCGCGGTCTCACGGCAGGCCTGCCCGTCGTGTGGCGCCGAGGGTCACGCCATCGACGCCCGTCACTGCAAGTACTGCGGCGCGCGCCTCTAACGGGCCGTCAGGCCGGCGGGTTCGCGAGCGTGTCGGCGACCAGACGATCCAGATCCGGCATATTGAACGGCTTCAAGACATAGCTGGCCGCGCCGTTCCGGAGCGTCTCGTCCGCGAGGCCGACGTTGTCGTTGCCGGTCATCATAATGACCGCGATCGTCGGATCGATCCGTCTGATCTCCTTCAGGAGATGAATCCCCCGCATCCCGGGCAGCATGATGTCGAGCAAGGCAAGATCCGGACGCTGCCGCCGCACGATGGCCAGGGCCTCGCCGCCGTTGACCGCGATATCCACGGCGTAGGCGTGCTTGAACCAGTCACTGAGCAGCTGGACGATGCGCTGGTCATCGTCGACGATCAGGAGGCGGGCCATGGCCGCATCCTAGCCTCGAATCGGCCGATCCCCCCATCAGGGGTTTCCTGATGCTCCGGGCCCCACTAGGACCTTGGTCGTAGGGCGGTCTCCCCTTGGCTCTGCTACATTGGCGCGCCATGCGCTCTCGCTGGCGCCCGCGCACATGGCGCTTGCCAGTGCTACTCCTCGGCGCTTGCCTCGGCGCCGTCCCGGTCGCGCACGCCGCGTCCGAGCACAAATCCGTGCTCATCCTCTTGCCCGGGAAGCCGGGCTTGCCGGCTGCGACGGCGATCGCGTCCGCCATCCGAGACGTGCTGAACACGGAGTGGGAGTTCCGGGTCAGCATCGAGATGGAGCACGTCGACGTCGCTCGCTTCGCGTCGCGCGAAGAAGAAGATCGGCGACTCCGCACGATCTACGGCTCGAAGTATCGAGGCGAGCGCTTCGACGTGATCGTGGCGGCGCTCCCCGAGCCGTTTCAGTTCGTCCTTCGCACGCGTGACGAGCTGTGGCCGGGAA
>Ga0075421_100005906_pt1 | contig 14860 bp, 14 predicted proteins | sample SoiMetdeltSBSDD5_FD_75292 | JGI IMG/M metagenome (GOLD analysis project Ga0075421, IMG submission 75292) | Bulk soil microbial communities from a Populus tree surrounding site in Tennessee, USA - Soil MetaG P. deltoides SBSDD5 | ecosystem: Environmental > Terrestrial > Soil > Tree plantation...
AACTCGTTCAGATAGCCAAAGCCGGAGAAGAAGCGCCCGCCCTTGAGCGTGAAGCCGGAAGTCAGGGCGAGCGTCCGAAAGAAGGCCTCTTCGACCTCAATCTCGTCCTCCGGAGTCATCGCGAATGTGAGGCTTCCCATAAAGTAAGGATCGATGTTCGCGGAGAGCGTGAGCTCAGACTCGCCGAGGCTGAAGCTTCGGTCGCCGGGTCCGATCTCGTCACCCCCCGGCAGAAAGCCCGCGATCCGGTAGGTCGCCGGATCCTCCGACAGGTTCGCGTAGCTGCCGCCCAGGATCGCGGACATTGCGGGGTTGAAGGCCGTCGCCGTTGACGGCTGTCCACCCGGAGCGGCATCGATTCCCGACGGCACGGCCGAGACTGCGGGCGCAGGGGCTGCCGCCGCGGCCGCGGATTCGAGTTGACCGATTCGTGCTTCGAGCGCGGCGACACGCGCATCGTAGTCCGACTTCAGTGCGTCGAGCTCGTTGCGGAGCGCGGCCGTGTCATCGGCCGCGGATCCGGCGGCCGGGTACGTCGCGCACGCCAGCGCCGCGACGGCAAACAATGCAAAGGACCCTTTCATGGGAGCCTCCTCTCAAAGCCAACTGCAGCAGGCCGCGATCAGCGGCCGAAAACCATCGACTGGCTGCTACTGGCGGGGAGGCGCGCGGGACCGGAACGCGCGTGGTACGGCTCGCGCGACGAGCGAGACGATCGCGCTTACGACAAGGAACGCGACGACGGACGGTGGAAGGACGGACATCGTCCCCGGACCGCCCGCCATCGAAAAGATGGTCGAGAACGACAGGCAGGCGTCGCAGAGCTGCGAGTGCAGCCCGGAGTGATTCTGCCGCTCACCCGCATGCCCGGATGCATGCAGCAGCGCACCGGTCTGGACCAGGAACAGGGCCAGGCCCAGGGCGATGCACGGCAGCAGTCTTGGTGTGCGCGACAACGGGTGATCGTCCGGAAGAACAACCGCGATTGTCGGCCGAAGCCGCGACGACGGCAACCAGGGCGACGTGCTTGACATGCCGCACTCGGGAGTCATCCTGCACGCGTCCAACGATGCGAAGGTTTCTGGTGCGTTTCTACATCGAACTCCGGCGTCGAAAGGTGATCCAGACGGCGGTCCTGTACGCGGTCTCCGCGTGGGTGCTGCTGCAGGTCGCGGAGCTGCTGCTCGACATGCTGGAAGTCCCGCCCTGGGGACTGAAGCTCGTCTTCGCGCTGCTGCTGCTCGGATTTCCGCTCGCGCTGCTCCTCTCCTGGGTCAACCAGATCACGCCTGAGGGCGTCCGCCGGGAGGATGCCGGGCCCGTTGTGTCGCGCGGGCTGCCGCCAGCAGGCGCGTTCTCGCCGCAGGACGCCGCGGAGCCGCCGGCTCAGCTTCCCGACACGCCCGGCGAGGACCGCTCGATCGCCGTGCTGCCGTTCGCCAACCTGAGCGAGGACAAGGCGAACGAGCACTTCGCGGACGGCCTGTCCGAGGAGCTCTTGAACCTGCTGTCGCGCCTGCCGGGCTTGCGCGTCGTGGCGCGCACGTCGTCGTTCTCGTTCAAGGGCCGGGCAGCAGGCGCGGACGAGATCGCTCGCGAGCTCAAGGTCACACATCTTCTCGAAGGCAGCGTGCGTCGCTCGGGCTCGCGGGTGCGTATCTCCGCGCAGCTCATCCGCGCGACCGACAGCTCGCACGTCTGGTCGCGCAGCTTCGATCGCGATCTCAGCGACATCTTCGCTGTCCAGGACGAGATCGCGGGCGCGGTCGCCGGCGAGCTTGCGCTCCAGCTGATCAGCCGTTCGCCTCCCAAGGCCCGCCCCACGGATCCACGCGCGTACGCCCTCTATCTGGAGGGTCGGCACTATTTCTCGCTGCTGTCGGCGAGCGGCTTCGAGCAGGCCATCCCGGCGCTCGAGGGCGCGCTCGCGATCGATCCGCGCTTCGGCCCTGCCTGGGCGACGCTCGGGGCGCTCTACTGGGGCCAGGCGAACAACTCGCTCATTCCGTACGAGGAAGGCGCGCGCCGGGCGCGCCAAGCGTCGGAGAAGGCGCTGTCGCTCGATCCGGAGCAGGCCGAGCCGCTATCGCTGCTCGGCCTTCTCGACGTGATCGAGCAGCGCGACGCCGCCCTCGGTCTGCGGCGCATCGCGCGCGCGCTCGAGCTCGAGCCGCACAATCAACGTGTCCTGTCACGGGCGTCGAACGTAGCGCGAATGCGGGGACGGACCGACGAGGCGATCCGCTACGCCGAACAGGCGCTGCGCGCGGACCCATTGAGCCCGAACGCCCACGCGGTGCTGGGGCTCTCCTACTACTATGCCGGCCGGCTCGACGATGCAGAGGCGATGCGACGCAGGCTGCTGACCTTGAGCCCGGGCTGGCTCAGCGGCCACTACTACCTGGGGCGCATCCTGCTCGAACGCGGCGACACGCGCGCCGCCCTTGCGGCGATGGAACAGGAGCCGAGCGCGATGTGGCGCCTTACGGGGCTTGCGCTCGTGCAACACGCGCTCGGCAACCGCGCTGCGTCGGACGCGGCGATCGAGGAACTGCGCAAGGAAGATCCGGTCGGCATCGCCTACCAGTTCGCGGAGATCTACGCCTATCGGGGTGAGATCGATTCGGCGTTCGAATGGCTCGAGCGCGCCGAGGCGACGCACGACAGCGGGCTCAGCGATGCAATCACGAACCCGGTAATGCGCAACCTGCACGCCGACCCGCGCTGGGCGGCGTTCATGGCGCGACTCAGGTTGGATTGACGGGCGGCGCGGCGGGAGTCGGGAGTTCCAACTCGCCCTTCGTTTCGAAGCGCACGGAGTTGAACGTCGACCCGTTCAGCTTGCCGGTGAGCGCATAGCTCACCTTGTCGATGCCCTTGTCACGGCCGCCCATCATGCCGAGCGCGCCGCGCACCATGCTCATCGCGGAAGCCGTCACCGGCACACTGATCACCGACTCGCCGAACCGCGGCACGCTGCCGCTCTCGTCGCTCACCCCGGTAGCGAACGTATTGCCCTGTACGTCGATCTTGACCGATACGCCGTTGTAGTTGACCGGCACGTCGTTCGGATTCTGGACGCGAAGCTTCACCAGCATGCGAAGCTCCATGCCCTGCCCCTGCATGGGCTCGATGCCGGCGACGCTCACCTGGAGCGGATCCGTGCGCTGCAGGCTCGCGCACGCGCCCGCCACGATCGCGGCCGCGATGACGAGTGCAGTGCTGAACCGGCGTGTCATTGCCATCCCAACCTCCCTGGCGTCGACACGACGCGATATGGAGCGGGTGATGGGAATCGAACCCACGTTAGCAGCTTGGGAAGCTGCAGTTCTACCATTGAACTACACCCGCGCCGGCCCGGTGATTCTAGAGGCGGAGCGCGAGCGTCCACAACCGTCCGATGCTCCGCGCCGGCGCCTGAAGGACGTCGCGGCGGAGATCCGGCACGGATCAGCGACCGCCCGCGGCGATCCAGCGTTCGACCTGGTCCTCGAGCACCGCGAGCGGCATTGCTCCCTGGCCGAGCACCTCGTCGTGAAAGCGACGAAGGTCGAACCGGGCACCCAGCGCCGTCTCCGCGTGGCGGCGCAGCGCGAGCAGCCGCTGCTCGCCCACCTTGTACGCGAGCGCCTGCCCGGGCCAGGCGATGTAGCGGTCGACCTCGAACTGGATCTCCGTATCCGCGAGCGCGCTGTTGTCCCGCAGGCACGCGACCGCCTGGTCGCGCGACCAGCCCATCGCATGCATACCGGTATCGATGACCAGCCGGCACGCGCGCCACATCTCGAGCGACAGCCGGCCGAAGCGCTCGTACGCGTCGCGGTAGATGCTCATGTCCTCGCCGAGTTTCTCGGAATACAGACCCCAGCCCTCTACGTACGCCGTGACGTCGTCGTTGCGGCGGAACTCCGGCACGCCGGTCAGTTCCTGGCTGAGCGCGATCTGCAGGTGATGACCCGGCACGCCCTCGTGCAGCACCCAGGCCGGCAACCCGTAGGTCGGCATCTTCTCCGCCATCCACGGCTTGTAGACCACCATGCCGGCGATGCCCTGCTCCGGGCTCCCAGGCAGGTACCCGTTCGCGCTGCTCTCGAGACCGGCCGGCATGGCTCGCACGCCGTACGTGAGGCGCGGCAGGTGACCGACGATGCGCGCCACGGCCTCGTCGGCGCGCTTGGCGATCTCGCTCGCCTTCTCCCCATAGCGCGCCGCGTCCACGTAGAAGCGCGGAGCGCTGCGCAGGAACGCGAGGAACTCGGCAAACGATCCCGAAAAGCCCGCTTCCTTCATCACCTTGTCCATCGCCGCGCGGATCCGTGCCACCTCCACGAGCCCGAGCGCGTGCACTTCGGCCGGCGTCATCGCGGTCGTCGTGTGACGCCGCACGAGATAGGCGTAGTACCTCTCGCCGTCGGGGAGACTCGATGCGGCGATCCCGGGCCGCGCCGCGGACAGGTACTCCTGCTCGAGAAAACGCAGCAGCGTGCGCTGCGCGGGTTTGACCTGCCCCTCGATCGTCTCGAGCGCACGCGCATGCAGGCGTGCGCGCCGATCCGCGGGAAACCCCGCCGGAAACGTCGCGAAGGGCGCGAGCAGCGGGCTCTCCGCCGACGACTGCTCCGACTGCGCGAGCAGGTCCGCGATCGCGCGCTCGACGGTCATCCGCGGCTGGGTGAAACCGGTACGGGCGCCGCGGGCCATGTTCGCGGTCTCGGTCGCGTAGTACGCGGGGAGCGCCACGAGCCGCGCAAGCCACGCCTCGGCATCGTCCTCGGTGGCGAGCGTAGTGCCGAGCGCGCCGTAGTCGGCCGTCGTATAGAAGCCGTCGCCGCTGATGAACGGGATGCGCTCCTCGTCGAAGGCGAGACCGGCCAGCGCAACGTCGACCCGGTCGGTGATGAGCGCGTGGTTGAGCGCATCGCTCTGGGACAGCTTCGCCGCATCCAGCGCGGCCAGGCGATCGCGGAATCCGAGCAGTCGGCGCCTCCGCTCCTCAACCGCCGCCGGCGAGTTGTCCGGCCAGCGCCGGAGCGCCTCTCGGTCGCCGCGTTGACCTGCGCGCACCGGATCCAGGATGCGCATGTGCGCATCGAAGTCACGGACGATGGACGCCATGTCGTCGGCGGTGGCCACGATCGGGACGCAGAGTGCGAGACCGACGAGTAGCGCGCGCACTTTTCGTCCCGAGCGGACCAATTCTCCGTTCCTCACCTTGCCTCCCGCGGATGTGCGCACGTTTACCGGTCGAGCCGTGCGAGCAGCGCACGTTCCTGGTCGGGTGTCGGCCATCCTTCGGCCCGGGCGCGCCGGTCTTCCGGCTGCGCGCGCCACCAGTCGAGTGTCGCCACGGCGGTCTCTGCCAGCGGTCGGTGACGCAGACCCTCCGCGCGAGCGGTACCGCCCTCGAAGTATCGCGGCCGGCGCGAGCTCGATACGAGCGGCAGCTCGATCTTCATCTCCTCGAGCAGCGCTGCCGTCGGCCAGTGGACGCGAACGGGCGCCGGGGACTGCTTCGCGAGCACGTCGATCACTTCGCTCCAGCTCGTGCGCGACGCGGGCCCGACGGCGTTGAAGATGCCGCCCCGGTCGCGCTCCGCGAGGTCGATGATCCATGGGGACAGGTCGCGGACGTCGACCCATTGCAGCGCCCGATCGCGCTCGGGCGGGCCGAGCACGTCGCCGCCGCGCGCCAGCCGGTCGACCCAGTAGGTGAAGCGATCGGTGTCGTCGCCGGGGCCGACGATGAATCCCGGACGCACGACGGTTGCGGCTTCCCCCTGGATCGCGCGAACGTCACGATCGCAGTCCGCCTTGAGTGGCCCGTAGTTCGCCCAGCTCATCTCCTCGGTAGCGCCCGGGCTCTTCAGGAGCGGCGTCGACTCGTCGACTCGGTCCCCGGCGGCGGGATCGTACACCGAGACTGTGGACACGAAGAGGTAACGGCCGACGCGACCCTTGAGCAGCTCCGCCGAGTCGCGCACGTGCCGCGGGATGTACCCGGAATTGTCGATCACAGCGTCCCAGCGCCGGCGGCCCGCAAGCGCCTCGAGACCCGCATCGATCCTCGAATCGCGGTTGCCGATCAGCGCCTCGACGCGATCGCCGTAAATCCCCGCGCCGGTCACACCGCGGTTGAACATCGTGACGCGATGACCACGAGCAAGCGCGTACTCAATCTGGTGCGGCCCGAGAAACCCCGTGCCGCCCAGGACGAGCAGGTCGAGCTTCCTTGGCGCGGGAACCACCGCTTTGGCGTCCGCCGCGTGCGCGATCCCCGTTGCGAGCCTCTGCATTGCGATCAGCACCACTGCACGTTGGATCAGCGAACGTCTCGTCGTCATCGGCGGCCTGCCCGGGTCCTGTGGATGCTCGGCTGGCAGATTATTCACCAGAGCCTATAAGGCTTACACGCTCTTGCGCCCGGCAGGGATGCTGTCCTTCCTCACTACGCGATGGCACGAAATCTGCTGCGCGTCATACGGTCATCCAGGGAGCACGTGCCATGCCGGACAAGGAGACGATACGCAGGAGCAAGCGCGACAAGCGCCAGGGCAAATCCCCTTCCACCCAGGCTGGAGAGTTCGTCCGCGAGGAGATTCATCACATCCGCGAGGGCAAGCACGGCGCAAAGTCTGCGAAACAGGCGATCGCGATCGGTCTCTCCAAGGCGCGACGCGCCGGTGTTGACCTGCCGCCGCCCGGGAAGGGTGAGGCTTCCGAAGAGACCCGCAGGAGCGCAAAGCGCGATTATGCGCGCGGCCATGGTGCGCGGACACGCAGCCGGCCGACGGCGAAACGCAAGCGCGCTAGCGCTCGCGCACTGAGGCGAGAGGGGCACGCCGCCGGGTCGCACCAGGCACTCGCGCGACAGGCGCGGTCCGCGGCGCGGCGCCGCACGCGGAAGGAGCGTTCCGCCGCAGCACGCAAGGCTGCGCGCACCAAGGGCAGCGCCGTGCGCAGGGCGGCGGCGAGAAAGGCCGCTCGCACCCGCGCGAGGGGATGAGACCTGCGCGGACGCCGATGACGACGCGCAGGCCGTCGATGCGCCGCGCCAAGCGCCCAGGGCCGGCGGGGCGGGCGCTCCCTCTCTGGGCCATAGCCGGCGTACCGCTCACCGCAGCTTCTCGATGAATCCCCTGCGTCGGGAAACGCTCACCCGCTCGAGCCCGAGCCAGCCGGCGAGCCGCGCAAGCTCGGGGCGCAAGGCGGACGCCACACGGTCAGGATCCGCATCGTCCTCGCAGTGCGCGCGCAGGACTCGAAGGGTCTCCTTCGGGCGGTCCGACTTGAGATCGACGCGTGCGACCAGGCGATCGCCGAGCAGGAAGGGCAGCACGTAGTAGCCGTGCTCGCGTCGCTTCGCGGGGGTATAGATCTCGATCCGGTAGCGGAATCCGAACAAGCGCTCGGTGCGCTGCCTCTCCCAGACGAGCGAATCGAATGGAGACAGCAGCGCCCGTGCGTTGACGCGGCCCGGATCACTGGCGGCAGGATCGAGGTACGCCTGCTCGCGCCAGCCCGCAACCGCAACCGGGCGCAACGTACCGTCCTCGACGAGCTCGGCGATGCGCGCCCGCGCGTCCGCGGTCGCGAGGCGGAAGTAATCGCGCAGGTCGCGCTCGGTCGCGATACCGAGCGCGCGGATCGCGATTGCGAGCAGGCGACGCTGCGCTTCCTCGGGTGGCGGCGTCGGAGCTGCGATCACCGCGGGAGGCATCGCCCGCTCGGTGAGGTCGTAGACGCGCTCGAATCGTCGCCGGCTGTGTGTCGTAATCTGGCCCGTCCAGAACAACCACTCGAGCGCGATCTTGCCTTCGCTCCAGCCCCACCAGCCTCCGCGGCGACGACCAGCACCTTCGAGCTCGGACACGCCGATCGGTCCCCGCGCCCGGATCTCCGCGAGCACCGCCTCGCAGAGCGTCGCGCGTTCCCGGCCCAGCCGCGCCACGCTGCCCCAGACGCCCACGCCCGCGCGCGCGCGCTCCATGCGCCAGCGCAGCAGCGGCTGCAGCTCGACGGGGAGGAGCGAAGCCTCGTGGCCCCAGTATTCGAAGAGCGCACGACCGCGCTCCGTGTACGCGGCCCGATCGAGCAGCGCAGGATCGTACGTTCCGAGGCGGGAGTACGCGGGCAGGTAGTGCGATCGCACCAGGACGTTGACCGAATCGAGCTGGACGAGCCCGAGTCGGCGCACCGTGGCGACGACATCGCCCTCGCCCGGCGGTGAGCGCGGCCGCGGTGCTCCGAATCCCTGCGCTGCGAGTGCGATTCGGCGGGCTTCCGCCGCCGAGACAGAGGCGGCGGTGCGCGGCGCGGCCGTTCGCCTTGACCTGGCCGGCTTCGCCCGGTCTCGGCCCGTCACGGTCTCAGCGAGAAGCGCGACTCCAGCTCGCCTGGCAGGTTGCGTATGCGGAAGGCGAACGCGACCCTGAGCGCGCCGATCACGATCGCCCACGAGGCGATCAGGTACACGATAGTGAGGCTGCCCGCCGCCGGCCGCGCGACCACGAGGATGCCGAACAGGACCGAGAGCGCTCCGGTCAGGTAGAGGATCCACTCGCGCGAGGTCGCCTTGCGCACGCGGTAGCCCAGCATCACGAGGAATACGCCGAGCAGGATCGCCTGCAGGGCGACAATGTACACAAAGGCCAGCATGCTCACCGGCGGATTCATCAGCGCATAGGCGCCGACACCGACGCCGAGGATGCCGATCAGCAGCATCACCCACCAGCCGTCCTTTTCGCGGTTCTGGATCGCGCCCAGGATGTTGAACGCACCGTCGACCAGGATCGCGGCGGCAAAGAAAATCGCCAGCACCAGGAGCGCGATGCCGGGATTGACGAATGCCAGGATGCCGAACAGGAGCGAAGCCAGGCCGCCGATCAGGAATACCCACCACGTCCGCCGGCAGAGCGCCCTTGCGTCGGCAGCGATCGCTCCGGCCAGTCCACTGGTTTGTGCCACTGCAGTCTCCCCTGCGCGACGACGCGCCTTATCATTGGACGAGCGAATTGCGGAATCTACGCCCTTGCCGCGAGTGACACCACCGGCCGACGAGACAGGTGCTGCGCCGCGACCGCCGCGCACCGTGCGCAGTTTCGTCCCCCGCGCCGGGCGGATGACGCGCGGTCAGGAACGGGCATGGCGCGAGCTCTGGCCTGGACTCGGCATCGAGGCGTCGGACTCGATGCTGGACCTGGATGCAATCTTCGGCCGCAGCGCGCGTCGCACGGTCGAGATCGGATTCGGCAACGGCGAGACGCTCGTCGCGCAGGCGGCAGCGCGCCCGGCAGAGGACTTCCTCGGGATCGAGGTGCATCGCCCGGGGGTTGGTCACCTGATGCTGCGCTGCGAAGAACTTGCAGTGCGGAACCTGCGCATCATCTCCCGGGATGCGGTCGATGCGTTCGAGCGGCAACTGCCGCCCGGCTCCGTCGACGAGGTGCTGCTCTACTTCCCCGATCCCTGGCCGAAGAAACGGCATCACAAGCGCCGTCTCATACAGGACGAATTCGTAAGCCTTCTCGCGTCGCGATTGCGCAGCGACGGCATGCTCCGCCTCGCGACCGACTGGCAGCCCTATGCGGACTGGATGCTCGAGACACTCGGCCGCTGCCCGTCGCTTCGGAACGAGTCCGCCGACGGCGCCTGGTCACCGCGACCCGCGAGTCGCCCGCCAACGCGGTTCGAGCTGCGCGGCCAGCGGCTCGGCCATGAGGTGCGTGATCTCACGTTCCGCAGGGTGTGATCCTAGGCCGCCAGCGCCTCGCGGATCCCGTCCAGGACGAACTGCGCCGCGAGCGCTGCGAGCAGCACGCCGAGCAGGCGACTCAGCACTGCGCCGCCGGTCACACCGATCACGCGCATCACCGGCCCGGTGGCGAGCGCCGCCGCGAGCGTGATCGCGAGTACGAGCAGGATCACCGCGATCCGCCCGAAGAACTGGGGCGAGCCCACGGGCACACCCGCGAATGCGAGCAGGATGGTCGCGAGCGCTCCCGGTCCCGCGATCAATGGAAACGCGAGCGGGAAGACCGAGATGTCCTCACGTGCCTGCGCCTCGGCCTGCTCTCCCGGCGTCGTGGTTCGCACACCCGACGGCCGGGCGAAGACCATCTCGATCGCGAGCAGGAACAGCAGCACGCCGCCACCGACCTTGAAGGCCTCGACGCTGATACCGAGCAGCTCGATGAGCCGCGTTCCTGCGGTGGCAAAAACGAGACACACGATCGCAGCGATGGCGACCGCCTTGGACGCCATGCGTCGCCGGTGCGCATCGTCGGTTCCCTGGGTCAGGCCGGCCAGGACTGGCAGCAGCGACAGCGGCTCGACCACGACGAGCAGCACTACGAAGAATTTTACGAGATCGTCGAACATCACGACCACACGCAATGCGCGACTTGCGATCTTCGCGCGGCAGGTCTACAAGTAAGACTGAACAGAAGGCACCAAGGGGCAGCAGGATACAGCGCGACTTCGCTAGAGAGGGGAGAGGCAATGGCAAACCCGGCACCCGTCATCGGCAGCTGGTACAGGAAGCGCGGTGGCGAAACCTTCGAGGTAGTGGCGATCGATGCGAAGGATCGCACGATCGAGATCCAGTATTTCGACGGTGCTGTAGAGGAACTCGAGCTCGAGGACTGGGTCGAGGACGAGCTCGAGCTCACCGAAGCCCCTGAGGACTGGACGGGCTCCGTCGATGTCGAGCCCGAGGACTACGAGAACGAAGTCGAGAGCCAGCCGAGCGAAACCCGTCTCTGGGCGGATCCGCTGCAGTACGTCGATCGAGGCGAGATATCGGGCTATTCCGAGATCGAGCTGCCCGAGACGCCCGACGAGCTCGAGCGTTACTGACCCCTCGCGCACGAGCGGGCCAGGTCTGCGGGCTCAATCAGGTCCACGTCGTCGGCGACGAGTACGTAGCCGCGCTCGATGCGAAGCTCGATCGGGCGCAGACGCGCTCCCGGGCACGGGCCCGCGAGACAAAGACCGCTCTCGATCTCGAACAGCGCGCCGTGCGATGAGCACTGGATCAGCGGCGCGTCCGGCGCAAGGAAGGCGTGCGGGCGCAGGTTGAGCGCATGCCCGGCGTGCGGACAGTGATTGACATAGGCGCGAATCTCCGCGCCGCGACGGGCCACGAAGCCCCGGAGCGGCCAGTCGCCGCGACCCATCGTGAAACCCCGGGCGCCGGGATCGTCGAGCTCGGAGAGCGCGCAGATCACGCGCTCGATATCGATCTCGCGCTCAGTCACTACGCCCACCCGTGAGACCCCGATAGGCGGCGTCGAGCAGCGCGCCGTCGGCATCCTGGGAGAGCTCCCAGAACATGACGCCGCCGAGCCCGCGCTCGCGGGCATACGCCGCCTTGAGCGCGATCGACCGAGGATCGTCGTAGCTCACGAAGCTGCGCGAGGTCGCGTTCCAGAGCCAGGGCGCCTCCGCGATCTCGTCCCAGTAATGCACGTATCCGCCTCGATCGACGTAGCTTGCGTGCAGCTCCGCGTAGGCGTGATCGCCGCCGTAGCGCTCGTAGCGCTGGTTGCGCCCGAGCTCGGCCGCCGACACGCCCTCGAAGCGACGCCCGTAGAAGGCGACGCCGAGGACGAGCTTGTGCGCCGGCACGCCGGCCTCGAGATGCTGCTTCACCGATGCGTCCGCCCAGCGGCTCGAATCGGGCGCGGTCGCGGCGCGATAGAGCCCCGCATGGTGCCCGGTGGTCGGCGTCAGGCTGTTATAGAAGTCGTAGGCCATGACGTTGATCCAGTCGAGCTCGCGGTGCAACAGGTCCATCTCGACATGGTCGAAGTACTCGCGGTCGGCCGAGGCGATCGTGAGAAGGTAGCCGTCGCCCGCGGTGCGGTCGTCGGCGCGCGACTGCGCATCCAGCCGCGCGCGCATCGCCGCGAGCAGCAGCGTGAAGTTCCGCCTGTCCTCAGGGCGCGCGCGTATGCCGGCCCTGCTCTGGCCGGGGTACTCCCAGTCGAGATCGATTCCGTCCGCGGCGTGCGACCGCATGAGCTCCACCGCGCTGTCGACGAATCGCACGCGTGACTCGTTGGTGAGGGCCGCATCGGAGAATCCTTCCGCGCCCCAGCCGCCTACGGAGATCAGTACCTTCAAACGGGGGGCGGTGCGCTTCTGCGCCACGATCCCGTCGAGGCGCACCGGGGAAGCCGCATCGGGCAGCACAACACGTCCACCGGCGTCGATCCGCGCGAACGCGAAATTCACGTGCGTGATCCGCGAGGTGTCGATCGCAACAGGCGGCGACCAGCCGGTCACGTAGGCGATGAGCTTCGGCCGCAGCGTCGTGTCGACAGGCGGTGACGTGTCGCCAGCGGGCTCCGACATGGCGACCGAGCAGGCGAGCGTCGCGACGGCGGCCGCGGCCGCGCGGATCACGCGCGCTGCGGAATGCCGGGACGCCGCCGCGACTCTCGCATGACGAACCACAGGAGCACCAGGGCGGGCAGGCCGAGGAAGGAGGTGTAGACGAAGAACCAGGGGTAGCCGACCTGGTCGACGACGAAGCCCGACCCGCCCATCAGGATCTTGCCCGGCAACGCGTAGGCCGAGGAAAAGAGCGCGTACTGCGTCGCCGTGTATGCCGGACTCGTGAGGCTCGAGAGGTAGGCGATGAGCGCCGTGCCGGCGACGCCCATCGCCAGGTTGTCCGCGCTCACCACGATCGCGAGCCACGCGAGGCTGGGACTCCCGGTCCAGGCGAGAGTCATGAACATCAGATTGGACGCGATCACCAGGATGCTGCCGAGCACCAGCGAGCGGACCAGGCCGATCCGCGCGACCATGGCACCGCCGATCAGGACACCTGCAATCATGGAGAACAGTCCGAAGCCCTTGGCAACCGCCGCGATTTCCTTGAGCGAGTAGCCGACGTCCAGGTAAAACGGGTTCGCCATCACGCCCGAGGTGAAGTCTGTCAGGCGGTAGGACGCAGCGAAGGCGAGGATGAGGACCGCGAGCCTCGTGCCGTAGCGCGTGAGGAAGTCGACGAACGGGCAGATGACTGCGCCGGTGAACCATGCACCCAGGTCCTTCAGCGACGCCGACAGGTGCGCATTGCGTGCGAGCCAGTCGACGACGCGCTGTTCCTGGGCCATCGAGCCGGCCGACACAGCGGGAGTCGGCTCACGGATGACGAGCGTCGTCACGATCCCGATCACCGCAAGCACGCCCATGACGGCATAGGCCGTACCAAAGTGCTGCTCGGCGGCGATCCACAGCGCGCCGGCGCTGCCGACTACGACTGCGACGCGGTACCCGAGCTGGTAGGCGCCGGCCATGACGCCCTGCAGCTCCCGCGGCGCGGACTCTATGCGCCATGCGTCGAGCGCGATGTCCTGCGTCGCGGAGGAGAACGCGACCAGAAGCGCGAACCCGGCGAGCGTGCCGAGGTGTCCAACCGGTGTGAGCTGGGCGATCTGCAGGAGTCCGGCCGCGATGCCGAACTGGCCGAGCAGCAACCAGCTGCGGCGGCGACCGAAGACGCGGGTGAGTACGGGCAGCCGCAGCCGATCGACCACTGGCGCCCAGAAGAACTTCAAGGTGTAGGCGAGACCAACCCACGACAGCATGCCGATGGTAGTGCGGTCGATGCCGTCCAGCTTCAGCCAGGCCGACATCGTCGAGAACACGAGCATGAATGGCAGACCGGCGGAGAACCCGAGGAACAGCATCGCGAGCACGCGCGGTCGCCGGTACTCGGCAATGGCGCGACCCCAGCCGCGCCACCACGGCTCGCGCTCCTGCACGGCCGGCAGTTCGGTAGTGTCGACTACGCTCACAGGTCGTAGTCGATCGTGAGGGGCGCGTGATCTGAGAAGCGCTGCGCCTTGTGAATGTCGACGGCCAGCACGCTGCCCTCGAGACCGGGACTCAGCACGTGATAGTCGATCCGCCAGCCCACGTTCTTCGCCCACGCCTGGCCGCGGTTCGACCACCAGGTGTAGTGGTCGGGCTCGGCGTTGCGCTCGCGGAAGGCGTCGACGTAACGCACCTCACCGAAGAGCTCATCGAGCCACGCCCGTTCCTCGGGGAGGAAGCCGGAGTTCTTCCGGTTGGACCGCCAGTTGCGCAGATCGATCTCCTTGTGGGCGATGTTCCAGTCTCCGCAAAGGATGAAATCGCGCCGCTTGCGCTTGAGCGATCGCAGATAGGGCATGAACTCGGCCATGAAGCGGAACTTCGCGCGTTGTCGCTCCTCGCTCGAGGAGCCCGATGGAAGGTAGACCGAAACGACGGAGAGATCCTTGAACCGGGCCTCGATATAGCGGCCCTCCGCGTCGAACTCACGCGAGCCGAAGCCCCTGATCACGGCCTGCGGCTTGACCCGGGTGTAGATCGCCACGCCGCTGTAGCCCTTCTTCGAGGCGTCGAAGTAATAGCTGTGGTAGCCCGGCGGCCGGAAATGCGCGTCGCCGAGCTGGTCGACCTGAGCCTTGGTCTCCTGCACGCAGACGACGTCGGCGTCCTGCTTCGGCAGCCACTCGAACAGGCCCCTGCGCGCCGCCGAGCGGATGCCGTTCGCGTTGAGCGTGACGATGCGCATGGACGCGAAGTATAAAGGACGCATGCACGAGCCCGACTTCATCCGGCTCTGTCTCGAGCTCGGCGTGCTGCGCTTCGGCGATTTCCGGCTCAAGTCCGGTCGCCAGAGCCCGTACTTCTTCAACGCGGGGCTCTTCAACACAGGCCGCGCGATCGCCGCGCTGGGCCGTCACTATGCGCGCGCGGCCGCGCTCTCGGGCCTCGCCTTCGACATGCTCTTCGGGCCAGCGTACAAGGGCATACCGCTCGTCGCCGCGACCGCCGCGGCGCTCGCGCTCCACGAGTCCCG
>Ga0075421_100005911_pt1 | contig 14855 bp, 15 predicted proteins | sample SoiMetdeltSBSDD5_FD_75292 | JGI IMG/M metagenome (GOLD analysis project Ga0075421, IMG submission 75292) | Bulk soil microbial communities from a Populus tree surrounding site in Tennessee, USA - Soil MetaG P. deltoides SBSDD5 | ecosystem: Environmental > Terrestrial > Soil > Tree plantation...
GAACAGGCAGAGCACCCCCTCGTCGCCGGCGCGGGTGAGCCGGGGGAGGTCGGTGGGGTGTCCGTCGGGCGGGTCGGGGTCCAGCTTGAAGTCGCCGCTGTGCACCAGCGTCCCCGCGGGCGTGCTGATCAGGTAGCCGTAGGCGTCCGGCACCGAGTGGCAGACGCGCACCGCCTCCACGGTGAAGAGGTCGGACAGGCGCTGCGGCTCCCCCGGGCCGATGGAGCGGAACTCGGCCGGGATGGCGGCCTCGTCCACCCGCGCGCGCCCCACGCCCACGGTGAACGGCGACCCCAGCACCGGCGCCCGCACGTCGCGCAGCAGGTGCTGGAGCGCACCCACGTGGTCCTCGTGCGCGTGGGTGAGCAGCACCGCCTTCAGGCGGTGGGCCTGGGACCGCACGTAGGCGAAGTCCGGCACCAGGTAGTCCACGCCGAACAGCGGCGAGTCGGGGAAGAGCAGCCCGGCGTCGACGAGGATCATCTCGTCGCCCAGCTCGATCAGCATCGAGTTGAGGCCGATCTCCCCCAGCCCGCCCAGCGGGATGACGCGCAGCGGGGTCGTCACTTCGCCTCGTTCTGCCCGCCGGCCGGCCAGGGCTGCCTGCCGAGCTTCGCCATGCCCGAGCAGCGCGAGCAGATCGCGCCGCTGGAGTCCTTGACCACCGCGGAGGCGAAGATGGTGGACGCGCCGGCGCGGTCGATCCGGCCCTCGGCGATGAACCAGTCGCCCTTCACCGGCTGTTCGAAGGTGATGTTGAGCTGCATGGTGGCGGAGCGGCGGGTGGGGTCGACCAGCGCCGGGGTGGTGCCGATCACGAAGTCGAACAGCGCCGCCAGCATGCCGCCGTTGATCGCGTCGGTGCCCATGCCGCCGCGGTGGAAGGGGAGCACCGGGTCCACCCGGACCAGCACGCGGTCCGCCGGCTCCGGGAAGGAGAGGGTGGCGGAGAGGCTGGCCGCGATGTGGCTCTCGTTGAAGCCGCGGGCGTAGCGGTCCAGCGCCTCGCGGGAAGGCGGGGCGCCGGCGGGGGCCTCCGTGGTCTGTTCGGGCATCGGCCGATCCTAGCTGCAACGGCGGTCGGGACCACGCTAAGACCACCTCAGCCTTGGAAGAGCCCGGCCTCCTCGACGACCTCAACCCTCCGCAGCGCGACGCGGTGCTGCACGGGGAGGGCCCGCTGCTGGTGCTGGCCGGCGCCGGCTCCGGGAAGACGCGGGTGCTGGTGAGGCGGATCGCCAGCCTCATCCTCAAGCGGGGGGTGAAGCCCTGGAACGTGCTGGCGGTGACCTTCACCAACAAGGCGGCGCGCGAGATGCGCCACCGGGTGGAGCGGCTGGGCGTCCCGGTGAGCGCGGCCGAGGTGATGACCTTCCACTCCTGGTCCGCCCGCATGCTGCACATCGAGGCGGAGAACGTGGGCTACGAGCCCAACTTCGTCATCTACGACGACGCGGACCAGCTCTCCGTGGTGAGGCGCGCGCTGGCCGAGGTGCAGGTGGACTCCGCGCTCACCCCCAGGGAGGCGCTCCACCGGATCGACCAGCAGAAGAACCAGGGCCGGCTGCCGCAGGAGATGCACGTGGCGGAAGGGGACTACCAGGCGGCCACCGTGCGGCGCGTCTACGCCCGCTACCAGGAGCTATTGCGCGCCTCCAACGCGATGGACTTCGGCGACCTGCTGCTGCACCTGGTGGAGCTGTTCCGCACCAACGCGGAGGTGCTGGCCAGGTGGCGCCGCCGCTACCACCACGTGCTGGTGGACGAGTTCCAGGACACCAACCCGGTGCAGTACCAGCTGCTGCGGCTGCTGGCGCCGCCCCCGTCCAACCTGGTGGTGGTGGGCGACGACGACCAGTCCATCTACCGCTGGCGCGGGGCGGAGGTGGACAACATCCTGGGCTTCCCCGGCGACTACCCGGGCACCAAGGTGGTGAAGCTGGAGCAGAACTACCGCTCGGACCAGAACATCCTCGAGGCGGCCAACGCGGTCATCCGGCAGAACCCCCGCCGGATGGAGAAGCGGCTGTGGAGCCAGCGGCCGCGCGGCGAGCTGATGAAGCTGCTCCTCTCCCGCGACGAGCGCGGCGAGGCGCAGGCGGTGGTGGAGGAGATCCGCGCGCTGCAGCGGGAGGGCTTCATCCCGCTGTCGCAGATGGCGATCTTCTTCCGGGTGAACGCCCAGAGCCGGGTGATGGAGGACGCGCTCCGGCTGGCCCGCATCCCCTACACGCTGGTGAACGCGCGCAGCTTCTACGAGCGGGCGGAGATCAAGGACGCCTCCGCCTACCTGCGCCTGATGCTCAACCCGCGCTCGGACGCGGACGTGCAGCGGGTGATCAACGTCCCCGCCCGCGGAATAGGCGACACCACGGTGGAGCGGCTCTCCGCCTTCGCCAGCGCCAAGAAGCTGAGCCTCTTCGAGGCGCTGGTGGACCCTGCCCAGGTGCCGTCGCTCAACTCGGGCGCGGTGCGGCGGCTGGCGGCGTTCCGCGCGCTGGTGGAGGGGCTGGTGGAGGCGGGGAAGGGCGCGCCGGACGCCGCCGCCGCGGTGAAGCAGATGCTGGATCGGACCGGGATGGTGACCGCGCTGCACACCGAGGGCTCGCGGGAGTCGGTCACCCGCGCGGAGAACCTGGAGGAGCTGGTGGGCGCGGCCCAGGAGTTCGACCTCCAGCGCCAGGCCGCGGAGGCCGCCGCCGCCGCCAACCCGCCGCCGCCCGATGACGTCGCCGCGCCGCCGCCCTCCACGCCGCTGCAGGCGTTCCTGGAGCAGATCAGCCTGGTGGGCGAGGCGGACCAGGAGGTGGGCGAGGGCCGGGTGGCGATGATGACGCTCCACGCCGCCAAGGGCCTGGAGTTCGACGCGGTGTTCATCGTCGGGATGGAGGAGGGCGTGTTCCCGCACCAGCGCGCGCTGGGGGCGGACGCCGACCCGGAGGAGATGGCCGAGGAGCGGCGCCTGTGCTACGTGGGCTTCACCCGCGCGCGCCGCCGGCTGTTCGCCTCGCTGGCGCAGCAGCGGTCGCTCTTCGGCGAGCTGCGGATCAACCGGCCCTCGCGCTTCCTCTCCGACGTCCCGCCCGAGCTGGTGGCCATGGACCAGCCCCAGGAGCTGGAGCGGCAGCAGTCCCGCTCCATGCCCATGCCGCCGCCGTCCGCCTTCCGCCGGCGCCAGCGCGACGACTACGCGGACGACGAGGGGCCGCGGATCGACCGCTCCTACGCCCAGACCTCCGACATCGACGCGGTGGAGGGCGACGTGCGCGGGCTGCGGGTGCGCCACCCGCAGTTCGGCCAGGGGACCATCCTGGACGTCACCGGCGCCGGGCCGGACGCCAAGCTCACCATCAGGTTCGAGTCGGTGGGCCTCAAGCGGGTGATCGCCCGCTTCGTCACCCCCTCCTAGGTCACCGGCTTGGACGGCAGGGGCGTGGCGGTCAGCCGCGCCTTGCCCTTCACCAGCGCCTGGAGGATGGCGGTCTTCAGGGCGGAGGCGTCGTTGGTCTTCTTCACGTAGCCGTCGGCGCCGTGCTGGCTGGCCAGCGCCGTCAGCTCGCGGTCCGACCGGTCCGAGTAGAGCAGCACCGGGCAGCGGTGGGTCTGCGCCTTCCGCGACATCGCCACCACCGAGCCGCCGTCGATCACCGGCATGGAGACGTCCACCAGCACCACGTCCGGCTTCTCCTTGTCCAGGCTCTTGAAGAAGTGGACCGCGGAGTCCAGCGCCACCACGTCGAAGCCGACGCGCCCCAGCAGCGCCTGCGTCATCCGCAGCGCGGTTGGACTGTCGTCGAGCACCAGCACCTTGTAGGGCATAAGTGGGTAGCGCCTGGGGAAGGAGACATCATAGCCGGTCGGAAGGTTGCCGGTATCGGAGTGCGGCTCCTAGGATGGGTCCTTAATAACCCACGAAGGCAAGGCGCGATGGCATCCATCCGTGACGACGAGCTGCCAAGCTCGACCGGGATCCCGTCCGCCGCCAGGCGAGCGACGACCATCCCGCCGCCGGCGGTGGAGGTGACCGAGGAGCTGCTGCGGGCGCTCCCCAAGACCGACCTCCACTGCCACCTGGACGGTTCGCTGAGGCTGAAGACCATCCTCGAGCTGGCCGAGCAGCAGAAGCTGAAGCTGCCGGCGGAGGACGAGGGCTCGCTGGCCAGGCTGCTGCAGGGGCGGCACTGCTCCAGCCTGGAGGAGTACCTGGTGGCGTTCGACGTGACGCTCTCCGTGCTCCAGACCGAGGACGCGCTCTACCGGGTGGCCTACGAGCTGGCGCTGGACGCGGCGGCGGAGAACGTGCGCTACCTGGAGGTGCGGTACTCCCCCGCGCTCCACCAGGAGCAGGGCCTGAAGATGACCACGGTGATCGACGCCGTGCTGGAGGGCCTGCGGGACGCCAAGCGCGAGGTGGGGATCAAGTACGGGGTGCTGGTGTGCGGCATCCGCCACATCAACCCGCAGACGTCGGTGCGGCTGGCGGAGCTGTGCGTGGCCTACAAGAACCGCGGGGTGATCGGCTTCGACCTGGCGGGGGCGGAGATGAACTTCCCCGCCAAGGACCACAAGGACGCCTTCCAGCTCATCCTCAAGAACAACGTCAACTGCACCGCGCACGCGGGCGAGGCGTTCGGGCCGGAGTCCATCGCCCAGGCCATCCACTACCTGGGGGCCCACCGCATCGGCCACGGCACCCGGCTGCGCGAGGACGGCGACCTGCTCAACTACGTCAACGACCACCGCATCCCGCTGGAGGTCTGCCTCTCCTCCAACGTGCAGACCGGCGCGGTGCCGGACCTGGCCTCGCACCCCTTGCGCTTCTACTTCGACTACGGGCTGCGGGTGACCATCAACACCGACAACCGGCTGATCACCAACACCACCGTCACCAAGGAGCTGTGGCTGGCCCACCGGGAGCTGGGCCTGTCGCTGGAGGACCTGGTGACGATCATCGTCTCCGGCTTCAAGAGCGCCTTTCTGCCCTTCCGGGAGAAGCAGGACGTGCTCAAGCAGGTGAACGAGGAGATCGGCCGGACCATCGACTCGTTCGAGAAACGGCTCACGGCGGTGAAGCGGCCGGCGTAAGGTGCCGGACCCTATGGAGATCGCCGCCAAGGCGCTGCTGGTCATCACCGGCGCGCTGCACGTCTTCTTCCTGGTGCTGGAGATGGTGCTGTGGAGCCGTCCCTACGGGATGAAGCGCTTCAAGATGACGCCCGAGAAGGCGGAGGCCACCAAGGTGCTGGCCGCCAACCAGGGCCTGTACAACGGCTTCCTCGCCGCCGGCCTGTTCTGGAGCGCGATGGCCGCCGAGCCGCTGGCCACCCCGCTGCGCCTGTTCTTCTCCGGCTGCGTGCTGGTGGCGGGCCTGTACGGCGGGGCGACGGCGTCCCGGTCCATCTTCTTCTTCCAGGCGGTGCCGGGCGCGCTGGCGCTGGTGGCGTCGCTGGTGGCCGGGACCTGACCTTCGCCCGCTAGGCGATCTTCATCCCCTTGGGGATCACCACCAGGCCGCCGGCGGTGACCTGGAAGCGGCGCTTGTCCTGTTCGAGGTCGTAGCCGATGGTGGTCCCGGGCGGGATCTCCACGTTCTTGTCGATCACCGCGCGCCGGACCCGGCAGCGCCGGCCCACGACCACGTTCTCGAACAGGATGCACTCGTCCACGGCGGAGTAGGAGTTGACGCGCACCCGGGGGGAGAGCACGGACCGGTTCACGTGCCCGCCGGAGATGATGCACCCCTCGGACACCAGCGAGTCGGTGGAGTGGCCCACCCGGCTGTTGGCGGCGTCCGCGAACACGAACTTGGCCGGCGGCAGGTTCTCCGAGTGGGTGTAGATGGGCCACTCGTCGTTGTAGAGGTTGAAGATGGGGTCCACCTCCACCAGGTCCATGTTGGACTGGTAGTAGACGTCGATGTTCCCCACGTCCCGCCAGTAGCCGCGCTCCTTGTCCTGCATCCCGGCCCAGTGGTTCTGGGCGAAGTCGTAGACGAAGACGCGCGACCGGGTGAACAGCTCGCTGATGATCGACTTGCCGAAGTCGTGGGCGGACTGTTCGTTGGCGGCGTCCCGGACGATCTCCTGCACCAGCGAGTCGGTGCGGAAGAGGTAGTTCCCCATCGAGGCCAGGCACATCTTGGGGTTGCCGGGGATGCAGGGCGGGTCCTTGGGCTTCTCCAGGAAGCCCTTCATCTCCCCGTCCGGGCCCACGTCGATGATCCCGAACTCGCGCCCCTGTTCGATGGGGACGGGGATGGCGGCCACCGTGCAGTCGGCCTTCTTCTCCACGTGGAAGTCCAGCATCTGCCGCGCGTCCATCCGGTACACGTGGTCCGCGCCGAAGACGAAGGTGTGCTCGGGCTCCTCGTCGGTGATGATGTTCAGGTTCTGGTAGATGGCGTCGGCGGAGCCCTTGTACCAGTCCAGCCCGGTCCGCATCTGCGCCGGCACCGACTCCACGTAGTGGCCCAGGAAGGCCGTCATCCGCCACGCGCGCGAGAGGTGGTTGTTGAGCGAGTCGGACTTGTACTGGGTGAGGACCTTGATCTTGTAGATGCCGGAGTTGACGAAGTTGGAGAGGCAGAAGTCGACGATCCGGTAGCGGCCCCCGAAGGGCACCGCGGGCTTGGCGCGCTCGCGGGTGAGCGGGTCGAGGCGGGTCCCCGCGCCACCGGCCAGGATCATCGCCAGGACCTTCATTATTTCTGCCCGGAGGTCTCCGGAGCCGCGGAGGCGCCGGGCTTGGGCGCCCGCCGGATCTGCGAGGCCGGGTACTTGGCGGCCGCGCGCAGGTACATGCCCTGGACCGCCTTGGACGTGGGGCGGGCCCCGCCCTGGGGCGGCGGCTGGTACTCGGGGACCTTGCCGGGCACCCCCACCACCCGGGTGCCGTCGCAGAACAGCCACTCGGTGAGGCCGTTCTCGTCCTCGAGCGCGAAGTAGACGTCCGGCGCGGGCCGCGGCTTGGGAGGGCACCAGTTGGACTGCTCCGACTCCCGCTCCTTGGCCTGCTGCTCCTTCCACCTCGCCAGCTCCGCCTTGGAGCGGATCTGCGGGAGGAGCGTGGCGGCCTCGTCCACCCGCTGGCGGGCCAGGCGCACGTGCTCCAGGCCGCGGCGGGCCAGGTCCGGGAACCCGAAGCGGTGCTCGAACAGGCAGTCCTTCACCTGGGTGAGGGTGTCCTCGTAGGCGTCCAGGGCCGGCAACAGCGAGGTCTGCGCGCGGTCCAGCAGGTCCACGGACTCCGGCGACCAGGCGCCCTCCGGCCCGGACGAGGTGCCGTCGAGGAACGCCGACAGCAGCTCGTTCATCGCCGTCAGCTCGCCCTTGAGCACCGGCTGGTAGTCGCGCCCGGCGAAGCAGAGCGTGCCCGGAGAATAGGAGCGGTAGGTCGCGATCTTGGTACCCAGCGAGAGCTCCTCCGCCGCGGGCGGCCGGAACTCCCTCACACATCCGGATACAGCAAGCGCGATCAGGAGAAAGCGTCGCACAGGGATCTGTGGCCTCAAAGCGGGTCAGAACACTACCACGGTGCGTTTGGACCCAACGGCCGGCGTGCTAGAAAAACGGGCCGGATGGGTGAACAGGAAACTCGCGTCACCAAGATCTCCAAGCTCCACGATCGGATCACCATCGGGACCGAGAGCTGCCTGGTGGAGATCCACGGCCCGGAGCTGGGGCGCAAGTACATCCTCGACGAGGAGGAGTTCACCATCGGCCGCGATGTGAAGAACAACATCGTGGTCGACCTGGACAACGTGTCCCGGCGGCACGCCAAGATCGTGACCCGGGGCGGCAAGTCGTTCGTGTGCGACCTGGGGTCCACCAACGGGACGTACCTGAACGACCAGGAGGTGCTGGAGGAGACGCCGCTGCGGTCGGGGGACTACGTGAAGGTGGGCGGGTCGATCTTCAAGTTCCTCTCGGGAGGGAACATCGAGACCCTCTACCACGAGGAGATCTACCAGCTCACCATCATGGACGGGCTGACCCAGATCAACAACAAGCGCTACTTCCTGGAGTACCTGGAGCGCGAGATGGGCCGCTGCCACCGGTACAACCGGTCGCTGTCGCTGATCATGTTCGACATCGATCACTTCAAGAAGATCAACGACACCAACGGCCACCTCGCCGGGGACTACGTGCTCAGGGAGCTGGCCATGGTGGTGAAGCAGCGGATCCGCCGGGAGGAGTGCTTCGCCCGCTACGGCGGCGAGGAGTTCTCCATCGTGATGCCGGAGGCGGGGCCGGAGAACGCGCGGCGCTTCGCGGAGAAGGTCCGCAAGATGGTGGAGGACCACGGCTTCAACTTCGAGGGGAAGGACATCCCGGTCACCATCTCCATGGGCGTGGCGGACATGGTGGCGGACATGACGGAGCCGATGCAGTTCATCAAGGTCGCCGACGCCAACCTCTACAAGGCGAAGAAGAACGGCCGGAACCAGGTGGTCGCCGGCTAGTGGAAGCGTGAGGAGGCCCCCGGCCGTGGCCCGCTCCTCCGGTAGCCCCCGCCTGCTGCGCGCCGCGCTGATCGCGCTGGGCGCCTTCCTCCTCGTGGCGGCGTACCTCCACTCCGTCTTCCGGAGCCCGCCCGCGGACCGCGTCGAGCCGGCGCTGGGCGTCGTCGGCGTGAACACCGGGCGCTCGCTGGCGTGGATCCTCCGGACGGCGCACGGCGCGGCGCTGATCGACGCCGGGCTGGAGCCGGACGCGGGGGAGCTGCTGAAGGCGCTGCGGGCGCAGGGGCTGGACCCGTCCCGGGTCCACGCGGTGCTGGTCACCCACGCGCACCCGGACCACTGGGGCGGCGCGGCGGCGTTCCCCGCGGCGAAGGTCTACGCGGGCGCGGGCGACGTGCCGGTCCTCCAGCGGAAGGCGAGGCTGAAGGGGCCGCTGGCGTGGGCGATGGACGGGATGATGCCGGCGGCGCTGGGGGCGGTGGAGCGGGTGGAGGACGGGCAGGTGCTGAGCCTGGACGGGGAGGAGGTGCGCGCCATCGCGCTCCCCGGCCACACGCCCGGCTCCACCGCGTACCTGTGGAAGGACCTGCTGTTCAGCGGGGACGCCCTGCTGGGGCGCGGCGCGGACGCGGTGGCCACCCCGCCGTGGATGCTGTGCGAGGACGCGTCCCAGGCGCGGCGGTCGCTGGAGAAGCTGCGGGAGGTGCCGTTCACCAGGATGGCGGACGGTCACTCCGGCGCCACCGCCGACGCGCGCTTCAAGCTGCTGCGGCTGCTGCGGCGCTAGGCGGGCCGGTCGATCCGGCTTGAGCGGGCTTTAGCGGGCGCAGCGGAAGCCCAGGTTGCTGAACCTGGCCGTCGGCTTCCACGCGTTCCGGTTCGCGGTGCGGTTGAGCAGCGGCACCGCGTTCCACGCCCCGCCCCGCGCCACCTTCATCGCCCCCCGCTCCGGGCCCGGCGGGTTCCTCGCCGGCGCGCGCGCGTAGTACCCCTCGTCGAACCAGTCCGCGCAGAGCTCCCAGACCCCGCCGCACATCTCCTCCGCCCCGTACGGCGACACGCCCCCCGGAAACTGCCCCACCGGCGGCGCCGCCCGCACCGGGCCGCCGCGGCACGAGCAGCGCCCCGGCTCCCACTCATCCCCCCACGGGTACACGCGCCCGTCGGTCCCCCGCGCCGCCTTCTCCCACTCCGCCTCCGTCGGCAGCCGCTTCCCCGCGAACCGCGCGTACGCCTCCGCCTCGTGCCACGACACGCCCACCGCCGGCTGCCGCGGCCCGGTCAGGTGCGCCCACTCCGGCTCGGTCCAGAAGCGCGGCCGCGTCAGCCCTTGCGCCTCCCGGAACGCCCACCCCTCCTCGCTCCACCACCTCCGCTCGGCGTACCCCCCCGCGTCGATGAACGCCGCGAGCTCCTCGAACGTCACCGGGAACCGGTCGATCTCGAACCCATCCACCCAGATCTCCCGCTGGGGGTGCTCCTCCGGCAGCCCCAGCTCCGGCGGCGAGCCGCGCAGGAACGGGCCCTCCGGCACCTTCACCATGTCCGGGCCCTGCGTCAGCGGGGGCGCTCGCCGGGCATGGTGATGCCCAGCTCCCTCCGGAGCCGGGTGGTGATGGCGAAGTACTCCTTGCGCGAGAAGGGCAGGTTGAGGACGTAGAAGTCCTTCTTGGTCAGCCCCACGCAGCCGAAGCAGTAGTTCGAGTCCGAGAGGTTCTTGCACAGCACCAGGTACGCCGACGTGGTGCAGTTCTCCGACTGCACGCAGTACGCGCACGCGTGGCACTGCTTCGACTCCAGGCAGTGCGAGCAGCTGTTGCACAGCTCGCACTTGACGCAGTAGTTGCACGAGTAGCAGGAGTCGCACGCGCGGCAGAACATGCAGTTCGCGCAGCGCGCGCAGCCCTCGCACCCGTAGGAGCCCGGGTTCCCCGGGTCCGTGGTGAAGTTCTTCAACAGCTGCGAGTACTCCTCCTGGAACTCACGCTTGCCCATGGCGAGGAAGCGCTGCCGCTGCTCCTCGGTGGGGAGGATCGGCTCGTGGGCCGGCGAGGCGCGCACGGGGGACTTGGTGGCCACGGAGCACATTTCTAGCACGGGCCCCGGCGCCCGCCTCTTTCCCATCTTCGCCGCCCGAAGTGGTAGGAAGCCGCGCGCCGCATGGACCTCAGCCGCCTCAACCCGCCGCAGCGACAGGCCGTCACCACCGTGGAGGGGCCGGTGCTGGTCCTGGCCGGCGCCGGCTCCGGCAAGACGCGCGTCATCACCCACCGCATCGCCCACCTCCTGGGCCGGAAGGTCTCGGTCAAGGCCATCCTCGCCGTCACCTTCACCAACAAGGCCGCCGCCGAGATGAAGGAGCGGGTGGTCCACCTCGCCGGCCCCAGGGCCCAGGGCGTCTCCATCTGCACCTTCCACGCCTTCGGCGCGGAGCTCCTGCGCGAGGAGATCCGCCGCCTCGGCTTCCCCAGGAAGTTCGCCATCGCCGACATGGGCGACCAGCTCTCCATCATCAAGCGGGCGATGCGCGAGCGCCGCGTCGACGACCGCGCCTTCGACGCGCGCAAGGTGCTCACCATCATCTCCCGCGCCAAGAACTCGGGCGTGGAGCCGCAGCCCAGGCCGGAGGGGATGGGCGACGACTACGACCTCGTCGCGCACGAGGTCTTCCCGCTCTACCAGCGCTCGCTCCGCGCGCAGGGCGCGGTGGACTTCGACGACCTGCTGGTCCTCCCCGCCACCCTGCTGCGCGAGCACCCCGAGGTCCGCGAGAAGTACACCCGCCGCTTCCGCTACCTCCTGGTGGACGAGTTCCAGGACACCAACCGCGCCCAGATGGAGCTGCTGGAGCTGCTCGCCGGGGACCGCCACAACGTGTGCGCGGTGGGCGACGACGACCAGTGCATCTACAGCTGGCGCGGCGCCGAGGTCCGCAACGTCCTGGACTTCGAGAAGGCCTTCCCCGGCGGCACCGAGGTGCGGCTGGAGCAGAACTACCGCTCCACCCAGGTGGTGCTGGACGCCGCCAACGCCGTCATCGTCCACAACCCGGACCGCAAGCCGAAGCGGATGTGGACCGACCGCGCCGGCGGCGAGCGGATCCGCCTGGTGGTGGCGCCGGCCGAGGACGAGGAGGCGCGCTTCGTGGCCCGCGAGGTCGGCAAGCACCTCGCGCTGGGCGTCCCGCCGGACGAGATCGCCGTCCTCTACCGCACCAACGGGCAGGCCCACCCGGTGGAGGAGGCGCTGCGCGAGCGGACCATTCACTACGAGGTCGTCGGCGGGTCCGAGCTGTTCGACCGCCGCGAGGTGAAGGACGTGGTCGCCTACTTCAAGGTGATCGCCAACCCGCGGGACGAGGTCTCCCTCCTCCGCATCGTCAACGTCCCCGCCCGCGGCATCGGCGACGTCACCATGGAGCGGCTCCTCCACCACGCGCGCTCCCACGGGCTGCCGCTGTCGGAGGCGATGGCCCAGGCGTCCTCGGTGCCCGACCTCCCCCAGGGCGCCGCGCCGAAGGTGGCGGAGTTCCTCTCCCTCATCGACCGCTACCGCGCCCTCTTCACCCGCGGGAACCTGGCCGAGGTGACCGCCCGGCTGCTCTCGGAGATCGGCTACGCGGAGGCGGCGCGTTCGTACACCCAGTCCGCCGCGGCTGCGGAGCGGAAGATCCGCTCCATCGACCAGGTGCTCGCCTCGCTGGCCGCCTTCGAGCGGCGCGAGGGGCCGAAGGCGGACCTGCTGAGCTACCTCAACCGGCTGTCGCTGGACACGCGCGAGGAGGAGGACGGCCCGGCCGCCCGGCGGGTGACCCTGATGACGCTCCACGGCGCCAAGGGCCTGGAGTTCCGGGTGGTCTTCCTCATCGGGATGGAGGAGGACCTGCTGCCGCACTCCGGGATGCAGGGGGAGCCGCAGAACCTGGAGGAGGAGCGCCGCCTCTGCTACGTGGGCATCACCCGCGCGCGCGAGGTGCTCTACCTCACCCGTTCGGCCACCCGGATCCGCCGGGGGAAGGAGGTCCCCCGGACCCCGTCCCGCTTCCTCGCCGACATCCCCGCCGAGCTGACCGAGACCGTGGACCTCTCCGCGCCGCCGCCCGGCCCGCCCTCCGAGAAGGAGCAGCGCTTCTTCGCCGACCTGAAGGCCAGGTTTGCCCAGCAAGCGCAGCCACTTGACAGGAGTGGGAGGTCCCCGTAGATCGGCCCGCTTTCCTCGCGGCCTCCCTCAACACCTAGGCCCGGAGATTCTGAGGTTTTTTCGATGGCAACCAGGACGTACAGCGCGAAGGCCAAGGACATCAAGCGCCAGTGGCACGTGGTGGACGTGTCCGACAAGGTGCTCGGCCGCGCGGCCAGCCAGATCGCCACCCTGCTCAAGGGCAAGCACAAGGCGATCTACACCCCGTCGATCGACACCGGCGACCACGTGATCGTCATCAACGCCGCCAAGGTGAAGGTGACGGGCACCAAGGAGACGGAGAAGAAGTACCACCGCCATCCCCGGGCCGGCTTCCCCGGCGCGCTGAAGACCGCCACCCTGGCGCAGGTCCGCGAGCGCCACCCCGAGGACATCATCACCAGCGCCGTGCGCCGGATGCTCCCGCGCAACGCCCTGGGCCGGAAGATGATGACCAAGCTCAAGGTCTACGCAGGCGCCGAGCACCCACACAAGGCGCAGCAGCCCGTCGCCAAGGAAGTCGAGGCTTAAGGACACATGGCTACCACTCCTCCCCACGAAGGCTCCTACGCCACCGGCCGCCGCAAGGAGGCCACCGCCCGGGTGTGGCTCAAGGCCGGCGAGGGAAAGATCCTCGTCAACGGCCGCACCATGGACGACTACTTCGGCCGCGAGACCTCCAAGATGGTCATCCACCAGCCGCTCCAGCTGGTGGAGCAGATGGGCAAGGTGGACATCACCATCAACGTCGTGGGGGGCGGGCTGTCCGGCCAGGCCGGCGCCATCCGCCACGGCATCTCCCGCGCGCTGTGCGTCTTCAACCCCGAGCTGCGGCCGGCCCTGAAGAAGGCCGGCTTCCTCACCCGGGACAGCCGCGTGGTGGAGCGGAAGAAGTACGGGCAGCCAGGTGCACGCCGCCGCTTCCAGTTCAGCAAGCGCTAGGCGAGCATAGGGGTCCCGGGGGCGTCGGGCCGCGCCCCCCTGTGCCTCTGATGCCCTCAACCCCCAGATCGATCTCCCGTCCCGGTCGCGCAGGGCATCGGTGTTCCCTGATGACCATGCCCGGGGCCTCCCGCTCCACGCCGCTCGCCCGCTCCGCCCGCATCGCCCTGGCCGCGCTGGCGGCCGCCGCGTCGGCGTGCCCGACCGGCTTCATGGACCCCAACCCGCCGGTCCTCGAGCGCGTGCAGCTGCTCTGGTCCCCGCCCACGCAGGACGAGCCGGCGGTCTTCGCCATCCTGCTCGACCTCCACCTGGCCCGCGGCAACGACTGCGCGGGGACCAAGGCGCGGGTCGCCAGCCAGGCGCGGTCCATCCTCCTCCCGCCGGGCGCGGCCGGGATGGAGCTGCCGCTCCAGGACATCAGCCCCGCCTGCCGCCAGGCGCCGGACCGCCGCTTCGACACGGACGCGCTGGACGCGGCCATCCGGGGCGCGGAGGCGAGGTACGGGAGCAGGCACGTCCGGCCGGTCCTGGTGCACTTCAACAACATCGACCTGGCGATGCCGTCCGGCCTGCAGTCGGACTTCACCACCATGCGCATCCTGGCCAACCAGCGCGCCGCGCCGTTCCCCATCCTGTGGGGGATCGCCGTGGGCCGCGGGAGGGACGCCAGCCTGTACCAGCGCCAGATCGCGTGGACGCACTCCGCGGACCCCTCGGTGTTCACCGGGCTGGCCGCCGTCGCGTCGCGCGAGCTGCCGCTCCAGGGCGTGGGCCAGGTCCCCGCCGGGGGCGTGCCGCTGTTCTCCGTCCAGGAGGCGGCCACGGTGGTGAAGTTCAAGGCGTGCGGCCTGCCCGACCCGCGGATCACCCCGCAGGGCTTCGCGTTCGACGGGCGCGCCCGGGCCTTCGACCCCTCCGCCCCGCCGCGCTTCCTCTTCGACGCGCCGGAGTCGCCGCCGGTGATGCGCAGCGAGCTCACCGTCCAGCCGGTGAACATCTGGGTGGAGACGTGCTCCGCCAACTGCGACCACTTCGCCCGGCGGGAGGACGGGTCGCTCGCCGTCTGGGACCGGTGGGTGGGCTGCGTGTTGCCGGAGGGCGTCGCGCTATGAGCGCGCTGGGCCTTTTGCTGGCCGCGGCGCTGTCCGCCACCCCCACCCCCACCACGACTCCCAAAGCCACCACCCCGCCGCCCCCTTCGTCACCCGGACTGGAGGGCACGCCGATCCGGGTGGAGCGGCGGCTGCTGGTGAAGACCAACCACTTCTTC
>Ga0075421_100005912_pt1 | contig 14854 bp, 9 predicted proteins | sample SoiMetdeltSBSDD5_FD_75292 | JGI IMG/M metagenome (GOLD analysis project Ga0075421, IMG submission 75292) | Bulk soil microbial communities from a Populus tree surrounding site in Tennessee, USA - Soil MetaG P. deltoides SBSDD5 | ecosystem: Environmental > Terrestrial > Soil > Tree plantation...
GTATCCAAAACCGCGCTCGTGTCGCTGATCCGAACCATCGCGTCGGAAAACAAGGACCGGTCCATCACCGCGAACGTGATTCTGCCGGGCACGATGGATACTCCGAAGAATCGCCAAGCCATGCCGCAAGCCGATTTTTCCAAGTGGGTCCAGCCGAGCCAGGTGGCGAATCTGTTGGTCACGCTTGCCTCGGATGCGGCGTCGGAAGTGAGTGGAACCGCGATTCCGATCTACGGCGCCGAGCTATAGCTAATTCCGAAGCGCTCTTGTAGAACGCGCCGCCGCTCTTCCTCGGACGTCAGTATTTGTTCTTCCCGGCTTCCATTCTCCGTGATGATCAGCTTCCTATCGGAGATGGTAATTCGCCCGCGCGGAGTGGCCAGTGTGCACACGTCCTTTTGGGTGAAATGGGATTCGGGCGACGTCTGGTGAAAATGGCACATAGCGGCGAAGTCCTGCAACTGCCGCGGTATCAGGCTGAACAGGTATTCCGTTTTCCAGGAACGATCGGGCTGCTGTCTTTCCAGACCCGTTGCAGTAACGCGAAAGGCCGCCCGATCCTGTTTCTGCTGGATTCCAGCTTTGAGCAGCAGAGGATCGAGGAAACCATCGCCGAAGCCGACGTCGGCGAGCGAAGGGTCGTCGAGATCAACACGAATTGCGAGATGATCGAACTCCGGTCCATGGCTGCCGTCGGTCCTCGGAACGCGGGCAGAGAGAAGGGTGACGCGAAATCCCATGGCGCGGAGCAGGGCCGCGAATGCGCCGTTGAGCTCATAGCAGAACCCGCCGCGGCGCTCCTCGACAACCTTGCGGACGAAGGCGTCTTCGTCGATCGCGATTCTCCGGCCGGCAGAGATGTCCAGGTTCTCAAACGGCACGGTCTCCAGATGCGCGCGGTGAACGAGCCGGAGTGTTTCGGGCGTCGGGCTGATCGAACCTGTATATCCGATCCGGCGTAGATAGGCAGGCAAGTTCACTCTACAACAATTGTGCCCGAATTCCGGCGCGTCGAGCTAGGCGACGTTGTGCCTGCCGGACCGGTGTGCGGAGAGCCGTTCACTGGCTTTCCGGCAAAACTCGGCCGAACCTCGTACAGCCAGGTTAAGCTCCCAAATCTTGTCGCGATCGTGAGCTTGCAACGCCGCTTCGTACTCGGCGACATATTCAGCATGCTCCGCGGTTGCCTGTTCACAATCGATAGCGAGTCGTTCACATTCCAGACAGTAGTGCATACTATTTCTAAACCGGCAGCGAGTAGAAAAGTAGGCCGCGAATTGAACGAATAGTTGTAAAACGTTGTAAACCATGAGACCGCGGATCGATCGGAATGTTTGCGGAGACCTCGGCGCCGCAATGCAGCGCGAGTGGCTGGAGACGAACGGTCTCGGTGGATTTTCCTCGTCCACGATCATCGGGATGAACACGCGGCGCTATCATGGACTACTGACGGCAGCGATTCAGCCACCGGTTGGGCGCGTCGTGCTGCTGTCCAAATTGGAAGAGACGCTGGTCGTGGCGGGCGAGCGATACGAACTCTCCGTGAACCGCTATCCGGGTGTTGTGCATCCACAAGGACATCGGTTCCTAAAGGAGTTTCGGCTCGATCCGTTTCCGATTTTCACTTACGAAGCGGGTGGAGTGGAAATCGAAAAGCGCGTGTTTATGCCCCACGGCGAGAACACGACAGTGGTCGAGTATGAGCTGCATGGGGGCGCTGCCGACTGCGAGCTGGAGATTCGTCCGCTGATCGCGTTTCGGGACTATCATGCCTTGACGCGTCGAAATGAGGCGCTGAATCGGACGGTGACGCAGGCGCCGGGACGGGTGATGGTGACTCCGTACCCGGATCTGCCCGCTCTGTATTTTTGCCATGACGCCCGCAGCATCGAGCCCGCCGGTGATTGGTACTACAGCTTTGAATACGACGTCGAACGCGAGCGGGGCCTCGATTTTCGGGAGGACTTGTTCAATCCGTTTGCCATGCGATTCGTACTGGGGGCGACGATTGTTATATCGACGGAGATTCGAGATACGGCGCAGGCTCCCTCGATGCGGCGGTCGGAGATGGAACGACGCGCCCAGATCGTGGCCCGATCGCCGGTAACCGAACCGCTCGTGCAGGATCTGGTCGCGGCGGCGGATCAGTTTATCGTCAAGCGAGGCGATCTGAAGACCATCATCGCGGGTTACCACTGGTTCAGCGACTGGGGCCGCGACACGATGGTCGCGCTGCCCGGATTGACGCTTGTCACTGGCCGGCCGGAGATTGCGAAGAGTATCCTACTTGCGTTCGCGCGCGCAATGGACCGGGGGATGCTACCTAACAGGTTTCCGGACGCGGGAGAGACGCCAGAATACAACACGCTGGACGCGACGCTGTGGTTCTTCGAGGCAATTCGCGCGGCTCTTAAGTACACGGGGGACTACGACTTCGTCAAGGAGCATCTGTACGGCTGTTTGAAGGAAATTATCGACTGGCACGTCTGTGGCACCCGGTACGGAATACGCGTGGATGATGACGGTCTGCTCTCCGGCGGCGAAGTTGGTGTGGCGTTGACATGGATGGACGCCAGGATCGGCGACTGGGTTGCGACGCCGCGATACGGGAAGCCGGTCGAGATCCAGGCGCTGTGGTACAACGCGCTGCGGGTCATGCAGGGGTTGGCTCGCCTGTTCGACGATTCGGCGTGGGAGAGCGATGCCGGCGCGCTCGCCGATCTGGCTCGCGAGAGCTTCAACCGTCAGTTCTGGAATCAGGACACAGGCTGTCTTTATGACGTGGTGAACGGCGTCGAGCGCGATGGGTCGATTCGGCCCAACCAGATCTTCGCGGTCAGCCTGGAGCATTCGATGCTGGCGGAAGATCGCGCGAGGCCAGTCGTCGCCGTGGTTGAGCGCGAACTGCTAACGCCGATCGGTCTGCGAAGTCTCGCGCCGGGCGACTCAAAATATCGCGGACGGTACGAAGGCGATGTGATGAGTCGCGACTCCGCGTACCATCAGGGGACAGTGTGGCCGTGGTTGATCGGACCGTTTATCACCGCTTACCTAAAGGTAAACGGCCGGACGGAATGCGCCAGAAAGCAGGCTGAGCAGTGGGTTGGCGGATTCGGCGAGCATCTGCATATTGCTGGATTGGGACAAATCTCCGAGATCGCCGATGGCGTCTTGCCTCACCGAGCGGCCGGCTGCATCGCGCAGGCGTGGAGCGTGGCGGAACTGCTGCGGGTTGCGGTAGAAGATGTTTTCGTTAGTGCGCCGATTGCTCCTCGGCCATTCTCACTCTGATAAATACGCGGTCCCAGTAGCGTGCTTCCGGAAGGAAGAAAACAAGCGGACGGGAGCCCGGACCTCAAAAGGGCTCCCGCACCCTTGTCAGATTTGGACCAGATTCATTTGGTACAGGAGGCTGAGACGTGCTCGATCTTGCTCACGGTCAGCTTCGTTTTGCCACCTTCGTCGCTTCTCTTTCCGGTGAGTTTTACAGTATGGTCCTTATGCTTGCTGAGGTCGGCGGCGCCGCTGACCGCCAGTTGTTCTCCCGACTGGGTCGCGATCATAAAGGAGCCTTGCTGCTCAGTCAGGCATCCGGTCAGAGTCTCTTCACCCGGCCGGTCAGCTTGTTGCTGCTCCTGTTGTTGGCCTTTCTTTGGGGGGTCTTGAGCGTACAATGCCGGCCCTATAGCCAACATGCATACGGTCAGAATCGAAAGAATCACCTTGATCTTCATTCAGTTGTTCTCCTTGGCGCGGAAAAATCGTGAGGATACTTCCGCATGGGCTCTTTCCCAGCACAAAGGGCGCCGTTCTATTACGCCTATTGCGGTTTTCTTTAGAGAACAACCACTTATGGTCCGCGTACTGTCCAGGTGGTCGATTCTGCCCAGTTCAAACTAGTGGTACTGAGAGCAATTTACACTGACGTTATTTTAAGCCGAGTACGTTAAGAAAGAGAAACAGACCGGCGGCGAACATTGAGGCTCCGAGTAAGACGCAGACGGGTAGGGTGAGAACCCATGCCAGGAGCAGACTACGAACGGTTTGCATTTGCAGCCCGGATGCGTTGGCGGCCATCGTGCCGGCGATGCCGGAAGATAGCACGTGCGTCGTGCTGACCGGAACACCGTATCCGTCGGCGGCGATGATCGTCATCATGGCCATCAATTCGGCCGAAGCGCCCTGGGCGTAGCTGAGGTGCTCCTTTCCGATCTTCTCTCCGACGGTGACTACGATCCGCTTCCACCCGATCATGGTGCCGAGGCCCAACGTGATCGCGACCATCGTCTTGACCCAACCGGGAATGAAATTGATCAGGCCGCCCAGCCGTCCCCGGTAGTTTGAGACAAGAGCTCTCTCGTTGGGATCGAGAAAATTGCCCGTTTTCAAAAGCTTGGTCAGACTTTCGCCGACGAGATAGATGTCGGTTCGCAAAAGCCTCCGGTCGACGGCCGGCGCTTTCGCAAGTTCGGCGGTAAGGCCTCGGTTCTTCATCTCTAGCGCAGCGAATGTCCGCGGGCTTACCGTTCCGCTGGTCTTGAGAAAACTGGAAAGCTCAAGATGAGCATTCTCGACTGAGACCCCCGCCGCCCGCGTCTGGAGCAGCGGATCGAGCGATCTACCCAGCGCGGCGACCTCCCCGAACGCCGGCGCGCCAACCTGCGAGTTGATGGCGTACGCGCCGGGCAAAATGCCGATCAGGATGAGCATAATGAGACCCATCCCTTTTTGGCCGTCGTTCGAGCCATGGGCGAAGCTCACGCCAGTGCAGGTCAGCATCAGGACCGCGCGTATCCAGGGAGGCGGAGGCGTATCGCCTTTCGGCGCGGTGTACAGTTCCGGCCTGCGAACCAGAAGCTTTGCCGAAAGCAGGAGCAAGGCTGCGCCGCAGAATCCCACGATCGGCGATATGAGGAGAGACGAGCCTACCTCGCCGGCTTTGGTCCAATTGACACCTTCGCCGAAGACGTTCCCCTTGGCGAGGAGAGAATTCGCCAAGCCAACTCCCATGATGGAACCGATCAGGGTGTGGGAGCTGGAAGCAGGGAGGCCGAAAAACCAGGTGCCGAGATTCCAAACCATGGAGGACACCAGGAGCGCAAAAACCATGGCGAATCCGGCTCCCGTGCCTACGTTCAGCACGAGCTCGACTGGAAGGAGCGCCACCACGCCGAAGGCGACGGCTCCCGATGAGGTCATTACACCGACGAGATTCCAGATCCCAGACCAGACCACCGCCGCTGTCGCCCGCAGAGTGCGTGTATAGATCACAGTAGCGACCGCGTTGGCGGTGTCATGGAAACCGTTAACGAATTCAAAAGCGAGCGCCAGGCCCAGTGCCAGCGCGAGGAGGACGATGCCGCTTGTCGTCAATGTTCCATCTAGGATCTGCAAGACTCCGGTCTCCTTAACCAGTTCACAGCATAGGAAAGCTTGGTTACGACTTGATTACAAAGAAGGAAAGATGACGACCTCGAACCGAACAAGCTAAAGCTTATTCCACAGTAGAGTCGACGCCACTGTGGAATAAGCTTTAGCTTGTTCGGTTCGAGTCGTGGAATTAGCGCAGGCTGGCGGCCCGTGCGATCTCGTCCCAGCGATAGAGCAGGAAATTCCGATCGCGGTTGTTCATCGTGACTAACAGTCCGGCGCCAAAACAGGACCCAAGCGGGCGCTGTCGCCGGGGCGTTGGTCGGCGCAGACTACGTAGCCTTTGCCGCCTCGCTTGCTGTAGATGGCTATGCCTTCCCGGTTCCCCGCGAAGCCGTCGCGGCCGAACACGGCAATCTCCCGGCCTGCATCGGGATGATCTGGATCAGCGCGCCATTGGCGGATTGCGGTGTCTTCATCGGAGTAACAGACGTAGCCTAGCTCATCGTCGACGGCAACCGCTTCGATCTCTTTGGAACCGGAGAAATTTCCGAATGTGCGCACTTTCTCGCCTGTGATGCGGCCTTGCCGGCCTTTCTCGCCGGAGAAGACTGGAATATCTCCGGTTTCTCGCAGCTCGCCGCTCTCCGGATTGATCGTGTAGACGCGTAGCGCCTGCCGGTTGCGCTCGGTCACGACGGCAATATCCAGCGGCTTTCCGCCCAGGCGCACGCCGTACTCGATGTCGACGTTGTTCGGCGACTGTTATCAGACTGTATCCGGTTCGTAACGTGGTTGAAAAGAGGGATTGGTAACGTTTGAGGAAAGACAATGCTCATCCATTTTAGAGGTACGCAGAATCTCGTCAAGACATTTGTTGTCGTTTTCGCCGCGGCTTCACTCCACGCACAGGCGGACCGTGCGACGTTAAGCGGGACGGTCAGCGACGCCAGCGGAGGAATTATCGCGGGAGCCAAAGTAGAATTGCGGCAGGCAACCACTGGCTTTCTGCGCGAGGCGCTCGCGAACGAATCCGGCCTCTACCAGGCTCCTGGTTTACCGGTGGGCGATTACACGATTACCGTCCAAAAAACAGGCTTCGGGACGACACGCATCGAAAGCGTCGCGCTTACCGTGGGTCAGCGCGCCACCGTGGATATCAAGCTCGAAGTGAGCGCGGTCAGCAACCAGATCGAGGTGATCGCGCAGGCGGTGGAACTCGATAAAGCGTCGGCGGAGATATCGGGTGTCATCAGCGGCTCGGACCTGTCGAACATTCCGTTGAACGGCCGCAACTGGGCCAGCTTCATGCTGCTGGCTCCCGGCGCGGTGAACACCGGCGAGGGCAATCAGAATTCGATTCGCTACTTCGGCCGCTCGCGCGACGAGAACAATTTCACGTTCGATGGGGTTGACGCGACCGGCGTCAAGGATCCGCGGCAGGAAGCGAATCTCCGGCTGAACATTTCTCTCGATTCGATCGCCGAGTTCCGTGTCAGCTCAGCGCTTTACAACGCCGAGTCGGGTGGAGGCGCGGGAGCGCAGGTCAATCTCGTCTCCAAGAGCGGGACCAACGAGCTGCACGGCGGCGTGTTCGAGTTCTTCCGCAATGACAAACTTGATGCGCGGCGTCCCATTGACGCGGGTCGGCCGCCGTTCCGCCTGAATCAGTTCGGCGGTAATCTCGGCGGACCAATTAAGAGGGATCGGACATTCTTTTTCGGGAACTACGAAGGGCTTCGGCAGCGGCTGGCTTCGACTCAGATCGGGTTCGTCCCGAGCGCCGACTTTAAGGCGCGCGCCATCGGCACCTCGCCGGCAATTCGTCCGGTGATGGATGCGTTCAAGCCCGGCAATTCGCGCACCGCCGACGCGAATATCGATCAGCTCTCAGTCGTTGCCTCGCAACCCTGGCGCGAGGATAGCGGACTGATCAAAGTGGATCATCGATTCAGTTCCAAGACCAGCATGTTTGCCCGTTACAACGTGGACGACGGCGTCATCGACGAGATTCGCAACGCGCTGCTGGAGACGCGTACCAGCAACTTCCGCACCCAGAACGGCACGGTCCAACTGCAGCAGGTCTTCACTCCGGCTCTTCTGAGCGAGACCAAGCTCGGGGTGAATCGTTCCGCACTGCACCGTAATACTAACGGCACATTTGGCGAGGGAGTGAGCATCCCCGGTTTTATCAATCTGCAAGTCGACCGGGAGGAAGTGGAAGTGGGAACGAGCTACTCAGTGGTGCAGAATATTTCCTGGATCCGGGGGCGCCATGCGTTTAAGTTTGGCGGCGAAATTCGCAAGGTCGATCTCATCTTCTCGGATACGGGCAGCGCCCAGACGTCGTTCGCCAATCGCGATGCCTTCATTTTGAATCGGGCGAATTCGATCAGTATTGCCGGGCCGAATCCTAGCGCTCACGTTGTACGGCCGTACTACTTTGCGTTCGCGCAGGATGAGATCAAGGTGAGCCGGAACCTGACTGCGAGTCTTGGCGTCCGCTATGAGTATTACGCGGTGTCCAAGACGACTGATGACCGGGGGCGAGTCCTCGACCTCTACCGTTGCGGCGGTTTCTGCGCGCCGGGCACGCCTTGGTACTTCCCCGACAAGAATAATTTCGCGCCGCGCGTAGGACTGGCGTGGTCGCCGGAATCGCTCCACGGGAAAACGGTATTTCGGGCCGGGTATGGGCTATTTTACGGGCCCGGGCAGTTGGACGATGTGAACGCAGCTCTCGACAGCATTCCGGAGAGCTTCTCCCTGTCCCAGGTCGATCAGCCGAACTTGTCGTTTCCGGCGATCGGCTTCGCGGCGCAGGCGCGATCGCAAGGAGCTGCGCCTCGATCGCTTCAGCGCGACCGGCGTGATGGCTACAGCCAGCAGTGGACCTTCTCGATGCAGCAGCAACTGCCGTTCGCCTTCGTCGGTCAGGTGGCGTACGTCGGCAACAATGCGCATCATCAATTCGGCCGCTCGTTCATCAACACACTCGATCCGGCGACGGGCCGCCGTCCGTTTCCGACCTTTAGCAATATCGGTGAGAAGCAGAACAACGGCAACTCCAGCTTTAGTGGATTGCAGATGTCACTCAATCGCGCCACGCGGTCCGGCTTCTCCTGGCAGACGCAGTACATGTGGTCGCATTCGATCAATGACAACTCGGGCGCAGGCGACGGGGCGCAGAACATGATCTCGGAATGCCGCCGCTGCGATCGCGGAGACGCCGACTGGGACTTGCGCCACACCTTTACCGCCGCCGGCGTCTATGAGTTGCCGTTCGGGCGTGGTCGCCGCCATGGGCCCAAGGACGGTGTGGGCGGCGTGCTCCTCGAAGGCTGGGAGATCAGCGGGTTCGGTACAGCTCGCGGCGGACGGCCACTTAGTCTAACTGTGAATCGCAGCTCCGCCGACCTACCTAACGGACTAGCCGCCACTCCCGGCGACGGCGTTCCTCCGCAGCGGCCGGACTTCGTTCCCGGACAAGAGTTCTACGCCGCTAATCGGACACCCGATCAGTGGTTCAATCCGGCGGCGTTTCGAGCGCCTGCCCGCGGCACGTGGGGGAACCTGCCTCGCAATGGCCTGCGCGGTCCGGGACTGTGGCAGGTCGATATCAGTGCGGGTAAGCGGACACGACTGACCGAGCGCGCAGGTCTCGAGTTTCGCGCCGAGATGTTCAACTTGTTCAATCGCGCTCAGTATGGTCAGCCTAACGCAAATATTTCTCAACCAGCTCAGTTCGGACGAATAACGAGTGTCGTTAACACCACTCCAACCGGCGCGGGTGGTCCACGCCAGGTGCAGTTAATGCTGCGCCTCGACTTCTGATAAGTGGCGCGCTAGAATACTCCTTTATGTGTTACAGCTCGATTACGAACGCCGCTTAAGCGTAGGCGGATCCTTAAGATCGAATCGAGAAACCGTGTTAAGAAAACCTAAAGGAGCGGGAATGAAAGCGAAGAAAGCTGTAAAGCGTCTGAACAGGGTGGAAGCCTTGCTATCTAATGTTATCGACGGGTTTGCCGAGGGGGAGCGAGCTGTTAAGGAACTGCTCGACAATGCCAAGGCAGCGGTCGTACGCGCGAGAAAGACGGTTAATGTCAAGACCGCGACGGTAGCCGAGAAGAAACCGCCGGTGAAGGCACGCACCGCTAAGAGCCGGATTACGGCGGAAGGGCGCAAAAAACTTTCGATTGCCGCTAAAAAGAGGTGGGCCGCAGCAAAGCGAAAAGGTGTTAGCGCCGTTACCGGGCGAGCGTTGGCTAAGACAGCTTGAAGAGGCTGGAAAAAGGTGGAGAAATTGGCAGGCTACCAGCCTGCCCCACCAGCTTCGATTAACATGTCTCACCAGATCGTCAACGTCCGTTGATCTTGTTGTAACAACAATTCGGTAGCATCGTCGTTGACCGCGACTCCTCCCTGGTAAAAATATTATGAAGCCACTATTCCGTGCGTTCTCTTTATTCCTTGCCGTTAGCGCTTGCGTATTCGCGCAGTTTGAGACGGCTGTCGTCCTAGGAACCGTTCGGGATGCCTCGTCATCTGTCGTGCCCGATGTGAAAGTCACGCTTCTCAATATTGAGACCGGCATCCAGGCCGGCGTCACGACCGATGACAGCGGCGGCTACCTGTTCAACAACGTAAAGATCGGGCGGTATAAAGTGAGCGCCGAGAAGACGGGCTTCACCACCGCCTTCGCCGATAACGTCAAGGTGGATGTCAACGCGCGTCAACGCGTCGACCTGGCGCTGGCGATTGGCATGGTCACGGAGTCGGTGCAGGTTATGGGCGGCGTCGCCGCAGTGGAAGCGGACTCCTCGGATCGGGGACAGGTTATAAACCAGAGGCAGATTGTCGAGCTACCTCTCAATGGCCGCAACTACGCCGATCTTGCTCTATTGACTACTGGTGTTCGCCGCTCGGATTACGCCTTTGCGAATCCGCCACGCGACGGCGCATTCAACGTCAACGGCCAGCGGAGCACCTTCAATAACTTTTTAATGGATGGCGTCGACAATAACGCGTACGGAACGTCGAACCAGGGATTCTCGAGCCAGGTTGTGCAGGCGACGCCGGATGCGCTCGCCGAGTTCAAAGTCGTAACGAGCCTGCCCAGCGCGGAATACGGCCGCAGCTCCGGAGCCATCATCAACGCGGCGTTCAAGAGCGGTACAAACGAGTTTCATGGGAGCGCCTGGGAGTTTTTGCGAAATACAAATCTGAACGCCGTCGGCTTCTTCAAGCCGGCGACGGGAAAGCCTTCTCTGCAACGTAACCAGTTCGGCGCTACTATAGGCGGACCGATCGTCAGGAATCGCGCGTTCTTTTTCGCCGACTACGAGGGATTTCGAGAGATCACAAAATTCGTGTCGTTCTCGAACCTTCCCTCTCTCGCCGACCGCCAGGGTGTCTTCTCCGTTCCGGTGCGGAATCCGCTGACAGGGGAAGTGTTCGCGGCCAATACGGCGATTCCGGCTTCGAAGATGACGCCATTTGCGGCGAAGGTTCTCGGTGGACTGCCGACACCCACCGGAGCCGGCCGCGCCAGCAACTTCAGTAACCTGCGCCGCGATCAAAACTTCAATGACAAGTTCGATCTGAAACTGGATGGCCAGATAAACGACAAGATGTCGGCGTTTGTACGCATTTCGCAGCGCAAGAGCAACTATCTGCAGGCGCCGGACCTGCCGCTTCCTTCGGGCGGTAATGGCAACGGATTCATTCGGGCGTTGAACCAGCAGTTGACGGGAGCGTTCACCTACACCGTCACACCGACGCAACTGTTCGAGGGCCGCATCGGCATTTCGCGGACTCAAGGTGGCAAGTTTCCTGTGGCGCTCGGTGGGCCTGATATGCTGGCCGGCTACGGGATCCCCGGACTTCCTAGCGATCCGCGGATCGCCGGCGGATTAAACCCGCAAGTGATCGCTGGATTCACTGCGCTCGGACGGCAGGCGACGAATCCACAATGGCAGTATCCTGACGTCTGGAATCCGAAGTTCGTTTATTCGATGCTGCACCGTGGACATTCGCTCAAAGCTGGATACGAGCTTCAGATCATCCATACAGAAGTCCAGGACATCAATCCGCTTTATGGCCAGGATCTCTACAATGGCGGTTTCAGTTGCGTCCCCACCGCGCCGGCTAGTGTGTGCACGACAGCGCAGGTCAGCGCGCAGACTGCCACCTACGGCTTGGCCGATTTCATGTTCGGCGCCCGCAGCGACTATCAGCTCGCCAGTCTGTTCGTGGCGCAGATGCGCCGGCGGATGCACTTCCTCTTCCTACAGGATGATTGGAAGGTCAGTCCGAAGTTGACTCTCAACCTGGGCGTCCGCTACGAGTATGCGACGCCGTTTTGGGAGGCGAGCAATCAGCTCACCAATATCGACCCGGTCGCCGGGAAGATCATCCAGGCCAAGGACGGCGGTATCTTCGATCGCGCACTGGTAAATCCCGATCGAAACAACTGGGCGCCGCGAATTGGGATTGCCTATAGTCTGGATCCCAAAACGGTGATTCGCGGCGGATACGGCATCAGCTATGTCCATTTCAACCGCGTCGGAAGCGCCGATCTGCTGTCAATCAATGGTCCGCAAGTGGTCTCGGCGCTGGTTAACCAGGCGGACGTGTTTGGCACGTCGGCGTTTATTCCGACGCAGAACGGCTATCCCGCCGGTCTGACCGCGCCGGAAAGACTCAATCCGCTGATTGCGAACATGGCTTACCTTCCGCCCGATACGCGAGCAGGCTACGTGCAGAATTGGACGCTTTCCGTGCAACGCGAGATATTCAAGGACACCATCATCGATGTCGGCTACGTCGGCAATAAGTCGACGAACCTGATCACGATCGCCGATTACAACCAGGCGCGTCCGCTCGCTGCGGGTGAAACTCTGGCCACCAGTCCTTTGCTTTCGCGCCGGCCGTATCGCGCGTTCGGCCCGATTACGGTGACCTGGCCGCACGCTTTTGCGAACTACAACGCGCTGCAAGTCCGCTTTGAACATCGGGGAAATTACGGCTTGTATCTTCTGAACTCCTTCGTGTACGGAAAAGCGATCGACAATTCCGGCCAGTCGCTCGAGTCACAGGGCGCTAACGCGCATCCCAGCCCGCAGAATTTTTACAATATGTCAGCCGAAAAGGCGGTCTCGGATTTCGATCAGAAATTCAACAACACTACCAGCGTCGTTTACGATCTGCCGCTTGGCAAAGGACGCAAGTTTGGATCCTCGATGGCGCGCGGTCTCGACTATGCTATCGGCGGATGGCAGCTATCAGTAATCAACAACCTGTGGAGCGGACCGCCGCTGAACCTCGGCTATAATCCCACGGCGGCCCAGCAGGTTTCGGTGACGCTTCCCGATTTCCGCGGCGGCCTTTCGTATCGTCCGAATCTGGTTGGTCCGGCCAAGACGCCCAACGGGAATATCGACAACTACATCAACCCTCTCACGATAGTCGTGCCGACCGATCCTAGCCAGCCCTTCGGCAACGCCGGACGCAACGCCGTCCGCGGCTACAGCTTCTTCCAGCTTGATCTCGGCATCGGCAAGAGCTTCACGTTTTTCGAACGGTATCGCCTGCAATTCCGCAGTGAGATGTTTAACGCGACGAACCATACCAATTTCCGGAATGCGAATCTCAACCGGTCGACAGCGGGCTTCGGGCAGGTCCGCTCGGCTTTCCCGGCGCGGCAGGTGCAGTTCGGATTGCGGTTCGTGTTCTAGCAAGGCGGCATAGACGAACAAGCTAAAGCTGATTCACTGTGGAACAAACTTTAGCTTGTTCGTGAGGCGCTAAAGCACTTCTGTAGTAGCCGTCTTCAGATACGTCTCCACCTTCGCCTTCACAGTCCGCCGATCGAGTCCCATGCGGCGCGCCGCTTCTTCATAGCTGCCGGTGACCCGATACACCTGCGCGGCGTAACGGGCCAGCAATTCATCGGCGGTGAGGCGTCCGTCGTCAAAGCGGATGAAGAAGTCATCCTTCGCCAACGCCGGCGATTCCGCTAGCGGACGGTAGGAGCGCCGGATCACCACGTTTCGCACGCACTGTTCCAGCTCACGATAGTTGCCGGGCCAGGAGTACCCTTCTGGAAGCTGCGTGCGGATCCATTGCTCCACTTCGTCGAGGCACCGGTCCGCCTCGTCGCCCACCGTTCGCAGCGTCATGTAGTGCAGCAATTCCCGGAAGACGTCGGGGGAGTCCTGAATCTGCTCAGCAAGCGACGGCGTCTGGATGAGATCCGCGCACAGGCGGTAGTACAGATCCTCGCGAAAACGGCCCGCTCGAATCTCGACGGGGAGGTCGCGGTTGGTGGCGGCGATCAGCTTGCCCCTAAAATCGCGCTGGGTAGTGTCTCCGACTGCCGAGAATCGCCTGGTTTCGATTACTCGCAATAACTTCACCTGAATCGACAGCTCCATCTCGGCCAGCTCATCGAGAAAAACCGATCCGGAGACGGGGCAGGATTCGAGCCAGCCCTTGCGATCGCCGATAGCTCCGGTGAACGAGCCCCGGCGATGTCCGAAGAGCTCCGATTCGATCAGTGTCGGTGAGAGCGCGGCGATATTGATGGGCAGGAAACTCTCGGCAGGTGGATCGGCGAACTCCATACGCTCCGGATTGAACGCCACATAGCGTGAGCCGGCGATGGCTCTGGCGATCAACTCTTTCCCTGTCCCGGACGGCCCGGTGATCAGAGTCGGAAACTCACCCATTTTGCGGTACAGAGTACGGCGATAGCGCCGCATGTCGTGCGTGAAGATGGACTGCCAGATACTGGCGCGCAGCCGCGCCGCCGGCATGGAGTTGCCGATGATGTTGTCATATATATGATGAAACGCCCGCTGAATCTGGCGGAAACAAGCGAAGGCGTGAGCGGGTTCGAGAGCGGTCGTAAACTGCTTGCCGGGGATGTGCAGGTAGCGATTCCAATCCGCCAGGAATTCACGGTAAAAGCGCCATTTCCCCGCGGCGACAAACTGGGGATAGTAGCGATAGTAGAGCAGATAGTGGACGCTCTCTTCGTAACTGCCGAAATCTTCGGCGGAGACGTCGGATGCCGCGGACAGAGATCCTTGCGCGCGCTCGATGACCTCGGCGAGCTTCCGGTAAACGAGGAGCACATTCGGCCGGATCGCATCCGGATCGGTCACAGATGCGCTCCAGACCGGGTCGCCGGGAACGAAGTCGCGGCCCAGGGCGGTGCGCTCGAGCTCCATCCGTTCCTGCAGGAAGGGATTGCAGTATCCTAAACTGGCGACAGCCGCCAGAAACCGGCGGTCGCCAGAGGAGATGTTTGCCATTCATCCAATGTACATATATGTACGGAAAATGTCCAAATGGTACTCTGGACGGGAAGGCTACCGCCGCTAAATGATTGAATGAACAGGGTATTTATCCCTAGCCTTGTTGGAGCCCTGAATGCCGAATAGGTCGTATGCTCAAGAAAAAAGCTTCCGCCGGATAC
>Ga0075421_100005915_pt1 | contig 14852 bp, 10 predicted proteins | sample SoiMetdeltSBSDD5_FD_75292 | JGI IMG/M metagenome (GOLD analysis project Ga0075421, IMG submission 75292) | Bulk soil microbial communities from a Populus tree surrounding site in Tennessee, USA - Soil MetaG P. deltoides SBSDD5 | ecosystem: Environmental > Terrestrial > Soil > Tree plantation...
TCCACCGCCTCTTGTTAGGCGGCACCACTGCCTCCTTCTGAGGGCGGTTGCGTTCCGCTGCTGCTATTGGGCGGGGGCGGCTTGCGTGCTGCCGCCACGCCAGCGGCGATCAAAACCAGCCCTACCACAAGAAGGGGTCCTTTGAGTTCGAGACCGCGGACGGCGGGGATCAATGCTCCAATCGCAACCACGAGCCCCGCAGCGATCAGGCCCCATCCGGCTTTCTTGGTTTGCGCCCTGATTGCACCTCGATGTTTCGTCGCCCGCCTAACGGATAGTGGGCCAAACGGAGTTTTGCCCTAGCGTGAAATCGTTTGCCCCTTTTGCCGAGCATGGCACTTCATAGGCGATTTACTATCTCCGGGCAAGTCTTTAGCGTGACCACTCGCAACGAAAATGCTCAACCAACTGGCAGGCACTGCGAAAAGCTCTCCGCCGGGCTGGAAGCCCGCCGCTACGCGAAACGCGATCATTTGTTCCGCTCGCGCAGTTCCTTCAAGAAGGCGCGCGCGGGAAAATTCATCCCGGGACAGCGCGTGTGCATCACGTTGATTTGTTGATGCGTTTTCACGTCCTTGGCGCTCAGTTTGCATCGCGCCAGAAGCGAGTCAATGAGCGCGTTCAGGCTTTTCATCTGTTTCGTGGTCGGTTTGTTGGCGTCGAAGTTTCCGACCAGGCAGATCCCCAGGGCTACCTTGTTCTGCGATTCGCTGGCAACGTGGCCGCCGTCCAGTTGCTCCGTCCAGCGCCGCCCGACCACCACCTCGCCGTCGCCCATGCCACTGCCGTTGCCGATGACAAAATGGTACGCCAAGCCGTTTTCCATGTGCCGCACTTCGCGATGGTAGCGGTCCATTCCTTTCGCGCTGCCGTTGGGAGTTCCGCTGTGGTGAATGACAATGTACTTCCAGCGGCCGCGCTTCACGTTCGCCCCGCGAATCGCCCGCTCAACGTTCGGACCCAAACCCGATGAGATGCCGGTTGGCGCCACTCCCGGGATGCGCAGGCTTTGACCGACTTTGACGCCGGCATTCCTGTCGAGTCCGTTGTGCCGCGCCAGTTCCGCGATGCTGACACCGTACTTGCGCGCGATGCTGGTCAGCGATTCCTGAGCCTTGACGATGTGGACGGTTTCCTGCGCCCCCGCGGGAAGCGACAAGGACGCAAGCAGGAAAGCCAGAGAGAAGAACGAGAATCGCAGAAATGTTCGCAGCGCCAGTTTCTTCATTGCCAAACGGCTTGAATGTCCTCGTAACACGGCCGGCCAATACCTGGCGAGCGTTATTTTCCCTTCGCCGCTTCTTGGCGCGCATCCTGACCCTGCCCTTCAAGGCCGGTTCCGCGCCGGAGCGCAGGTCTCCAACCTGCGCGTTCGTTAGAAATTAGCCGCCGGCGCAGATTGGACATCTGCGCTCCTGGGGTAATCGCAGACGCACCCGCTTCTTGTGTCGATCTGCCGAGTCGTGTATATCTCGTCCCGTTCCTCAGCCTATCCATGACATGAAAAAGCTTTTGCTCGCGAGTCTCTACTGTTTCCTCATCGCGCTCCCGTTGCCTCTCGGCGCCCAGACGAAGGCCGATTCCACTCGGATCGAAGATGTCCTTTACGGCCGCAAGTTTGGCACGGCACTGACCCTCGACGTGTTCCAGCCGGCGAAACCGAACGGTTGCGCGATCCTGTTCATGGTCAGCGGCGGATTTTTCTCCAGCCACGAAGCCATCAATCCGAAATCCTACCAGCCATTTCTCGACCGGGGCTACACGGTCTTCGCCACAGTGCATGGTTCACAACCGAAGTTCACCATCCCGGAAATCACTCAAGACATTCACCGGGCGGTGCGCTTCGTCCGTCACAACGCGGCGAAGTACGGCGTCGATCCGAATAAGTTCGGCATCACCGGCGGCAGCGCGGGCGGCCACCTGTCGCTCACGATGGGAACCCAGGGCGGTCCGGGCAAGGCCGACGCCAGAGATCCGATCGACCGTGAAAGCAGCACCGTGCAAGCCGTCGCCTGCTTTTTCCCGCCCACCGATTTTCTGAACTACGGCCAGCCGGGCGAAGACGCCGTCGGGATCGGCATTTTAAAGGATTACAAACCCGCGTTCGGACCGCGTTCGGATACACCTGAGGGACGAAAGGAGTTGGGCCGGGAGATATCGCCGATCTATTTTATAACATCAAATACTCCGCCGACGCTGATTATCCACGGTGATGCCGACAAGCTGGTGCCGATCCAGCAGTCGGAAACGTTTGTGAAGCGGACGAAGGAAGCCGGCGCGAATGCCAGGCTGATCGTCAAGGAAGGGAAAGCGCACGGCTGGCCGGACATGGCCGCGGACTTTCCTGCGCTCGTGGACTGGTTCGACGAGCATTTGCGCGGCATCAAGCCCAGGTCGTAACCTCCCGTTCAAACGGGACCCGCGGCAGCCACTGTCGGAGCGCGGCTGTGTGCGCAGCACCGGCCGCAGCACGATCGAAATGCGAGGGCTTTCGATGCATTCCTACGCGCGGATCACTGCGGAACCGCTGCGGCCGGTCCGTTGGACACAGCCGCGGTCCGAAGGTCCTTGAACCTCCCGCTCACCGGTCCCGCGGACACCCCTCGCCCCCCACCAGGGGAGAGGGATGGAGTGAGGGGAACGGAACGTACTCACGCGCAGGCCACAGCAAGGTGGGACGCGCCCTGCCCCTCTGGCACGTGCCAAACCGCTTGACTGGCATGCGGGTTGCATGCTTTATCGCGAGTGACAGTTCGAGAAAAACCAACAAACAAGGTGGCAACCCATTGCAGCCTCGTTTCGACACCAGCGAAAGGATCCATGTCCCGCCTGAAATCATTTTTGCTCGCCATCTTCAGCCTGTGCCTTGCGATTGTCCCCGCGCGCGCGGCCGATGAACCCGCCGCTCAGCCCAATCCACTGTTGAGTCAGATCGACTGGACCAAAGGCCCGGCAAAAGCCGAGCTAAAGAGCCTCGCCGAGGTCCAGGTGCCCGAAGGCTTCATGTTCACGGGTTCGAAGGGAACTCAAAAGCTCCTCGAAGCGATGGGCAATCCCACTTCCGGCTCGGAACTCGGCTTTCTGGCGCCGACCTCGCTTGTTTGGTTTGTGGTGTTCGAGTTCTCGGACGTTGGCTATGTCAAGGATGACGACAAGGACAAACTGGACGCCGATAAGATGTTGAAATCCATCCAGGCCGGCAACGAAGAGGCGAACAAGTTCCGCAAGAAAATGGGCGTGCCTCCGCTCAAGATTACCGGCTGGGAATTGCCGCCGCGTTACAACGAGCAGACCCATAATCTCGAATGGGCGATCCGCGGTGAAAGCGAGGGCGACGCGGTCGTCAATTACAACACCCGCCTGCTTGGCCGCAAAGGCGTCATGGAAGTCAACCTGGTCATCGATCCGGAGAAACTCGCCGGGGCGATGCCGGCCTACGCGGCGGTGCTCAAGGATTATTCCTATAAATCGGGCGAGCGTTACGCCGAGTACCGGCAGGGTGACAAACTCGCCAAATACGGCCTGGCCGCGCTGATCACGGGCGGCGCCGCGGCCGTCGCCGTCAAGACCGGGTTGTTCGCAAGCCTGATCCTGTTCTTCAAGAAGGCGTGGAAGCTGGTCGTCATCGGGGTCGTCGCCGTGGCTGCCTTCATTAAGAAGCTCCTCTTTGGCGCGGACGCTCGCAAGACGATCGAATAATCCCCGCCAACCTGCAGCATGGGTGAACTCCAAGGCCTGCTGCTGGTTGTCGGAATCATTTACCTGAGCGAGTGCCTCGTCTGGGTGCGCCGGGGAGCGATGGCCTTTGCAAGGGGCTGGGGTAAATCCTCCAAAATCCGGCACCCCGGCACACTTGCGGGCAACCAGCGGGGTGGGCTGCTGCTCACCAATCCACTTCCACCGCTCGGCGACATTTTCATCGTCGCGCAATTTCCCCTCTCCCTCTCGCCTGAAGGCGCGTTTGCCTACTTCGCGCCGTGCCTGAATCCGGCGGGTCGCCCGGTGCAAACCACAAAGTATGCCTCTTGGGATAACCTCCATCCGCTTCAGATCGACGGGCGGAAGGTATTTGCAGCCGGTGCCGTATTCCTGACTACCGTCTCCACTTTTGCTGCGCGTCATGCAGGCGATTTGCTGCAACGGATTCGCAAGCTGCCCAAGGCCAACCGTACCTCGGCGATTCACAAGGCCTTGTCGGAAAGTCTCGACACGCGCAAAATGTCTGAACGCCTCCGAGAATATCGGAAGCGCTCCAATCCGATTCGTCTCCTCGCGAATCTCCTCTTCGTCTATCTGTTTCTGGTTGTACCACCGCTGATCTGGCACTTCGGCTTTGGCGTCCTGGGGTTGTGCCTGCTCTTGGGGATGCTCGCTCAAACGGTTACCCTTGCCCTCCTGTTCCGAAACGCGCACAAGGCGTTGTATCCCGACGGCGGCGAAGAACGCTTCAAACCATTCCTGACGATGCTGCTCGCGCCGCCCGCGGCCATCCGCGCTTCGGACGTGCTGGGCCGGCATCTGCTCGAAGCTTTTCATCCGCTCGCGGTTGCCAGAATCCTCTGTCCGCCGAACCGGTTTCGAGACTTTGCCCGCCAGACCCTCATCGACCTGCGCTACCCACTCTTTCCCGTTTGTCCGGCGACCGAAAGCGCGCCTGTTGAAACCGAGCGTTGGTTCCGGGAAACAACGCTGGCCGTGGTGGAAGAATTTCTGCAAAAGGAAGGATTCAAAGTGAATGAACTGGTAGCAGCGCCGAAACCGGCCGACGCCGCCAATCTATCTTACTGCCCCCGCTGCGGCACACAATTCGTCACGCGCCAGGGCACCTGCGCCGATTGCGGCGGCCGGCCGCTGGAACCGTTCGCCGCTCAGAATCCAGCATGACGGCTGCTTCGCCGTCCTCGGGCGCAGGAAGGTCCGAAAACCCAGCCGCGCTGAAATGTCCCAAAGCCTCGCCTGTTTCGAACGTTGCTGCGCCCGGGGACGGGCGCACTCCGGAAGGTTCATGGGTAGCGAGCACTTCCAAAAACTGGACGCGACTTGAGGCCATGAACCCGGGCGCCAACGTGCTGCCGACGTCCCGTCGGCAGACCGGTTCCAAAACTGCCGGCAGGATGCCGGCAGCACGTTACGGTTCATGGAGATGGGAAACGGAGAATGCGGTTCACCGGCCACTACTTTGGATCACACCCCACTTCGCCGCTTGCGCTTGAGGTTTCCGGACGCCCCGGCTATTCTACCGCCATGCCGATTTACGAGTTTCATTGCGAGAAGTGCGAGAAAGACAGCGAAGTCCTGGTCCGGTCGAGCAACTGGGAAGGGACGCCGTGTCCCCATTGCGGTTCGACCCGGTTGACGAAGAAACTTTCTGTATTCGCGTCGAGCGCAACGGGCGAAGAATCCGCACCCGTCTGCACGGGCCAGCCGAAGTCGTGCGGACTTTGCGGCACGGGCAAACCGCATTCGCACTGAGGTTGAAACGTTAAAAACGTTGAAGCGTTAAAACGTTACATCGTCTAAACAAACGCTCGGCGCCAGCCAGGTTTCAACGATTCAACGATTCAACGATGTAACGATTTAACGCGCCAAGAGCACGTCCTTCGCCGCAACCTGCGTCAAATCTTCCACCAGCCAATCGGGCTTGTGCGCCCGCAGCTCGTCCGCCTTCGCTCCGCCCGTCGCCACGGCGAGCATTTTTGCATCGATCGCGCGGGCGCATTCGATGTCGCGCGGAGTATCACCCACGACGAGGATCTCCTCGCCGCGCAAATCCGAATTGAGCAGACGGCTTCCGCGTTGCCTGGCAACGGCAGCAATCTGATTCCGGTCCTCGTGATCGTCGGCGAAGGCGCCGGTCTGGAACAACTCCCAAAGCTCAAAGCGCCGAAGCTTGATCTCGGCGCCGAGCCGGATATTGCCGGTCAACAGGCCCATCACCGGACGATCGGGCAACCCGTGCAACTGATGGACGAATTCCCACACGCCGGGAACCACCCTGCCGTCCGCCTGCGTGAGCAGGTAATCGAGCCAGAAGACATAGCTGTCGAAAAAGCGCTCGAGATTTGCCGGCGACGGCTCGACGCCGTGTTGCAGGAACATTTCGCGGGCAATGCCCGTGTCCGTGCGCCCGGAGAAATTGATGTGCGCGGCTCCGTTGGGAATCTTGAACTCGATTTCGAACGCGCGCACGAATGCCTTGACGCCCGCACCCCCTGTGCGAATCAGCGTCCCGTCAATGTCGAAGAGAACCAGGCGGATCACACGCGAAGCATAACAAACGGCTAGGACCGTACGCAAGCCAACCTCTCTAAAGTCCATTGCAGTCAGGCAGCTCTCGCCGCGCGAAACCCATACTTTTGCGCGATCTTTGCGGCACTCTCGAAGCTTACAGTGGCGTGGACACTCGTGAACTGACCGAGTTCCATCACATCAGCGACAATTTGAAATGGCTTGCGGCCAAGCGCAACGGCCAGATATTTCAACGGAACCGGATCAGGGAATTGGAAATCGGGTTCTTCGGGTGCTTGGTCATCCAAGCCCCTTGCAGTTTTCTTCGGCGGCCCCGGAGGGCCACCTTCGGTTGCTGGTTTCGCTTTGGGCGTTGTTTTTCTGATTGAATCACTCATACGCATCTGCGCCGCATGACTGAACCGTAGTAACTCTGGACAACCACTACTCCTTCTCCTCCTTCATCCCCGCCCGCAGCCTGTCGCCATGCCGCGCCACAAATTCCTCGACCAGCAGCACGTTCTGTCCGGCGCGTTGGGCCACTTTGAGCAACGTGTCCATGGTCGCGAATTCTTCGAGCTGTTCCTTGAGGAACCATTGCAGGAAATTTTGCGTGATATGGTCGCTCTCTTTCACGGCCAGTTCGACGAGCTTGTTGATCTGTCCCGTCACTTCGGTCTCCCATTTGAGCGACAGTTCGACGGCTTCGACGACGCTTTTGAAGATGTTCTTCGGCGCCGCGATTTCCGGGATTTCGACGCGACCTCCGGAGTCCACCACGAATTTCACAAAGCGCATCGCGTGGTCCCGTTCCTCCTCGGCCTGCTTGTAGAAAAAGGCGGACAGTTCAAGCAATCCTTCAGCGGCGAAGTAGGAGGCAATGGCGACGTATTGCAGCGACGCCCCGAATTCGTTGCCGATTTGCTGGTTGATGGCTTCGTTGACTTTCTTGCTGATGAGCATAGTTCCCTCGTTCTTTACGTGATTTCCGAATTGAAACGCTGCGTTCACTCTATCGGGTTTCCTCCCTAACGCAAGGCTGCGAAAGCGTACGGAGCGCGCCCATCCTGGGCGCAGCAGCTCCGAACACTCAGGGACACCGGGAAGGTTTCCAAAGTCCGTCCGACTGCAACAAACGGCAACCTCCGTCAACCCGACGCGCAATCGAACAAACTCCAGGACAATCTACGCGTTCCTACGCCGAAGATGGGCCCGCTTCGAACCGTGGCGGAGCGCGCGATGTCCCGGCGCCCAGGCTGGACCGCGCCCATTCTGGGCGCAGCGGCTCCGAACACTCAGGGTCACCAGAAAGTTTCCAAAGTCCCTCCGACTGCGACCGCGCTGCGGCCTGAAAAGCCGCGTTCCGTTACGCCGTCAAACCCTTGCGCGTTCCGCCGAAATCCGTTATGCCGTGCGCATGGAGTCCAGGGAAGCGCTGGTCGCCTTGAACATGATCGAGCACGTCGGCCCGGTTCGGGTGCGGCAATTGCTCGAACATTTCGGCGACGCCCCTTCCATTCTGCACGCTTCCAAATCCCAGCTCCTCCACGTGCGCGGCATTGGCGAAGACACCGCCGACGCCATCGCCGCTTGGGAGAAGATGGTCGATCTCGGCGCCGAATTGAAACGTATCCAGGAATTCGGCTGTCACATTCTCACGCAAACGGACGCCGGCTATCCGGAGTCACTAAAGCAGATCTACGATCCGCCCATCGTCCTCTACGTCAAAGGCAGTCTCGCAGCGAAAGACAAAAACGCCGTTGCCATGGTCGGCTCGCGCCGGACGACGCACTACGGGATCGAGACGGCGCGCAAGCTGGCCTACCAACTCGCCTACGTCGGCGTCACCGTGGTCAGCGGCGGCGCGCGCGGCATCGACACGGCAGCGCATCAGGGCGCGTTGAGCGCGAAAGGCCGCACGGTTTGCGTGCTCGGCACCGGCATCAACATCGTTTTCCCGCCGGAAAACGCGGAGTTATTCGAGCGCATTGCCGCCAACGGCGCGGTCATCACGCAATATCCGTTCAACCGGAACGCGGACAAACAATCGTTCGCCATCCGCAACCGCATCGTGGCCGGGATGACCCTTGGCACCGTCGTCGTCGAGGCCAACCTCACCAGCGGCGCGTTGATCACCGCGAACTTCGCGGTGGAATACGGCCGCCAGATTTTCGCCGTGCCGGGCCGCATTGATTCACCGCAGAGCAAAGGCTGTCACGACCTGATCAAGAAGGGCGCCAAACTTTGCGAAGGCGCGGAGGATATCCTGAGTGAATTCGAATATTTGTTCCCCGCGAGCAACCGCCCACCGTCGCCCGGTGAAACCGGAACATTGCCCGCGCTGGAACTGTCGGAGAATGAACAGAAGGTTTATGACGCGTTGAGCAAGGAAGAAATTCCGACGGACGATGTCATCCGCAGAAGCGGTTTGCCGGCTTCGAGTGTTTCCGTCGCACTGTTCAGCCTGGAGATGAAGCGGCTGATCCGCCAATTGCCGGGAAAGTTGTTTGTTCGGAACAGCTAACTCACGGCGCTCTGCGATCGGACCGCGCCCGTCTCGGGCGCAGGCGCCCCGATGGGAAAACCCCTCTCCGAATTCTCATGCCGTCTCCTCCAGCGAAAGTGCTGCGGGCGTCCGGCACGGTGGCGGCGCGGCTGCGCTGCGGGACCTTGCCCTGATTTGGCGCCTGTTCAACCGCGACTGATTTGCCGGCCCAAAATACAGGCGCCTTGCCCGGCTTTTGTCCCACCCTTTGCGGCAGGTTGACACGAAACTTTTTTATGCTTTCGTGCCACACTGCTTTGCCGGCCATGAGTTCGATCCGCATCCTGCACGTCGATGGCGACAGCTTCTTCGCCAGCTGCGAAATAGCGCTGGACCCGAGGCTGGAGGACCGCCCGGTCTGGGTCGGCGGCGGTCGGCATGGAGACGGGATTGTCATCGCCGCCAATCGCGCCGCCAAAAGATTCGGCGTGCAGACCGGCATGGCATGCTTCGAAGCGCGGCGGCTTTGCCCGCACGGCGTGCTTTGCCGTCCGCACTACGAAGACTATCGCCGCCTTTCCCAGGAAATGTTCCGCATCCTGGAAGAATACTCTCCGACCCTCGTGCCGATCTCGATCGATGAAGGTTTCCTCGATTTCACCACGATGGACAAACACGTCTGGCGGCGCACGTCGCCGGCGGTTTACGTGAAGGAAATCCGCGAACGGATCAAGCGCGAAACCGGCCTTCCGGTTTCATGCGGCCTGGCCAATTCGTCGCGGCTGGCCAAGCTCGCCACGGACGCCGCCAAACCCGGATTCATTGAGATTCCACCCGGACGGGAAAAGGATTTTCTAAAAGACCGGCCGTTGCGCGAACTCTCCGGCATCGCGATCCGACGCGAACGCGCGCTCGCCAGCCTGGGCGCCCGGACCTTTGGCGAGGTCGCCAAACTCCCTTCGACGCTGCTCAAGCAAAAGTTCGGCATCTGGGGCCAGCAGCTCTGGCTCTTCGCCAACGGCCACTGGAACGAGCCGCTTATCCTGGCGGTCAAGGACCGCACCACGATTTCCAGCAGCACGACGCTGCCCTGCGACGAGCCGGACTACGAAGCCGCTTTGACATTCACTTTGAGTGAGACTACAAGGCTGATCGGCCAGTTGCGCCGCGAACAATTGCAGGCGCGCGAGCTTGGGCTGACGATCCGTTTCAATGACTTCGCCGAGGCCGGCAGTGGCTATCGCTTTCGCCAACCGCAGTTCCTCAACTCGGTCATCAACGCCGTGCTGACCGAATTGTTCCGCGACCTGATGAGCGGCCAGGTCAAGCCGGTGCGCCAAATCCGCGTCAGCTTTTCGAACCTGTCACGCCTGGATACCCATCCGACCCTTTGGGGAAGCACGGACGCGGAACGCTGGGCCGCGCTTGACGACGCCACGTTCAGGCTGAACGAACAGTTCCAGAAGCCGACCGTCATGACCGGCGCGCAGCTCGCGTTGCGCCAGCTTGATGATGTTCATCGGAATCCAAAGGCCAAATGCCCGTTCGTCCCGCAGCGCGAGATGGTCAAAAAACTCTGGGGCACCGACGCCGATCCGTTGGCGCACAAGAGCGAATGGGAAGCGCGGCTCAGCAAAGTCAGCGGGCATCACAAATCGAAGAGCTAAAGCGGAACGATGCTGTTCGGACCGCGAAACACGAAATGCGCCAAAGAAGACTCAGGCGTCACGCAACGTGGCGGAGCCATAAACCGAATCGGAGCGCGCGACGTCCCGGCGCAGCGGCCCATATGCGGCTGGCGGCCCCTGGGCACTCTCCCATCCCCCGCGTTCTCGTGGCTGCTGCGACCGGGGACCGGTCGCGCTCCGGGTGGCTTTGGAATGTTCGACGCCTGCGCGAGCTTTCCGGACCGCGGCCTTCCAGGCCGCAGCGCGTCCGCAGCCGGATGAGCTTGGGAAAACTCTCTGCGTCTCGGACTATCTGGAGCCGCTGCGCCCAACATGGGCGCGCTCCGTTTTGGTTTCGGCTTCGCCGCGCCAGAGGTCTATCCGCGGTTTCTATTCGGTGTCCTTACGCCAGGCCGCCCACAAACCTGTCACTGAGCCTTGCCCGGTTCCTCGGGCGATGGTGGCAAGGCTGGTATCTTTGCGATCCCATTGATTTCGTCCCACGTGAACGCTCGTCGTTCGATCAACCCTTGTCCGACCCGGTACACCTCCAGCGCTACCTTCGGATCAAGCCCGGTCGTATCGACGTCAAAGACGCAATAAAGCTTGCCTTCGTTGTAATGCAGAAACATCTCCGGCATGTTCTTCGTCCTGGCGTTGCCGCTGCCGATCGGACCTGAAGTGACTTCGATGAACCTGCCCCGGACCTGATAGCCCGCGGTGAAATGACGGTCGCCGGAGAGAAAGATCACGCCATTGATCTCGTGGTCCTTGATGAACTTCCAGATCTCCTGCCGCTCGCGGTCAAAACTCGCCCAGGAATCCCGGGTGCCGTGCGTCTGCCACGAACTCCCGCTCGCGACGAACTTCACTTTCGCCTTCGACGCCACCAGCTCGCGCTTGAACCAGGCGAGTTGTTCCGTGCCCAGCATGGTCTTGGTTCCATCGTCCGGTGCGGAATTGGTCGAACGATGGTAGCGGTTGTCGAGCATGAAGAAATCAATGCTCCCGCGCGAAAACCTGAAGTGAACGCCCGGATCGTTCAACTGGCCATAGGCCGGATTGGCCCAGAACTGTTGGAAGGTTCGCAGCGAAATCTCCTTGCCCACCGCGGAGCCGTCGCTGTCGTTGGGACCGTAATCGTGATCGTCCCAGATGGCGTAAGTGGGCGTGAGCTCCGTCAACGCCCGGTAGCCAGCCTGACGGCGCTGGTCGTAGTAAGCCGCGCGTTGCTTCGCTGGATCGGTCGAGTCGGCATAGTGGTTGTCGCCGAGCATCAACAACAGATCGACGTTGGTGCGCGCCGCAAGGTCCGCATAAGCCGCCGCGGCGTCATAGCCATTCTTTCCCACGCAGGAGACGAACGCGAATCGAAGCTTCACCGGAGCGCCGTTCGTCGGAGCTGTGACAAACGACGCATACGGCCGCAGCGTCACCGGCCTGCCATCGAGCAGGACACTGTAGAAATAGCGCGTGGACGGCTTCAGATTCGGAACGACAACCTGCCCCATGAAATCCGCCCTGGCGTTCAGCACCGGACCCTTGATCACACGGCCATCCCTCAAATCCTCCCGCTCGCCCAGCCGCATCGCCAACGTCGATTTGCCGGATGCTTTCGCCCAGATGCGCGCCTCGGTGGAACTGACATGACCCAGCATCGGGCCGAGTTCCAGATAGGCTTCCGCAAGGGCACCCGGCAGAGACAACCAGCACGCGACCAGGAAAACGGCGGGCAAAAAATAGAGGTTTGGCATTGGCGGAATCATGCAGACCGACGCCGCCCCGCGTCAACGGTGCGCTGGCTCTGCGCCCCGGACCGCGGCACTCCGGGCCGAAGCCGCAACGCTCGGAAGACGGGTTTCGCAATTCGTGAGGCCGCGGCGTGGTCGGGTTCTGCTCGGAGCGCGCGACGTCCCGGAGCGCAGTGGTTCCGAAAGCGGCGTTTCAAGGAGTTCCAGAACCTCCACGGTATCGGGGCTGCGGCGACCAAGGGACCGGTCGCGCTCCTACATACAATCAGGCGCGGACACCTCTCCTTGACATCACCCTCCGGCTCACGAACGCTTCCCCGGCAGATGCAGTCGAGCGGCATCGGAAGACATATCCTGATCGCGCTGGCGGTGGCGGTGGCCATTTACGCCACCGGGTTCGCCTTCGACCAACACCTGCGCTCACGCCGCGGCCCGTGGCAAGTGACATTCACCGCGGAAGCGTCCGGCGACGCGGCGATCATCGTCAACCAACCCAGGCTGAACATCACCAATCTGAAGATCGTTTTCGTCGGCGAAAAGATGGCCCAGCCGGCGGCCACCGTGGCATTCGACGCTCCGCAAAGGCCGGTTCCGGTGGGCAGAGTGAAGTTTGAAGACCTCACGTATCTGCCGGGCACGGTCACGCTGGATGTCTACGGCCACGAAATCGAATTGCTGCCACGCACGCTCTACATCAACCGCAAGGCGCATCCGTGGAAGTCGAATGAGACGATCAAACTCACGCCTGCGGACAAGCCGGCTTCGCTGCCCGAACCGAGGCCGAAGAAGAAGTGATGTGGAACGATTTGTCACGGGCGCGGGCTTGGGTTGGCTCTTTGGCGTATCCACGCAGAAGTATTCTAAAACTCTTCAGCGTATCGCAGGCTCGTCGGCCGCCCGCGGGCGTCACTTATAGATCAAAAACTTCTCGCGCCGCTTCCTGAAGTCATCCAAGTCAGTCGCCCAGGACTGTTTGATCTCGGCCAGTGATTTGCCTTCCTTAATCGCGTCAATCGTCACGCGGTCTTGCAGCAGCGTCTGAACTTTCGCCAACGCGAAGTCGCTCGGATAAAGGCGTTGCAGCGTCAGCGCCAGCGTAAGGCCCACGTCCACGGCGTTCAACGCGTCCCGATCGGTCGCCGCCAGGTAAACACCGCCGCACGGCTTGTCCTTGAACACGCTGGTCTTTGGCACAAACCGGATCGGCACAAAGCGGATGCCTGGCAGATTCGCGCGATTCAAATTCGCTGCCAGTTTTACGTCGTCAACGTACGGCGCGCCGATGACTTCGAACGGCGTGTCGGTGCCGCGCCCCACCGAAACCGCCGTCTCCAGTAAGCCAATGCCGGGATAAAGTATCGCCTCGGTCAGGTTGCGCATGTTGGGCGACGGATTGGTCCACGGCAGCAGCGTCTGGTCGAACCAGAATTCGCGCTTCCATCCTTCAACCGGTATTACGGTCAGGTCGGCATTGAACCCGCGCTCGGCATTGAACATTTTCGCCAGTTCGCCAACGGTCATCCCATAGCGGAGCGGAATCGCGTGAAACGCCGTGAAGCTGCTCTCGCCGCGATGCACCGCACCTTCTATCGCGGTGCCGTTGATGGGATTTGCGCGGTCGAGCACGAAGAATTTGATCCTCGCCTCCGCGGCGGCCTGCATCGCCAGACCCATCGTCGAGATGTACGTGTAAAACCGGCAACCGATGTCCTGAATGTCGAACACGAGCGCATCGAGGTCCTTCAATTGCTCCGGGCCGGGCTTCCGCGTCTCGCCGTAAAGGCTATGGACCGGCAAACCGGTTTTTTCGTCCACGCTGTCGGAGACCTTTTCGTCCTGCAGCCCACGAATCCCGTGTTCGGGACTGAACAGTGCACTGAGCTGCACTTCCGGCGCGTTCTTCAGCAGGTCGATCGTGGGATTCCGGTTGCGGTCATGGCCGGTGTGATTCGTGATCAGGCCGACGCGCAGTCCTTTTAGTGGCGCGAACTTCTGTTTCACCAGCACGTCGATGCCGTTGAGCACTTCCGTCTGCGCAATGCGGCGGGGCGTTTCCGGCGCGGGCCGTGGAGCCAGCGCGCCAGGCACATAAACGAAGTTGAAATCCTTGATCGCCTCGGTCGCCAGAGTCCCCAACTTGTTGCGCAGGGCGAGAACGCTTCCTTCCTCTGTCGGGTGATTGCGGTTCGACAGGAAAATCAGAAACGTGCGCGAAAAAGGATCGATCCAGATCGACGTGCCGGTCCAGCCCGTATGCCCATAGGAGCCAACGGGAAAAAACTTGCCGCGCGGACCGGCGTAGGGCGAATCCACGTCCCAACCGAGGCCGCGCCGCTGCGGCACGGCTCCCGGCGACTGGACGCTCGTCATCAACTTCACTGTTTCCGGTTTGAAAATGCGGATGCCTTCCAACTCGCCGCCATTGAGCATCATCTGCGCGAACCGCGCGAGATCGGCCGCCGTGGTGAACAATCCAGCATGACCGGCCACACCGCCCATGCGGCGAGACGTCGGATCGTGCACCTTTCCGCGCAACACCTCGTCCCTCTCTTTCTCCGTCGGCGCGATGCGGGCCAGCTTGTTCGTGGACGGCAGAAATCCGGTTTCCGTCATCCTCAACGGTTGATAAATTTCGCGCTCGGCGAACTCGTTCAGCTTCACTCCGCTGACCCGCCGCACGATTTCGCCCAGCAGAATGAAATTCACATCGCTGTAGCGAAA
>Ga0075421_100005917_pt1 | contig 14850 bp, 10 predicted proteins | sample SoiMetdeltSBSDD5_FD_75292 | JGI IMG/M metagenome (GOLD analysis project Ga0075421, IMG submission 75292) | Bulk soil microbial communities from a Populus tree surrounding site in Tennessee, USA - Soil MetaG P. deltoides SBSDD5 | ecosystem: Environmental > Terrestrial > Soil > Tree plantation...
GGACGTCCAGGACGACAACTCATTGCACGTCACGGACGCGGAGAGCGGGCGGGTGTTCCAGATCCGCGAGCTGAGCGAGCAGGAGGCGGACACCGCGGTGCTGAAGAAGCGGGTGACCGGGCCGCTGCCGCCGCCGGCGCCGGTGGTGACGCCGATCCCGGTCCCCGGTCCCGGCTTCTCGCCCGGCGCGGAGACGATCATCGAGAGCCGGGGCGCCATCCCCGAGCACATCCGCCAGGAGCTGGACGCGTACGAGGCCCGGATCTCCGCGCCCAGGTCGGGCCGGGTGGAGGACGAGGAGGAGGAGAAGACCGACCCCTCGCTCCACGCCGCCCGGACGGTCCAGGAGATGGGCCAGATCGACACGCCGGCGGTGACGCCCCAGGAGGTGATCCCCACCCGGGTGGTGACCCCCAAGGTGTCCCAGAAGGTGACCGCGCCGCCGCCAACCAGCCCGGAGGTGACCAGGGTGAGTCGGCGCGGGGGCACGCCGAAGGGGATCGCCCCCTATTCGCCTTCAGGGTCGAGGAACATCACCGCGCCCGAGATGGCCCACGAGGCGCCGCGCGAGCCGACCACCCGCCGGGGCGCCGCGCCCAAGAGCTCCGGCGATCTCCCGGTGGTGGAGCTGGAGCGGCCCATCCGGCCGATCACCGGGACCATCGGCCGGACCCGGTCCGGGCAGCACGAGGTGATCGAGTCCATGCTCGCCGAGGTCTTCGAGCGGGTGCAGGAGGTGTACTCGATGGTGGACCCCACCGAGGCGCTCTACTTCCTGCTCGACCTGGCGATGGAGAAGATCCCCTCGGACGCCGGGAGCGTGCTGGAGGTGGACGCCCAGGGCGACCTGCGCTTCTCCGCCGCGCGCGGGCCCAAGGCGGCGGAGCTGCTGGAGGCGGCCCTGGTGGTCCCCTTCGGGTCGGGCATCGCCGGCTTCTGCGCGCACGAGGGCGTCACCGTGGCGCTCTCCGACGTGCAGAAGGACCCGCGCTACTACCCCGAGATCGCCCGGCGGCTGGACTACCACGCCAAGTCGGTGCTCGCCTCGCCGATGATGACGCACGGGCGGACCTTCGGGTGCATCCAGCTGCTGAACAAGAAGGACTCGCCCCTGTACGCCGCGCACGAGGTGGGCATCCTCTCGTACATCGCCCACCAGGCGGCGCTCTACCTGGGCACGCTCACGTAGCGGTCTACTTCATCTTCTCGTCCATCGTCTTCCGGGTGAACCCCGCGGGCGGCGCGAACGCCTCCTTCGGCTGCGCGCCCTGGCCGAGGGAGGTCAGCGTGGTCTCGTGGACGCCGTCGCCGTCGTCCTTCACCGACCTGCGCCACGCCGGCAGGCCCGCGCCCATGCCCCAGGCCTTCGGGCTGATGGACGGCCTGGCCGCCAGCCCTCCCATGCCCCAGGTCTCCTGCATGGAGTCCAGGCTCTGCTTGAGCTGCTCGCGGTCGATCTTCAGATCGCCCCAGGGGATGAGGCAGGCGTCGGCCGCGTGCTGGCCCTCGATCTCGACCTTGTAGAGGTCGCAGCTGTAGCCGGCGATCTTCTTGCTGCCGGACGCGCGCACGTACTTCTCCTCCGGAATGGCCGGGGCCGTCCCCACCTTCATCTGCCGGGACATCATGGCCTCCATCTGCGCGCGCTGTTCCGGAGGCAGCTTGGCCATCTGCGACTTCATCTGCGCCATCGCCAGGTCCATCTTCGCCTTCATCTGCTTCATCTGCTCCTGGGTGATCTCGAAGTACTCCTTCTTCGCGTGGTCGACCATCATGACCCGCTTGCCGTCGCCGTCGCTGATGAAGGTGCCCCCCGGCTCCGCGCTCCCCTCCTTCGTCACCTCCGCGCGCAGGTTCTTGCCCTCCACCTGCCAGGTCATGGTGGACGTCTTGCCCTTGTGCTTCATCTCGTAGCTGAGCTTGAGGCCGGCCTGCGCGGCGAGCGCGCAGAGGGCGGCGGCGAGGACGGCGAGACGGCGGAGCGTGCGCATGGGTTCCCCCCTACGGTGGTGAGCCGCGCATGCTATCCGCTTTCACCTCAGGCGACGGTGAGCAGCCGGCGCCGCTCCGCCAGCCTGCGCAGCGCGCGGTGGAGGGCGAGGATGTCCAGGGGCTTCTGGAAGATCTCGCTCACCCCGAGGGCGACCTCTTCGTAGGGCGCCAGGGGCTTGCCGGTCATCAGCACCCGCGGGATGCGCTGCCACGCGGGGTCCGCGCGGAGCGCGCGGCACAGCTCCGCGCCGCCCAGCCCGGGGAGCCGGAGGTCGAAGACGATCACGTCAGGCAGACCCTGGCCCTTGAGGCGGGCCAGCCCGGAGAGCGCCTCCTCCGCGCTCATCACGTGGAAGACCTGAAAGCCCTGGTCCACCAGCGCCATCTGGAGAAGCTCGCCCTCGTCGAGGCTGTCCTCCACCAGCAGCACGCGCGGATTCCCGGCATCCTGAACGTTCATGTCCACCTCGGGGCCACCCAGGGCAGAGGGGTTCCCATTGCCAGCGGCGTACCAGCAGGCGCGCGACGGATTTCGCCCCCTTGGCGGGACCGAATGCGGACAACCGGCAAAATGTGCCGGCCCCGGAGGACGCGCCCGGACATTTCGTTCATGGTGGCTGTTCACTGCTTGACGATCTCGTCGAGCACCACCGTGGCGTAGCTGCCCTTCGGGAGCTGGAAGCGGATCAGCAGATCGCCGCCGTCGCGCTGCAGGGACGGCTCGCCCAGCCGGATCCGGTAGGCGCGGCGGGCCCCGGAGGCCTCGCCCCGCCCGTGCCGGGCCAGCTGCTCCGGCGACACGCCGGACTCGGCGAGGAGCGCCTCCTCGGCGGCGCCCACCTCTCCCGAGGCGGGGGGAAGGTGCGGGCCGAAGAGCGGCCCGGCGGGCGAGATCTCGAACCGGTCCACGCGCGGCTGGTCCTCGGCGGGCGAGGCGCAGGTGAACAGGCCGCCGGAGTCCTCCTTCCGCATCACGTCGCCCTCCAGCGCGCGCGCGAAGGTGCCCGCGGCGAGGCGGGCCTCCAGCGCCCGGTTGAACAGCTGGGACTGGAAGGCGGAGAGGTAGAGCTTGCGCTGGAAGCGCGACGGCGGGCGCTCCAGCCGCTCGCCGCGCAGGAGCGAGCGGCCCAGCTCCGCGTTGCGCCCGTCCGCTCCGAAGCGCTGCTCGCCGAAGGAGTTGGGGACGCCGCGCTCGGCCAGCGCCTGGAGCGTCCGGGCGGCGGCGTCCGGGTCGGCCGCGCCGCGGATGCGGACGCAGAAGCGGTTCCCGCGGAGGTGGCCGGGCCGGAGCTTGTTCCCGTGCCGCGCGGCGGAGAGCACCCGGGCGCCCTCCAGCCGCAGCGAGGCCAGCCGGGGCTCCGCCGCGGCGGGGACGGAGAGCCACTGCCGCGCCACCGCGTGGTGGTCCTTGAGGCCGGCCCAGCCCACGTCGCGCGCGTCCACCCCCAGCGCCTCCGCCAGCCGGCGCGCCAGGGGCTCGGTGCCCACCGAGCGCTTCTCCACCCAGAGGTAGAGGTGGTCTCCCTGGCCGGAGGGCAGGTACGCGGGGATCTCCTCCACCTCGAAGTCCTCCGGCGACTCCTTGATGCGCCCGCCGCAGCCGGGGATGTCAGCGGTCACCCACCCGCGCACGGACTTCATTGTCACCCACCTGACGTATGCTCCGCCGCCGCTCGTTCCTGCTGGTCCGGCCAGCGGCCCTGCCGTCGCCCCTTACTGGAGAAGCCCCGCACATGTCTCTCACCCTGTCCCGGCGCGCCACCCGTGTACTGATGGCCGCCGCCTCGTTCGTCCTCGTCACCGCCTGCCCGGAGCCGCCGCCCGCGGACACCACGCCCCCCGCGTCCCCGGCGCTCTCGGTGGGGACCATCACCGAGTCGTCCATCCAGCTCAGCTGGACCGCGGTGGGCGACGACGGCTCCACCGGCACCGCCGCCGGCTACGAGCTGCGCTACCTCAGCGCCGCCCTCTGCCCCATCACCCAGGCCAACTTCGACAGCGCCACCCCGGCCTCCGGGCTGGGGGCGCCGCAGCCTGTGGGCACGGCGGAGTCCTTCACCGTCACCGGCCTGCCGGCCGACGCCGCGGTCTGCCTGATGCTGAAGGTGACGGACGACGCCGGGAACGCCTCCTTCTCGGGCGCGGCCGTCGCCTCCACCCTGGACCTGGTGGCGCCGGAGAGGGCGGCGCTGACGGCCGGCAGCGTGACCGGCAGCTCCGTGGTGCTGAGCTGGACGGCGGTGGGCGACAACGGGAGCACGGGGACGGCCACCGGGTACGATCTGCGCCAGGCCTCCGGCGCCGGCTGCCCCATCACCGCGGCCAACTTCGGGTCGGCGGCCGCGGTCTCCGGCGTGCCCGCCCCGGCGGCCCCCGGGACCTCGCAGTCGGTGACCGCGACCGGGCTGGCCGGCGCCATCGACTACTGCTTCGCGCTCCGGGTCACCGACGAGGTGGGGAACAGCTCGCTGTCGGCCTCGCTCCCGGTGACCACCAGCGACACCGTGGCGCCGGCGGCGGCGTCGCTCCAGGTGGGCGCGATCACCGGCACCTCCGTGGCGCTGAGCTGGACCGCGGTGGGTGACGACGGCAACACCGGCACCGCCACCAGCTACGAGCTGCGCTACGCCAGCGGCGGCGGCTGCCCGCTCACCTCCGCCACCTTCCCCCTGGGCACGGCGGCCACCGGGCTCCCCACGCCCGGCAGCGCCGGCGCGGCCGAGTCCTTCACCGTCACCGGGCTGGCCTCGGACACCGCCTACTGCTTCATGCTGAGGGTGGCGGACGACGCGGGGAACAGCTCGCTCTCCGGCTCCGCCGCCGGCAGCACCCGCGACGTCACCGCGCCGGCCGCGGCGGCGATCTCGGTCACCAACGTGACCGGGACCAACGTGCGGATCGGCTGGCTGGCGGTGGGCGACGACGGCTCCACCGGCACCGCCACCTCGTACGAGCTGCGCCACGCCACCGGCGCGGCCTGTCCGCTGGTCCCCGCCACCTTCGACTCCGGCACCGCGGTGCCCGGGCTCCCCTCGCCCGCCGCGGCCGGCAGCTCGGAGTCGTTCACCGTCACCGCCCTGGCCTCGGACACGCCCTACTGCTTCATGCTCAAGGTGACGGACGACGGGGGGAACGCCTCGTTCTCCAACTCGCTGCCGCAGCGGACGCCGGACGTGATCTCGCCCGCCGCGGCCGCCCTGACCGCGGGCGTGGTGGGCGCCACCACCATCCAGGTGGTCTGGACCGCGGTGGGTGACGACGGCAACACCGGCACCGCCACCTCGCACGACCTGCGCTACCGCTCCGGGGCCAGCTGCCCGATCTCCGCCGCCAACTTCGCCACCAGCACGCAGGTGACCGGCCTGGCGGCGCCGCGGGCGCCCGGGCAGCCGGAGGCGTTCATCGTCCAGGGGCTGGCCTCGGACACCTCCTACTGCTTCATGCTCCAGGTGGTGGACGACGCGGGGAACACCTCGCTCTCCAACGCGCTCGACCAGGCGACGCCGGACGTCACCGCGCCGGGCGCGATCACGCTGACCGCCGCGGTGCTCGACACCGAGTTCCGCTTCAACTGGACCGCGGTGGGCGACGACGGGAACACCGGCACCGCCACCTCGCAGGAGCTGCGCTACCTGTCGGGCGCGGCGTGCCCCATCGACTCCGGCAACTTCGCCACCGGCACGCAGGTGGCGGGGCTGGGCGCGCCCGCGGCGCCGGGCACGCCGGAGAGCTTCAACGTCACCGGGCTCCAGCGCCAGACCACCTACTGCTTCGCGCTCAGGGTGCAGGACGAGGTGGGCAACGCGTCCATCTCCAACACCTTCACCGGCACCACCCCGGACACCGCGGGGCCGGACACGGCGGTGCTCGCCACCGGCGCCTTCACCAAGACGTCGATGCACGTCACCTGGACCGCGGTGGGCGACGACGGCGCCACCGGCACCGCGTCCAGCTACGTGCTGCGCTACCTGTCGGGCGCGGCGTGCCCCATCGACGGCGGCAACTTCGGCTCCGGGACGGTGGTCGCCACCGGCACGCCCCAGCCGGCGGGGGCCCCGGAGGACGTGCTGGTGACCGGGCTGACCCCGGGCACCACGTACTGCTTCGCGCTCCAGGTCAGCGACGACGCCTCCAACACCTCGCTCTCGGGCTCGGCCAGCGGGACCACGCTCCCGGACACCGCGGCGCCCGGGCCGGTGTCGGACCTGGCCATCGGCACCACCACCGCCAGCTCGCTCCAGCTCACCTGGACGGCGGTGGCGGACGACGGGACGGACCCGGCCTCGGGCCCGGTCAGCTCGCACGAGCTGCGTTCCCTGTCGGGCGCGGCGTGCCCCATCAACGCCGGCAACTTCGCCACCGGCGCCGCCGTCCCCCTGGGGGCGCCGGGCGCGCCGGGCGTGGCGGAGTCGGCCACCGCCTCCGGGCTGGCCCCCGGCGTCAGCTACTGCTTCATGCTGAGGGTGACGGACGGGGTGGGCAGCGCGACGTTCTCCAACGCCGCCACCGCCACCACGGTGGACAACCGCCCGCCGGCGCCGGTGACCAACCTGGTGGCGCTGGGGCCTGACGCCATGGGGACGGTGGGCCTGAGCTGGACCGCGACCGGCGCCCACGCCGGCACCGGCACCGCCACCGCCTACGACCTGCGCTACGAGGTCGGCGGCGACTGCGCGACGTTCGACTTCGCCACCGCGATCCCGGTGGGCGGGCTCTCGCCCCCGCAGCCGGTGGGCACGCCGGAGACGTTTACGCTCAACGGGCTGAACATCTTCGAGCAGTACTGCTTCGGGCTGCAGGTCACCAACGAGACCCCGAACAGCTCGCTCTCCAACATCGCCCTGGCATGGGCGGGCGCGAGCGCGCAGATCGCCCAGATCCGCTCCATCATGCACGGCGCCACCAGCTCGCCGGTCGCGCTCGACGCGGCGGTGCAGGGGGCGATCGTCACCTACCTCAAGGCCACGGTGAACGGCCGGCCGCCGGGGATCCCGGACGGGCCGGGCTTCTTCATCCAGGGCAGCGGGACCGGGCCGGCGCTGTTCTTCGCCATGGATCCGCAGGTGACGCTCCCGGGCATGGCGGTGAGCGACGTGGTGGACCTCCACGTCACCCAGGGCGCGTGGACGACCTGCCCGGCGCCGCCCTGCACCGCGGACAACGGGACGTACACCATCACCCAGGCCACGGCGACGCCGCGGTCCACCGGGATCACGCTCCCTGCGTCCCAGGACCTCACCAACGTCACCCTGACGCTGCCGATCACCGCCGGCCCGTGGGAGTACGAGCACGAACGGGTGAGCGCCACCGGCACCATCGGCACCATCTTCACCGCCGGTGCGGGCTTCTCGCGCGCGAACTTCACCACCCCGGGGACGGCGTCGCCCCACCAGGAATTCCGCTTCACCGACGCGGTGATGGTGAGCAAGGGGCTGATCGACGGGTGCACGGTGACGGTGAACGGGACGCCCATGTGGCGCTTCGGCGGGTTCGCGCAGTTCTCGGCGTGGGCGCCGGGCGACGTGACCCCGTCCGGGTGCCCACCCATCTCCATCACCACCACCATCCCGCTCGACCTGGAGGCGGGCGTGTCCCCCACCACGCCGATCGTCGCCGCGTTCAACCAGCCCATGGCGCCGGCCTCGATGACGGGTCAGACCACACCTGGGCTGTGCAGCGGGACGTTCCAGGTCTCCGGGGATGAGTTCGCCACGTGCGTGCCGTTCACCTCCGCCACCGGGAACATGGGCCTCAACAACATGTCGGCGGACTTCACGCTCGCGCAGACGCTCAAGGGGATCGGGGCGTACAAGCTCCGCATCACCACGGGCGCCGCTTCCGGGAACGGGAACACGCTGTCACCCGCATACACGCAGCCCGCCGGGTTCACCGTGACGGGCGGGACGTGCGTCAGCGTGGCGCCGGTTGTGATCAGCCAGGTCTACCCAGCGGGCGGTAACAGTGGTGCCATCTGGGACCACGACTACGTGGAGCTGCACAACCGCGGGACGGCGCCAGTCTCGCTGGCCGGCTGGTCCATCCAATACGCCTCGGCGATCGGCACCGCCGGATGGCTGGTCTCACCGCTGCCCGCGACTGCCAGTATCGCTCCCGGCGGCTTCTTCCTGGTGCAGATGGCCGGTGGCACCAACGGCGCGCCACTGCCAGCTCCCGACGTGATCAACACCGGCGGTGCCGCGCTCGCAATGGGGGCCAATGCCGGGAAGGTCGCGCTGGTAACCGGTACTGCGCCCATGAACGGCCAGTGCCCCACACCCGGCAGGGTGGTGGACTTCGTGGGCTACGGCACCGCCAACTGCTCCGAGGGTGGGGCGCCGGCTCCCGCGACCAGTTCGATCCTGGGAGTCTTCCGCGGTGACGCCGTTTCGCCCGCGTGCGTGGACACCAACGCCAACGCGACGGACTTCGCGGCCACGACCCCCGCCCCGCGCAACTCGGCCGCGACGCCGAACACCTGCGCCTGTCCGTAGCCGTCGCCGGAGCAGACCCGGGTCAGCCTAGGTCTGCTCCAGCGTCGCCAGCAGCTCCTTGACCCGCCGCGCCAGGTCCTCATCGGCGCGGCTCTCGAGGAGCTCGCCGGCCTGGAAGAGGAGGAAGAACATCACGTCGGAGAGCGCCTTGCGGAGCGACCCCACGGCCTCCATCCCGAACTGGTCGCGGGTGCGGAAGAACCCGGCCAGCAGCGTGTCCTCGGAGAGCACGCCGGAGTCGTCGAACTCCTGGCCCTGGAGCACCGGCGAGGAGCTGAGCGCCTCGCCGGCCAGCGCCGCGTTGGCCGCGACCACGAACTCGCGCTCCATCCCCTGCTTGGCGACCTCGTCGCGGATCTCCTTGAAGATCAGGTTGAACACCCGCACCACGTGCTGGGGGTCGCCCTTCTGGAGCCGGGCCTCCGCGCGCCCGGCGGGCGCCACCGCCGCGTCCACCGCCGCGGTGAGGCCGCCGGTGACCGGCTTGTCCGCCACCATGGCGTAGCCGCCCTCCAGCAGGCGGAACACCACCTTGGTGACGTCGAACTCGGACATCTTCTGCGCCTGCCCCAGCTCGAACACCGTCTTGTCGCCGGTGAGCGCGGCCAGCACCCGCGCCTCGGCATCCTCCAGCTTGCCGTCCGGCGGCCGCTTCCGCCCCACGTACATCCGCCCATGGGGGATGCGCTTTCTGAAGTGGGCCATCTCGTCGATCTTCCGGATGGCGTCCATCAGCAGGCTCTGGGTGGACAGCTGCAGCGTGTGCGCGGTGCGCTCGTCGATCGGCTGGTCCACCAGCATGAAGGTGCCCTCGTGGGTGAGCACCATGGCGTGGAAGATCTCCGACAGCTGGTAGGTGAGGCACTTGAACAGGTCGTGCGCCTGCAGCAGCCCGCGCTCCACCAGCGCCCGCCCCACCTTGGAGGGCGGCGTGTCCTTCAGCACCTCCTCCAGCTTGTTCCGGTCCACGAACCCCAGCCGCACCATCACCTCGCCCAGCCGGTCGGTGGGGTCGTCGGAGGTGGCGGCGCGCACCTCGCCGTCCTTCATGCTGATGGTGCGTTCGCCGGTGGGGGCGTGGACGCGGATCACCCCGGTCCAGCGCGACTGGGCGAGGAAGGCGATCAGGTCGGAGAGCGGGAAGCCGGCGGCGTCACCGGCGAGCACCACCCGCGGCGGGGCGATCCGCCCGCCCGAGGACGGCGAGCGGACGAAGCACAGCAGGTCCGGCGAGGTGGGGAGCAGGTAGAAGCTCCCCGCCATCGCCGAGAGGGACCGCTGGGCCTCGGCGTTCTCCGGGGTGAGCTGGCCGCGCGAGTCGACCCGGAAGCGCGCGTTCACGGTGGCTCAGTCCTTCGCCCAGGCATTCTGGCTGGAGATCCACTCCAGCTCGTCGTCCGCGGCGTGGTCGAGCTGGTCCACGGTCATGCCCAGCTCGTACTTGCGGCCGTTGAGGAAGATGGTGGGCGTCGACTCCACCCCCGCGCCCTTCCCCGTCTCCTTGAAGGCGTTGACCTCCGCCACGTACTTCCCGCCGTCGAGCGCCTTCTGCAGCTCCGCCGCCGGGATGCCCAGCTGCGCCGCGATCTCCTTGATCGCCGGCACCGAGAGCGCCAGCTGGTTGGCGAACAGCTGGTCGTGCATCTCCCAGAACTTGCCCTTGTCGCGCGCCACCAGCGAGGCGACGGCGGCGGGCACGCCGTTGGGGTGGATGGGCAGCGGGTAGGGCATGAAGCACACCCGGACCTTGTCGCCGCGCTTTTTGGCCAGGTCCGCCAGCACCGGGCGGACGAGGCCGCAGTACGGGCACTCGAAGTCGGCGAACTCCACCAAGGTGACCCTGGCGTCCCTGGCGCCCTTGCACATCCGGTCGTCCACCTTGAGCGGCCGGCGGACGTCCCGGAAGCCCTGGTAGTGCTTCCCCAGCCGCTGGATGATCTCCACCCCGGGCGTGCCGGCCTGGGCGTCCTGGGCGGCCACGTTGGCCATCCGCCTGGCGTGCTTGCAGCTTTTGTGCTCCTTCAGGCACGCCCCCAGGGTGTGCGGGCAGCCGCAGTAGCAGAACTCGTCGGTGAAGACCGCGGCCAGCTCGCGGCGGGCGCCGCTGGAGAGGGAGGAGAAGTCCATCCCGGGCACGTTCAGCACCTGGGCGATCTTCGCCGTGTCCTCCGCCGGCCCCGCGCCCCCGGTGCCCGGCTGGGCCGGGGCGGAGGCCTCGCTCCCCGAGGGGGGCGGCGAGGCCGGCGGCGCCTGGGGGTTTCCCTCCTTGGTGCAGGTGGCCGCGGCGAGGAAGAACACCGCTGCGAGGAGGGGAACGGGCAGGAGCGCGGTACGCAAGTTGGCTCAAGTTTTTAGGTCGGGCCGCGCGACGTTGTAAAGGAAAGGTCCTGTGATGCCCAGAGTCCTCCTGCTGCACACCGGCGGAACGCTGGGGATGGCCGGCGGCCGTCCCTCCGCCCTCAGGCCGTCCACCTTCTTCAACACGCTCAAGCGCCGCGTCCCGGAGCTGTTCGAGCTGGCGGAGATCGAGCTGGACCTGTTCTCCAACCTGGACAGCTGCGAGATGCAGCCGGAGCTGTGGAGCCGGATGGCCAGCCACCTCCACGCGCGGCTCCCGGAGTTCGACGGCGCGGTGGTGACGCACGGGACGGACACCATGGCGCTCACCGCCTCCGCGCTCTCCTTCATGCTGCCGTCGCTGGACAGGCCGGTGGTGCTCACCGGGTCGCAGCGGCCGCTGGTGGAGATCCGCACCGACGCGCGGCTCAACCTGATCGACGCGGTGATCTCCGCCCTGCGCGGGCCGCGCGAGGTCACCCTCTGCTTCGACTCCAAGCTGTTCCGCGGCAACCGGGCGCACAAGGTGAAGGTGCAGGAGTACGACGCGTTCGAGAGCCCGAACTGCCCGCCGCTGGGCGTGCTGGGGGTGGACGCCACCTTCCAGCCCGGCCTGAAGCGCCGCGGGCGCCCGCGGCTGCTCGAACGGCTGGACGCCCGGGTGTTCCTGCTCAAGGTGTTCCCCGGCCTGGAGCCTTCCTTGGCGCTCTCGCTGCTGCCCGGGGTGCGCGGGCTGGTGCTGGAGGCGTACGGCGCCGGGAACTACCCGTGGGACCCCGAGGGCACCCGGTCCCTGCGGCCGCTGTTCCGGGCGGCCCGCAAGCAGGGCGTGCCGCTGGTGGTGGTGAGCCAGGCGCACCAGAACGCGGTGGACCTGTCCCTCTATGAATCCGGGGCGGACGCGCTCGCGGAGGGCGCCATCTCCGGGTACGACCTGACCTGGTCCGCGGCGCTGGTGAAGCTGATGCACGCGCTGGCCTACGAGCGCACCCCGGAGGGGATCAGAAAGTACCTCCAGCGCCCGGTGGCCGGAGAGCTGACGAACCCGAACCGGTCGTCATGACGCGGCGGACCATGCCAGCGGCCCCAGACCTCGTTGCCGCGGTGGGTCAGGAAGCGGGCTACAATGCGTGAGCGGGATGTCCGAGGAGAACACCTCCGTCCACTCGGTCGCGGACCTGATCGCGGCCGCCGGGGGCCGTCAGAGCGCCTACCTGATCGTCATCAGCGCCAAGTCCGCGGCCGCCCTGGGGCGGATGATCAAGGTGGACCGGCCGGAGATCGTGCTCGGGCGGTCGCAGGAGGCGACCTTCCAGGTCGAGGACGACGGCATCTCGCGCAAGCACGCCAAGGTGATGCAGGACCCGGCGGGCTACTCGCTGGTGGACCTGGGCTCGACCAACGGGACCTTCCTCAACGGGTCGCGGGTGAGCGTGGCGGAGCTGAAGGACGGGGACAAGATCCAGATCGGCTCCAACACGGTGCTCAAGTTCTCGCTCCAGGACGAGCTGGAGGAGCAGTTCCAGAAGAGCATCTACGAGTCGGCCACCCGGGACGGGCTGACGCGCGTGTACAACAAGAAGTACTTCATGGACACGATGCGCAAGGAGTTCGCGTACTGCCTGCGCCACCGGGTGCCGCTCTCGCTGCTGATGCTGGACGTGGACCACTTCAAGAAGATCAACGACACCCACGGCCACCAGGCCGGTGACCAGGTGCTGGCGCGAATCGCCCAGAAGGTGTCGGAGACCATCCGGGTGGAGGACCTGCTGGCGCGCTACGGCGGGGAGGAGTTCGCGCTCATGCTCCGCGAGTCCACCGCCGAGGCGGCCCTGGCCTGCGCCGAACGCGTCCGCCGGGCGGTGGACGCCACCGAGTTCTCCGCCGGCGGCGCGCCGATCAAGGTGACCGTCTCGGTGGGGGTGGCCACGCTGCTGGACTCGGACTTCGCCCAGCCGGAGGAGCTGATCGCCACCGCGGACCGGTACCTCTACCGCGCCAAGCACGCGGGGCGGAACCGGGTGTACGGCCACCGGACGGGCGGCGAGCCCTGGATGGCCGGGGGCTAGAAAGCCCGGGCTGAAAAACCGCGCGCGCGGCCGCGGCGTAGGTTGCCTGGCCGGCCGGTGATCGGGCGGCACCGCGCCCAGGGGGGGCGGGGTCACAGGGAATCGCTTTCGCGCGATGATGTTCCTCTCCGCCCGCCTTCCACTGATGCCATCCCGCTCCCTGATCTCGTCCCACGAGGTGGTCTCCACGCGCATCCACGCCGGCCTGGACGGCGTGCGCATCGGCCACCTCAGCGATCTCCACGTGCGCACCGGAGTGAAGCCGCGCCGCCTGCACCAGGCGGTGGCGGCGCTGAACCGGCTCCAGCCGGACCTGGTGGCGCTCACCGGCGACTACGTCTGCATGTCGGCCCGGCCGCTGCCGCAGCTGACCGCGGCGCTGCGGGAGCTGCGCGCGCCGGCGTACGCGGTGCTGGGCAACCACGACCACTGGAGCGGGGCGAAGGCGGTGCGGGCGGCGCTGGAGCGCGCGGGCGTGGACGTGCTGCAGAACGAGCGCCGGGTGGTGCGCGCGGGGAAGGCGACCTTCCACCTGGTGGGCGTGGACGACTCGGTGACCCGGCACGACGACCCGGAGCGCGCCTTCGCCGGGGTGCCGCTGGAGGCCACCTGCGTGACCCTCTCCCACGACCCCAAGAGCGCGGACCGGCTCCACGCCTTCCGGCCGGCGCTGATCCTCTCCGGCCACACCCACGGCGGGCAGGTGTACATCCGCCGGGTCACCCCGTACATCTCGAAGCGGGTGGGGCTGAAGTACCTCTCCGGCTTCTTCGACGTGAACGGCGCGGTGCTGTTCGTGAACCGCGGCCTGGGGGCCTCCGTCCCCATCCGGTTCCGGGCGCCCTGCGAGGTGGGCCACCTCACCCTGCGCAGCGCGGCCGTGGGCAGCGCGGCGGCGTGACGCGGCGGGTGGCGCGCTTCACCTCGCCGCCGCCGGCCCGCCCGCGACGTCGTGGGTCTCCACCCGGTCGCCGCCGGCCGCCACCGCGCGCTCCAGCGCCGCCTGCGCGTGCGCCAGCAGATCGGCGAAGGAGAGCTCGCCGCCGCGGGCGGACGCCGCCGACAGGCCCACCGAGACGGTGGGCCGGAGCACGCGCTTGCCGTAGGTGAGGCTGGACTTGGCCACCCGCTCGCAGATCCGCTGGCTCACCACCAGCGCGCCGGCCAGGTCCGTGTGCGGCATCAGCACCAGCGCCCGGTCCGGGCTGTACTGCACCGGGTAGTCGGTGTCCCGCAGCGAGCGCCGCACCGCCAGCGCCAGCCCGCCGAACAGCTGCTCGCGCAGCTCCTTCTGCGCCCGCGCGTCCAGCGGGTCGAAGGCCAGCAGCGCCAGCGCCACCGGGAAGCCGTACCGCCGCGCCCGCTTCACCTCCACGAACAACAGCTCCCTGAAGTGCCGGAACACGTAGAAGGCCGTGTACGGATCCAGGATCCCTTCCCCCGGCCCCGGCCCCGGCGGCCGCGCCCGCCCTCCGTCCTCGCCGCGCCGGAACGCCCGGAGCTGGAGCAGCTCCGGCAGCCGCGCCCGGAGGTCGGCCGGCGAGATCGGCAGCGGGAGGACGCCGTCGGCATACCCCGCCTTCGCCGGCCGCTGCTGCGCCTGGAGCACCAGCGCCTGCGGCGAGACCTTCCGGATCCGCCGCGCGGCCGCCGCCGCCGCCCTGGGCGCGACCGAGGGCCCCAGCACCACCAGCTGGCACGCCGCCGCGCGCTCCGGACCGTCCAGGGGACGCGCCAGCAGGCGCGCCCGCTGAAGCCCCGACGACAGCTCGCCCAGCGCGCGCGGGTCCGGCTCCAGCACCCCCGCGATCTTGACCTTCATGAGCGCGAGACTCTAGCTCCAGCCGATCCGGCGGCTCCGCCCAGACTTGCGTTTTGCTCCCCTTAGAGGGATACCGCGCCGCCCATACGCAGTGAGGAGGTGACGTCACAGATGGCGCAGATTCGCGTCAAGGACGGGG
>Ga0075421_100005920_pt1 | contig 14848 bp, 14 predicted proteins | sample SoiMetdeltSBSDD5_FD_75292 | JGI IMG/M metagenome (GOLD analysis project Ga0075421, IMG submission 75292) | Bulk soil microbial communities from a Populus tree surrounding site in Tennessee, USA - Soil MetaG P. deltoides SBSDD5 | ecosystem: Environmental > Terrestrial > Soil > Tree plantation...
GCTGGTTCGGGGGCGGCGTCGTGACCCGGGAACTGACATTGCCCGGCTTCCGGCACGACCAGCACTCGATGGCGCACATCTTCATCCACGCCAACCCGCTGCTCGCCCAGGACGAGCTGGGGCTCAAGGCCCGGTACAGCCTCAAGTACGTGTTTCCGGACCCGCCGATGATGTCGGTGTTCGAGGACGGCAGCACGCTCGCCACCTACCGCGACCGCGAGCGGAGCTGCGCCGAGATCGCGAAATTCTCCCGCAAGGACGCCGAGGCGTTCCGGCGGCTGTCGATCCAGGCCGCGGCGTGGTTGCCGATGATCGCGGCCACGCTCTATGCACCGCCCATGCCCCTCGGCGCGTCGTTCGCGCTGCTGGACCAGAGCCCGGAGGGCCGGGAGTTCTGGCGGGTCGTGCAGATGAGCACGCATGACGTCGTCTGCGAGTATTTCGAACACGACAAGGTGCGGATGCACTTCGCGCGCGTCGCGGGCGAGAACCTCGTCTCGCCCGACGAGAAGGCCACCGGCCTCGGGGTGTTCGTGTTCGTGGGCTTTCTCGAGGCGTACGGCATCGGAGTGCCGGTCGGCGGCAGCGGCCGGCTGACCGACGCGCTCATCGCCTGCATCCGGGATCTCGGCGGCGAGGTGCTGGCCAACGTCGACGTGGCGCGCGTGCGGACCCGCAACGGTCGCGCGATCGGCGTCGTGACGAGTTCCGGCGAGGAATACGAGGCGCGTGAGGCCGTGATCGGCGCGATCCACCCCCACGACCTGGGACGCATGGTCGAGGGCATTCCCGAGGCCGTCGCGCGCGCCGCCGAAGCGACCCAGGTGTCCCCGGTCGCGTGCATCACCGTGCACGCCGCCCTGGAGGCGCCACTGCGTTTCCGCTCGGGATCGGGCGTCCAGGCGGTCATGAACGAGCTGCTGCCCTCGAGTTACGAACCGCTCCGCCGATCGTTCGATGACTTGCGTTACGGCAGGCTCTCGCAGTACCCGCTGATCGGCTTCGGCTCGCTCTCGGCGTTCGATTCCTCGCGCGTCCCCGACGGGCACGCGACGCTGCACGCCTGGGATTACGTCCCCTACGAGCGCCCCGACGGACGGCCGTGGGATGAGACCAAGCGCGACTACGCCGAGCGCATGATCGATCACATGGGCCGGTTTCTGGAGAACATCGATCGCTCGTACATCCTGCAGTATCACTGCGACAGCCCGGTCGACATGGAGCGCACCTCGCCCTCCTTCCGGCGGGGCGATCTGCACGGTATCGCAACCACCACCTGGCAGTCTGGTGCGCATCGGCCGACCCCCGAGCTCGGTCAATACACGGTTCCCGGCGTCGACCGGCTGTATCTCGTCGGACCTTTTCAGCATCCGGGCGGTGGCGTCTTCGGCGCCGGCCGCGCCACGGCAATGAAGCTCGCCGCGGACCTGAAGATGGATCTGACTCGCGTTCCACGGCGCGCCCTGCGCCGGGTGGTCGAGTTCGCAATGAGCCGTGCGGTCCGGCTGGTGGCGCGGATCTGATCCGACGGCTGCCGGAAGCTTCTCTACGTTTCAGGGTATCGACCATGACGACCATCCTCACCGAACCCGCCGCAGCACGCGCCGCGCTCGAAGGACTGCTGCAGAACTACTCGTTCGAGATGACGGCCAAGGACGTCCCTCAACTCGAAGCAGCCGCCGATCTCATCCCGCCGGACACCAAGATCGCGATCACCTTTCTGCCCAACGAGGATTTTCCCGCGCGCGTGGCCGCGGCAAGACGCGTGCGGCAGCTCGGCTTCGTGCCTGTGCCCCACATCTCGGCGCGGCGTGTCAAGTCGCAGGCCGAGCTCGAGTCATTTCTCGGGGCGCTGCAGCGCGAGGCCGCGATCGACCGGGCCTTCATCATCGCGGGCGACCCGCCTCAGCCGGAGGGCCCGTATGCCGACGCGTTGGCGGTCATCCGCACCGGGCTCCTCGCCAGGTACGGTGTCAGCAGGGTGGGCATCTCGGGCTACCCGGAAGGCCACCCCGAGATCGGCAGCGACAAGCTGTGGCAGGCCAAGCGCGAGAAGCTCGCCGAGATTGCGGACATGGGCCACGACTTCGCGGTGGTGACCCAGTTCGGCTTCGACGCGGAGCCGATCCTGGGCTGGCTCGCGCAGCTGCAGGCGGCGAACGTGCACGGGCTGGTGCGTGTCGGCGTGCCGGGGCCGGCCACGGTCAAGACCCTGCTGCGCTTCGCCGCGCGTTGCGGAGTCGGCGCATCCGCCAAGGTAATGAGCAAGTACGGCGTCTCGCTGACGCGCCTCCTGACGACCGCGGGACCGGACGCCCTCATCGTCGATCTCGCGCGCGGACTCGTTCCTGCCCGGCATGGCGAAGTGCTGCTGCACTTCTATCCGTTCGGAGGCCTCAAGACGACTGCGCAGTGGGTGCTCGACTTCCGCAAGGCCCAGGGCCTCTGAGGCAACGCCCCGCTCTCAATCCGGATCCAGGCCGCCGTAGTTCTCCGCCAGGGTCTGCGACGCGGCCCGCGACTGCGTGAGGTAATCGAGCTCGGCGATCTGGAACTTGCGCCCGATAGGGTCGTCGCCGAAACGGTGCATCAGGCTCGTGAACCACCAGGAGAAGCGCGTCGCCCGCCACACCCGCCGCAGGGCGCGATCCGAGTACTCGTCGAGCAGCGTGTCGCTGCGTGAGCGGTAGTACTCGACGATCGCACGGTAGAGCACGCGGATATCCGAGACCGCGAGATTGAGACCCTTCGCGCCTGTCGGCGGAACGATGTGCGCCGCATCACCCACCAGCAGCAGTCGCCCATGCCGCATCGGCTCGGCCACGAAGCTGCGCAGCGGCGCGATGCTCTTCTCGATCGACGGACCGGTCTGCATCCGTGCTGCGTACTCCGCGGGCAGTCGCCGGGAGAGCTCCTCCCAGAACCGATCGTCCGGCCAGTGCTCGACCTTGTCATCGAGCGGGCACTGCACGTAGTACCTGACGCGGTCGCGCGATCGCATGCTGCAGAGCGCAAAACCGCGCTCGTGGTTGGCGTACACGAGCTCGCTGGCGACCGGGTGCACCTCGGCAATGATGCCCAGCCATCCAAACGGGTAGGTACGCTCATATACCCGGATTGCGTCCGGGGGAATGCTCGCCCGGCAGACGCCGTGGTAGCCGTCGCAGCCCGCGATGAAGTCGCATTCGATCGTCTGCGATCGACCGTCGTGGACGAACGTGATCCGTGGACGATGGCTGCGTAGGTCGTGGATGGCGACCTTGGTAGCCTCGTACCGTACGTCGCTGCCCGCCGCCATGCGCGCATCGCCAAGGTCCTTCTGGATCTCGGTCTGACCGTAGATCGTGACCTGCCTGCCTGCGAGCCCCTTCAGGTCGATGCGATGCACGCGCGCGTCGAAGGCCATCTCGAAGCCGTCGTGAACGAGACACTCGCGCTTGAGCCGCTCACCGACGCCCGCCTCGATCAACAGGTCGACGGTTCCCTGCTCGAGCAGGCCGGCACGGATGCGCGCTTCGACGTGCTCACGTGAGTGCCGCTCGAGCACGATCGACGCGACGCCCTGTCGGTCGAGCAGCTGTGACAGCAGCAGGCCGGACGGCCCCGCTCCGATGATCGCAACCTGCGTGCGGGTCATGGGCGGTCCGTATATGCTGTCGCGGCCGTAACTGCAACGTCGCTGCGCCAGTGGTTCACGAGAGCCCGGTGTCAGTTGAAAGGTACTGGTTGGCTAGCTTACAGTCCGCATGCGTGGCAACCAGCCGGACCAATCAACTCCTATGTGCGCATTCGGGGCTCGTCTTCGCGAGCCTGCTTGCGCTGGGAGTATTCGGCATCGCCGGCTGGATGCCGCTGATTCCTCCCGGGATGAGTGCGGCGGATGTCGCGATAGAGTTCCAGGAGAACCGATGGCGCATCCGGCTCGGAATGTCGGTGCTCGCGTTCGGGTCGGTCTTCTGGTGGACGATGTCGGCGGCGATCGCGATGCAGATGAAGCGCATCGAGGGCGCCTCTCACCCGCTCACGTACGTTCAGATGGCCAGCTCCTGCGGCACGGTGCTGATTGCGCTGCTGGCCGCCTACTTCTGGCTCATAGCGGCATACCGTGCGGAAACCTCGCCTGCCAACATCCAGCTGCTCAACGACTTGGCGTGGATCACGTTCATCGGCTTCTATCCACCGGCATTCATACAGAACGTCGCGATCGGCTGGTGCATCCTGACCGATCGCAATGAAGTGCAGGCGTACCCACGCTGGGTCGGCTACGCCAACATCTGGATCGCGGTCCTCTTTGTGCCGGGCGCACTGCTGCCGTTCTTCCACGGCGGTCCGTTCGCGTGGAACGGAGTCATCGGCTTCTGGCTCGTGGCGGTTGCGTTCTTCGGATGGATTTTCATGATGTGGCGGATGACGGTTCGAGCGATCAGGAACGATCCTTCGCTCGGCTAGGCCGATCGCGCATCGCCATGCAGCTCGCCAAGCAGGCCGCGACCTCCCCCGGCGAGTCGGCTGGGTCCGCCGCGCGCGTGACTCCGGGTGAGATCCGCGTGCCCGGGGAATCCGGTTTCTGGATCCTGATCCTGGGCGACCTCACGGCGTTCGCGCTGATGTTCTGCGTCTTCATCTACTACCGCGGTCATGACGTCGGCCTCTACCTCGATTCGCAGCTCCGCCTCAACCGCGCGTTCGGGGCGCTCAACGTGGTGCTCCTCCTCACCAGCTCCTGGTGCGTCGTCCAGGGCGTCGAGGCGTTCCGCGAGCGCATCACGCAGCGCGCGCGACGCTGCTTTGGCGCGGGATTTCTCCTCGGTGCCGGCTTCGTGGTCGTCAAGGTCCTGGAGTACGGCGATAAGGTTCGGGAGGGCATCGCGGCATCCACCAACGAATTCTTCATGTTCTTCTACGTACTGACGGGCATTCACCTCCTTCATCTCGTGATCGGCCTCGGCGTGCTCGCCTGGATGCGGGCGAAGTCGAGGTCCGAGTGGAGCACGCATCGCGACGTCGCTCTGGCGGAGTGCGGCGGCGTGTACTGGCACATGGTCGACCTCCTGTGGGTCGCGCTCTTCGCGCTGCTGTACCTGCTCAGGTGATCCATGGAATCCGGACGGCCAGCTTCGAGCACGACGACGGTTTGGCTGGTGCTCCTGGTGGCCAGCGCAGCGTCGCTGTGGCTCGGCTCGGACGCGACCGATCGGAGCCACACCGCGGCTGCCGTTGGCGTGCTCGCGATCGCTTTCGCGAAGATCTGGTTGATCGTCCGCTATTTCATGGAGGTGCGTTTCGCACCGCTCTGGCTACGCCTCTCACTGGATGCGTGGGTCGCGGGCGTATTCGTGGCCATCACGGCCCTGTACCTGACGTTCGCGGTCGGCTAGTCCGCCAGGTACTCGGCCAGCGCCTGGAGCTGCGCGTCGGTCAGGTCGCTCGGAACGAAGGCGGGCATCGCCTTGAGCCCCTGCCGGACGATCATCCGGATGTACTCCGCGGGGAGATCGTCGCGCTCCGCGAGGAGCGCCTTGTCCTTGCCGCGCGTTCGGGCGAGCTGTTGAGTACCGGTCATTTCATCGCCGGCTCCGTGACAATGGACGCAGTGCCGGTCGAAGACTTCTTTTCCGGTCAGGTCGGCAGCCGCGGCAGGCACCGCGGCGGCGGCAAGTGCCGCAGAGGCAACCACAGCGGCAAGCTTCATGGCTGTCTCCCCTCCCGAAGGTGCTTCGGCCAGATGCCGGACTTGCCAGGCGCCAGGATGCCCTTCGGGTCGAGCGCATCCTTGATGGCCTGGTGCATCTTCCAGAGCGCATTGTCGTTCCACTTGTAGGTGCCGGCGATCGCATCCATGTACTGGATGTGCGTGCGGTACTCGCCGTAGCCCTCCGCGGCCGCCTCCTGCACCAGCAGGTTGAAGACCTTGTCCAACCGTGCGCGCTCGTCCGGGTTGGTCTTGTCGTACACGATGACGGTCACGTGGTGCAGCTCGCGGAAGCCGATCGCGAGCAGCCCCATGTAGTCGAAGCCGTACTCGCGCACGCGGTCGCTGACCATCCGGTACTGCTTCATCGCGTCCGTGCCCGTCGTCGGGGATACCGGGGAGAAGCCGATGTGACCGCCACCGCCGGCCCAGTTCAGGAAGTTGAATTCGGTCAGCTTGGGTACGCCGCGCATGGTCTCGGCCCGGTGGATGAGGATATCGGGGCGTCGCTTGCGGTCCTCCTCGAAATAGAACTTCGCGCCGGGGACCTTGGCGAACGCGTCGCGGATCACGGACCACAAGGCATCGGCGACCGGCGGCGGCCCGTACAGCGCGCCGCAGAAATTCCACATGCCGATCTGCTGGTCGGCCATGATCTTGCGCGCGACGCTGTCGGGGATAGGGCCGGTGCCCGAGTAGTACTGGCTTTTCGTCGCAGTGATCGCGGCATCGAGCACCAGGCTGCGGATGGTCGCCGCGTTCTGGATGACGTTGTTGAGCCGCAGCGGTCGCAGGATCTCGATGACCTCCGCAACATCCTCCTCGCGATCGAAGGTGATCATGTACGGCTTGTATCCGGCAGGCTCCGGCATCAGCCAGATGCCCATCTTCGTGACGACGCCGAAGTTCGACTGCGAGAAGATGCCGTCCACGTACGGGCCAAAACCGTACTTGAAGAGCTGCCAGGTGTTGTTACCCGGCATCGCGCCCATTCCGGTACGCACGACCTCGCCGTTCGCCAGCACGACCTCCATACCGCACTGCATCATGAAGTGATCGCCGTACGGCGTGTAGCCGACGCCGTGGTCGAGCGCGTTGCCCATCACGCTGCCCCAGCCGGGGTCGGGCACATCCAGCCAGAGCTTCAGGCCCTTCGACTGGATGTAGTTGTACAGGTCGAAGTAACTGACTCCCGGCTCGACCAGGGCGTAGCCGAACTTCTCGTTTACCTCGAGGATGCGGTTCATCCGGCTCAGGTCGAGGACTACGGAGCCCGAAAGCACCGGCGCCGCGCCGCCGTATGCGAAATTCTTGCCGCGCGAGACCGGCCACAGCGGAACGCCGTGAGCATTGGCGGCCTTGACGATCTCCTGGACCTCCTCGGTGGACGCGGGTGCGACTGCGGCATGAGCCCGGTAGCGCGTGTCGTCGTTGGTGACCGGGTACGGATCGCGGTAGCTCACCATCTGCTCGCCCGTGAACACCCAGTCCTTGCCGACGATCCGCCGGAATGTCTCCAGCGTCCCGGCCATCGCTTCGGCGGTTACACCCGGCGGAAGTGGTTCTGCCATGACATCGTGCCGTTCTTGGAGTGGTTGTCGGTACGGATCGTCCACAGGTGCAGGTCGCGATCGTGCCGGGTTGTCGTCGCATCGACCCGCACGCGGTCGGCCAGCAGCGTCTTCAAGCAGAAGAAGAACGATTCGGTCGTGATGCCTGCCAGCGCCATCGGGGCCGCGAGACACGCCGTTGCAAGTCCGCCGGTCCAGAGGTCGGTCACGTCACCAAGCACGGGCGTCGGGATCGTGCTGCCGCACACCTCGGAGGCCGGCTGCCGGGCTGCAGGAAACCGCTCGTCGACGAAGACGTAGTGCCACGCAGGTTTGCCAGAGGTGGTCCCGGCACGCGCCCCTTCGAGCGGCGATGCAACGATCGCGGCAGGCACGAGCAGCGACGACATTCCTGCCTGGACGAAACGCCTGCGGTTCATGGCAGCCATGGTAGTGGCAACAAGCTACGGTGCAGGGCGCCGTTCGCCGAGCCAGCCGCCCAGCAATCCGGCTAGAAACGGCACCAGGCCGCCTGCCAGGAGGTTGCCGACAGTGAAATTCCCGGACAGCAATAGCCCTACGGCCACCGCGAGAGCGGCGGCGATCGCGGGTTCCAGGATGGTCTTCGCGGTCGACTTGCGGCCGACGATGAAGCCGCCGACGGCAAAGGCAAGGAAATTGAGTGCCGCCGCAAGCGCTGTCTGACCAGGGGTCAACATGATGTCGGCGGGGCTGGTAACGCCCTTCAGCTGCGATCCGAGCACGACAGCGAGGATGATCCCCGCCAAGATGCTGAGCGCGAACATGATCAGTACACCTATCCCCACCCATTTCCAGTCCAGCTTCACGGTGGTTCGCTCCCTATGTCAGTTCTGATTGATTGGTTCGCCGCGAAAGCGAGGACGCGACGGTCGTAACGCCGCGGCGCCATAGGGTGCACGGGTTGCCTGACGAAGCGCAAGGCTCGCCCTTGGGTCCTCTTCGCCCCGCCGGCCGCAGCAATGCAGATTCGACCGGGTGGCGTGCGTCAGGCCGGACGCCGTTGCTCGACCTGGAGCGCCTCGGCCAACGCGACCGTGCTGTAGGGCTTCAGAAGCAGCTTGAACTCCCCGGCCTGCATGCCCGAGGCCGCGTCGGCGTAACCGGTCGTCAGCACGACGGGCAGATCGGCGTAGCGGCGCCTGATCTCACGAGCGAGCTCGAGCCCGCTCATGCCGCCGGGCATCATGATGTCGGACAGGACGACATCGACGGCGCGCGGGCCCGCGAGCGCGCCCAGTGCCGCGGCAGGATTCGTGACATGAATCACCGAGAAACCGAGGCAGCTCAGCATCTCGCGCGTCAGCGCCGAGACCTCGTTGTCGTCCTCGACCAGCAGCACCACGCCGGTACGAGTACCGGTGGCAACTGCGCCGACGCCGGGTGTTTCCGCAAGCCGGGCAGCCGGAACGCGCAACGAGCGAGGCAGCAGCAGCGTCACCACGGCACCTGCCCCCAGCTCGCTCTTGAGCTCGAGGCGGCCACCCGACTGCTGCGTAAATCCATACACCTGCGCCAGGCCCAGCCCCGAGCCTTTACCCACGTCCTTGGTCGTGAAGAAGGGTTCGAGCGCGCGCGCCAGGACCTGGGGCGGCATCCCGCACCCGGTATCCGTCACGGATAGCCTCACGAAGTCGCCCAGGCGTCCGTTTTCTCCGGCGGCCTGCACGTTCTCCGCGGTGATGGTGATCGTGCCGCCGCTCTCCATGGCATCCCGTGAATTCAGGCAGAGATTCAGCATGGCGAGTTCGAGCTCGCCCGCGTCGACCTCGACGGGCCAGAGGCCGGCACCCAGTTGCATGTCGACCTCGATATCGCCGCGCAGCGAGCGGTCGAGCATCGCGCGCATGTTCTTGAGATGCGCGGCAAGGTCGATGGATTCCGGATTGACCGGGCGGCGGCGCGAGAATGCCAGCAGGTGGTGTGTCAGGCCGGTGCCTCTCGCAATCGCGCGCCGCATGCCATCGAACACCCGTTGGCGCTGCTCGTCGCCGACCTTGCGCTCGAGGAGCTGCAGACCGTTGGCGAATACGGCGAGCAGATTGTTGAAGTCGTGGGCGACACCGCCCGTCAGCTGACCGATCGACTCCATCTTCTGCGCATGCCTGAGCGCCTCCTCGGCATGACGCAGCCGTTCCTGGTCGCGCAAGCGGTCGGTCACGTCATAGACGAACTGATAGGCGCCGATCCGTCTTGCATCGTTGTCCAGCAGCACGTTGAAGCGCATCTCGTACGCACGGCGGTCGCCGGACCGATCAGTGAACTCCTGGACGCAGATGAATTCCTCACCCGCCAGCGCACGGCTCCACAAGGATTGCAGCGCAGACCGATAGTCCGAGCGTGCGATCAGCAGATCGAGCATGCACGCCCCGAGGCGAGGCCGCACGCCGAACAGGCGCTCGAACTCCTCCTCTGCAGCCTGGTTCACGGCGAGCCAGCGGTAATCGAGATCCAGCACGTGCACTGCCGCATTGGTGCGCTCCACGATATCGGCGAGCAGCTGACGCTCCGCCAGCGCTTCGCTGACGCGACGCTCGAGCGTCTCGTTGAGCTCGCGCAGCGCCGCTTCTGTGTCCTTGCGCGCCGTGACGTCGCTGGCCGCGCCAAACCACTCGGTGATCTCGCCCTCTGCGTCCAGCAGCGGCACGGCACGCGACAGGGTCCAGCCCAGGCTGCCGTCGATGCGCCGTACACGGTGCTCGAGCTCGAACACGCTCTTCGTGGCGATCGCCCGCTCGATCGCCGCTCTGACCTCCGGCTGATCGTCGGGATGGATGTAGTTGGCGAGCCATGCCTCGCTCGGAATCTCGGTATCGGAAATGAAGCCCTGCCCTTCGAGCGCGTACATGCGGGACCAGTCGGCATTCATGCGATACAGCGCATACGAGCTCGCGGCCACGAAGGCGCTGAGCCTTCGCTCGCTCTCGCGCACGTTGTGCTCGGCGAGTACGCGCCCGGTAGTCTCGGTGCAGGCGCAGAACATGCCAGCCACCTTCCCGGTCTCGTCGCGGACGGGCGAGTACGAGAACGTAAACCACGTCTGCTCGTCATAGCCCTTGCGGTTCATCAGCAGCGGCAGGTCTTCGCGATAGGTTGCCTGGCCAGCCAATGCCGCATCGATCAGGGGGCTGATGTCGGGCCAGATCTCCGACCAGATTTCGTGGAAGCGTCGGCCCATTGCACGGGGATGCTTCGCGCCGAGAATGTCGGCGTACGAGTCGTTGTAGAGGAAGCCCAGCTCCGGCCCCCATGCAACGAACATCGGAAACCGCGACTGCAGAAGCAGCCCGACGACGCTGCGCAGCGACTGTGGCCAGGTGACCGGCGGCCCGAGCGGCGAGTCGGCCCAGTCGTGCGCTCGCATCAGCGCACCGGTGTGGCCACCGCCCTCGAGGAACTCGAGCTCCTGATCGAACTGACGCGCGCCCGCGACAGAGTTCATAGATATGAGAGGTTCTGCAGGTCGGTCAGCGACAAGGCAGTGTAGCGCGCCTGATCAGTCGCAGCATCGTAAATACTCCAAAACGCCGACTTCTCTCCGCGGTCGAATCTGCTTAGCCTTGGGGCATGCAGAGGATCTTCACAGTACGGACGGACGGCCCCGGCCTCTACGAATTCACGCGGGACGTGGCCGATTTCGTCCGCACGAGTGGAATCAGGGAGGGGCTGCTGACGTTGTTCGTACGGCACACGTCCTGCTCGCTCTGCGTCCAGGAGAACGCGGACCCGGACGTGCGACGCGACCTCGATGAGTTCTTCCGCAGGCTGGTGCCAGCGGGTGACGACCCAGCCATGAAGTGGCTCAGGCACACTACCGAAGGTCCGGATGACATGCCGGCCCACATCAAGGCTGCGCTGAACGCCGTTTCGCTGTCGATTCCGGTCGCGGAGGGTCGACTCGCGCTGGGCACCTGGCAGGGTATCTACCTGTTCGAGCACCGTGATCAGGCGCAGGAGCGAAGGGTCGTCGGGCATCTGGGTTCCTGACCGACCAGGACGAATCGGCCGGTGCACGCGATCGTAAGAATTCGCGTATCTCAATGTCGGAACCTGCGATGCACACCTGAAAACACGCTACAAGCGTGTAGGTCAAGCGCGTCTGGTACCTCGGTTTTCGTGGACGTAGATTCAGAGCCGAGAGGAATTCCATGGCTGACGGTTGCGCAATTCAGTCCAACGAGTGCGTCTGGAGCACCGAAGAGGATTTCCTCCCGCCACGCTGGTTGCGCAACCCGCATCTGCAGTCGATCTTCTCGACTCTGCCCTGGCCGCGCCCCCGCCTGCTGCGCGACTGTCGCGGGCTCCTCGCGGCGTCGCGGCGGGAGATCGTCGACTGCGGAGCCGGCGTGCGCCTCGTCGCTTATCGAGCAGTCCAACGCGCTCAGCTCGCAAACAAGGTGCGGCGCCTTGCCGTTCTGCTGCATGGCTGGGAAGGCAGTTCTGACTCTGCGGACGTTGTGTCGCTTGCGCAGCACCTCTTCGACCGGGACTTTGACGTCATTCGGCTCAATCTTCGAGACCACGGCGAGACACAGCATCTGAACGTCGGCCTGTTTCACTCGTGCCGGCTGGGCGAGATCATAGGCGCGGTGCGCAGCCTACAGGCCAGGCATCCGCGTCACGAGCTGAGCTGTGTGGGATTTTCGCTCGGCGGGAACTTCGGACTTCGCCTGGGCGCATGCGCACGCGCAGAGGGCCTGGATATCGCGAATATCGTGGCGGTGTGCCCGGTGATCGACCCGGCTCGTTCGCTGTGGCGCCTCGATACCAGTGCGGGCGTCTATCGCCGCTATCTCATGCACCGGTGGCGCCGATCCTTGCTGAAGAAGAGTGCGGCCTGGCCGTCGCGCTACGACTTTTACGACATGCTGCAAAAGCCGACGCTCACGCAGATGGCCGACCATTTCGTGCGCAGGTACACCAGCTTTCCGTCGCTGAATCACTACCTGAAGGGCTACACGCTGCTCGGCAACACGCTCCGCGGTCTCGACGTGAATGCCTGGCTGGTCGCGGCCACCGACGATCCGATCATCCCCGTCGAGGATGTGGATCGCCTGCCGGCGCTTCGCACGCTCAGGATCACACGAACCCGCTTCGGCGGGCATTGCGGATTCTACGAGGGCAAGCCGGGCCCGAGCTGGCTCGAGCGCCGCATCGAGCGCACGCTTAGCGGCCTGTAGTCCCAACCTGCCGCTGAATCGAGCTAATCTAGGGAGTCTCCGTCATACACCCGCTCGCCTGGAGCTAGGAGCACGTCATGGTCGCAGGGAAAGCGCTGGGGGCCGTTTCCCTCTTCGTCGTCATGTGCGGAGCGCTGGCCTGCAACCCAGCGCTGGCTGGCAACCCACACCGTCCAAAGCATCCGGTCCCACCCAACGTCATCATCGTGATGACGGATGACCAGGGCTACGGCGATCTCTCGGTTCACGGGAATCCCGTGCTCCGTACGCCGAACCTCGATCAACTGGCATCCCAGAGCATCCGGTTGACCGATTTCCACGTCGCTCCGATGTGCACGCCATCGCGCGGCCAGCTGCTGAGCGGTCGCGATGCGCTCTTCAATGGCGCGATGAACATCGCCAACGGCAGGGCGATCCTGCGCAAGACGTTTCCGACGATGGCCGACTTTTTCGCGGGCGGCGGCTACCGCACGGGACTCTTCGGCAAGTGGCATCTGGGAGACAACTATCCATATCGACCCCAGGATCGCGGCTTCGACGAGACGCTGACCTTTCCGTCATCTCACCTGTCGTCGGCCCCGGATTACTGGAACAACGACTACTTCGACGATTTCTATCGCCACAACGGTCAGTTGCAGCAATACGCCGGTTACTGCACCGACGTCTTCTTCAACGAGGCCATGCAGTGGATCAGACAGCAGGCCGCCTCAGGGCAACCGTTCTTCGCGTACATCACGCCGAACGCGGCTCACTCCCCGCTATTCGTTCCGTCGCAGTATCGGGCCCCGTACGCGAGTCTCCCTGCCACGCAGGCCAGCTTCTTCGGGATGATCGCCAACATCGACGAGAACATGGGCCGGCTGGAGCAGATGCTCATCAACGAGGGCCTGCGAGAGAACACGATCCTGATCTTCATGACGGACAATGGGAGCACGAACGGCGACGAGATCTTCAATGCGGGCATGAGGGGGGAAAAGACCACCCTGTACGAGGGCGGACACCGTGTTCCGTTCTTTATCCGCTGGCCCGAGGGCGGGCTGTCCGGTCCCGAAGTGATCGGCGAGCTCGCCCAGGCACAGGACGTGCTCCCTACTCTGATCGACCTCGCCGAACTGCCGAACCCGCAGGGAACGACGTTCGACGGAGTCAGCCTGGCGAGGCTCCTCGATGGGCAGCAGGAATCGCTTCCCGACCGCATGCTGGTCGTTCAGTACTCGCGCGCGACGGCGCCGGTCCCTCGCAAGTGGGACGCGGCAATCCTCTGGGATCGGTGGCGGCTGATCAACAACACCAGCTTGTACGACCTCGCCACGGATCCCGGGCAGACCACGAGCGTCATCACTGCGTACCCGGACGTCGTCGCCCAGATGAGAGCCCACTACGAGGCCTGGTGGAATCGGGTCGCGCCGACGGTTAATAGTTTCAGCCGACTCACGATCGGCTCGGACGCAGCGAACCCGGTCCTGCTCGCGTCTTCCGAGTGGCGAAATGTCCTGCTCAATCAGCAAGAGCAGGTGCGTAACGCGCTGGCGAAGAATGGCATCTGGACACTCCAGGTTGCACGCGCAGCTACCTACCGGGTCGACCTGCGTCGGTGGCCCGTCGAGGCGGATACCGAGATCACGGCCGGACTACCGCCCTATTCCGCGGTGGACGGCACGTACGTCGCCGGCAAGGCGCTGCCGATCGCGCGGGCGCGCCTCAAAGTGGGCAGTTTCAACCAGACCGTGCCGGTCGCTGCGACCGACAAGGTTGTTTCGTTCACCGTAAACCTGCCGGCTGGCCCAACCGACCTGCAGACGTGGTTACTGGACGCGAACGGAAAACTCCTGGCCGGCGCGTATTACGTGACCGTCACACGCCTGTAGGCAGCTTCGACCCGCGCGAGCTCGAGCAACTACTTCTCGGTCGAAAGCCGGATGCCGCACCCGGCCAGGTCAGGTGGCGCGTGCGCAAGGATGGGGATACTCAGAGATGAGCGAATCACGGCCGGGGCGCCACATCTACGCGACGGCGGCCCTGAAGATGCGGCCCTACGACCTCGATGGGCCCTTGCAGCCTGACATGTCGTATGCGCCGTTATCGCACGACGCGGGCAGCGAGCGCGGCTCCTACCTGATACGCATGGAGCCGGGCTCCGCCACCATCCCGCACACGCACACCTGTCGCGAGGAATTCCTGATACTCGAGGGCGAGGCCATCGAGGACGACGGCACGGTGCTGCGCGCGGGCGACTGGATCGTCTATGAGCCCGGCACGCGCCACAACACGCGAACTGTTACTGGTTGCCTGCTGCTCGGCCTGGACTGGGATCCGCCCCAGCGATAGTCGCGCAGCTATCCCCCGAGTCCGGCTGCTCGCGCAATCAGGAACAGACCGGCGCCGAC
>Ga0075421_100005922_pt1 | contig 14845 bp, 12 predicted proteins | sample SoiMetdeltSBSDD5_FD_75292 | JGI IMG/M metagenome (GOLD analysis project Ga0075421, IMG submission 75292) | Bulk soil microbial communities from a Populus tree surrounding site in Tennessee, USA - Soil MetaG P. deltoides SBSDD5 | ecosystem: Environmental > Terrestrial > Soil > Tree plantation...
AGGCGGGGGCGGAGAACGGCGTCCTCACCATCATGTGCGGCGGCGAGCAGCCCGAGTACGATTCGATCGTGCCGCTGATCGAATGCTATTCGCGGATGCGCAAGCTGCTCGGGTCGGCGGGCGCGGGGCAACTTGCCAAGATGTGCAACCAGATCGCCATTGCCGGCCTGGTCGAGGGCCTGTCGGAGGCGATCCATTTCGGCCGCCAGGCCGGGCTCGACATGGCGTCGGTGATCGAGGTGATCTCCAAGGGTGCGGCCGGCTCCTGGCAGATGGACAACCGCCACAAAACGATGATCGAGGGCAAGTTCGATTTCGGCTTCGCGGTGGATTGGATGCGCAAGGATCTCAGCATCTGCCTCGACGAGGCGCGGCGCAACGGCGCGCATCTGCCCGTGACGGCGCTGGTCGACCAGTTCTATTCCGAGGTGCAGGCGATGGGCGGCCGGCGATGGGACACATCGAGCCTCATCGCGCGGCTCGAGAACGCGAAGAGTAAGAAGTAAGACAGCGAAATCATATCCCCTCTGTATCGTTCGGCACAGCTGGAGGTCGAACGATGATGCATGATGCGGGTGGGCATTAACTGAATCTCACCTCAGGGGGAAATCATGAGTGATGGTGGTATCGGCCGTGGGTTCCGCAGGCTGGCTGGACATGTTCGCGAATTATCAAACAGGAGCAAAGGGAAGGAGACGCCGCCATCGACGCCGCGGGCGTACGAGAAGCAGCAGGACGCAAAGGTCACGTTTCATTCGTCCACTGTATTTCGCCAGAAACCCAGTGAACCGCTCTCGCCGCGTTCGGTCGCCGCCAGCAAGCCTGCCGATGAGGAAAGCAACGACGTCCCCAGTCCGTCAATGTCGAGCTCGGCGCCACCGGCTCAGCATGAACAGTCGTCTGAAGACTGGCTTAAAGAGGTGCTCGACAATTTGGCCCCCGAAGAGGATTCCCAGCCAGAGACCGGCAATCCGGATTCGCAGCCCACCCCAACGACAACCACGGCAACCGACACGCCGAAACCCAATTGGGCGCCACCGCCTGTCAGGGCAACGATCATAATCCAGCCTGATCGCGAAAAAGCGATCTATGCACGGTTCGATGGGGATAATTTCACTGAACTGGACTGGCCTGATCCGAGCGTAGGCGAAGGGATGGTAGCGCCCGAAACGGCCCCGCCGACGATCGGCACCAGCTCGGCACCATCTCCGACGCCGAGCACCACGACGACAACGACGACAACGACGACCGCGTTCACGGCGGAGAAGGTTTCAGACAACCTGCCGACGGCAACCAACCCGGATGAATTTTCGAAGGAAGATTTTGATAACATCAACCGTTTCGATGAGCCTTCGTTTGCTCCAGAGGAGCCTCAGACTCCGACCCCTCCGACGAAACCGGCGAATCTGAAAGGAAGGCCAATCCCTCGTCTGAATTTGTCGACCCTGAACTATTCTGACGCGGGGGAGAAGGCTCAGTCGAGGAATGTCGGCCCGACTAGGGTGAATATGTTCCCTGAATTCAAGAAAGCGCAAATCGACCAGGATAGCCCGCGCAAGCCGAGGACGCCGAAGGGCAGCCATGCGAGGACGGGCTCCGATCAACAAGGGAACGAGCCCGTGATAGGGAAGAAGAAGAAAAAAATCGTCACCCATCGACGGATCGTCACCGATCTGCCGATGCGCAGTGATCGCGAGGCGCCGCAAATCGGCAATAGCACGCCGCGGACGCCCAGAGCGGTGCCAAGCGAAAGCGCGGCACCGGTCTCTCCGAGAAAGAAGGCGCCGAAGCCCTTGCCCTCGACCCCGAGAAGCAAGAAAGCTGCCCTGGAGAACAGAACTTCGGCGAAGCCATCGGATCCAGGGACTGTTCGGCCCGACGTCCACGATCCTTTCGCCTCGGTGGAGCCAACCTCACCGCGCGTCCGAGACGATTTATCGACTTCTGACCCGAGCCGGGGGAAGCCTGGCGAAAACTGAGCCAACGGTCCCGACAGAAACGAGCAGCGGCTGTGCCGAACGGCACAGCCGTCCCTGAGCGGTGGCGCAATATGCGGCTGTCGCAAAACCGCGAATCAGGGAGACCCGCATGACTGGTATCGGTGGAACCCCGCCTCTGTCGCCGCGCAAGCCGCCAACGTCCCCGCAGGACGACGATCCGAAGCCGAGGGCCTTGGAGGTCAAGAAGAAATCGCCGAGGACAAACTTTCCCGTTTCAAGAGATGAGGCTCTCAGGAGAAGAAAGGAGAGAAGGAGAGGGAGATCATCGAGAGCTTGAGCATCTATAAGAGTGAAGAGTTCAGGATCGTGATTGAAAACGCGCTCGAGCGGAACTCGGAGCCCGAAATCGAAACGGTTCAGGTCGTATCCAGTCCGCGGGGAGACTTTAAGTCAAAGCTGAACTTCTTCGAGAACTTGTCGAAGGGTGACACGGCGACGACCACCACGACCTCGTCCGTTCCACCGTCCAGGCCGTTGCCGCCGCTGCCGTCGCGCGGAGGTGACGAGCCGGTCGTTCAGTCGCCGCGAAGGGTCGCACGCGGGGATTTGCCGGAGATGCGCGAGAAGCCTGCACAGGACTCGAGCAGGTCGGAGAAGCCGTCTTGAGGACTATGAGGCAGTCGGCAGATAGGCAGTAGGCCGTGAGTGGTGCTTTTCCCTACCGCCTAATGCCTACTGCCTACCCGCGCAGCATCCGCGCGATGTCGCGGGCGAAATAGGTGAGCACGCCGTCGGCGCCGGCGCGCTTGAACGCCATCAGCGACTCGGCGATCACGACATCGCGGTCGAGCCAGCCATTGCCGATGGCGGCCATCAACATCGCATACTCGCCCGACACCTGATAGGCGAAGGTCGGCATCCGGAACTCGGCCTTGATGCGGTAGAGCACGTCGAGATAAGGCATGCCCGGCTTGACCATGATCATGTCGGCGCCCTCGGCAATGTCGAGCGCCGCCTCGCGCAGCGCCTCGGCGCCGTTGCCGGGATCCATCTGATAGCTGCGCTTGTCGCTCTTGAGCAGGCCCGACGAGCCGACGGCATCGCGGAACGGACCGTAGAATCCGCTGGCATATTTGGCGGTGTAGGCCATGATCTGGACGTCGCTCTGCCCCTCGTCCTCGAGTGCTGAGCGGATGGCGCCGATCCGCCCGTCCATCATGTCGGAGGGGCCGAGGATGTCGCAGCCCGCTTCCACCTGGACCAGGCTCTGGCGGATGAGGGCGGCGATGGTCAGATCGTTGACGATCTCGCCGTTCCGCATCAGCCCGTCATGGCCGTGGCTGGTATAGGGATCGAGCGCGACGTCGCACATGACGCCGATCTCGGGCACCGCCGCCTTGATGGCGCCGACCGCCCGGCACACCAGATTGTCGGGCCGCCAGGCCTCGCGGCCATCGTCGCTGCGCAGCTCCGGCGCGGTATAGGGGAAGACCGCAACGACCGGGATACCGAGGGTGTGGGCCTCCTCGGCGGCCCTGACCGCCAGGTCGATGGAGAGCCGCTCGACGCCCGGCATCGATACGACAGGCGCGCTCTGCCCCTCGCCCTCGATGACGAAGATCGGCCAGATCAGGTCATCGACGGTGAGGATGGTCTCGCGGGTGAGCCGGCGCGACCAGGGCGTGCGCCGGTTGCGGCGCAACCGTGTCGTGGGGTAGCCGGGTTTGGGCGTTTCCCAGGGTTGCACACCGGTTGCGGCTGACGGGGCGGGGTCCTTCATGGCTCAAAAATCCGTTAAGGCGTCACTTGCAGAATTTGTACGCCCCGTCGCGTCCGAGATCGACATGGAAATGATTGTCATGGGCGGCATTGGCGCGCGGCCCCATGACGGTCGAAAAGATCGGGCAGGCGCCCTTGTGGATGTCGGCCAGGAAGCTCGACGTCTTGTAGACGCCGAAAAAGGCGCCTGCCGTGCTCCATTCGCCAAGTACGCTGATCTCCTTGCCGGAAGCCAGGCGGAATGACCGTATGTCGAGGGCATTGCCGAAGGAATGCTCGCTGATCCGCCCCGTCGAGGCGGCGTTGCGGCGCCGGCAGGAATAGGCCGAGGCATTGACCATGCCGACCACCGGCTCACCGAAGCGGCGCCGGGCCGAAGGCTGCACCACATCGGTCAGCCATTTGTAGAGCGCGGCGGCGAGCCGGCAATTGAGCGTCGCCGGCGGCTTCACCTCGACCGCGCCGAAGCTCGAGATCTTGACCGGGGCGGCGATGCCGCAGCCGCCGGGGCCGCCGATCGGCGGAAGCACATCAGCCTCGATATTCAGCGCCGCCAGCACCATGGCGCATTGGGTCTGCGCCTGCTGCGCGTCCTCCTTGGACCAGCTGGTGACCTCGGAAGGCTGCAGCTCGGCGGACGAATAGGGATCGCGTTCGGCCTTCATGCGGTCATACAGCACTTTGAGCTCGCCCCGCCGGCCGGTGGTGAGCGCCCCTTCGGGGTGGAGCTCGCGGGCCGGCTGGTTGCTCGAGGTGGCGGTGGGCAGCCAGCTGCCGTCCGGCGGCTTCGACCGGGGCAGGGGGACGTCGCCGCGTGCGAGCGCCGGGCCCGGCCGCGCCGTGGCGCGCATGTCACCCTCGGCGGCATGGGCGCTCACGCCCGCCGCAATCAGCATCGCAATGACGCAGAACCATCCTCTCATACCGTGTCCCGAATCGCGAACGTCGGCCTTGACCCGCTCCACCTGCCACGCCTATCACGCCGCTGGATCGAGGCGAAGGTGAGGCAAGCTCATGCGTCATGCTCGGCGATGACGGCGCCGGAGGTCACTTTCGAGCGGGAAGGGCGGGCCGGTTTCATCACGCTGAACCGGCCGGAAACCCTCAACGCGTTGACGCTCGGGATGATCCGCCACATCCACCGGATGCTGGCGCGCTGGGCCGACGATCCGGCGGTTGCTCGTGTCGCGATCCGCGCCAATGGGACGCGCGCCTTCTGCGCCGGCGGCGACGTCCGCGCGCTCCATGGTCCGGGGCTCGCCAGATCGCCGGAATTTGCCGAATTTTACCGCGAGGAATATCGTCTCAACACCTTCATCAAGCGCTATCCCAAACCGTTCGTCGCGCTGGTCGATGGCCTGGTGATGGGCGGCGGTGTCGGCGTGTCGCTTCATGGCAGCCACCGCGTTGCCGGCGACAGGATGGTCTTCGCCATGCCAGAGACCGGCATCGGTCTCTTCCCGGATGTCGGGACGACCCATCTGCTGTCGCGCCTGCCGGGTGAAATCGGCCTCTATCTCGGACTGACCGGTGCCCGGGTCGAGGCGCGCGACGCTCTGTGGTCGGGCATTGCGACGCACTTCGTCCCTTCGAGGAAATTCCCGGCGCTCGCCGCGGCGCTCGCCAGCGCCGACGATGTCGATCGCTGTCTTGGCGATTTCGCCGAAGACCCGGGACCAGGCCCGTTGTCGCAGCGCCGCGCCACCATCGACCGGTTGTTCGCAAGCCCGACGCTTCGCGATCTCCTGAGCGGGCTCGCCAGGGACAGCGACGGCTTTGCCACCGTCGCCCATGCGGAGCTACAGACCAAGTCGCCGACCAGCCTCGCCATCACCTTCCATCAGCTCAAGAATGGTCGCGCGCTCTCCTTCGAGGAGGCGATTGCCCAAGAGTTCCGCATCGTCTGCCGCATTCCCCTCGGCCAGGACTTTTTCGAGGGCATCCGTGCCATCGTCATCGACAAGGACAAGGCGCCGCGCTGGCAGCCGGCGACGCTCGAGGAGGTCTCACCCGAAATGATCGACCGATATTTCGCGCCGCTCGCCGCCGAGCTCGACCTCGACAACCTCGCCTCAGCCGCTGCCGGGTGAGGGCGCCCTCTCGACATCCTGGCGTCGCGGGCCGCGGCGGAAGTCATCGATCCAAATGGTCGAGGTGCCGGTCATCAGCGTCCGGTACTGACCGAATTTGAAGTACTGCCCCGGGCCTTCCGCACCTTCCGCTCCGATCTGACCGGTGGCGCGGACGATGAAGCGGCGATCGGCCCAGACCTCGACCACGCCGGAGCCGTCGAAGCCGCCACGCACCCGATACATCATCTCGACCCAATTGTTCTTCGGGTTGGGAAGGATCGGATCATCGCCGATATCGAGCGCAAGCTGTCTTTTGCCGGTGAAGCGATATTTTTCGTGAAGAAAGCGGAAGGCCGACAGATCGCCGCCGATCAGGGCCCGTGCCACCTGCTGGGGATCGCCGTCCGCCTTTGCCAGCAGAACACGCTGCTCGCCGCTCTCGACGGTGATATGGAAAACGCCATTGTCGAATCGCTGGGCGAGAAACGGGCTGTAGCCGTTCTGCTGCTTCCATTGGCCGATCACCCAGCGCTGGCTGCCGACAGCCGGGACGTCGCCCTCGATGCGGAAGCGAAAGGCGTACCAGCATTCCTCGCCGAACACCGTGCGATAGTTCGAAGATTCGCGTATCTCGTTGCGCTGGCAGTCCTCGCCGCAGCCGCGATCGTCCGGTCCGACGGTGAGGGCGTAGGCACGCGGGCCGCTGGCGTCGTCGATCGGCTCGAACCGGCTGCGAGCCGGCAATAGCTGAATGGTCGACCACTTCTCGGTATCGAGCTTGGGACCCTCGAAGGAGTCGGCCATCGGCGTGCAGGCAAGCGCCTGGTGACAGGCGAATGCGAGCCAAAACGAGAGAGCGGCCGCCGCAAAACGGTCAAGGGACATGGCAGCCACAATGCCTGCCGATCTCGAGGGGTGCAAGGGAGGGCTGGCCGAGGAATGAATGCAGCGTTACCTTGGCTCTACCGATCACGGGAGGGACGGGCACTCACATGACGACAGGCCATGCGCGCAGGACCATGCCGGCGATGATCGCTCTCGCCGCCGTCACGCTGTTCGGAGCCGAATCCGTCCATGGCCAGGCGCTTTCCGGCAACGAAACGGCACGTCTCCTGGCGCGGGTCGAGGCGATCGACGGCAAGTGCCGCTATCTCGGCCCGGCCGATCATGACGTGCTCAAGACCTTCGTGGCCCGCGCCGAGGTTGCCGCCGCCGGCGAGGGTGGACCGCAGGAGGCGAGCGAAGCGGTGGCATCGGGGCGCGTCGAAGGCGGCAGCGCGGCCTGCAACGAGGAGAGCGCCCGGCTCGTCCGCTCGGCCTATGCCTCGGCGCAACGCGCCGCGTCCGGTATCCGCCGCGGCCGGGCCGCGGTCGCCGCACCGACATCCCGGCAAATGCCGCCGCCGCAGCGCAACCGGCAAATGGAGGCCTGGCCCGAGCCGCAGCCGGGACGCGGCGATGGCAGCGCGATCAGCCGGTACGGCAGGCGCCTTGAGGCCTATTACCTCGATCTGCGCTGCCGTCATCTGACCAGGCCGGATTCGGTAAGATTCTGGCGGAGCATCGTCCAGGACCAGCGCAACGCCGCCCGCGAAAGCGGCTCCTATGCGGTTGCCGCCGTCCAGCAGCGGGCCCGCATGGTCGCGAGCCGCGGTTGGTGCGGGTGGAACACTGCCCGGCGCGTGATCGATGGCTATCGCGGCGTGCTTGCCCGTTAAGGTGCAAGATTATCTTAAAGTTACGAAACATTTTATTCAATTGTGCAATGAATAACTGCTAATTTACTGTTCTTGTTGAGTTCGACTTAACCTCGCCCTACTAACGTTGTATTGCAAATAAGAGCAGGAGAATTGTTTAATCCTGCGTATCGACAGGGCGGCAACTATGCGTACTCAGTTGAAGGCGGCCAATCGCGAGTCGCAAACTCGCGAGGGCCACCAGGTTCTCAAGCCGAAATACTTGGAAGCGCTCCATCTGATCGAGAGACTTCATCGCCGGCTGCTCGACGTGATCAAGGATGAGTTCGATCGCGCCGGCGAGCCGGAGGTCAACTCGGTCCAGGCGCTCCTGTTGTTCAATATCGGCGATCATGAGCTGACTGCCGGCGAGCTGCGAAGCCGCGGCTATTATCAGGGCTCGAACGTCTCCTACAATCTGAAGAAGCTGGTCGAGGCCGGTTATGTCAGCCATGAGCGATCATCCACCGACAAGCGCTCGGTGCGGGTGGGGCTCACTCCGAAGGGCAATGCCATTCGCGAAAGGGTCGACCAGCTTTACAACCGGCAGCTCCTGTCCATCCAGGAGGTGGCGGGCCTGAACGCCGAGGAATTCGATCATTTGAACAAGGCTTTAGGGCGGCTGGAGCGGTTCTGGACCGACCAAATCCTCTACCGGCTTTAGAGCATGATGTGATCAGGTCTGCCCGACCCGCGCTGCGCGGCGACGCGTCGGGCGACCACCCACTGTGTCTCGTTTGCATCAAGGCGTTGCAGATTGATCCGATGCGCGCCTCGAACCATTGTGCGCCGCACTGACGTCCCTTAGTTATTAGCCATCACGTCAGGCGGGGAATTGATCGTTGCGCGCCATGCGCAACGGGAAGGAACCTCGTCGCGCAAAATGGGGACGAGTCACCATGCCCGATGCGAGGAAAGCGGGCGCGGGTCTGCGCCGCGCGACTGTTGCTGCGATATGTGCCGTGGCGTTCGGCAGCCTGGCCGGGCCGGCAATCGCCGAAAATGGCGACAAGGATTTCGAGAGCATCGCCAAGCCGGGATTTTCATTCAGCAGCAAGCCGACGGCGCCGACCCGCACGGAGGTCGTGGTCGGCATCGAGAGCCCGATGCTGTCGGTGCATAGCGAGCGTTTGATGCAGGAGGCGATCGGTCGCTATCAGAAGATCGTCGATGCGGGTGGCTGGCCGGAGATCCGGCAAACGCGGACGCTCATGCTTTGGTCACACGGCAAGGCCGTCGCCATGCTCCGCCAGCGCCTCGTCGCCGAGGGTTATCTGGCCGACAAGGCCGGCAGCGGCGACAGCTACGACGAGCTGGTTGAAGAGGCGGTGCGCCATTTCCAGCTCAATAACGGGCTGTTCGCCAACGGCCGCGTCGATCAGAAGACGCTCGAGGCGCTGAACATCGCGGCGGTGGATCGACTTGCCACGCTCAAGGCCAATCTGCCGCGGGTCACGGCGTATTCGAAAGGCCTTGGGGCGCGCTACGTCGTGGTCAATATTCCGGCGGCGCAGCTCGAATCCGTCGAGAAGGGACGGGTCCATTCCCGCCACAATGTGATTGCCGGCAAGATCGACCGGCCATCGCCGGTGGTCGAGAGCAAGATCACCGAGATCAATTTCAATCCCTATTGGAATGCGCCGGTCTCGATCGTCGAGAAGGATATCATTCCGCAGGTCCAGAAAAATCCCAAGATCCTCAGCCAGTTGCGGATCAAGATCTATGACGGGCTCAATGGCCCCGAGGTGGACCCCAAGACGATCGACTGGAACAAGATCGCACCCGATCGCTACCATTTCCGCCAGGAGCCGGGCGACGACAATGCCATGGCCTCGGTCAAGCTCAGCTTCCCCAATCCTTACGCCGTCTACATGCACGACACGCCGACCAAGCAGCTGTTCACCCAGTCGGCGCGTTATTTCAGCTCGGGCTGTGTCCGGGTCGACAAGGTTCACCTGCTGACGGATTGGATTCTGGCAGGCCAGGACGGCTGGAACCAGGTGAAGATCGGCGAGGTCAAAGAGAGCAAGCAGCGACTCGACGTCAAGGTCGCCGATCCGCCGCAGGTGCGCTTCGCCTATCTGACGGGCTGGGTCACTGCCGATGGCAAGGCGCATTTCCGGCCCGATATCTATAATCTCGACGGCTCGGGATTTGTCGACGGCCAGCCCGAGGCCAAGCTGGCGCAGGGCGGGCAGGGCTGAAGCAGCCCTTAGCTCCCCTTACGGCCTAATGCCTACTGCCTCATTGCGTACTGCCTAGTCCCCCATGCTAATTTCGGGTCGGGGGCGATGAGGAAGGCATGCAGATCAAAGAGTTGAAAACATTCGTGGTGGGCAATCCGCCACCCTCCTTCGGCGGCCGCTATTTCATCTTCGTCAAGCTGACGACCAATGACGGGATCAGCGGCATCGGCGAAGTCTATTGCGATACATTCGGGCCGCAGGTCATCACCGCCATGGTGGCCGACGTCTTCGCCCGCCATGTCGAGGGCATGGACCCGTTCCGCCTCGAAGATCTGTGGCGCCGGGTCTACGGCACCGGCTACACGCTCAGGCCCGATGTCTCGCTGATGAGCGTGCTGTCCGCCATCGAGATCGCGCTGTGGGACATCAAGGGCAAGGCGCTCGGCAAGCCGCTCCATGCGCTGCTCGGCGGCAAGGTGCATGAGCGGTTGAGAAGCTACACCTATATCTACCCCAAGATCGAGGAGGGTGAGAGCGAGAGCATCTATTGGGACCCCGAGCGATCCGCCAACCGCGCCGCCGAATATGTCGCGGCCGGCTTCACCGCGGTGAAATTCGATCCCGCGGCGCCCTATTCGGTGTTCGATCCGCGCCAGCCATCGCTCGAGGCGCTCGAGCTCTGCGCCAAGTTCTGCCGCCTGATGCGCGAAGCCGTCGGCAGCCGGGCAGACCTTCTGTTCGGCACCCATGGTCAATTCACCCCCGCCGGTGCCATTCGGCTGGCCAAGCGGCTCGAACCCTATGATCCGCTGTGGTTCGAGGAGCCGGTGCCGCCGGAGAAGCCCGAGGAAATGGCGCTGGTGGCGCGCGGGACGTCGATCCCCATTGCCACCGGCGAGCGGCTGACGACGAAATACGAGTTTGCCCGGGTGCTCGAATGCCGTGCCGCCGCCATCCTGCAGATGGCGCTCGGGCGGGTCGGCGGGATCATGGAGGCAAAGAAGATCGCCGCCATGGCCGAGGCCCATTATGCGCAGATCGCGCCGCATCTCTATTGCGGACCGGTGGAGGGCGCGGCGAACATCCATTTTTCCGCATCGCTTCCCAATTTCCTGATCCTCGAGAGCATCCAGACCTGGGGTGGCTTCCATGCCGAGCTGCTGAAGACGCCGATCCGCTGGGAGGAGGGCTATGTCATCCCGCCCGACGAGCCCGGACTCGGGATCGAGCTCAATGAGGAGGTGGCCGAGCGCCACCCCTATAGCGGCAGCAAGCTGCATCTCGAAATGACCAGCACGCCAATCCCGTGACCGTCGAGCAAGAGCTGTTCACCATTCGCGACCTTCTCCGCTTTGCGGTGACGCGCATGGAACGGGCGGGCGTGAGCTACGGCCATGGCACGGATTCCGCCTTCGCCGAGGCAGTGTTTCTGATCGCCGAGCAGCTCCGTCTACCGCGTGACGGCATCGAGCCTTTTCTCGATGCGCGACTGACGCTCGCCGAACGTCAGGAGATCGTCGGCCTGATCGAGCGGCGGATCGCAAGCCGCAAGCCGGCCGCCTACCTCGTCAACCGCGCCTATATCGGTGATTTCGCATTCCATGTCGATGAACGGGTGATCGTGCCGCGCTCCTTCATCGGCGAGCTCTTGTGCAGCGGGCGCCTCGGCGAGGCAGGCCTGATTGCCGACGACGATGGCATCACACGCATCCTCGACCTCTGCACCGGGTCGGCCTGCCTCGCCATCCTTGCCGCAATGGCATTTCCCGAGGCCCGCATCGATGCAGTCGATATTTCTGCCGATGCCCTGGCGGTGGCGCGGCGGAATGTCGACGACTATGGCCTGTCGGACCGAATCGAGCTTCATCAGGGCGATCTGTTCGCGCCGCTCTCCGAAGGCCGTTACGATCTGATCCTCACCAACCCGCCTTATGTGGCGCGCGACAGCATGGCGAACCTGCCTCCCGAATACCGGCAGGAGCCTGCGCTCGCACTGGCCGGCGGCGACGATGGCCTGGCGGTCGTGCGGCGGATCCTGGCGGCGGCGCCGCGGCACCTGACCGAAGCTGGCGGACTTCTGTGCGAGATCGGCGAGGGGCGACATCTCCTGGAGCAGGAGTTTCCACATCTGCCATTTTTCTGGCTCGATACCGAGACAAGTGAAGGCGAGGTGTTCTGGCTGCCGGGGAGCTCCATGGAAAGGCTCGCATGAATTTCGATCTGACCTGCTTTGCCCCCGACTATGCCGCGGCACGCTCCCGGTTTATGAGCGCAGCGCGCGCCGCCGGCACCGTGATCAAAAGCTATCGCAATCAAGGGAGCGGGCCTTCGGGAGAGGAACTCTGGACCGACGCCGCCTGGCTCGGAAACGCGGATGCGGCGAAGGTGCTGGTCACCATCTCGGCGACACATGGGGTCGAGGGCTTTTGCGGCTCGGGGGCTCAGATCGACTGGCTCGAGCTCCGGCCGGCAGTGCCGGACGATGTCGCCGTTCTTGCCATTCACGCGATCAATCCGCACGGCTTTGCCTGGTTGCGCCGGGTCACCGAGGAAGGCGTCGACCTCAACCGCAATCATGTCGACTTCAGCAAGCCACTGCCGCGCAATCCGGGCTATGCCGCGCTCGCCGATGCCATCGTCCCGAAGGAGTGGACGGAAGCGGCGCTCGCTGCCGCCGACGAGCGGATGCAGGAGTACCGGCGCACCCACGGTCTCGACGCTCTGCGCATCGCCGAGAGCGGCGGCCAGTACACCCATCCGGACGGGCTGTTCTTCGGCGGACACGGCCCGACCTGGTCACGCCTGACCATGGAGAAGGTGATGGCCGATTTCGCGATTGGCGAGCGCCAGCTGGTCTGCATGGTCGACTACCATACCGGGCTTGGTCCCTATGGCTATGGCGAGGCGATGATCGCCGACAAGCCGGGCACGCTGCCGGAGCGACGCGCTTCGCAATGGTTCGGCGAATCGGTGACCAACGGCGTGACCGGCACCACCAGCTCGCACGCCCAGTTCGGCTTCGTCGAGGATGGCTGGAAGGCGGTGCTCGGCGACCGCATCGTGTGCCTGACCCTTGAATATGGCTGCTTTCCCTGGTCGACGACCTTGGGCAGCCTGCGGCAAGAGCAATGGCACCAGCTCAATCGGCCCGATGCCGGCTGGAGCGACCCGGAGACGATCCGTGTCAAGAGGTACATCCGCCGGGCATTCTACCCGGATACCGATTCCTGGCGGGAGCTGGTGCTGTTCCGCTCCCGCCAGATCCTCGGCCAGGCGGTTCGGGGCCTCGCCGGCGGGTGATACGCCAGGCTGCTTGCTAGCAGCTGTAATACATGTCGAACTCGACCGGGTGCGGCGTCATCTCGAAGCGCGACACCTCCTCGTTCTTGAGCTCGATATAGGAGTCGATCTGGTCGTCGGTGAAGACGCCGCCCTTCTTGAGGAACTCGCGGTCGTTCTCGAGCGAGGTCAGGGCTTCCCTGAGCGAGCCACACACCGTCGGGATCTCCTTCAGTTCGACCGGCGGCAAGTCGTACAGATTCTTGTCGATCGGGTCGCCGGGATGGATCTTGTTGAGGATGCCATCGAGGCCAGCCATCAGAACCGCCGAGAAGGCGAGATAGGGATTTGCCGACGGATCGGGGAACCGCACTTCCACCCGCTTGGCCTTGGGATTGGTGGTGTAGGGGATGCGGCACGCCGCCGAGCGGTTGCGCGACGAGTAGGCGAGCAGCACCGGCGCCTCATAGCCCGGGACCAGCCGCTTGTAGGAGTTGGTCGAGGGATTGGTGAAGGCGTTGCAGGCCTTGGCGTGCTTGATCACGCCGCCGATGAAATAGAGGCAGGTCTCCGACAGGTCGGCATATTGATTGCCGGCGAAGAGCGGCCGCCCCTCGTTCCAGATCGAGAAGTGGCAATGCATGCCCGAGCCATTGTCGCCCATGACGGGCTTCGGCATGAAGGTTGCGGTCTTGCCATAGGCGTGGGCGACGTTCTGGATGACATATTTGTAGATCTGCATGTGATCCGCCATCCGCACGAGGTTTGCGAATTTCATGCCGAGCTCATGCTGGGCGGCCGCTACCTCGTGATGGTGCTTCTCCACCACGACGCCCATCTCGGCCATCACCGACAGCATCTCCGAGCGCATGTCCTGGGCGGAGTCCATCGGGTTGACCGGGAAATAGCCGCCCTTGGTGCGCATCCGGTGGCCCTGGTTGCCCATCTCATATTCGGTGCCGGCATTGGTCGGCAGCTCCACCGAGTCGATGCGGAAGCCGGTGTTGTAGGGCTCGGTCGTGAAGCGGACGTCGTCGAAGATGAAGAATTCGGCCTCCGGCCCGACATAGACCGTCTCGCCGATCTTGGACTGCTTGAGGAAGGCCTCGGCCTTTTTCGCCGTCATGCGCGGATCGCGGTCATAGGCCTCGCCGGTGCCCGGATCGAGAATATCGCAGAACAGCACCGCGGTGGTCTGGGCATAGAACGGGTCGGTGTGCGCGGACTCGGGATCGGGCATCAGCGTCATGTCCGACTCGTTGATGACCTTCCAGCCGGCGATGGAGGAGCCGTCGAACATGATGCCGTCGGCGAAGGCGTCCTCGTTGATCAGCGCGACATCCATGGTCAGATGCTGCATCTTCCCACGCGGATCGGTGAAGCGCAGATCGACATATTTGACGTCCTTGTCCTTGAACATCGCGAGCACCGATTCGGCGCTCTTGGTCTTTGCCATGTGAATTGCCCTATGTTTTCAGCGGATTGGAAGAGCTTCGTGCAAGCGCCGGAACCCTCAGAGCGCGTCCGTTCCGGTCTCGCCCGTTCGGATCCGGATGGCCTGTTCTACAGGGGTGATGAAGATCTTGCCATCGCCGATTCGCCCCGTTCGGGCGGCCGTCTGGATCGCCTCGACGGCCTTGTCGACGAGCTCGTCGGCAATGACGATCTCGATCTTCACCTTCGGCAGGAAATCGACGACATACTCGGCGCCGCGATAGAGCTCGGTATGGCCTTTCTGCCGTCCGAATCCTTTCGCTTCGGTCACTGTTATGCCCTGCAGACCGACTTCCTGCAGAGCTTCCTTCACCTCATCGAGCTTGAAGGGTTTGATGATCGCCTCGATCTTCTTCATG
>Ga0075421_100005923_pt1 | contig 14842 bp, 9 predicted proteins | sample SoiMetdeltSBSDD5_FD_75292 | JGI IMG/M metagenome (GOLD analysis project Ga0075421, IMG submission 75292) | Bulk soil microbial communities from a Populus tree surrounding site in Tennessee, USA - Soil MetaG P. deltoides SBSDD5 | ecosystem: Environmental > Terrestrial > Soil > Tree plantation...
GGGAGTGCGCGAGGGAGCCTGACCCGATTCGCCGCCTGCATGCGGAGCGTATTCCTTCAGGCCACGCAACAATGCGGACAAACCTGTGCCACCTCCAATGGCCACGATGTGGAGGGGATCGCTTGTTCTACTCACTCCTTCATGGCTCCGGACTGCGGGTTTAGGCAGAGTTTCCCCGTTCGGGCTGGAGGACTTCACGAATGGGAGATTGACGCACCAGAGGCGCCCAGTCCGGGTCGTTTCGCACGGCGATTCGATTGGATGGCTGGAGCTCAATGGCGCGTTGCAGATGTTGCCCGCAGAGGCCAAGATTTCCTTGGAGTCCGGCGGACAGGGCGAAGGCGTAATGGAAGTGATCGGCTTCCGGGTGTCCTCGCAAGGCGAGGCCGAGCTGCTCGGAAGCCTGTGCGTATTCGCCCCGGTTGATGAGGGCGACGCCAACTGTGTAATGATCCTCGGGCGTTTTTGGTGCGGCCGCATCCTGCTCCAGCCTCCGCTCGCACATTTTCAAATGCGTGCGCGCGGTATGCGCGATATCTGGAGCGGGCCCCTCCGCCGACTTCGCAAATAACGGCGCGGCGGCCGGGAAATTACGCTGGTGGAAGAGCTTCATGGCCTGTGCAAACAGGTCCACTTGCCCCTGCATATCTAGTTGCCGCACGGCCGGTTTTGTGTCAGACGATCTTGCGTCCGCTTTCCCGGCCTTGGACGCCGCCGGCTTGGATGTGGGTGCCTGTGTTTTCACGGAACATTTCTCACGTTGTGAAGAATACAATCCCGCCAGAATCTCTCGGCTCCACAAATTCGGCAATGGAACCTGCAGCCAAGGCCACTCCTCCGAGCGGGTACGCTAACGAATCAAGCCCCAGGCACACGCCCGGATGCTCGCTTCTCTATCTGAACACTATCCTACAACGCCCGGCTTCACTCCCTGTTCCCTCCCGCTGACGGCCAGATTCGCCGTGTCAAGCCGCCGCCCTCCGTGCAATCATATCCAGGATGGACGTCGTCGTCGGCCACATCGGCTGGATAGAAGTGATCTGCGGTCCCATGTTTTCGGGCAAAAGCGAGGAGTTGATTCGCCGCCTCCGCCGCGCCATGATCGCCCGCCGCCGCGTGCAGGTCTTCAAACCCGCGCTTGATACCCGGTTTTCCGACGACCACATCGTGAGCCACGCCGATTCGCGGCTACCCAGTCTCACCATTAGCCACCCCGGCGAGATTCTCACGCAAATGGACTGGCGTACGCAGGTTATCGGCATCGATGAAGCGAATTTCCTTGGCCCGGACCTGGTCGAGATCGCCACTCAGTTGGCCGATTCTGGTAAACAAGTGCTCATTGCCGGACTCGATACCGACTATATGGGCCGGCCCTTCGTGCCTATACCGGCCCTCCTATGCCTCGCCGAGTCGATCACCAAGACCTTGGCGATCTGCATGCGCTGCGGCAATCTGGCCAAGCACACGCAGCGCCTCGTGGAGAATGAGAATTTGATCGTGGTCGGGGCGGCAGGCATGTACGAAGCCCGCTGCCGCCGTTGTTTCGAACCGGGTCTTCCTCGCCAGGAAAGCTTCTCGTTTGTCCAACCGGGCGCCAAGGTTAGCGGAGAGTAGGCCGCGGCGGCTTTACACGCCCAGCGGCGCTGGCACTCTTTCCTGTAACGTGCAACTCCCAGCCTCCGTCCATCCTCTTGAATCGGTTACACTAAAAATTAGCTTTAGTCCGTGGAGGTGATTGGCCGTGAGCGATCCCATGTATCCCCATTCCGAAGGTGCCGGCTTGAAGATTCCGATTTTGTTCGGAATCGTCATTGCCTTGTTAGCGGCCAACGTCTACCTGTTCCTTCAATTGGACCAGGTGAAAACCGAAGTGGCTACAATGCGTGAATCCATGCTGAACGAAGTCTCCAACATCAAGGAGACCTCATCTATGTCCACGCAGGCCAGCCGCCGCAACCTCGAACGACTTAAGGAAGAGTTGGAGGCCGCACGCCGCCAGGCCGCCATGGCCGCCGGCCAAGCCAAGACGGATGCCCTCAAGCATGCCGAAACTTTGAGCGACCGGCTCGCCGCCGAGACCAAGCGCGCCAACGAGCAAACCAAGCAGGAGCTTACCAGCAAGGTGCAAGAGGTGGCCGCGACAGCCGACACAAAGATCGGCGCTGTTTCAACCGAAGTTGGCACCGTGAAGCAGGATGTTGCCTCTACTAAAAGCGAACTCGACAAGACAATCAACGACCTGAAGCGCACGAACGGGGATCTCGGAGTGCAAAGTGGCCTGATCGCGACCAACGGCAGGGAATTGGCCGCCCTCAAGCAACTCGGCGAGCGCAACTACTTCGAGTTCAAACTGGCCAAGCAGAAGACCCCCATCAAAGTCGCCGATATATCGATTCGCCTCACAAAGGCAGATCCCAAAAAGAACAAGTACAACGTGGAAATCGTCGCCGATGACAAATCCTTCGAGAAGAAGGATAAAAACGTCAACGAACCTGTGCAGTTTTACATGTCCAAGTATCGCCAGCCCGTGGAATTTGTCGTCAACGAGATCAAGAAGGACATGATCGTCGGCTACCTCGCGCAACCGAAGGTTCAGGCCGCCCGCGCCAACTAACCGCCGGCCGGCGGAGGCATTCACACCCGCACGGCCCGGTCTCGCGCCTTAGCGTCGCGACGCCATTTCCCCATTTTTATACGCCTTGACCTTCGACCTATAGGGCCGTACACTCAGCAGTAGAAGGTTGAGGTATTGATGCCCACGCCCCGCTTCCCCATTCCCCAAGGCACGCTCGACATGCTGATTCTCCAAGTCCTCTCGCTTGAGCCGGCTCATGGCTACGGTATCGCGCAGCGGCTGGAGCAGGTTTCGCGCCAAGTGGTCCAAGTGAACCAGGGCTCTCTCTACCCGGCCCTTCACCGGCTCGAGCAGAAAGGCTGGCTGCAGGCGGAGTGGAAGCAGTCGGAAACGGGCCGTGAGGCGAAGTTCTACTCACTCACCCGTTCCGGGCGCAAGCAGCTTGCCGTGGAACGAGCAAGCTGGGACCGGCTGACCGGCGCGGTCAAGTTGATCTTCAACGAAGGAAGCCGGTCATGAGAAGACTGCTGAACTGGTTCGGTTTCCGGCGCGAGAAACTGGAGAGCGAACTCGACCGTGAATTGCGATATCACATCGATCGCCGCATCGATGACCTCGTGAGAACCGGCTTGTCCGAACCGGAAGCCCGCCGCCAGGCGATCCTCGAATTGGGCGGCCTCGCTCAAGTGCGCGAAGAGGTGCGTGACGCCTGGCTCATCCGCAGGCTCCGCGAGTTCTTCCACGACCTGCGCTTTGCCGCCCGCGCCTTCCTCCGCACTCCTTCATTCACTGCAACGGCGGTTCTCTCTTTAGCGCTCGGCATCGGCGCCACGACCGCCATCTATTCGCTCGTCGATCAGGTGCTGTTGCGGCAACTCCCAATTCGTGGACCGGACCGTCTTGTCCTCATCGATTGGAACGGCGACCAACTGGCCGATGGCTGGGGCAGCGGGAACCTGATGTCCTACCCGATCTGCCGCGACCTCCAGATAGAAGACCGGTTCTTCGACGGCGTTTTCTGCCGCCACCCAACGACAGTCAACTTGTCGATTGGCAGCGAAACAAAACCGGCTGCTGCGGAGGTCGTCTCTGGCACCTATTTTTCTGTGCTGGGTGTGCGCCCGTCGTTCGGAAGACTGTTCTCGAACGAGGACGACCGGACACCCGGCGCGCATCCAGTGGTGGTGCTGTCGCATGATTTCTGGCACAGCCAACTCGGGGGCACTGCGGATGTCATCGGCAAGAAGGTGATTGTCAACAGGCACCCGATGACCGTCATCGGCGTGGCCGCGGCCGGCTTTCGCGGCGTTGATATCGGTGAGGTGCCTTCACTCTGGGTCCCCGCGGCGATGAAGGCGGCGGCAACCCCCGGATGGGATCGTCTGTTGGACCGCCGCGCCCGCTGGATGCATGTGTTCGGACGCCTCAAGCCCGGTGTCTCGCTGGAGCAAGCCAAGGCGGGCCTGCAACCCTGGTTCAAGGCAATGTTGCAGGAGGACACGCGCCGCGCCGGCTTCCCGAGGGCGACTGCCGCGCAACTCCAGGAGTTCCTGGGCTCCACGCTCGAACTCACCCCGGCGCCGCGAGGCTGGTCCGGTCTGCGGCAAAGACTGACGCAGCCTCTCTGGGTCCTGTTCGCGGCAACAGCCGTATTGTTGGCTCTCGCCTGCTTGAACGTCGCCGGGCTCTTCCTGGCTCGTGGTTCGGCGCGCGACCGCGAGATCACCACGCGAATGGCGTTGGGCGCCTCTCGCGCCCGCATCGGCCGCCAGTTGCTCGCCGGCAGCATTCTCATAGCGTTCGCTGGAGGGGTGCTAGGCGTCGTTCTCGCTCCTCTCGCCGCGAAAGCGCTCATCGCGTTCCTACCTCGCGATGCCGCGGCCATCGATCTGCAATCGCGCATCGATGCTCGCCTCTTGCTCTTCGCCGTCGCCATTAGCGTAATCGCCGGTCTGCTCAGCGGCGTGGCGCCTGCGCTGCACTCCGGCCGCAACTCGCTGATCGCTTCGCTTCGCGAGCGCGGTGGTACCCCCTTTGGCGGCGTCCGGCTTCGAAAGGTCCTTGTCACCGCCCAGATCGCCTTCACCCTGGTTCTGGTCGTCGGTGCGGCCTTGTTCGTCCAAACCCTCGTGGGCCTGATGGCCAAGGGGCCGGGGTTCTCCACCTCGAGCATGGTGTCGTTCACCCTCGATCCGCTTCGCAACGGCTACTCCCGCCCCGAAGCAAGCCGGCTGATTCGCCGCGTCCACGCGGATCTTGCTTCCCTGCCCGAGACTCGCAACTTTGCCGTTGCCAGTACGCCACTGCTAAGCGGTGGAAGCTGGAATGGCACGATGACGATCCAGACCAATGAGCGTATCGTCACTGATCGCATCGTCCACCGGAATGCGGTGAGCCCCGGATTCTTCGCTACGCTCGGCGCCCAAATCGTGGCCGGCCGCGACTTCAACGAGCGCGACTCGCGGCCGCCGGGCCAAACCGGAACGCGGTCGGCAATCATCAACGAGAGCTTCGCCAAGAGATATCTCGGCAGCCGCAGTCCGCTCGGCAGCCGCGTCGGCATAGGAGACGCGCCCGATACCAGGACCGACATCGAAATCGTCGGCGTTGTGGCCGACTTCAGCTATCGCGGCCTTCGCGATGAATCCGAGCAGGCATACTTCCCTATCTTCGAGGGCCGGGACGCCGGCGGCATTTTCTACCTGCGGATTCGAGGAACACCGGAATCCGCCTTCCAGTCGATCCGGACGATCGTCCACAACGCCGACCCAACGTTGCCCCTCTCCGGCTATCGGACATTGGACGAGCAGCTCAATCGTTCCCTTAATACGGAGCGCATGCTCGCCACAGTATCGGGAGGCTTCGGCGCTCTGGCTCTGCTGCTTTCCCTCGTTGGCCTCTACGGCGTCATGTCGTTCGTGGTAACACAACGCACGCGCGAGATCGGTGTGCGCTTCGCCCTCGGCGCTACGCGGTCTTCGGCCTTGTGGCTTGTGCTCCGCGACGCCATTGTCATGATCGCCGCCGGAACAGCCATTGCTTTGCCGTGCGTGTGGGCGCTGGGGCGCCTGGTGGAATCACAGCTTTTCGGCGTGCAACCGACTGACGCGATAACGATCGCCGCCGCGAGCTTGCTGCTGGCCGCTGTGGCTCTCGGTGCGGCCCTCATTCCCGCCTACCGGGCATCCATTGTGAATCCGACCGACGCCTTACGGTTTGAGTAGTCCGTTGCGTCGCGAACTTATTCGCTGGCGGGATTCTGACCGCCTTGCATCGAAGCCGACCGCGGCGCGCCCTTCTTCTCGCTGGGATCGGGACCAGTGACAACCTTTACCTTCGAGCCCGAATCCAACCTGTTGACCCCGGTCGTGGCCACCTGCTCGCCCATCTGCAAGCCCTCGGTGATTTCGATCTGGTTGTCGAACCGCTCCCCGATCTTCACGTCGCGCGCTTCCACCACGCCCGCATCATTGACGACGAATGCCTTGTTGGTTCCCAGGATGTACGTCACTGCGCGCGCCGGAACCACGCGGATCTCATCCACTTTCTGCGTCGTCAGCCTTGCTCGCGCGTACGATCCCGCTTTCAACGTTCCATCCTGATTTTCGATCAACGCCTCGGCGACGAACGTGCGTTTGGTTTGATCGACTGTCGGCGCGACCCTCCAAATCCGCCCCCTGAAGGTTCGCCCCGCAAAAGCCTCCACGTACACTTCGCACATTTGGCCAATCTTGGTCCACGGCGCCATGCGTTCCGGAATCTCCAGGCGCAGGCGCAAAGGTGAGGTCTTCACAAGAGTGAACAAGGGCGCGTTCGGCCTCACATAAGCGCCCAGAGTCACCGTCCGCTCTTTTACACTGGCCGCAAATGGGGCGCGCACCGTGGTATCGCGCAGCTTTTTCCGCTGCAACTCCACGATCGCCTTGAACCGCTCCACTTCTTGAATCAGATTACGCGTCTGGTTCAAAGTCGCGTCGTAGGCGGCCTTCATTGCCAGCCGCCTGGAACTAGCCGCATCCAAATCCGATTGAGCGCCGATCTTTTGGTCTACCAGCGCTACCAGGCGGTTATGACGCTGCTCGGCTTCCGTCAAATCCGCTTGCGCCCGCCGCACCTCCGGCGTTTGATTGATCTCTTTGACGCGGTCCTTCTCGTCCTTCAACCCTAAGCGCTCCAAGGACTGCCGCAGCTGCGCTTCATTCTGGGCCAGGATATAGCGCTGCTCCTCTTCGGACACCCGCGCCAACACCGCCCCTTCCTTTACCAGATCGCCCAGATCATAGTTAACCTCGACGATCCGCCCCTCAATCTCCGCGCTGACGACGACTTCGTCGTACGGATAGAGGGTGCCGACGGACTCCACCACCCGCGTCAACTGCCGGGACGTGACCGGCGCCACCTGCACCGGAATCGGTCCACCGTCCTTCTTCTTTGCTTCGACGGGCTTTTTCTCGCATCCGGCGAGGATGCCAATCAGCAATCCTATGAAAACCAATGGGAGTCGCGAAGTCATCGGGCAAACATTATTCTGGCGCAACGGCGAGCGAGATGCCACACTTTCTCGGCGAATCGTCTTCATCCGGGGTTACCTCGGCCTGTCAGCGATGCCCAAATAGTCATCCGGTATCAGTAACCTGGACCCGAATAAAAGACGAAGAAAAGGGTGCTACCCGGCTCACTCGGCGCACCTCGGACGTTTTGCACACATTTCGAAAAAACTCTCCCCCCGTCCCCCCTGTTGTGCCCCCAAAGGCGGACCGATAGATCAGTGGAGGACTCTACCCGCAGACGGAGGCTACACCACCGAGGGAGGGATTGGTATCGATGGGGACTAATCAGGGACCCAATTGGATAGCACGTGCGTTTTCCTGGAGTGTCATTACTCTGGGGATCAGTGTCCTGATCGCGGGTCTGTCCGACTGGGAGTCAGCCGGATCCGCGCGTGGGTATCTCTATCTGCTCATTGCATTGACTGCTACCGGTGTGCGCGTGCGCCTGCCCCACAAGATGGGGCCGATCAGCATCAACTTCGTCTTCCTCCTGCTGGGCGTTCTCGATTTGCCGCTGAGCCAAACTCTCCTCATTGGCGCCAGCACCGTTCTCGTGCAGGGTTACATCTACAGGTTTGACCGCGGAAAAAACACGCCGCCGCTTCTCTATCACGTCGCATCTACGTCTCTGGCCATCTCAATCACCTACCGCGTGTACTATTCGGGATGGCTAAACGGCCAGGATCTGCACAGCGTCTACCGTTTGATCGTCGCCTCGGTCGTGCTGTATTCCATGAACACGTTCGCCATGTCGGCCTGGGCGGCGCTGGCCGAGCGCGGCAATCTTGCACTTGCCTGGCGGGAACTGAACGTCTGGGCGTTCCCCTACTATGTCGCCGGCGCTTGTTTGGCGGGCCTGTTCCATTTCTCTCAGTTGGTCCTCGGCGGGCAATCGCCCATACTGCTGCTGCCGTTCGCCTTCATCACCCATTGCATCTCGCATTCCTATCTCGGAAGACTGTCCAATCAGAAGCACCACCTGGAGCGAATGGCCGAACTCCACATGCGCACCATCGAAGCGCTCGCCCTTGCCATCGAAGCTAAAGATCACACGGCGCAAAACCATCTGCGGCGCATGCAGCTCTACTGTCAGTCCATCGGAACGGCGCTCGAGCTTCCGGCCGAAGAGCTCGAAGCGCTCCGCGCGGCCGCCGTGTTGCATGATGTGGGCAAGTTGGCTGTACCGGAGCATATTCTCGCCAAGCCCGGGCGTCTGACGCGCGAGGAATTTGAGAAGGTGAAAATTCATCCGTCTGTCGGCGCCGAAATCCTCGAGCGCGTCGACTTTCCCTATCCAGTGGCGCGCATTGTCCGGTTTCACCATGAGAAGTGGAATGGGGGCGGCTACCCATCGGGATTACGTGGCGAAGAGATCCCGCTGGGAGCGCGCATTTTGGCCGCGGTCGATTGCTTCGACGCTCTCATCTCGGGCCGTCCGTACCGCGACGCTTACGCCCTTGAAGAGGCGCTGCAGAAGATGGCCGCCGAATCCGGCGTCAGCTTCGATCCGCGCGTCCTTGAGGTTCTGTTCCGCGGCTACCGCGAATGGGAAGACGCCCTTGCCGCGCGCGAGCTCACCCATGTCGAGCGCGAACGCGACGTCGCCACCGAACTCATGCAACGAGACCAGCCGCGGCAGCCTCAAAGCCTGACTTCCACCCACGGGATCCGCCCTGCTTTCTTCGATACCATCGCCGCCGCCAGGCAGGAAGCGCAGGTCCTTCTCGAACTCACGCAACAGCTCGGCAATTCGCTCCACCTCGACGACACGCTTTCGGTCCTCTCGAGCCGTTTGAAGCAATTGATTGCATTCGATTCGATGACCATTTATGTGCTGCGCGACGACGTCCTGTCGCCGCGCTACGCCAGCGGAGATTGCGCCTCGATTCTGCTCTCCCGCGAAATTCCCATCGGCGAAGGCCTGGTCGGTTGGGTCGCGCTACACGGTAATCCGATTCTCAACGGCAACCCCCGCACCGAACTGGGTGCGACAGCCGAAAACGTCCGCGCCGCGCAACTGGAATCCGCGCTGGCCCTTCCGCTGATGGGTCTCGAACAAACCGCTGGAGTTCTGATGCTCAGCCGCCGCAACGCCGAGTCCTTCAGCAAGGATCACTTGCGTGTGCTGCTCACCATCACCGGCAAGTTGGGCGTCGTCGTCGAAAACGCCCTCAAGTACGAGCAGGCCACCGCCTCAGCCTCCACCGACTTTCTCACCGCGCTCCCGAACTCGCGCTCCTTGTTCCTTCAATTGGAGAATGAGATTGCCCGGGCGCGACGCAGCAACGGCACGCTTGCCGTTCTCGTCACCGACCTCGACGGCTTCAAGCTCGTCAACGACCGCTTTGGCCACCTGGACGGCAATAACGTGCTGCGTGCCGTGGCCAAAACACTACGCTTGAGTTGCCGCGAGTATGACTACGTCGCCCGCATGGGCGGCGACGAATTCGTCATCCTGATGCCGGGCATGAAGTGGGGCGATCTCGAAGAAAAGATCCTCGCGCTCGACCATGCCGTCTCCGCTGCCGCATGTTCGGTCTGCCCGGAGGCGGAAATCGCGCTTAGCGTCGGGGTCGCCCGGTTTCCCGCCGATGGCCCCACAGCCGAGCAACTGTTGGCCGAGGCAGACCATCGCATGTACCAGAGCAAACAAAAGCGCAAACGACTGCGCCGGCGCGCCGCGGCCGTGGGATTCGATTTCGAGCGTCCCACCGTATCCGGTGGTAACGTGGCCGGGATCAATCTGTAGCCGGAGACGCGCTCATTGATCCTCTTCGCTCTCTGTCTTCTCCACGAGCTTGTCCACTGCCATTCCGTACAAGACAGATTTGCCTTCGCGGTCGCTTTGAAAGTAGATCCGCTGGCTGTCGGGTGTGAACCTTGGCCTCACGTTGGCGGCATCGCTCGACTTGTGCTCGCAAATCGTCAACTCTCGCTTCACCGACCGCACCAGCAGCAACACAAACGGCTGCGCCTTGCTACCGCTGGCTCCGACAATGACGCTTCCATCGGCATTGGAACTGAAGCTGGCGAACTGGCTGGTTGAGGCCAGCAACGAATCCTCCCCGGAATCGGGATTCAGTTCGCGCAACTGGTTCGCCTTGCCTTCTTTCAACGGGTCGAGCAGGTAAACAAGCGTCCTTCCATCCGTGCTCCAGGCCGCTCCCAATAGCTTGCCGGCTTCGGTTTTCAACTTCCGCGCCTTGCTGCCGTCGAACATCGCCAGCCACAACCCGCCATCCCCGTCGCGGAGCGCCAGCGAAGCCCGGCGCGGCCTCGGCATCGGATCAATGACGGTCACGGCAAACTCCGCCAAAATTCCCGGCGTACCCTTCGATAGCGGCACGCGCCGCACTAGGGAACCGCGATCCTTTTGCTCGATCACGATGGCCGATGGGCCGTTCGCGATAGCCGCCACGCCTGAGGCCGTGCAGAAGCCCGAATTGCTGGTCCACAACGCCCGCGGCCGCGGCCCTGTAGTGGGCGAGATCCAAAGCTTTCCCTCGGACGTATAGAGCAAGTTTCGCTCGTCCACGGTCAGCGTTAGCGAAGCCGCGTCCAGCGGCTTTCCCTCGCTCAGTTGCTTGTGTTCGCTCGACTTTAAATCCATTGACCAGGCGTGCGTCGCGCCCGCGCGGTCCGATGAATAGAGGAGCATCTGCTGCCGCCGCGAGAATGCGATGGCGTTGGTTCGGGGAAGTTGACAGGAAAAACCGGGCTCGGTGTAGCGCTGAAACTCGAACTCGGTGGCGCCATCCAGGAATCGCTTCCGCACCGAGGGTGCGCTGAGCGCGTCAGCGGCGTACGCCGCTCCTGCCATTGCCGCGAGAAAACTCCTGCGCGCAACCATCACATCCATTTTAGCCTGTCGTGGGACAGGCTTCCTGGTTTGTGGTCCTCCTAGCGGCTGGCGATCGTGTGGCTCCGCTGGTAGTGCTCGGCTAACAGGTCGCCGCCGAAGTCGCCCGTGTAGTCGCGCCACACCGAGTGCACATGGTTGGCCCCGTTCTGTGTGTTGTCATACTCGATCAGGAACTTCTGCGCGGCCACTCGGTAATAGTGCGGTTCGCCTAGCTTCGCTCCGCCCGACCACGCGAAGAACACGTTAGTTCCGGCGGCCTTATATTGCGCCATGCGCGCGTTTTGGACCTCGATCGGCATATTCGACGCGTATTCAGCGACGATCGCGGCGAGCGTCTCGCGTTGCTTCGCCGTAAGCTTCGCCGCGCTCAATCCGTTCGGTTGCCCCTCGATGCTCGCCTTGCGCGACGCCATTGTCAGAATGTCCGGGTAGGCCTTCTCCTGCACCAACGCCGTTTTGCGCTGCGCCTCGGTGAGCGAGGTGTACAACTCGCGCCCCAGATCTTCCTCCTTGCCAAGCACACGCAGTCCCTTGCGCGGTCCTTCGCGAATCTCCGCCGGATTGGTTCCAAAGAACGATGGCGAACCGGCAATCTTGCCGTTCTTTATCACGAAATTCTGGCTCAGGTGGTGGCCCTCCACGCGGAATCCCCATGCGCCCGCGTCCGAGGGCGTGCCGAACACGCTGAAGTGATACTTCAACGGATCGCGGCGGTTGCCGTCATCCTTCTCTATAATGCGCAACACGTCTTCCAGGCTCATGATTGTCGTGGCCTTGATGAAACCCGCCTGGCTCAGCCCCGAGGCGAGCAGCGTCGTCGCCAGATGGCGCTGGTAAGGCTGCATCTCACCAAGCGTCAACCCAAGCCTGTCCCGCTTGAGCGTTTGCTTGATGCTGTTCCCCGGAACGAAGTGGAAGAAGAACCGCTCCTCATTGTCGAAGGCGAACGCCGCTTTGGCCTTCTGTTCGTTGGTGAGCGAATTCAGAAAAGCGTTTGCCGTCGACGCCATCACCGAAGAGGTGCGAGCTCCGTTATAAGCCACCGCGAGCAGACCGGCAGTGCCGGCCAAAACAACGAGACGAGTTAGGTTTCCAGACACGATGGCGATTCTATATCACCCGGGGCGATTCGACAAGCCCGGGTGGTCTCAGACGCTGGACAACCCCCGGTGATAACCCGCTGGAGCCGATTCTTAAAAGAACAGCTTCAATCCAAACTGAATCACGCGCATCGGATTCCTCAGTCCGCGAACCTCGGCCATGCGCGCCGTATCCGGCGTGATCTGGTTGACATTGGAGAAGCCAATACCGCCCGGATCGCCGAAATAGGGAGTGTTGAAGGCGTTGACGCCCTCGGCACGGAACTGCAGTTTGACGTGCTCGGTGATGGCGAAGTTCTTGAACATCGACAGATCGAAGTTATGCTGGCCCGGCCCGCGGATCACGTTGACGCCGAGACTGCCGTAGTGGCACAGGTCCTGGCGGGTTGCGATGTTGCAGGTGACGCGCTGGAACGCCTGCGGATTGTACCAGCGTGCGCGCGTCGGGTTGTCCAGCTCCCAATTGCCCACCACGTCGGGCCGCACGGCCCCGTTGGTGTTTAGGTCGCCTCCCTGGCCCAGATAGTACGGGAAGCCCGAGCGAATCGACACGATTCCGTTCATCTGCCAGCCGCCGATCACATGCTTCAATGGACTGGCGAGGCCGGCGCCTGGAAGTTCCCAGACATAGTGCGCGACCATGTTATGCGTCTGGTCGAACCGCATCAGGCCGCGGTTTTCCCGGCGGTTGCGGGGATTCTGCCAGTTGATGCCTTCCTGTCCGCCATTCTCGCCGTCACCATGGGTCTTGCTGAAGGTGTAGGCGATTCCAAAGGCAAGGCCGCGCGAGAAGCGCTTGTCGACCTTCATCTGCAAGCCGTGATAGAACGACTCGCCGAAGCTATCGATGTAGCGGATGTTGCCGAGTGCTTGAATCCCGAGGTTCGGCGTGGCCGGATCGTAGAACTGTTGATACGGCCGGCGGGCCTGGAAGTTGGTGTTCGACGACGGGTCAGGCGAATTGAAGTTGCCGATGCTGTTGCCGACGTGACTGCCCTTGCTGCCGACGTATCCCACCGTGAGGGCGGTCCCAAACGGGAGTTCGCGCTGTATGTCGAAGCTCCATTTCCATACGTCGCCGTCCTTCTGGTCCGGCGGAACGTAGTTTACGTTGATGGCGCGCACGGCGGCGGTTCCGCCCGACGTCTGAAGGAACGGATCGTTCAACGTGATGATAGGCTGCCCCGGAGTGAAGCGGCGGAATACCGTTCCCGGAACGACCTCGGTGACGCTGTTGAATTGCAGGCTGCCGGACTTCGGCGGCATCAGGTTGAAAATCGTCCACGTGTTGAGGTGGTTGATATTGTCAAACCACCCGGCGCCCGCGCGGATCACCCACTTGTCGGTCGGACGGAACGTGATGCCGAAACGGGGCATGAAGAAACGGACGTCCTGGTGGAATAACTTCACGCCGCCCTTCTCATTTACCTCCGACGGAAAGATCGTCGGAATCACCGCGCCGTTGGGAGCGTTGAAGCCCTGGCCGCGGCCAATTCCGGCGTCGACTCCGGGGAAATTTAGCGTGCGCCAGAGCCCCTTGGAATCCACCGGGACGCCGTTGTAATCGAAACGCAGTCCGGCGTTGATCGTGAGGCGCGAGGACACCTTCCAATCGTCATGAACATAGGCGCCGAAACGCGTCGCGCGAGGGAAGGTCAGCGGCAGTCCCTCTGCCGATTCGGTCGAGTTCGGATACCCGAGAAGGTAGGAAGCGAACGCATAGCCGCTTTGGTTGGCGGAGAATGCGTACCTGCCCTCCTCCAGGTTCGCGGCGCCGCGTTCCATGGTGATGTAGTAGACCTCGCCGCCGATCTTGATGTTATGCGTGCCCCGGACCATCGACAGATGGTTTCCGATCTGCACGGTGTCCATGTTGTCGTATCCGTTGCCGTTTGTCAGCTCCTGCAGCGTGAACGGCAGGCCGGTGAGTTGCGGAATGCCGTGCTCGCGCGTCGTAAGCTTGCGATTGCCGTCGCTGAACACGCGTATCTGGCCGATGCCGAGAGCGTCCATGTCGAAGGTGGTGTCGTCGGTGCGCGGGTTCTTGGTGATGTCGTCGGAGATATTGAATCCGAATCGCAGTTCGTTGATCGTGGAAGGACTGATCGTGTGAATCCATTGCGAGGCCAGGTTGGTGGCCTTCGAGTCCACAAAGACCGGAATGTTGGGGTTGATATTGTTGCGTGTCAACCCCGAGCGGTCCCAGGCAAGTCTGCCGAAGACACGGTCCTTTTCGCTGAAATTGTGATCCACACGGGCGAAATAGGTGTTGGTGTTAGTCGGCTGGTTCACGCCGGCGATGGCGGTGAAGTCGGTGACGTCGCCCTGGACAAACTGAGCCCTGGGCACATACTTATCGAGCACATTCAACGCGCCGGCATGCAGTCTGGAGCGAGGAATGATATTGCCCGCAAAAGGCGTGCCGTTGAGGGGATCGAACAGAGGAATCGCCGCTCGCGTCGAGCCGGTAGTGGGATTTGTGTACGGAACCGACAGCGCGGAAAAGTCGCCGCCGCGGAATGGATCCGTCGGCCACGTAGCCATTTGCACCTGCTCGATCCGGTCACGCCGGGCTTCGTAGTTGAAAGCCCAGAACGTCCTGTTCTTGCCGTTATAGAGCTTCGGGATATAGACCGGCCCGCTGACGACGAACCCGAACTGATTGCGGCGCAATGCGTCTTTCTTCAATCGAGGCAGACTGGCCGAGCGTTCGAAGTTCAGAAAGTAATTCTCGGCGTCGAACTTGTCATTGCGA